>Ga0307510_10002125_pt1 | contig 22403 bp, 23 predicted proteins | sample 12_EM_MG_FD_207224 | JGI IMG/M metagenome (GOLD analysis project Ga0307510, IMG submission 207224) | Populus trichocarpa ectomycorrhiza microbial communities from riparian zone in the Pacific Northwest, United States - 12_EM | ecosystem: Host-associated > Plants > Roots > Unclassified | place...
GCCAGCATCTCCCCCACGGTCGTCAAGGTCAGGCCGCGCGCATTGCGCTCGAACAAGGGCGATCCAACCTCTTGTTCCAGCTTGAGAATCTGGCGGCTGACGGCGGAGGAGGCGACGTTCAGGACGCGCGCCGCGGCCCGGATCGAACCGGTGCGGCGGACGGCGTGAAAGTACTGGATGGCCGGTGAGTGAAAGCGCATGGGACCCCCGGCCTGACTATAGCTGTTGCCGAAACGGCATCAACCTGTGCGAATCTCTCTGCTTTTCGAGAGCGCCTGTCCCCCCTAGGTTCGCCGCCGGCTCGGCTGGCCTCGCCGCCAGGCCTGCGCAACGACGCGCCAGGGGATTTTGGGGTGGACCAGACTATCGCTTGCGAGCCTGAAGTGGTGCGGGACACCCGCCTGGTCGATCGCCGCCGCGCGGCTGCCTATGTCGGTGTGACCGCCGGCCGCTTCGAGCAATTGGTGCGCGACAATGTCGTGCCGCCGCCGGTCATGGTGGACAACAAGCGGCGCTGGCCGCTTGCGTTGCTCGATGTGGCCAAGGATGCGGTCGTCAGCAGCATGCCGTGCCTGCCGCCGGTTATCGCCGATGTCGTAGCCGATGCGCGCCCTTGCGAACGCGATCCGGCGCCGGTGTTACACGAATTGCCCGACCAGGCCTGGTTCGAGCAGCGCACGCGGTTCGTTCAGCGCGTCCGCAGGTCGCTGCTCTCGGGCAACGAGATCCGTCTCTTGCGCGAGTTCAAGCTGCTCAAGCAGAACGAGATCAGCATGTTCGGCTACTACGGCAGCTTCGAAGCGCTGATGGTACGCGGCTATATCGTCGAGCTCGATCGCAAGCCGCCGTCGAGCCGTCCGCTGGTGACCTATCGCCTGACCACGCAGGGCGAGCAGGTGATTTCCGCGTTGAAGGACGAGCCGGCGATCTGACCTTCTACTTGAGAATCTCGCTATTTGAGAATTTCGCAAACCGTCAGATGCGATCCGTGGTCCGGCTGCGCGTCTCCGGCCGAGACGCGAATCCACCACGCGTCCAGCGCATCGCGGTCGCAGCCGAGCTTGACGCTCATGCCGCCGGCGAACTTGATCCATTCGGCAAAGTGGTCCTTGCCGACCGCGATCACCACGGGGATGTCGGCGTCCAGCGCGCGTTCGATCAGGTAGGACAGGCCCTTGCCGTCGCGCTCGCGCTTGCCGAAGCGGTTGATGATGACGAGGTCGGCGCCGTGGATGAGCGCCTCCGCGATCCGCGCGCCGGCATTTTGCAGCCGTGCGAGATCGAGCCGGCAGCCCTGCACGGCCGGATCGAAATCCTGCGTCAGCAACAGCTTCTCGCCGCTGTGAAGCAGCACCGCGGACAGGCTGGAGTCCGCGCACTGGCCGGCCTGAACCATGCCGACCACGCGATAGCCCCGCGCATTCAGATCGGCGGCGAAGCTACGCAAGACCGCGTCGGGATCCTGATTCGTCTCGTAGACCAGCGCGGCAAGGTCGCATTGCGCATCGAACATGGTTCGCCTCTGCTTCGTTGCAAAGAGATCGGGGCCGCGGCATTTCCGCCGCGACCCCGGATGTCGATCAGGCCGCCGGCGGCCCGTTGATGATCTGGAGCTGGGTGAATTCGGCGAGGCCTTCCTCGGCGAACTCGGTGCCGATGCCCGACTGTTTGGCGCCGCCGAACGGGATGTTCGGGGCCATGTCGAGATGCTTGTTGATCCAGACCGTGCCGGATTCGAGCTGGGTTGCGACCTCGTGGGCGCGCTTGATGTCGGACGACCAGACCGATGCGCCGAGCCCGTAGGTCGTGGCATTGGCGCGGCGGATCGCGTCATCCTTGTCGGAGTATTTGATCAGCGGCAGCACGGGACCGAACTGCTCTTCGTCGACCAGCTTGGAGCCTTCCTTGATGTCGCGCACGATGGTTGGCTCGATGAAGTAGCCGGGCCGGTCCATCGCCGAGCCGCCGGCGACGATGTTGCCGTTCTTGCGCGCGTCTTCCAGGAACGTCTTCACTTTCTCGTACTGCATCTTGTTCTGCAGCGGCCCGAGCTTGGTGCCCTGCTTGGCGCCGTCGTCGACCACCGTGCTCTTGGCGATTGCGACCAGCTCGTTGCAGAGCTCGTCATAGACGGACTCGTGCACATAGAGCCGCTTGATGGCGAGACAGACCTGACCGGAGTTCTGGAACGCGCCCTCGAAGATACCGGGCGCGACCTTCTTCGGATCGACGTCGTCGAGCACGATGCCGGCGTCGTTGCCGCCGAGCTCCAGCGTGATGCGCTTGAGCGTCTGCGCCGCGCTCGCCATCACCTTCTGGCCGGTCGCAGACGAGCCGGTGAAGGAGATCTTGCGAATATCCGGGTGCTTGGTCATCTCGCCGCCGAGATCGTTGGCGTCGGTGATGAAATTGAGAACGCCCTTGGGCAGGATGTCCTTGACCAGCTCGGCGAAGCGCAAAGTCGCGAGCGGCGTGGTCGGCGCCGGCTTGACCACCAGCGTGTTGCCGGCGAGCAGGGCCGACGGCAGCTTGAAGCTGAGGATCAGAAGCGGATAGTTCCAGGGAATGATGGCGCCGACGACGCCGAGCGGGCGGCGGTAGGCTTCGACCTTGCGGTCGCCGGAATCCTCGATCACCTTCATCGGCAGATCGAGCGAGCTGAGGTAGCGGAAGAACGCGGCCATGCCCAAAACTTCGCCGGTGGCATCGCCCAGTGGCTTGCCTTGCTCGCTGGTCAGGATGTGGGCGAGCTCGCCCGAATTGGCCTCGATCACATCGGCCATCTCGTTCACGAGCTTGCGGCGTTCCGCGATCGGAGTGGCGGCCCAGGCCGGGAAGGCGGTCTTCGCCGCGGCGACGGCCGCATCGAGCTGCGCTTTCGAGGCGCGCGGGCACTGTGCCAGCACCTCTTCGGTCGCGGGATTGAGAACCGGCATGGTCTGGTCGCCGGGCACCATCTTGCCGTCGATGAGAAGATTGTAGTCGCTCATTGGCTTTGCGCTCCCTTGAAGAAACGGGCCCGTTCGGGCCTCGTTATATCGAACTATATATCACGTTCCCGGTGCCCCGGCCATGGTGGCCCGTTCGATCAATTCCAGAAAAAGCGGGCTGGACGCCGGTGGACATATCGATATATCGTGATGGATATAGCGAAGTGCGTTCCGGGAATGGCGATGGAAATCAAGGTGAGGTCGCTCACGAATTGCGAGGTGGCCGCAGATGGCGGCGCGATCTCGCTGGGCTTCGAGGACGTGACGGGCAATCCCACCGCAGTCAGTGTTTCGCTCAACCAGGTCGGCGCGCTGATCATGACGCTTCCCGGGCTGCTCGAGGCGGCCCTGAAGGCCCGCTATGGCGACCAGAGCCTGCGCTATGCCTATCCGCTGGCATCCTGGGCAATCGAGCAGTCAACCGACGCGACCCAGCGCATCATCACGCTGCAGACCGAGGACGGTTTCAAGGTCCGCTTCTCGATCCCGAAGGCCGAGCAGAGCCTGCTCGGCCAAGCGCTGACCCAGCCGATGCCCGAAATGTCGGTGCGGCCGAACTAATCACGATTTGCGGGACCGGCCGATGTCGCTCTTGAGCGCTTCCAGTTCCTTGCGCACCGCGCGCGCGGCGTCGCGCTCGATCTTGCGATAGCGCGCGACCAGGCCCTCGCCAAAGGGCGTCAGCATCGCGCCGCCGCCGTTCTTGCCGCCGGCCTGGGGCTCGACCGCGGCGTGCCCGCAGATGCGGTTGATCTCGTCGACCAGATCCCAGGCGCGCTTGTAGGACATGTCCATGGCCCGGCCAGCCGCCGAGATCGAGCCCTGGTCCCGGATCTGCTCCAAAAGCTCGATCTTGCCGGGCCCGATCCGATCCTCGCCGTCGAGGTCGATGCGAAGACTTAGCTGGGGAAGCGATTTGACGCTCGCGCGCGACATGATGAGGACTCTTGGCTATTCACCCGCGAGATTGCCACTCTTGCCCACCGCGAACAAGGTGAGGACGCTGGATATCCAGCATGCGCGTTGCGCGCCGGAGCGCCACTTGCCTGATCAGATGTGGTTGACAATCAGCTTGAGCGAACCGACGAAGGTCGGCCGCTGCCGATAGTGCCCGTGCCGCGCATCCCATCGCCCCGACACGAGATCATTGCCAAGCCGGTCCTCGAAGCGCCGCACCATTTCGTCGGCGACAAAACTCCAGGCCGAACAGGCAAGGCGCGCGGCAGGGTCGAGCAGCAGCTCGGGGCGGCCGTAATAGGCCTCGTTGAAACCGTCGGTGCAATCGAGCGGGATCGGGACGGGCAGGACGTCCGTGGTGCCGCCGAGGCCTTCGGCGATATCCCTGATGGCGGGATATCTGACAGCCTCGACCGCGATCACCTCCGGGCAATAGGCGTTGAGCCAGAAGCGGTCGAGTTCGTCGGGATCGCAGGTCATGATCGCGATCGGGCCGCGCGTCACCCGCCGCATCTCGGAGAGGCCCGCATTCAGGTCCTTCCATTGATGCACCGAGAAGGTGGACATCGCGGCGCCGAAGGCGCCGTCCTCGAACGGAAGCTTTTCCGCGACCGCGTCGATCGCGGCGGGAAGATGCGCCGGCCGCTGCGCCCGCATCGATTGCGACGGCTCGACCGGCGTGACGGTGCGGCCGACCGGCTCGTAGGAGCCGGCACCCGCGCCGACATTGAGGATGGTGCGGGCCTCGCTGAGCGCCGCGTCGATCAGTTCGGCGATGCGCGGGTCCGGCTGGCGGAAGTTTGCATAGCCTCTGCCGATGGCGCCGTAATTGGCGTCGCCGGCGCTGCCGTCCTGGTGGCGTGGTGCGTTGTCCTGCATGACCCTGTCGCTACCTTGCGCGCTATCTCGTTGGCGGAGCATCCGATATATTCGGATTGATATAACGGATGCCGGACCTCGTCCAGCCGGTCTGGCCTTGCGGATTGTGCCGCATGCATGGCCTGCATGCAGCATCATCGCACGGCGTGCATCTCCAGAAACGCCTTCACGCCGGTGACTTCGCCCGTATCGGACAGGGTGTAGCCGGGCAGGGCAGCGACCGCGGCTTGAAAATCATGACTACGGATGATGTCGAGGATGCGCTGCATCGGCTCGGTCTCCAGGAAGGCGCGCTTGCAGACGAAGAAATAGTCCTCGGTGAGAATCCGGATGAAATCGAGACCGAACTGGCGGGCGGCGGCCTCGACGCCGAAGCTGACATCGGCCATGCCGCTCGCGACATAGGCGGCAACAGCCGCATGGGTGAACTCGATCTGCTGTGCGCCGTTGATCCGGCTCTCGTCGATACCTTGCGCGACGAGCAGCCGGTCGAACAGGAGACGTGTGCCGGAATCGTGGTCGCGGTTGACGAAGCGGATTTTTGGATTGGTGAGGTCTTGAAGCGAAGCGATGCGCAGCGGATTGCCGCGCGCGACCATCAGCCCCATCTCGCGCGTGACGAAACTGATGATGCGGTCTTCGCGCGGATCGAGCCATTCGCGCGCTGCCTTGATGCCCTGTGCGCGCAGCGCGCCGTGCGGCAGATGCAGCCCGGAGAGGTCGCAGGCGCCCTGCGCCAGCGAGACCAGCGAATGCTGGTTGCTGACATAGCGCAGATCGACGCCGATGCCGGGCTCGCGGTCGAGAAATTCGCGTAACTTCGCCACCGCAAAGCCGTGGCTCGCGTGCACACGGATCACGGAGGGCCGCTGCTCGAGGAACGGCTTGATCTCGCTGACCAGCTCCTGCGCCAGGTTTTCGAGCTGCGGTCCGAGTCGCGCCTGCATGCGCTCGCCGGCCCATACCAGCCGCTCGCCGAACGGCGTGAGCTTCGAGCCCCTGCCGCGCTGGGTTTCGACCAGAGGGGTTCCGAAGAAGTCCGACCATTGCTCGATCAGATTCCAGACATGCCGGTAGGACAGCTGCGCATCGCTGGCCGCGCTCGTGATCTTCCCGGTCTTCCGGATCTCGTTGAGGATGCCGAGCATGACGACCACGGTGCGCGGATTGCCCTCCCGGCGAAACCGCCAGACGGCCTCGATCTCGATCTGCAGCATGGGTCTCCTTATGAAATCTGCTTCATATTTGGGGCGTCCATTGGCACACCATATCATATTTACTCCGGTCAATAGGCGCCTAGTCTGGTATACCAGAACAGGAGGAAATATGATGTCCGTTGCATATGACTTTGCGCACTCGCCGGCGACCGAATTCATGTCCCGGCCGCAGCATCTGCTCATCGACGGCCGCCGCGTCCCCGCGAACTCCGGCCGCACCTTCAAATCCCTCAACCCCGCGACCGGGCAGGTCATCGCCACCATCGCCGAGGGCAACGAGGCCGATGTCGAGCACGCCGTGGCGGCCGCACGTCGCGCGTTCGAAGGCCCCTGGCGCACGATGCGCGCCTCCGAGCGCGGCCAGATCCTGATGCGCTGGGCAGACCTGCTCAAGCAGAACTCGGAAGAAATCATCGAGCTCGAGTCGATCGATGCCGGCAAGCCGATCTCCGCGACGGCGCGCCAGGACTTTCCGGCTGCCATCGACACGCTGATCTATTACGCCGGCTGGGCCGACAAGATCAGCGGCGACGTCGTGCCCGTGCGTGATGATGCCTTGACCTACACCGTGCGCGAGCCCGTCGGCGTGGTCGCCGCGATCGTGCCCTGGAATTTCCCGCTGATGATCGGGATGTGGAAGCTCGCGCCGGCGCTGGCGTGCGGCTGCACCATCGTGATGAAGCCGGCCGAGCTGACTTCGCTCTCGGCACTGCGCATCGCCGAGCTCGCGCTCGAAGCGGGCCTGCCGGCGGGCGTCTTCAACGTGGTCACCGGTCCGGGCCGCGTCGTCGGTGACGCGCTGGTCAATCACCCTGATGTGGACAAGGTCACCTTCACCGGCTCGCCCGGCGTCGGCCGCGGAATCATGAAGGGCGCGGCGAGCAACTTCAAGCGGGTCTCGCTCGAGCTCGGCGGCAAGTCGGCCAATGTCATTTTCGACGACGCTGATCTTGAAGCCGCATCCAAGGCTGCGGCCTCCGGCATCTTCTTCAATGCCGGTCAGGTCTGCTCGGCCGGCTCCCGCGTGCTGGTGCAGGAGAAGGTCTATGACGAAGTCGTCGAGCGCCTCGCCGCGCGCGCCAAATCGATCAGAATCGGCGATCCGCTCGATCGCAAGACCGCGCTCGGCCCCGTCATCTCCGAGAAGCAGATGAAGTCGATCCTCGATTACGTCGACATCGGCCGGAAGGAAGGCGCGACCCTCGTCACCGGCGGCGAGAAGGTCGGCGATCGCGGCTACTTCATCAGTCCTGCGGTGTTCGCAGGCGTCGCGCACGAGATGCGGATCTCGCAGGAGGAAATCTTCGGCCCCGTCGTCAGCGTCATCAAGTTCAAGGACGAGGCGGATGCGCTGCGGATCGCCAACGGCACGGCCTACAGCCTCGCCGCCGGCGTCTGGAGCCGCGACATCGGCAAGCTGCAGCGCTTCGCCAAACGGGCCCGCGCCGGCACGGTCTGGATGAACACCTATGGCTACACCGACGTGCGCCTGCCCTGGGGGGGCGAGCGCGACTCCGGCCTCGGCCGCGAGCACGGCACCGCCGCGATCGACAATTTCACCGAGCCCAAGGCGGTGTGGATGAATTTGGCCGTCTGATACCTCCCGAGCGGCCAATCCTGGAGCCCGCCTGATCCGCCCGGTCAGGCGGGCTCTCTTTTTCCAGATCGATAAAATTGTCTGCAATCCGGTCAGTGGCGGCAAACCCTGCGCACAAGAAGCCTGCTGCCTTAAACCTCCGCTTTGGAACCGACGTGCATCCTGCCTGCAAAAGGGTGGGGCATCAGCATGTCAATTCTCAAGGAGATCGTCGCTGCGGTCGCGGGAGTCTACGCGCTCCTGTTCGTTTGCGACGCATTGTTCGGCGTCGGCGACGCACGCTTCGACGACGCCTATTACAGCGCCAGCTTCTACGCGCCGCGGCCGAAAGAATTCCGCTTCGCCGGCGATACGCCGCCGGCGGTCCGCGTCAGCGAGGCCTTCGCGCAGTTTGCACCGGGCGAGGCCAAGCCGAACAAGCGCTACTCGTCGCTGACGACGATCATCCGCTAGGTCACGCCGCCCGCGCCGGCGGCCCCGCCGCTTCGAGCGCGGCCACTTCCTCATCGGTGAAGACGCGGCTGCGCGTCAGAAACCTCACGCCCTCCGGCGCCTCGGCCGAAAAGCCGGAGCCGCGGCCGGGCACGACGTCGATGATTAGCTGGGTGTGCTGCCAATATTCGAACTGGGCGGCGCCGATATAGAACTCGCAATCGGCGATCTTGCCGAGCAGCACGTCTTGCGGGCCGACCCTGAAATCGCCGACTGGATAGCACATCGGCGCCGAGCCATCGCAGCAACCGCCGGATTGATGGAACATCAGCCCGCCGTGCTGGGTCTTGAGGCGTGCGACGATCTCGGCCGCCTTTGGCGTGATCTCGACCCGATTGACCATGAATTCTCGTCTCCCAAAAAGCGGCGCAGGCGCGGATGGACCGCGCCTGCGCCAGGCGGCGAACGATCAGAAGAAGCCGAGCGCCTTGGTCGAGTAGCTGACCAGGACGTTCTTGGTCTGCTGATAGTGATCGAGCATCATCTTGTGGTTCTCACGACCGATGCCGGACGCCTTGTAGCCGCCGAACGCCGCGTGCGCGGGATAGGCGTGGTAACAATTGGTCCAGACGCGGCCGGCCTGGATGGCGCGGCCGAAGCGGTAGGCGCGGTTGCCATTACGGGTCCAGACGCCGGCGCCGAGGCCGTAGAGCGTGTCGTTGGCGATCGCGAGCGCGTCTTCCTCGTTCTTGAACTTCGTGACCGATACGACCGGCCCGAAAATCTCCTCCTGGAAGATACGCATCTTGTTGTGGCCTTCGAAGATCGTCGGCTCGACGTAATAGCCTTCGGCGAGTTCGCCCTCCATCTTTGCGCGCTTGCCGCCGGTCAGCACCTTGGCGCCTTCCTGCTTGCCGATGTCGAGATAGGACAGAATCTTCTCCAGCTGGTCGTTGGAAGCCTGCGCGCCGATCATGGTCGAGGCATCGAGCGGGTGGCCCTGCTTGATCTTCTTGGTGCGCGCGACCGCCTTTTCCATGAACTTGTCGTAGATCGATTCCTGCACCAGCACGCGGCTCGGGCAGGTGCAGACCTCGCCCTGGTTGAGCGCGAACATCGAAAAGCCCTCGAGCGCCTTGTCGAGGAAGTCGTCGTCGGCATCCGCCACGTCGGCGAAGAAGATGTTCGGCGACTTGCCGCCGAGCTCCAGCGTCACGGGGATCAGATTGTCGGAGGCGTATTGCATGATCATCCGGCCCGTCGTGGTCTCGCCGGTGAAGGCGATCTTTGCGATCCGCTTGTTCTGCGCCAGCGGCTTGCCGGCCTCGATGCCGAAACCGTTGACGACGTTGATGACGCCGGGCGGCAGGATGTCCGCGATCAGCTCCATCACGGCGAGGATGCCGAGCGGCGTCTGCTCGGCGGGCTTGAGCACCACGCAATTGCCGGCGGCGAGCGCGGGCGCGAGCTTCCAGGTCGCCATCAGGATCGGAAAATTCCAGGGGATGATCTGGCCGACGACGCCGAGCGGCTCGTGATAGTGATAGGCGACGGTGTCGTGGTCGATCTCGGAAATACCGCCTTCCTGCGCGCGCACGACGCTGGCGAAATAACGCCAGTGGTCGACCACCAGCGGCATGTCGGCGTGCGTGGTTTCGCGGATCGGCTTGCCGTTGTCGAAGGTCTCGATCAGCGCCAGCAAATCGAGATTGGATTCGATCTTGTCGGCGATCTTGTTCAGGATGCGCGAGCGCTCCTGCACCGACGTCTTGCCCCAGGCATCCTTGGCCTTGTGCGCGGCATCGAGCGCCAGCTCGATGTCGGCGGCGGTGGAGCGGGGCACCGCGCAGAGCTTCTTGCCGGTGATGGGGCTCGGATTGTCAAAGTACTTGCCTTCGACGGGAGCGACCCATTTGCCGCCGATGAAATTATCGTAGCGTTCGCGGATGAGGAGTGTTTTCGAAACCTGGTCGAGCGCCTGCTGGAACATGGTATTTCCTCCGTGGATTGATCGGCGTTCTCTGCGCCTTGAATCATGCGGTCTCGCGCGTCGTCGGTCGGGCGCTCCGATTGCGGCGGAGCGCCACGGCGCAAAGTGAGCCGGTCCGGAGCGTTTGCCGCTCCGGCAACGAGGGGAGATTTTGGATCATCCCGGCGAAACCGCGCGAAGTCTGCGCCCCGCCGCATGGTTCGTCAACGCTATATGCGATCAAATATGGCGTGCTGCCGCAGGGCATGAACGCGCAGCGCGGTGGAAGCGCTGCGCGTCCGGTATCGTCTTACTTCGGCAGTGCAATCGGCTTGAGCGTGAATGCTCCCGGGTCCTTTGTCTTGTTGTCGCCGATGACATAGGAGAGCTTGCCTTCCGCGACCCAGCCGGTGTCGCCGACCTGAGCGACCGAGACCGGTTCGGTGAGGCCATCCTTGATCACCTCGATCCGTGCCTCGTCGCCGCTGACCGTGACCTTGTCGAGACGTCCGGCGCCCTCGATCAGCAGAAAACCGCTGCCGTGCGCGCGGAGCGCATCGGCGTGGTCGAGCGCGCTCGACGGTCTCAGCTCGGTGATCGTGCCGGACTTGCCGTCCTTGACGGCGATCCGGAACAGTTTTGCCGGGATGAAGGTCGTCACGTAGAGATGGCCGTCGGAGCCAACGGCGATCCCGTCGAGGCCCACGCCATCCTTGGCCGGCGCCAGCACCGGGTCGGTTGCCCAGACTTCGAGCGCAGTGGCCCCGGGCGTGAGGCTATAGACATAGGGCGCGAAGGAGTCGCTGACGTAAGCGGTTCCGTCAGCGCCGACCGCGATGTCGTTGCAGAACGATTTCTCGTCCTTGAGCGGGAAGCTGCTCCTGGGCGCCCCCGTTCGCAGGTCGAACGTCTTTAGGAATGCGCCCTTGCCGCTGCCGGGGCTAGGGACGCCGAGGCCGGAAAGGTCGTTCGAGCAGGCGTAGAGCGTGCCGCTCTTCTCGTCGGCCAGCACCCCGAGCGTGGAGCGGCTGCCATTGGCGCCGGGCGAGATGAAGGCGTCGACCTTGCCGGTCGGCGTGATCCGCGTCACGCCGCCGTGGTTGAAGCTGCCGACATAGAGCGCACCGTCGCTGGTCGAGGTCACGCTTTCCGGAAAGCTCTTGTCGGGCAGGTTGACCGGAGTGGTCTGGGCCTGGGCGAGGCCCGCGGTTAATGTGAAGGAGGCCATGATAGCAGCAGCCGCACCGAGCGTGCGACCGGTCGTGAGCGTTTCTCCCTGCCTGCGCGAACGCGAGGCATTGTCGTATTTTTTCATGATTGCGATTCCTGATGAATAAGAAGGGACTATTCTTCAGAGGCGAGCTTTGTCGGCCGTTTTGTCGCTGTGGCTGGCGGTTTGTTGTTCCTCCCGGGTCCGCCTTGCCGCCATCGATATATATAAGTAAATATAGCGATACGAAGGCCGACAACCGGAATGAGAGAGGATCCCGCAATGTCCCGTCACGTTGCGCCGCTGGGCGAGGAGAGCCGCAGCGAGGATGCTCCGCGCAGGTGCTTGAGTTGCAACGGGATCATCGACGGGCTTGCCGATCAGGACCTCGGCATCGGCCTCAACATCAAGCTCGGTCTGGTTTCGGACGAGTGCGCCTTGATCTGCAACGCGTGCACCGCAAAATTGATCGAGATGCGGCCGGCAGCCGGGGCTGCCGTCACGCGACGAAGATAAGATCGGGACCAAGCGGTTCGACAGGAAAAGGACAAGGTGTGAAGCAAGTGCAGGCAGAACCTTCCGACCGGCGTATCGCGCTGGTCGAGGCCGAGAAGCGGGCGGAGACGTTGTTTGACGAGATCGAACGGCGAAACCTGGTCAGATCCGGCCGGACTGAGCGCGAGATCGAGCAGGAAATTTACCAGATCGCCCTGGAGCAGTTCGGCGTCGAGAAACACTGGCACAAGCGCATCGTCAGGGCCGGAGAGAACACGTTGACATTGGCCGCCGACAATCCGCCGATCCGGAACATTGGGGACGACGACATCGTCTATGTCGACCTCGGTCCCGTCTTCGAGGATTGGGAAGCGGACCTTGGGCGGACCTATGTGCTGGGCAAGCATCCGGGCGGACCGCTGGTCGAGGCGCTGCCGGTCGTGTTCGATCGGGTGCAGGCGCATTATCATGCATCGCCCGAGATCACGGGCGAAGATTTGTACGCGTTTGCGGAGAAGGCTTCGGAAGAGGTCGGATGGCGCTTTGGCGGAGCGATCGCGGGCCATCTCGTCAGCGAGTTCGCGCATGCGCACATCCCCGGCGACAAGAATCTCAACCGTGTCCAGCCCGGAAACGACAAGCGGATGCGCGACCCCGACGAACTCGGCCGGGAGCGGCATTGGATTCTGGAAATCCACCTCGTCGAGCCGAATGGCACTTACGGCGGATTCTATGAACGTCTGCTATAGTGCCGGCGCATCCGGACATCGAGGTCGTATGAAACTGTTTGTCTCCGCGCTGTGCCTCGCCGTCAGCGTCGCCGTAGCCCACGCCGATCCCGCGCGCGTCTTCGCCGCGGGAAGCCTGACGGCGCCGCTGAAGCAGGCGATCAAGGCCGCAGGCCTTGACGCCTCGCAGGTCGCCGATCCCGTGTTCGGCCCCTCAGGCGGCCTGCGTGAGCGGATCGAGAAGGGCGAGGCCGCTGATCTCTTTCTGTCGGCCGATACCGGGCATCCGCGCACGCTGGCGGCCGAGCGGCCCCAGGCACTGATGATTCCGTTCGTGCGCAATACGCTCTGCCTGTTCAGCCGTGAGGCGGCCGGGCTGACCGAGGCCAATGCGCTGGAGACGATGCTGGACCCCAAGATACGTCTGGCGACATCGACGCCGATTGTCGATCCCGGCGGCGATTACGCGTTTGCGGTATTCAAGCGCGCGGAGAGCATCCGTGCCGGCGCCGAAGTGGTGCTCAGCCAGAAGGCCCTGAAGCTGATCGGCGGCCCGGCCGCGATCAAACCGCTCGAGGGTCATTCGCCTGCAGCCAGCATCTTCCTTGCCGACAAGGCGGATGTTCTGTTGGTCTATTGCAGCGGCCAGCAACAGACCCTTCGCGAGGTGCCGGGATTGAAGGTTTCGCGCCTGCCGCCGGAGATCGACATCGTCGCGACCTATGGGCTGGTGGTGCTTTCGGACAATCCAGCCGCCGCGCGGCTCGTCTTGTTTCTGCTGTCGGACAAGGGGCAGGACATCCTTGCCGAAAACGGTCTTGTGAAGATCGCCCCAGCCGGGCGGTGATAAGAGCGGGCCGAACGGCCTGCTGACCATTCACGTCAACATCTCTCCAAGAAAGAGCAAGAAGATGGACTACGTCAAATTCGGCAAGACAGGCCTCGGCGTCTCCCGCCTCTGCATCGGCTGCATGACCTATGGCGTACCCGACCGCGGCCCGCATCCCTGGACGCTGGATGAAGAGAAGAGCCGGCCTCTGATCCGCAAGGCGCTCGATCTCGGCATCAATTTCTTCGACACCGCCAATGTCTATTCCGACGGGACTTCGGAAGAGATCGTCGGCCGCGCGCTGAAGGAATTCGTGCGGCGCGACGACATCGTGCTCGCCACCAAGGTCAACGGCCGGATGCGGCCCGGCGCGAACGGGGCAGGGCTCTCGCGCAAGGCGATCTTCGCCGAGATCGACAACAGCCTGAAGCGTCTTGGCACGGATTTCGTCGATCTCTACCAGATCCATCGCGGCGACCCGACGGTGCCGATCGAGGAGACGATGGAAGCGCTGCATGACGTCGTGAAGGCCGGCAAGGCGCGCTATATCGGTGCGTCCAATATGTATGCGTGGCAGTTTGCGAAAGCGATCTACACCTCGCGCATCAACGGCTGGACCGAGTTCGTCAGCATGCAGGACCACATCAACCTGATCAATCGGGAGGAGGAACGGGAGATGCTGCCGTTCTGCCGCGACCAGGGCATCGCGGTGATGCCGTGGAGCCCGCTGGCGCGCGGACGGTTGACGCGCGGATGGAATGAGAGCAGCGCTCGGATCGAGACCGACGAGTTCGGCAAGACGCTCTACAATGATTTTCCGGACTCCGACCGTGAGGTCATCGAAGCTGTTGGCAAGATCGCGGCCACGCGTGGCGTGCCGCGGGCGCAGGTCGCGATGGCGTGGCTGCTCCAGAAGAAGGGTGTGACCTCGCCGATCATCGGCGCGTCGAAGGTCGAGCATCTGACGGACGCAGTTGCCGCACTGTCTCTCAAGCTCGGTGACGACGAGATCAAGGCCCTGGAATCGCCTTACGTGCCCCACCGCGTCTCCGGTTTCTCATGATGAGAGCGGGCTCATGATTCTCTATCTGCTGGCCTATCTCGGCGGCGTGCTGACCATCGTGAGCCCCTGCATCCTGCCGGTCATTCCTTTCGTGCTGGCGCGCGCTGATCGTCCGTTTCTGCGGAATGGGCTGCCGATGCTGATCGGCATGTCGCTGGCCTTCGCCGTCGTCGCAACGTTGGCCTCGGTGGCGGGCGGCTGGGTCGTCTCGGCCAATCAGTACGGGCGCGGCGCCGCGCTGATCCTGCTGGCCCTGTTCGGCCTGACGCTGGTGTTTCCTGAACTCGCCGATCGTCTGATGCGGCCGCTGGTGGCGGTCGGGGCGCGTTTGTCGCAATCGGCGGAGCAGCCCGGAGTGGACAATCTTGTCGCGCCCTTCGTACTGGGCATTGCGACCGGCTTTCTCTGGGCGCCCTGTGCGGGTCCCGTGCTTGGCCTGATCCTGACGGGTGCTGCGCTTCAGGGCGCCAACGCCGGGACCGCGCTGCTCCTGCTGGTCTATGCCTTGGGGGCGGCGACATCGCTGGCGCTGGCGCTGCTGGTCGGCGGCCGCGTCTTTGCCGCGATGAAACGCTCGATCGGGGCGGGCGAATGGATCAGGCGCGGCGTGGGCGTCGCGGTGCTCGCGGCCGTCGTCGCGATCTCACTTGGTCTGGACACCGGCTTCCTCACCAATCTCTCCGTCGGCAGCACGACGTCGCTGGAGCAGGCGCTGCTCGATAGGCTGCGTCCGAACACGAAGACGGCGATGACCGGGCCATCGATGCAGGTGAGGCCAGCCGGCGAAGCCACGTCAGACCTGATGGTCGAGGATCTCGATCCCTCGCTCGCCGGCGCGCAGGAATGGCTGAATTCGCCGCCGCTCACGCTTGAGGGATTGAAGGGCAAAGTGGTCCTGATCGATTTCTGGACCTATTCCTGCATCAACTGCCTGCGCTCGATCCCTTACGTCCGCGCCTGGGCGGAGAAATATCGCGACCGTGGCCTCGTGGTGATCGGCGTGCACGCGCCTGAATTCGCCTTCGAGCGAAATGTTGCCAACGTCAAGGGCGCGGTCTCGACGCTCAAGATCGGCTATCCCGTCGCTGTAGACAACGACTACAAGATCTGGCGCTCCTTCGAGAACCAGTACTGGCCGGCGCACTACTTCATCGATGCCAACGGCAAGGTGCGTCACCATCATTTCGGCGAGGGCGAGTATGCGGAATCCGAGCGCGTCATCCAGACGCTGCTTGGCGAGGCCGGCAACAAGAACGTCCCGTCCGACGTCGTCGCGGTCAAGGCCTCGGGCGCGGAGGCGGCGGCCTCGGACAGCGCCGACGTCCAGTCGCACGAGACCTATGTGGGTTATGACCGCAGCGAAAACTTCGTTTCGCCCGGCGGCGTGGTGAAGGATGCGAGCCACGCCTATGCGGCCGGCGAGCCGCAGCTCAACGACTGGTCATTGACCGGCAACTGGACGGTCGGACCTGAGCGCGCGCAGCTTAACGAGCAGGGCGGCAGCATCGTCTACCGCTTTCACGCCCGCGACCTGCATCTGGTGCTCGGCCCGGCAAGCGAAGGCGCCAGCATTCGCTACCGCGTGAGCATCGACGGCAAATCCCCCGGCGCGGCCCATGGCATGGACACGGATGCCGATGGCAACGGCGTGGTGACGACGCAGCGGCTCTACCAGCTCATCCGCACGCCGGACACAGTCGCCGACCACACCTTCGAGATCCGCTTTCTCGATCCCGGCGTCCAGGCTTACGCATTTACGTTCGGCTGAGTGAGTGATCGCCCGGGTGCTGTCCCGCGCGTTGCGGGATCAGCAGCAGGCACACCAGCATGAACGCCGCGATCACGGCGGAGGCAAGTGGCCGGCTCAAAGCAAGCCCGCCGTGGTCGAGTGGCTTGTCGAGGAAGTCGCCGACGGTCGCACCCAAGGGGCGGGTCAGGATGAAGGCCGCCCAGAACAACGTGACGCGCGAGACGCGAGTCCAGAAATACAGCGCGGCGATGACGGCGAGTCCGCCTGCGAAGATTAGCGCGCCACCGCGATAGCCCATGTCGCCGGTGTCGGCGATCCAGTCGCCGAGCGCGGTGCCCAGCGTCTGCGAAAACGTAATCGCGCCCCAATAGAACGCCTCGACCCGCGGCGTGCTGACGCTGTTGACCGAGATCGTTCCTTCGGCGCGATACCAGAGGCCGAGCACCAGCACGAGGCAGGTCAGCAGCAACGTCGATCCGCCGGTATAACCGATGCCGAGTGAACGGTCGGCGAAGTCGGCCATCGTGGTGCCGAAGGTGGTCGATGCGACGATGGTGGCCCAGTACAGCGCGGGATGGAATTTGTTCGCGCGGATTTGCGCCGCGACCAGGACGATCATGGCCGCCAAGAACAGGCAGGTGCCGGCGAGGTAACCCCAGTTCAGCGTCATGGTGACAGTGTCGCCGCCGGTCTCGCCGAGCGTGGTGGCGGCGATCTTGATGATCCAGAAACCGAGCGTGACTTCCGGGACCTTGCTTTCGCTGATAACGCTGCTCTTGGTCTGATCTTCCATGGTGTCCTCGTTGGTGCGCCAGCCGCGGACCGTGATCCGCGACTGACGGGATGATGGCGCGAGAAGCTTCAGGACTTCGCGGCGCTATCCATGACCGCGAGCAGATCGGCGACCGCCTGTTTGCACTTGGCGGCATCCGGCGAACCGGCCCGCAACGCCTCCAGCGCACGATCGATCGCCTTGTCGACGGTGTGCCAGTCGGCGGCCGCGCGCGGCTTCAATCCGGCTTCGGCCTCGTCCCATTTGGTCTCGAGGTCCTTGATCCTTGTCTTGGCGGCGGGGAGGTCGCCTTTGTCGACCAGCGCGGCGACATCGACCACGATGCTGCGGAACGGCGTGAGGTCGCCGAGCTTGGCGGTCGCGGCTTCCGCGAGCGGCACGAAGGTGAAGTGCTGGCTCGCATGCATGTTCGGTTCGCCGGCGAAGGTCGTCAGCAGGCAGACGGCGACCGCGGTAATGAGTTTCATCATGTGGTTTCTCCTGGTGGTGCTCCTGCGTCATGCAGAGAGCGGGATTTCGTGGTTGGAGCTATTCTGCGGGATTGGCACGGCGCGCGTTGTCGCCTTCGAACGTCACCCAGGCGACGAGGCCGACGATCACGGTCAGGAAGGCGATGCTGGTCTGGATCGTGCCGAGGCCCAGGCCGCCGTATTCGCGCGATTGCGACAGCAGATCGCCGAGCGAGGCGCCGAGCGGGCGGGTGAGGATGTAGGCAAGCCAGAAGGTGAGGACGGGATTGGCGCCCATGTAATACGTCATCGTCACCGCGGCGATCAGCATGCCGAAGGCGACGACGCCGAGCTGGAAGCCGAGACCGAGCGCTTCGGTGGCAAGATCGCCTGCGGCTGTGCCGAGCGCAAAGGTGAACAGGATCGCAGTCCAGTAGAACAGCTCGCGCCGTGTCGTGACGATGCTGTGGATCGACAGCGTGCGTTCGACGCCGTACCAGACCGCGAAGGTTGCCGCGAGCGCGCAGGCGAACGCGGCGGTGCTGAGATAGAGGCTGATCTCGAGCTTGTCGGTCAGGAGATCCGTGAGCTGCGTGCCGACGATGCTGACGAGAACGACGGTGAGCCAGTAGATCCAGGGGACGTAGGCGCGACGGCTCAATTGCAGGGCGAGGGCTGCGACCAGCAGGCCGGACATGCAGATCGCGGTCAGGCCGGCGCCGAGGCCGACATGCACCGCGAGATAATCGGCGCCGGTCTCGCCGACCGTGGTCGAGAGAATCTTGATGGCCCAGAAGATCGCCGTGACCTCCGGAACCTTGTTCGGCATCTGTCTTGCGCCAAAGCCTGAATATTGTGACACGCCCAAATCTCCCAAAGCCGAAGCGATGCGCGACCGTCGCGCAGGCGACTTAGGCCGGGCTTAGGGATGAGAATTTTCGGTGTGGGGCGGCCTTCGCCGCATTTTGGGCCTGCTGGGATTCCCTAACTCTGCGCTAAGTCGGAATGATCATGATTTTGGCGGCCGGATGGCCCCGGCGGTTTTGAGGATCGAGTTTTGCGGGTTCTGCTGATCGAGGACGACAGGATGATCGGTGCCGCCGTCGAGCAGGCGCTGAAGGATGCCGCCTACGCCGTCGACTGGGTGAGGGACGGCGAAACCGCACTGCTTGCCGCCGCGAGCGAATCCTACGAGGTGCTGCTGCTCGATCTCGGCCTGCCGAACGCGGACGGTCGCGACGTCCTGCGGCAGCTGCGCGCAAATGGCTGCAAATGCCCTGTCATTATCGTCACCGCGCGGGACGGTGTCGATCACAGGGTCGAAGGCCTCGATCTCGGTGCAGACGATTATCTGGTCAAGCCGTTCGAGATCCGCGAATTGCTGGCGCGCATGCGGGCGGTGCTTCGTCGCGAAGGCAGCGGTGCGCCCGCCGTGCTTGGCAACGGCAAGCTCAGTCTCGATCCTGCGACCCGCGAGGCCTCACTGTGTGGCCAGACGGCCGTTCTGACCGCGCGCGAGTTCGCGCTGCTTCAGGCCCTGCTGACACGGCCCGGCACCATCCTGTCGCGGAGCGAGCTCGAGCGGCAGCTTTACGGCTGGAACGAGGAGGTCGAAAGCAACGCGGTCGAGTTCCTGATCCACAACATCCGGAAGAAGCTCGGTACGGAGGCGATCCGTAACGTGCGCGGGATGGGATGGATGGTGGATCGCGCGCCATGATCAACTCGCTGCGCGGCCGGCTGTTCATCAGCTTGACGACGATCGTGCTGCTGACAGGCCTCATCGGAGGTGTCTTTGCGCACCGGTGGGCATTCGACGAAGCCATCGAGACGCAGGACTCCGTGCTGATCCAGATCGCGGGCCTTGTTCAGAGCGGAGGCTTCACGGGAGCTCAGGACCTCCATGGGGTCGATGAGGATTCCGAAGTCTGGCTCATCGAATTGGGCAAGACGCCGCAAGGCACACCCGAGGAGCGCCAGTTGTGGCGGCTCCAGGACGGGATGCGCGATGCGACGCGAAAGGGAAAGCCGGTCCGCCTGGTGCTGAAGACGCGGCTCGACGGAAGCCGGTTTGCGGTGGCGCAGAGCACAGGGGTGAGGGATGAGATCGCAAGTGACATGGCGCTCCGCACCGTGCTTCCGATCGCGGCGCTGATCCCTTGCCTGATGCTGGTGATCGCGATTGTGATTGCCGTATCGCTTCGACCGATGGTCCGGCTGGCGGACGAACTCGACGCACGGCGTGCGGATGACATGACGGCCTTGCCGCTTCACGACCTTCCAAGCGAACTGAATCCGTTCGTGTCCTCGATCAACGGGTTGTTGCAGCGCATGGACGAGATGATAGGGCAGCAACGAAGGTTCATCGCGGACGCCGCGCACGAACTGCGCACACCGTTGACGGCGCTGAGCCTGCAGGCCGAAAATCTCGATCAGGTCGAATTGCCGCCGGCCGCGCGCGAGCGCCTTGCGACGCTTCGGCAGGGCATGCGTCGCAGCAAGCATCTGCTGGAGCAGCTGCTTGCGCTGGCGCGGCACGACGCTGCGCCCTCCGAGTCCGCGCAATCGGAGGTCGTGGGGCTCGATCACGCAGCGAGAGGGGTTATCGCCGATCTCCTGCAGGAGGCGATCAGTCGTGGCGTCGATCTCGGCTTTGAACGAGCCGAGCCTGTTCCGGTGCGCGGCGAGCCAATCATGCTCGCAGCCATGATCCGTAATCTTCTCGATAACGCGCTCCGTTTCACCCCGCGGGGCGGCAGGATCGATGTGGCGATTTACCGGGACGGCGCGATGGCCGTGCTTCAGATCGAGGACAATGGACCGGGCGTGTCCCCCGACGAGATCGGTCGGATCTTTGAGCCGTTCTTCCGTGGACAGCGCCCGGAAGGTGACGGCGTCGGTCTCGGCCTCTCGATCGTCAGGCGGATCGTCGATCGGCTCGGCGGGTCGATCGACGCTGTGAACATCACGGAGAGCGGGCGAACCGGACTGCAGGTCGCCGTCAAACTGCCCGCGGCGGTCGCCTGACCCTCACTCCCCCTGGATCCATTCCGCCACGCTGCGCCACAGCGTGTCGCGGTGGTCGGGGCGGAAGAAGCCGAAATGGCCTATTCCCTTGGCGCCGACGTCGGACGGTTTGACCGTCAACACCTCCGGCTTGATCGCGGTGAAGCCGCTCGCGAGCAGCTCGACCGCGGGGCGCGTCGCCCAGGGATCGTCGGAGAAGCACAGCGCGCGCAGCTCACCCTTGAATTTTGCAAAGTTCTCCAGCGCCGGCAGCTTTGAATCGAAGAGGTAGCGCGGATTGGAAACCCACTCGGCCCATTGCAGGAAGACGCCCTTGGGCAAATCCTCGCCGATGCCGGCCCAGCCGGGTGCGTAGCCGAGCGTGTGGACGAGCGGCACGCCAATGAGGTTCATGAAGGCGTAGACGCGGTATTTTTCCGGCGAGGTCATCAGCCGCCAGGTCGCGGCCTGCGAGGCCACGAAGGCGGCGCGCGAGATGTCGGTGTTGTTTGCGATCAGCCCGAGCGCCTGGCCGCCGAAGGAATGGCCGACATAGGCGAGCGGCAGGGTGGTATAGCGCTCGCGCATCCAGCGCACCGCGGCGGTGACGTCCTGCGCCGCCCAGTCCGACATCGAGGCCTTGAAGCCGACCAGCGATTTCGGCTGGTTGTAGCCGACCATCGCCGGCAGCCGGGAGTCGCCGATGCCGCGATAGTCGTAGGTCATGACCGCGCAGCCGCGATGGGCGAGATAGGAGGCAAAGCCGCGATAGATTTTTCGCGGGACGGCGGTCGCCGAATTGATCAGGACGGCATGGCGCTTGGCGCCGCGCGGCAGGAACAGGGTGCCGCTCAGCCCATACCCGTCGGTCGCCGGGAAGCTGATCTCGTCGATGAAAACGTCGTCGCGCGCAGCGTCCATGGGCAGAAGGTGTCCTGCCAGTTTTCTTGCCTGCCCCAACAAATGCGAATTTAGCTTTCCCTGCAAGGGTTTGCAGTGCGAAATGGATTTACAACTGGCGGCCGGTGGCCAGCCTGTGTATAAGGCGGCCCTCGCAACCCACAGATCAGGTTGTGCTTTTTGCTTCACGGAGAGATTGCGATGTCCGAGCGATGGACGCCCGAGTCCTGGCGCAGCAAGCCGGTGCTACAGGTGCCCGATTATCCCGACGCCAAGGCTTTGGCCGACGTCGAGGCGCAGCTTGCGACCTTTCCGCCGCTGGTGTTCGCGGGCGAGGCGCGCAATCTGAAGAAGGCGCTCGCGCGGGTTGCGGCCGGCGAGGCCTTCCTGCTCCAGGGCGGCGACTGCGCCGAGAGCTTTGCCGAGCACGGCGCCAACAACATCCGCGACTTCTTCCGCGTGCTGTTGCAGATGGCGGTGGTGCTGACCTATGCGGGCGCAGTCCCCGTGGTGAAGGTGGGCCGCGTCGCCGGCCAGTTCGCGAAGCCGCGCTCGTCGCCGACCGAGAAGATCGATGGCATCGAGCTGCCGAGCTATCGCGGCGACATCGTCAACGACATCGCCTTCACCAAGGAGGCGCGTGTGCCGGATCCGCAGCGTCAGCTGATGGCCTATCGCCAGTCGGCCGCGACGCTGAACCTGCTCCGCGCCTTCGCCACCGGCGGCTACGCCAATCTCGGCAGCGTGCATCAATGGATGCTCGGCTTCCTCAAGGATTCACCGCAGTCCCGCCGCTACAAGGAATTGGCCGACCGCATCTCGGACGCGCTCAATTTCATGCGCGCCTGCGGCCTCGATCTCGAGGCGCATCCCGAGCTGCGCGCCACCGATTTCTACACCAGCCACGAGGCGCTGCTGCTCGGCTACGAGCAGGCCATGACCCGCGTCGATTCCACCACCGGCGATTGGTATGCGACCTCGGGCCACATGATCTGGATCGGTGATCGCACCCGCCAGCTCGACCACGGCCATATCGAATATTTCCGCGGCATCAAGAATCCGATCGGCCTGAAGTGCGGCCCGTCGCTCAAGCCCGACGAGCTGCTGAAGCTGATCGACGTGCTCAACCCCGACAACGA
>Ga0307510_10002126_pt1 | contig 22386 bp, 12 predicted proteins | sample 12_EM_MG_FD_207224 | JGI IMG/M metagenome (GOLD analysis project Ga0307510, IMG submission 207224) | Populus trichocarpa ectomycorrhiza microbial communities from riparian zone in the Pacific Northwest, United States - 12_EM | ecosystem: Host-associated > Plants > Roots > Unclassified | place...
GCTTTGAATGCCTATCCCCTCCAAGCTCATAATGATTCACAGTTAATGGTTAGTCAATACTAAGGAACAAGTGAAGCAAGAGAACCCGTCATACAATTGTATCTTCAAAAAGTCACGTCTTATCTCAACATTGAACTTAAAAACATTTCAACCACTTGTATTTCTAGAAAAGACACTCAACAAGTAGACCTCTTGTCTAAATCATCAAGCTCTAATTCTGTACAATTTCTTGTTGATGTTTGAGTAGAAGTCTTGGAAGAAGCTAGTATTGGTAAAGATGATCGGATAACTATTTCCATCAATATAACAGATGACTAGAGGATCCCTATTAGAAACTATTTGCAAATAGAAAAGCTTCCCTCAAATAGAAATGAAGTCATTTGTCTGACAGGACGAGCATCGAGATATTGTATAATTCACAACGTCTTATACAGAGATCTACCTCAACCCCATTACTAAAATGTTTGTCCCTATATCAGAGCTCCTATATTTTACAAGAAATACATGAAGACGTGTGATCTATATATAGGCTTTAGGGCTCTTGCAGCTTAAGCAACACATATAGCTCTAATAGAAATAACCACCAACAAAGTGTTTTTTTTTTTTTGGAAGCATATCATATATTGTTTTGGGCTCCCTATAGTTTTGATCATTAATAATGGAACGTGATTTGACAATCATAAGATAAGAAAACATTGTCAGAGGCTTTATATAGATTATTATTTCATTTTAGTATTACACCTTAGATAAATGGTTAAGCCGATGGATTTTAAAAAATAAATAAATAAAACCAAGTCAGAATGAGCAAAATTGTTGAATAAAATTTTATAGATTCATAGAACCACTTAAAAAATATCAAGTGAAACACTATTTCTTTTTATATACGAAACAAAAATCATGATCCCTGCTGAATCGAATATCAAGCCATCTAATTATTCTTTATGCCTCAAAAGGGTTAGATTGGCTTCAGAGGGGTGCATACTCATTTATTAAGGGAGAATTTGGACATCAACCAGCCCCCCAGGCTATGATTCTAAAAACGAAAACAGCAACAACCGGAGCTAAATAAATAGGAAAAGAGGCAAAATTATAAAGAAAAAAAAAACACGAAAAAAATTGAGGTCTTTTAAGAAAATCGATCCCAAAGGGCAGACCTAACCACCAGCGCAGGAATCCAAAATTTCTCAGGCAAGAAAGGCAGCTCCTGCAAAAAACAAAGCCAAAAAAAAGAAAAAGAAAAAAAGAGCACGATCATGAGAAACCATGAGAGACAATCTAAACAAACAACAGCACACAAAAGCAATCGAAGCCTATCCAAACAGCAGATCGAAAAGGAAAAATAGCATGAATATACATATATAAACAAGAACCCACTAATTATAAACACCCAAGAAGCCGAAAAACCAATCCATTTCAATAACAAAATGGAGACAGAGAGAAAAGGAAAGAAACCAGTTCTTGAAGGGTCCTGGCAAGAACAAGGTCAGCATCAACTTGACTAAGATTAGTGAATGGAGTTCCAAACCCCCCCCATTAGAACTCAAATTTGGTTTCTCTACATGTTCTTGTTGTTAATTGTGGGGTTTTTTTTTTGGTCTCCTGAACCCAAATTCGTGCTGTTTTCAAGGTTAGATTTAACAACCTCGTCCCAATTTTGTTAATTTTGGGCAGAAATGCATGCTTGCTAGTTGCTTGCATATTTTTAAGGTGAGATTTATGGAGAACAATTTCCATTATTTACTTGAGGAGATCACTTCGTTCACTTGAAAGTTTAATCTAATTGAAGATAATTACCATCAATCAAACATTCAAATATCATGGAATTCATCGCAGTTGCAACAAGTTTGAGTTAATCATCCCTCCACTGTAGCTCTGGAAGTCCGTAAATTGAAGTGTTGATCGCTGGAAAATGTGCAAAATAATGCAGAACATGCATCTATTACTTGGATTATCTCTCTACTTTACATATCTAAACAAATCAACTGTACAAAATGAGGGAACTGTAGAAATTTGCTTTGCTATATCAAAATCTGGTTTATTTACATGTATGCTCCGAAGAATCACAGATCTCGGTCATCGGTTTAGGCAGTGTACTATATTTCAAGAACAGTTTCTTCAAGTTCCTTGAACAGTTCTGTTATGCTACCAACGGTGCTATCAGAGCATCATCATACGAGCTGAAAATGTTGCTCTTCACCTAAGAATAGTAAAGCTCTAGTAAATTACCAGAAATACAAGTGCGGTAAAAAAGAAAGAGATGTAGTCCAGAAATTATATCATGAGCTTTCAAAATTACCTGATATCACTGCCAAGAGATTAAATTCACTCTCCAAACGCCATTTAGATTCATTTTGAGTGTTAACATCTACAGTGTACTCTAAAAAATGCCCATTAAAGGTTATTACTGATAGCGTGGCCCTAAAAAGAGTTCAAAAACAAGAAGACAACAAGCAAATGAAAACGCATCCGGGACAAATTAATATAAATGACAATAGTATAAATATATGTACATGAATAATGAATAAATTGCACAAGGGAAATCATCCAAGCTCATTTTTTATGCTACTGAAATAGGAATGTGTGATTAACAAATGATATAATGAAGCTCATTGATGAAATTGAGACTAGAAAATATTTTTGGCATACAAGGATGCCAATTGAAAAAACAGAAATTGATTTCCCTGAAGAAGAGATGCAGTAGGCGGAGATCTGATGTGTCCAGTTGTTTTACCAAAAACTAAATCAAGGTAGACAGAAGCTATCCAGTTTCTAGAAGCTGAAAATAGAGAAGGTGAAAGGAAGAGGAAATTGGTAATAAACAACCCCAAAGCGGCACTGCCACCCCCCAACTCCAGAAGACTTTCTTTATTTATAAGTGAATATTGTTGTATATAAAATCCCCCCATGTTCTGGATACTAGTAATAATTTGCCCCTGCCCACTAAGAAAAACAAGTTTGAAGCTCTGCCAGTGGGATACAAAGAAAGGAAAATAAAAACATGGAGGAATGGAAACTGATGAGATGAGATGAGATAGAAACAAAAAAGCCTGCCATAATACAGAGAACTTACCTAGAAGCTACAGATTCAGATAAACTTGTGTCAGCAATCTTGTCTACCTTGCGCACGACCACATTGCTGCATTATGTCACCTGATTAGTAAATCAATGAGCTTAAAGAAAATAACAAATGTGAGCAGGCACTTCATATCGAATATGAACTGTAAACTAAAATACATCTACACCCTGAAGATGCTCGCTCAGACCACACATGCACATCTTTTTTGGGGTTAGAAGAAAAAAAGCACAGCGCAGATTTTGTTGTTTAGAACCAGGAACAAAAAACATTTTTTCTATTGATTATGCATACTCCATTCTTTTGGTATTAAAAAAGAAACAGAAAAAAGAAAACAAAGCAAATCCATCCTGTAGATGGTAGAATTGAAGTCATAATTAAAAGAATTAGGTTAACCTATGAAGTTCTGTCACACAATCTTTCCATTCCAACAGAAGTTCAATTGAAATGCCAAGAGTAGGCCTCACAATAGGTCGCCAGAGATCCTTTAAATTAGAAATCAGTCAGGAGTTAATTTACAAACTATTTCACCTTTTAACTCCAGCAGGAACAGCCTTTTGAAGCACACGGTGATGAGCTGGATCAAATGCATCATTTACAGAATCAGGTAATAATGATCCAAGAAAACTGCTTGATCTTCTGCCTCTGTTGGGCATAAAAAATTAAGCAAGAAAGATCAGATGACTTCGCAAATACTTAATAAAATCAAACACATTTGACACGTTATGTAGTAGAGCTTTGTAAGGCCTCTCATCTGCAAAAAAATTGTCAGTGCTGATCTTATCAATTACTAACATCCAAAGAGAAACAGGATCCATATCAGGTATGAATAAAACCCCATGATAGTATTAGCAAAAAATACAAAGTGATACCCTTTTATGGGGGGCCAAAATTGTCCTTCTGGAAGTAACTAACGCAATTTAAAGCTTGGAAAGTGCACGAGAAGGACATGCAATACAAATCAACAGGACAAAATACTGTTGGATTTGAAAACCTAACCAAAAACACATGATTTTATAAGACGAAAAAACAATAAAGAACAATAAACAAGCAAATGTCATTTATGTGAAACATGCCATAGAGTGAAGGAGAAAATAACTGACATGTACAGATTAGAAGAATGTATTATACCAGTGATTTTATAACATTATGGTAACCATGGGGCAATGCTGCATTCCATAAAGAGGTGAATGAACAGCAGCTATGTGATTTTATTATTGAAAGCATCAACAAGAATAGATGTTTTGCAACAAAATATCATTCCTCAGCTAAATCAACATATCCAAACTACGTAGTTCATGTAGTTTCTCACCTCTGATTTATGGCAAGACCCAGTGAGAAGACATGAATGGAACCTGAACTACTCAGGGCTACAAGAATTTCTGGAAGTTGCGTTGATGGTCCAAATGACAAGGAAAATATTGTTGATGGGTATGTCCCCCTTCGAAAACTATATGACTGCTCAAGAATCCATTAACAGAGAAATGCTATAAGATCCATTGGAATCTACTCTTTAATGAGTTAAAAAAAGGTGGAAATACAAAAAATGGATGGCTGCGCATTATAAATAATGAAAGGGACAATATGGCTATCACACTGATTATCAACACCCACTCCACACCGAAAAGCAGTTGAAGTAACAGTAACAATAACAATAATAATTATCAGAATGGTATTTGTTTCATTAATTAATCCCTTTAGACAATTAGCACTTGTTTTTGGCTTGTGAGTATTGCTAAGCTCTGCAGAAGTTGCAAATCTCTAAATACACTTCATTTGTAAGCACATATAATTTGGGTTTCATAATTCCTATTTCATCCACAGTTTCTCATTTCTTTGTATTCATTGAAAGTCAGTTAGAACCATGTAAATGGTCATGCAGGGAAATTTGCCAGATAATTTTTATAGCAAAGACAGAAGGCAGTAGGTCCACTCTCCCATTTGCCCGTGCTGCACAGATGGAAACTGTGTTTGTTATCTTGCTGACAAGTCCAGACTTCCATAAGTTCATCATCAAATAAATGGTGTATTGTTGCTCACCTTAGTTGCTTCTGATACCAGATGAACTCTGATTATGGTCCCCTGCTCAGATGCTGTTGCAATGTACATCCCATTGAAAGACATGACAATTGCAGCCAATGGCGAACGGTGAGCATCTATCTGTCATTGAATTCAATAAATATATAAGTGAACCTGAGGATGCACACGAGTGAGCAAGAAAAAGATTCTTTCTTATCCAATCACCATAAAGGAAAGCGAAAAGTATGAGATTCTGCTGGGTAGTGGGTTAGAATAATGTTAGTGAAATGAGATGAAGACCCCCCCCCCCTCCTTCAGAAATTCATACCAAAGCTGGTATCTAAGATTCCTTCTTCTTTTTCCTTCTAATGAACTTGTATCCAAGATTTCAACTTCTTTTTTGGGAGCGGGAGCATTAAAGAGAGAAGAAACAAGAATTCCTAGAAGATATGAAATTTTTAATCACATGTTATGCTTATCAATCAATTTTAAAAGATTTTTTCCGCAACCTCGCAATGTGAATGAAGCTCCATGACATTGTACACCAAAACAGATCCTTTGGTCGTGCTGGAAGGAAGAGCCAAGAAGCAGCCATCCAAACTAGGAGAGAATGCACAAAGTCCTGTGGAAAAGATAAACAAATGACAAGGCAATTAATGGCAAATACGATTTGATTAATTAGTCTTTCTCTCATCCTCGTAGAACTATATAAACTCAGCACTCATCACTTGTGTTTTCTTTTACAAGCACAGATTGGCATGACAAGAAATACAATAACCCATCTCTAGAATGTGCAAGATCATGCAATTAGTCACAACAAACCTTTGACTCACAACTGTTTGAATTCATTCTGCAAGAACTTCTGTTTAAACATCAATTTAGTAATAAAACATAGATAGCTATAAAAGCAGTCGTGAAAGCTACCTCGAAAACCCACATAACGAGGATCTTCTGTCTCACCTTTTACATTAGGAACTGTATCGATGGCATCCAATATTGCCAGCGTATTTAAATCATAGATATAAGTCTTTTCTTGCAAAACAACAACAAGCCTGCAATGATCAACAACAACAGAATAATTCTTCCATCAAATCCAATTAAGGACAAATTTGAAAAAGATAAAAGAGTGAGTGTTCTGCCTCTTTTTATTCAATCGGACGGCGAGGACTGAAGTTAAGAAATTCAATTCGCGAAGAGCAGTTCCTTTTGTAGTATTGAACAAACAGAGTCGCCGGGGAGATAGAGATGGCTGTTTCAGGGGGGGAAAAAACAAAATTAATGCTTTAGAGAGTAGTAAACTAACAAAAAGAAAAAGAAATAAGGAAGCACCTGTTCACCGCCGCCAACAATGGCGAGGAGGCTTGAACTATATAGCATTTCCACAACAACAAAAGCTCCAGAAGCTAACAAAAAATAATAAATACAGTATTATTCAAGAAATATTCGCTTTCATTTATAAAAAAACGAAAAGAAAAAGAAAAAGAAAAATGGGTAGCTTGCCTCGTTCATAACAGAGACGTCCCGTATTAGAATCGAAGATCTTGAAACCATCTCTGGTGCTTATCGCAAAGCCACTGCGAAGACTCAATAGAAAAGAAAAGGAAGTATTATATAAAAAGAAAAGAAAAGGGAAGGTGTATGAAGAATAAAAAATGTTGATTACCTGTTGTCTTGATTAAAAGAAGCGCAGAGGATTTGTGAGGAGGAGGAGGAGGAGGAGGACTGACTACCGCTACTCATTACTGAATTTTATTGATTACAGTTGGCTTGGCTGTGCTTCAAAGATGTTTTAACGGGTGCTGGGTTCTTTAATTCTTTATATTTTTTATTTCGTGAGAAAGAACTCTCTCTTCTCTTGCTCATACATACATGTATGTACATGTGTTCTTGGATTATAATGATACAGAAGACAGAAGGAATTGTGAAGAGAGATGATGACAACTTTGGAGTTGGAGTTGGAATAGAGGAGTACAATACAAGGCAAGTCAAGTTGAAGTTGGTGCTGCTGCGGCTGCCGCTGCGGCTTCTTGGTTGGGTCCAATCATCCATTCCTACGGTGCTTCATCTCCACCGTCCATGCTGTTGGGATTACTTCAAGTCTTTGTTAATTTATTTCCTAGTATTTTAAGATCAACAACCGTTTATTCCTTCTAAAGATTACAAGTGCTAATTATTGTTTTAAGTTGTAGTAGTTATTTTTTAAAATATTTTTTATTTTTTAATATATTAAAATAATATTTATTTTATTTTTTAAAATATGTTTTGATTTTAGTATATTAAAATTATCTAAAAATATTAAAAAAATTAATTTTAAATAAAAAAATAAAACATGGAACTACGGGCCTTTTGGTCTTTTAGTATGGTTTTATCATTAATTTCATGATCATAAGGAGTAGTTTGGTCCTTTTAAGTTAGTTAATTAATATTAAAATTTTAAAAAAATTATTGGCGTGGGTTGTACATGCATCGATGCATAGGAGGCGTCCATGCTCCTTGAGCAGCACTTGTGATACCTCTCAGTGACCAAACCCGTGCTTTCACCGTGTCGTTGTGTCTTTTTTCTCCCGGTGAGCTGAGGTGTGACGGTTTGTCACCAACAAGTTTTTTTTATTTTCTCTCTCCTCCCTTAAAAAACACATCTTAGTCCTTTTTATTTTTGGTATTTCTATATCAATCCTTATTCTTTTGATTTTTAAATTTTATTTCTTAACCTTTTTATACAAATTTTATTTATTTTCGATTTAATCTTTCAAATTTTATGTGGAGGATACAAAAGAGTAATAAAAAGGGAACAAACAAAGCTTCTATTTTCGTTCCTATAGACGATGCCTTTGATGAAGCCAGAACAAATTCACTGGATCTAGGCTTTCTTCATGGATAATAACAAGTTGGACGGTGGGTGTTACTTGCAGAAGAATCCTTTGATGTTGAAGTCAATATAAGTTTTTTTCAAGTAGATATCATGTAAGAAAAGGGGAAAAGGAGATTTATATATTTTTCTTCTATGTTGAAAAATGAGAAAAAAAATCCTTCTATTCACCTCTAAACTTAGGAATAAATAGCTTATTTTTACGAAAAAGAATCTAGAGATACTTACTTGATAAGGTGTTAATTCTACTGCATAGCTTACCTCCTCAGAGGATAGCTTGCCCATGTCACTTATAATAAGTGACAATTCTAGTTGAAATGTAGATAGAGTTATAAGGTGTGTAACTTGACATTATAGCCTAGACAAATAAAAGATATGTGATAAAAATAAAAGAAAAAAGAGAAAAAGGAGAGAAAAGGTGGTGGGTCAGGTAAAGGCTGAGCCATATGAGATTTGGTTAGGCCTCGACCCAATCAAGCTTATGAGCCTCGATTAGGCCTTAATGTTTCCTCCATGAACTAGTGACGTGTGCACTAAAAAAAGCTCTGGTTTAGCACTGATGACCACTTCTTTTTTCTCTCTTTATTACTTGGTGTTTGCGCCATGCGTTGTAATTTCTCAAATTAACCCCTCAACTTTTCTTTCCTTTCAATTAGGCCTAGTTCTTTCTATTTTTATTTTTATTATTATTTTAAGTGATTTATGAGGTTTGGATTTTGTTTTGATTTCATCCTCATTTATTTTTTTTCTTTGTCAAATGTGGTCTTTATTTTTTTAATTGTTAATTATGTAATCTGAAATCATTTCTAAAATTGATTTTTTTTGCGATTTCACCATTCATTATTTTTTTTCCTATTAGATTTTATTTTCATTCTTTTGATTGTTGTTTTTTTTTTCTTTCACTAATTTTTTAGATTAGTTTTTTTTATCCAATTTCTTCTTTCAACATTAAATTGGTTTAGATATGAGCTTCTTGGTTAGCTTGTGTCTAAGATTTTACGGGTTATAAGTTTGGAAAATTAACCCAACTTTAGGAAGTTTGTCTGTGATTGCTTTGGTTTTATTTTATCATTTTTTTAAACTAATGTTTTTTTTCTTCTAATTTCATCCTTCAACATTTAATTAATTAAAGATTGAGCTCTATTTTTTTATCAGCTTTCTACATCCTTTGTTTTATCTTTTGTTTTTTTTATTGGGTTATCTCAGGGTTTTTTATTTGTTGTTCTTTGTTAAATTTATTTTTGTAAAAATAAAATTTATTCTTTAATTAAATAGAATGAATTTATTGAATATAAGTGGATGCTCACTTCATTATGTTTTGTCTGATTTGCTTTTTCAAGACATTGCTCTAACGGCCCATGTTGCTTTTTTTGATGGTGTTGTGCAACCCTTTGCAACGAGGTTTGAATTGTCTCAGCAAACTCTTTTGATGATGGCCGATATTCATAGTAGAGTGACGATGAGTCTCCAATATTTTTCCTTTATTCTCATTATAAATATAATATCGATGACTTTTTTTTTATTAATTGTTGTTAAATGTTGTTTTTACGATGCATTTTTTATCATTGCCTATATTTTAAATAAGATTACCTGATCTTATTGGATCTAATCATGTTAATGATCCGAATATCAAGTTTCAAGTTTTTCTTGTTTCTTTAGAAACACTAACAAAACCTAGGTATATTTTTTTTACGTTAAAAACAATTGACAAGCACACGATGCAGGACGGGAGACCGATCTATTTCATTCTGTTCATCATCCAAATGCATTCTGTTGTTAACAAAATTTCACAAACCACCAATTCACCGCATGTTCCTTTTTTCCCCAAGCAACATGAAGGGGCAAGGAAAAACAAACCCCAACTGAGTTCTTCTTTGGATCATGAATTGGGATGGGCCTTATTGCTTGGGGTCGGAAATTTCATCTCAAATCAAAGCCGAAAGTCTTGAAAACCCAAATGGTATATGATTTAATGTCAAACATCCAGCAATGCTATATTATTTTCTAGGCCTAAATGAATCAACTGTTGGTCCAAATCCAAACACTTGGAAGTCAATATCTTCGTTACCTCGGCCTCACCAAACTTTTCGTCGCTTGCAATTGCACAAATTACAAGACCAATCTTGTCGAAACATTTCTTATGAGAGGAAGCATGTTCTTGACCATACGTAAGAAAGCAAGGGTGAAAAGGAAAAGATAGGTGGTAATTGCCTGGCTGGAGAGCAAGATAAAAGGAGCTGAGAGGACTGAAAGACCCAAAAAAGATAGAACAATGAGCACCAAAGAGCCGCGTGACCCTGCAAAAGCTACCAAAGAAAACGACCGTTAACAGCTCATACTTTGACATTTGACAATACCTCACTTGCACAGTTTCACCAGCTCAAAGACACTGTATAAGGAAATAATCTCCTAGTCAAAACCATCAAGATCATCCATGTTTGCACTGTCTCGCCCTTGGACGCGGCAGGGTATGTGACGATGCTTTCACTTATCAACACTATAAATAAACCCCATTGTGCACATTCGCAAGCCAACCTTTCTTTCTTTCGTAAATACTATTGGACCGCGACCCATATAAAGAGATTCTTTCAGTTCGGTTAGAAATGAAAAGGGATATGTACATTACATTTCCATGAAGCTAAAAAAACTCAAAAAAGACAGTTAACAGAGAGAAAGTAAACCTATATATTTCTTGAACAAAAGACAGCTTCTAGTTGTAAAGAATTACTTGAAAAAAAATTCATTTTCCTGTTTGTTCAAATTTCGCTTTCTTAATTCTTTCCTGTTTATCTTGGACCAGAGAGTTCCATTGCATAGGAATCCAAAGAGTGCTCATCATCATCCTCATCCATTGTAGTTCCAAACATGCTGCTGGAACGATTAGGACCACTTTCATCATGTTTTGAAGCAGAGGTAGTGCTTTTGTTATTGTTGTTAGGATGGGAGAGGCTCATTGTAGGATTACAATGACTGTGTGCTGCAGCCCATTTCTCGGCGAGACCATCACCTTCAAGCATCCGGACCACTTCAGACATTTTGGGACGGTGAGCTGGGAGGAATTGAGTGCATAGAAGCGCCACTTGCAACATCTCCCCCACCTCAATGCGACAGAAGTTGCTCCCCAGCTCTTTGTCCACCAACTCTTCCATTTTCTTTTCTTGTTGTACCTTCTTCACCTGTCACCATCGTCATACACGTTTTTTTACCAACTGTTGTTATTTGTGAATATGAATTTGAAATCTCCTAACTCAGTTGCAACAATGTAAAGCATAAAGAGCCTGAAAACAAACAAAACAAATCATGTTGACAGATATTGGCATGCAGGGCCCAACAGCATGAAATGTCCCACACGGATAGGGACTAATCCTATGCAATTATCCACACAAACACATCAACGATATGTCCTTTCCAAATGCTTTACGGCAATTGGGAGTGCTATATGCGGTCTAGAATCCCATTGAAGCTATTTGGATTTAAGCAAAATCTAGAACCTAACTATAATCGGCATGATCATGGCTGATGGTACACACAATGAAAGTAATGAGCCATCTGTTGAAGCAGTTCAAGATTATAGTAGCAGCAGATAAGACTTACCCATTCAAGCATAGCTCCTTTTTGATTGACAGTTTTTCCAAATTCAAGAGCTCTCATTCCAGTAATAAGCTCTATCAAGAGAATGCCAAATCCAAAAACATCGGTTTTCTCAGATGACTGGCCAGTGGATAGGTACTCTGGTGCAATGTGCCCAACAGTGCCACGGACAGCAGTAGTGACATGGGAATCAGCATGGTCTAAAAGTTTGGCAAGGCCAAAATCACCAACCACAGCCTCACAGAATTCGTCAAGGAGCACATTAGCAGCTTTTACATCCCTATGAATTATCTTAGGGTTGCATTGCTCGTGTAGATACAGAAGACCCCTGGCAGTTCCTATTGCTATCCTCTTCCTAGTGTTCCAGTCCAGTGCAGGTTTCACTGTTTGATGAATTGATTATCTCAGGAACATTCCAAGTGGCCCAACATAAATCACAGCAGTTCTAGTAATAGATTGTGAAAGAAAAACAAATTCTAATTAGGTAACCATGCATTCAAAACTCACACCCTGCCACCTTTAGTCCCTTGGATGACAGTGGGGCCAGGGAGAGTTCCCCTCAGGATCTCCTAAAGATCGACCGAATTCAGATTTGAAAGTAAAGAAAGACATGGACAATTTGTGCTTTAGAGAAATAAACATCAGACAATTTAGAAAAAAATGGGAGCATGAAAACTTAAGTTCTCTAGTATTGCCATTGTTGAATTAAATGTTTTGAGGAATTCAGTTCACTTTCTCACGTTCAACCAAAAAAAATAGCAAAACTTCATTTCAGTCTCAAACTGAACACAAATACAACATGGATAAAAAAACATAACAATAATAAACTATACATTCACCATGATATTGGCGAAGAGGAAAAAGGTCAAGACCAAACAGAGAAAAAGAAAATAAATTGACCAGAACTAAGAACAAATCTAACATGTTCTAAAGCTGTGCCATGATGAAGTTAGAAACAAGGGCACCAATTAAGACCTCTGAAAAGACCAGAAATAGTTAGAAACCATAATATGGGAAACAGGCAGTACCTTAATAATCACAAAGCAAAAGGATTTATATTGCCAGAAATATTGTTGTCCACAGAGCATTATTATGCATAAAAGTTGCATAAGGTAACCAAGAGCTAACCTCTAAGCCTTGAAGCCACGCTGCCATTTGACATGTAAGGATAAACCAAAAGCCTCTCATTATGAGAGGCACAATATCCAATCAACCGCAGCAAATTGCGGTGAACTGCAAGGCTGATCATCTCTAGTTCCGTTCGAAACTGTGATTCCCCAGCAGTTCCAGTCAAATCCTTTAGCCGTTTCACAGCCATCATGGTCCCATCTCCTAGCTTTCCCTTGTACACATTGCCAAAACCTCCAGCACCAAGAATGTTCTTTGAGCAGAAGTTGTCAGTAGCAATTTGAAGCTCTCTGAAAGTGAAGTTCCGGAGATTTCCTAGGCTAATTCGCTCCTCTTCTTGATTGTCTGCAACAAAATTCCATGACCCATCTGAGCGTTTTTCAGGCTCATGCTGTCATTGATTAAAATTTAGATAAAATAGGATGTTACTTATACTAACCACTAATGTTAAGTATCATTTGGCCTTTTTGTTTCCCACGGAGCCAAAGGATTCCAAGTGCTAGGAGGAAGAGAGATACAAGACTGAGACTAACCCCAAGTGCAATTGCTAATTTTTTGGGCTTATGCTTACCTACACAAAGAGAACAGACATATTACAATTTGACTGAAAGAGATTAGCCAAAAGGTAGACATGAGAGGGACATAGAGATTTCACCAGGTGATGAACTAAGAGAGAAGGAAAGAGGACCAGCATTGGCTGATCCAGAGCACCCTTCAGTAGAGCCGCTTCCACAAATCAACGGATTACCTGCAACACTGCATTAACCAACAATGGAACACAAAAATAAAATAATATTTGATAAAGCATTGACCAAGTACACAATAATTGAAAAACAGGGCGTTGTAGATAAACCATACTTGAATGTTCTTGCAGGGGACTTGGGCACATGTCCACTGAGATTGTTATAAGACAGGTCCCTGAAATACCAGTGTAATGATCAAAAATAAGAAAACCCAACGCGAGTTGCTGAGCAAAAACATTATGACATCAAAAGGTTACCAGCATGCTACATGCTGTGTTCGTTTTCCAAGGCACTTAAACATAAAATACAAACAAGAACTGAGAAAAAGAAAACTATACTCACAAGAAAGCAAGCTGTGGGATTTTGGCCAAAGACACAGGAAAAGGCCCAAACAAGCTGTTGTTGTTTAGCCTCCTACTCTCGTATTACATAACAAAAAATATCACAATAGTTAATCACAACGATATCAAAATAAAGCAAATAAAACCTTTTGGTTTGGTTGCTAATTGTGAATATTTAATGAAGATCAAAATAACAAACCCCACTACCCAACCAATTCCATCACAAGAATAATCTGCCAATTTGCGTACACCTTTTATAAAACAAGAAGAAAAAAAGAATAGAAACCATGAAACAAGGCATGCAATTCTGTTGGCGTTTTGTTTTCTTTTCCTTTACTCCACCTTCTTGGAAACCAAACAGATTATGAAGAATAAAATTAGCAAACAACTTACAGGTATTGGAGACTATTTAATTGGCCAAGAGACTCTGGTACCACACCAGAGAACCTGTTGTTAGAGAGATCCAAAGTCTGAAGTTTTGAGAGAGTGCCAAGCTCTGGCGGAATTTGACCAGAGATGTTATTGTTTTGCAACAACCTTCACATCCACACCAACAAGTTGAAACACAAAAAATAAAGTATCAATCATAAGGAGACAAATGGGATTGTAATGTCCTATTCACGAATTTTCTTTTCACACTTGAACAGATAAACTAAGATACTCCGCTCTGTTTTGTTGCAGATACAGAGTTTTGAATCATGAAATCCCACTTTAATATTAGAGTTTTGCCAAAAGACATCTGCTTAGACGTAGAAAATCAAACTGGAAAGAAAATTCAGAACCCAGAAATTCTTTTTACTCTTTCACCTTCCTTTTCTTAATTACAGCAAGAAACAAGTAAAATCGAAAACTCAAAAGAGAAACTAGAAGTGGGTTTATCAAAATGTGAACTATAAAAAAAGTTGAAAGAAAGAAAAACTAATGAAAAGAAGCTTAAAGTTCTTACACTTGGCGAAGATTAGTGAGATTTCCTATGGTTCCGGACAGAGAACCGGAGAGAGATTGGCTTGGAGCCCCACTACAAAGCAAAACCAAGAAATGAACTTTATTTCAAGTTCCATGAAACAAAGTCTCTTAACATTAAATAAAGCCAGCAACAACTAAAAAAGAAGGAGAAAAACTTGGAAACTCACAAGCCAATAACAAGATTTTCAGGAGAGCAAGTGATCATAGCCCAGCTACAAGGATCAACAGAATCCTCATCCCAGTTGCTTAACACTCCATGTGGATCATGTAAAGCTTCCCTTATACTTATCAAAGCTTCCACTGTAAAAAACAATAAAAAAAGCCAACAACTTTAAAATATTAAAATCCACAAAAACGTATGTACATGTAGAAAATAGACGTTTAATGGGGTTGTAGCTCTTGTTACCTTCATGGTTTCTAGGTTCATATGAAAGAGACAGTTTAGCTAAAAAGAGAGAGAAGAAAGAGAGATGCAACAGCTTGAAAGCCATAACTAGTTAGCCAATAATTCTAGTCATGAACATGTCTAACAAAGAGAACCTAAAATTGTGAGTGAGGCAAATGTAAGTTATGAAACAATATACTACTGCTGCTACTATATTTTTGTCTCTTCTTTTTTTTACTTTCCTCTCTTTTTTGTCACCATCTTTTAACAAACAACACCATCCTTTACTTTTTCTCTCTTCATGAGTAGTATCTTTTCTTGTTGCTTTTGGTCTTGTAGGAGGGAGAGAGAGAGAAAGTTACAAGTAGAGGGAAGGAACCAGATGTGAGGTGGGGTGATACAGGTTGTCAGGCTGGAGAGTGCAGAAACTGAGAGGGAGGGGATGGTATGGTACTGTAAAAAAGATTGGCTTATCTCTGTCTTTTCATTTTTTACTTGTTACACCCAAGACATGGAGGAGGTATAGTCCCAGAGAATCAAAAACCAATTGCGATGCCACTCATGAACCCTTAAAAGTGAAACAATAATTTTGAAGAACATTTGTTTTCTTTTAATGAGTAGAAGTCATTTGCTACTTTTGATGGTCTGCTAGACTGCTACGCTGTTAGATGTGTACCTATTGATATTTGCATCGCCATCATTATGGCTCTTTGTAAAGGAAATGTTCTTAAATCTTAATTATTATTTCTTTACAATTCCATTGAAATTATTGTGCATTGGGATGATACAGGGAAGTGAAGATAAAGCATTAAAGCTGAGCATTTTAATGTGAGTGGAATGGATACCTAAAGTGTATTTGGTTTAAGAAAATAATAAATTTATAACTTTTTTAAACAAATAAAAATATTTAAATATATTTTTAAATAAAAATCAGTTTCCCTTTCCCTGCAAAACCTAAAACCTAACCCGCACTCAACTCAATGTTATTTACATCAATTTAAGTGGGTGTTTTAATTTGAGTAGACAGTTTGTTTTTTCTTTCAAATCATGCAATTAAGCCTAACAATGGCGAAAACGTCATTTGCTGTAGAATTAATAGTAACTTGGAAAATGGTGTCAGGCACTAGAACTGTCCTAGGATGGTCATTTTAGGTCAGCCTGGGGCAAGTGGTGCTGGTAGTGGTGGATATTTTCTGCATATTTTCACGCATATTTTCTGCATGAGCTGCAATTATCAATAACAAGACATGAGACTGAGGCATTGAGGGATTACGTGTGATAAAATTCAACCACTTTGTATTTGTTTTCTTTCACTCACAGCCATGGATGGAATGGACCCTTAGCAAGACGCGCATACATTTTTCGATCAGTATTGGAACAAAATCCACCCATCCCCAGAAAGAAGCAAAAGAACAACACTGAAAAAGAAAAGACGAAAAGGAAAACAAAAAAACACGAGTGAAGAAGCTTTTATTCCAAAATCCAAACCAAACCCATTAAACTATACACTAATTTGTATAGAAATGTGTGTAATAAGAACATCTTGGATATGAATATATAAAGGTGATCATACTATATATATATATATATAATAAGAAGTAAAATAATAATACAGGGAGAAGGAGAAAGCTCAGGATCAAATCTTCGTTGGAGGGCGCTTATTCCATGCGAGCTGAGGGTGGATTGATTCCTCCCGCGATGGGCTGGTGTTGTTTTTCAGTGCAATTCGCCCAAAAAGTGCTAAAGCTTGAGAATGGGAAAAGGGAAAAGGTGACGCCCGTGCCTTACCTTGGCCCCACAATTGGTAGCCTTCTTACCAACCATGCGTAGCTTGCGTTGTGTGTAATTTTGGATATGTCCGAGGCTAAATTTGTAAATTTCAGTTATAAGTTTCAGTTATAACCACTTTTTAAAATCAATTGGTCACAATGCTATTTTTTTGGGGCGTGTTTATATGAAATATATGCTAAATGATGCATATTATAAGAAAAATAATGTTCGGAGTCTGTTCTTTCGGTTCTCATAATAATAATAATAATAATAATAATAATAATAATAATGCTTTTACAAAAAGTTTTTTATTTCTTAGTGGCATTAATATTATTTGTCTTTTGCATGTCCTTTAATTTCTTTATCAATGACATGAACCGACTATTTATAAGATTAGCTACAGTTAGTAAGCGTAGCATGTGGATATAGCTACAGGCCATGCTATTGTGAGGGTAATTGTCTACTCTTAATTCAAAACCGTAGCTATCAAATCTTTTTGTTACATGTCCATGTCCACAAAAAAAATTAAAATTCATTGAGTATTCACCTTGTTTTTAGATACAGATCATTATTCTGAGATTTATTAGGGAAAAATCAGTTTTCTAACCTTTTAGACGCACACTATCTAAAAAAAACATGGATGTCCGGTCAGTTTGCATACACCTCGACTAATCCCACGGGTCCTGAAATTAACGACTATGTAAACTTCCAGTGGTTCTGAGGTTTGTGAAACTCGAACTGGTGAACTCTAGAAAACAAATCTAAGATCTAATTAATTCAACTACACCCCCTCAAAGTAAATATGTTTTGATTTGAAAATACGTTGTCGATTATAAAAAGCCTGAATTACTATGGGTGTCAAATTTATTTCTGCTCGTTTCTCCTTTTTTTTTTTTCTTATGTTTGCTTGCTTGCCTGGATGCAGCGCATGAAGATGTTGCTGGTATGTATGATATTTTCGGCGGGGGGGGGGGATAAAACAGAGAGCTTACTTTTTATGCCATAGATTTCTGCTCTTCAATCACCAGTGGCAGTTTCTCTACTTGTGTGATATTATTAATGTGCTGCTGCAATCCTTAATAAATTCATGCGTCCGGCTTGAGTTTTCTACATCAACATTGACTGTTGTTCTTCAGTTGTCAACATCCAAAGGTTTTTTCCCCTGTCTGTACTTTCACGTAATACGGGAAACAGAAAGGAACGAGCCAGGAGTACTTTAGCCCAAGATTCATAAAGATTTTAAAGTTGCATGCAAATCATACCAAATGCATCTTTTAATCCCATCTTGCTGTAGAATTACCCTGTAACTGTATAATCCAATAACAAGAATTCAAGATCCCTCAATCATATTCAAATCATGTTAAGTCGCTCTGGTTTTTTTTTGGCGTTTAGTTCTTCAAAATTCCAGCCAAATTTTGACAATAATCATAATTTAGCTCTCTTGACCGAGAGATCACACTGAAATCATAACATATTTTGTCCTCCGAATATGGTTATCATAGTCTAGCACAAAAAGGGTCCATCAATAATTAAGTCTGCACCTAAAGTTCTTTCCTTTTCTTTTTCCGTCAATGTCCCAGAAAAAGATCATATTCACGCCATGCCAAATTGCCATTGCATTGTACTCTTCTTCCTTTTCCTTTTCCTTTTCCTTTTCTGTTTAGCAGATTTGAATCTGTAATTAAAAATGTTTGTCGACCAGGGAAGAAATTCTCAGTGAGAGGCTTGCAAAGTTGCAAGCATCTAGCATGAAATTCCACAACGTTGTTGTGAAGATACCAGGCAAAAGGGACGTTATTTTTCCAACAAGATGAGCTTTAGTGCCAAAAGATATACCTAATCATTTAGGTCCAAGGCCTAACAGTAGTGGGACTCCCCTGCAGATGGGCCTTGTTCATAGTTCATATGATATTGAAGATAATTGAAGTCCTTGAGGTGATCAAGGTGTGTTGAGTAATAAAAAAATGTTTTCCTTTCTCTATCTTCAATTTTCTATTCCATTTCCATTTTTCATTATCCATTAAAAAATCAAAAAACATTTTCATTTTGTGTGGTTTCAGAATATGTTTTCAAATTAGAAAATTAATATATTCAAAATTAATTATTCCATGTATATTCAACTATAAGTATTAAATTAAATTTTAAACAGCTGAAACTACGTCGTAAGTATACCATCTTCAACCTCCACCAGTCAATTGCTGGGAAAATTTCGATAGTCTTCACCTTATTTACAGCACAAATTCAAGAGCTTCTTTTTTCCATATATTTAAAACCCAATAAATTTCATGCCACTAATAAAAAAAACAAAATCAAATTTAAACTTAAATCAAATTAGAACAGGTCAAATGGGTTGTTGAACCATGATCTACAAAGTGGGTACAAAATATTTCATTGAAATTTAAAAAATTAACAAAATAAAAGTTTTTTTTTTTTTGAAATATTGTGTTTTCCAATTGCCAAAACTTTAAAAAGGGTACTTTGATAGCTATTATTGCCCAGAAGAATACATCATTTAAACAAATACATCAAAGAACATCAAAGCTTGAAGCAGTGGACTCAGTCGTGCAGGCTGGACCAGAAAATTTGTACTATATGAGCTTTGTTCTTGATGGGTCAATTCAATCCGATTCTGCAAATAGCAATTTCGAGAAGTTATACAACTTGGAGGTCCCCTGTCAATCAGCATCACCAGCGAACAGAACAAAGCTTGAGAAGACCAAGCCGGGGATAAATTGGCAACTTGTTTCAGCTATTTTATGGCGTCTATGGGAATCGTTTCTAAATTCAGAAACGTTGAGAGCTTAGTTTTTGTGTGGGCTCATGGTTTGCAGCTGGATGAAAAGACATTAGGGTAAGATTTTAGCCCGCGACATAACTCTTGTACCAAACATTCATGCAGGATCTATAAATGGCTAGAGTTTCAATCTAAATTAATTTAATTTGAGCACGCAAAGGAAGAACTTCTTCTTAGGATCTGGACGGCAGGTGCTTAAATCAAGGAGCCTGGTCTGTCTGAAGACTGGTTCCATGTTGAAAACATGTAATAACATGAATTTGGTGCTCGTAATGTTAAATAAACAAAGAAATGCATCCGAGTGGACCAGGTGAGGAAGGGAAGCTAAGTCATTGTCCTTCGTCGAGAATAGGACCAGAAGCTTGCATAGAAATGGTTACAAAACAAAAGTCAATCTTTCGTCGAGATGTTGCTGGGAATCATCGGTGAGGTTCCTTCGGCCAGAAGAACCCATCAGGTCCTCGAACAGGAAAACTTTCTTTCTGATGAAATACGATCGATCGAATCAATGAGATTCCTGTAGACAGTCCCTATCAGCACTCGACACTATTCTCTTAAGCGATTGGCCTGTTCCGATGAAATATGATAGAGTGATACTGTTCTCTCTTCGTTGTGGATGAAGAATGGGAATTCCCGGCAATGATTCAGAGAACGGATTAATTAATCCTTTTATCCATCCAACTGGCATTAATTTTCTTCAATGATTAGATAATGAGAATCGAGCCAAGCCTGATTTTTGAGTAATTAATTAAGAATATAGAAATTTAAGTTCAAATTTTATTTAGCATGCGGAGCTCCAACTAAATAATTGAGCATTTATTGAATATCTTTATCATTTAAAATTGTAATCTGCACCCACTCCATTTTCTTGCTAGTAGCCTCACCACTACTCGTGGAGGAAGGCACTAGCCATTGGCCTTTTAACCTATGCATGCGCCACTAACCTGTTTCTCCGAATCCAAATCCTTTCTTTTCGTTAATCGGCAACAAGCCCAAAAAGGCACTTCTTTTTTTATTCAATTATTAACAAGCCCTTTACAGCTTTAAACCATAATTATTAAATTCAATTAGAGTAACGGCTTGAGTTACCGGTTAGATGAACTAACCTGGATAAAAATATAATCAAAATAATATTTTTTTAATTTTTTTTAAAACTAATTATTTTGACCTAATTACATAGTTTTAAGACCCGATCAACGGGTTTGCAACCGGGTCTTGCCGGGTCACACCGAGTTTTTTCTTTTCCTGTTTTTTCTTCAATCCGGCCCAGTTCCAGCCCCGGGGTCAACCGGATCCCGGATCGACCCGCTGGACCGGACCGGGTTTCAAAACTATGTCTAATTAACATGTTACAAATTGATCAAGTCAGTCGAATCTTAAGGTTTAATAATGAAACTTGAAACAAAGTCGTAGGGGAAGTAAAATAAGCTCCTGGGTATTTTGAAGATGTATAAGAACCAATGAATTAGGATGATTTGCATGGCTATGTTCACCAGCCACATAGTGGCAAACATATATTATCCATTTCTCAGGTATTTGTACTCATGTTTGTGATTAGTGGGTGCTGCGTCTGTGCCTAAGAGGATAGAGCAAACAAAACAGGGTAGAGACAGGTTTTGGAGTTCTTAATTTGAATAATTAAGCTGTGATTTAATATTGTTTTAATTTCTTATGCTTGGATTTGCATGAGCCATTTGACTCATTAGGGAGAGGAGGGATTTAATAATGATGAGAAGATATAGTACAGCTATGGCACCGATTGTTTTATTCATGCGAGTCCAAAGTCTCTTCCTGTACTTGTATGTGTGGGGGCACAATGCTTTCTGCCCTTGTATTGCATATGATGCTTGACAAGGCGAACAGTTTCTGGCGGTTTCTTTTTTATTTCCTCCTCTGAGCACTGAGCAGGAGGTTTGAGGATCAAAAGGTGCTTCCTTCCCCTAAATTGTTGCAGATTTCGTGAGAGGTGATTGAAAAATACAAGAGAAGTCATTGTGTTAGAGTATTAATCAAATCTACATTTAATACCGAAAACCCCGCCGCCGGCGGCCTTCATTCTACTTTTGATAAGTGTGGGAAAATATAGTAATAATTATTTTTGAAATGAATTTTTTATTAAAAATATATTATAATAATTTTGTTTTTATTTTTTAAATTTTATTTTTTATATTAATACATCAAACCGATCAAAAAAATATTAAAAAAATTAAAAAAAATAAATTTTAACTGATCTTTTTTAAACCGCAATTCTAAACAAGAATTAAAACTGGATTTTTGCTTATTAGTGTAATGCTAAATATTAATAAAAAAAACATGTAAATTATAAAATTAATAGAAACCGGAATCACATTATCAAATGGTTCACAGTTTTTTTTCTTGATTTTTTTTTTGTACATATTTAGTACTTTATCAAATAAAAATATCGAGTCTTAACAGATAAATTTATTAATTATTTTATAAAAAATATAAATTACTTTCCAAAGATTTATAGAATAGCATTTCTCAAAAGTCTATATTGCCCCTAATTAAACCGTACTATAATAGTTAAATAAAAAATGCCCTAACTAAAACCTATTCTACTCTGTACTAGACGAAGTGCACCATGACACTTTTTTATTTTTTTATTTTTTATTATTAATATAGATATTTGAATTAGTTTAGTTATATCTCGATTAATTTAACAGGATTTAAAATTAACGACTATATA
>Ga0307510_10002127_pt1 | contig 22383 bp, 18 predicted proteins | sample 12_EM_MG_FD_207224 | JGI IMG/M metagenome (GOLD analysis project Ga0307510, IMG submission 207224) | Populus trichocarpa ectomycorrhiza microbial communities from riparian zone in the Pacific Northwest, United States - 12_EM | ecosystem: Host-associated > Plants > Roots > Unclassified | place...
CCGGCGAGAGCCACCGAGGTCACGCTGGCGAAACCCACACCGGTCAGTGTGATCTGCGAACCGGACCAGAAATCATAGTCCGACCAGGTGTTGACCGTCGGCGGGGGTGTTATTACCGTAAATTTATAATTTGCCACGCCATGTAAGGTCGCAACAGAAAGGGTATCATTGGCTGTCGGGGGAAGGGTCGGCACTGTAGTGGGTATCGATACGACGATGGAATGGTCGGTGACAAATGCACGGTTGAAATACACCGATACTCCGTTGAACGATACCGTCGTCGCGCTGCCCAGGTTCGTCCCTTCGATCACATAATACTGTCCGAGGTTACCCGAGGTCACGACGGAATCAAAGCCATACACTTTGTTGGGAGCGGTGCCAAAGGTCATGACCGGATTGCCCGAAGCATCATATGTTATGGTTGTATCGGCGCGGGTAGTTGTATCTGTTTTGCTCAGCGTATGCACGGAAGTGATGGTGGGTGCTCCGCTACCCGGCGTGAAGCCGAGGCTATTATATTTTCTGCAGGATACCGATGCGATGAGGATCACAACCATCCAGCAAATATTTTTTGAATTTATTATCCTTTTCATATGACTCTGTTTTAAAATTTATATGGCACCGGAGGTTGTAATAAAGCGGGGTCAGCAGCAACATCTGTAGCCGGGATGGGCGTCAGGAATTGAGCGTCCGTAATGGGAATATTCAGGGTATTGCGTGTCCAGTCGGTATAATTGGGTGCTGTACCGCCGCCGCTGGAACCACCCCTGTTTTGTGCGGCGATGATCGCTTTTGCAACAGGATGTGCGCTGGCATTAAAGCCATCCAGTCGTTGCAGGTCATACCAAAAATCGCCTTCTATCGCGAACTCGAGGCGTCTTTCATTCAGCAGCTGTGCATAGGTGAAGCTGCTTAAAGGCGCCACACCCGCACGTGCCCGGACCAGGTTCAGATATTTCAGGGCGGTAGCATCCGAAGAGGTCGCTGTTAAAGGGATACCTGTGCCGGGCGAGACAGCTGCCGACTGACCAAGGATCGCTTCGGCCTCGATCAGGTAGATATCGGCATACCGCAGGATATAAGTATTATTGGAGGTCGCCTGGGCGGCGCTGCTGCCGTTGTTGTCTGCCGGCGTACCCACTACGTACTTCTTCATCGCTGCGTGTGTGCCCTGTTCGTTGACGGCGAGCGGGGTCGTATATCCGCCGCTGGCCTTATGCAGCTCAGGATAATATTCACCCGGCAGCATGATCGTACCGTGCCGTCGGATGGTATCGCCCTCGGCTTTATAGGCGTCCTGCAGGTCCCAGGTGGGGCCGAGTTCGCCATAACCGTCACCCGTACCTGTAAGAAAATTGCCGTTCTCACCATCGGCGATAACCGACTGGATCTGGTTGCCAAAACCGTATCCGCCATTGGATGTCCATTGCAGGGCGATGACCGACTCGAGGTTGTTATTGAAGGCTGTTTCAAATAAATTCACATATGACCCTGAAGTGTTGTCCAGACCCAACAGGCCGAACTCGTGGCTATTGATCACTTTTTCGGCTTCCAGTTTGGCGTTGGCGTAATCCTGCATGTATAAATACACTTTCGCCATCAATGCAGATGCCGAGCCGCTGGACACATGACCGGTGCTTGCCACGCCTGCTGTGCAATTGGTTTCTCCGAATTTCAGATCATTGATCATAAACTTGTACACGTCGGCTACCGGATTCGTGGGCACTGTCTGGAATGTTCCGACAAATGGCGCGGGGTCTGTAATGATCGGGACGTTGCCAAAAAGACGTACCAGGTAGAAATATGCTGCGGCACGCAAAACATGCGCTTCTCCGAGGGCGTTGTTGACAACGGCGGCCGGAACAGATGCGGGTGCTGCGGTGGGCAGGTTATTCAATAAAGCATTGCTCTGCGCGATAACGGTGTACAGCGAATTCCAGGTACTTTGTACGGCAAGCGTGGCGTTGCCCTGTGAAAAATTCCGGAAGGCATCGAACTCGCCGTCGGTACCGGCATCACAGCGGGCATTGCCGCTTTGCAGGTCGCCTATCGCCAGAAAGGCTTTTCCGTTGAACCCAAACCAGGGTGCGGCGTAGAGGATATTCGTACTTGACCGGACCTGGTCGGCGGTCTGATAATAGGTACCCACGGTCGCCTGGTCCTGTGGCGGCCGGTTGAAAAAATCTTTTTTACATCCGGTGGAGGTGGTAGCAATCAAGGCTCCGGCTCCAATGAAATATCTTATATGCTTTTTCATTTTTCTTTTTTAATTAGGCGATTAAAACTCTGCGTTCAAACCAAAAGTTATCGTGCGGGGGATGGGATATCTTCCGTAATCGATATTCTGCAAAACGGGGTTCTGGTTGAGTGAACCGACTTCCGGATCCAGTCCTTTGTATTTGGTGATCACTGCGAGATTTTGTCCGCTGACATATGCTTTCAGGTGACTGATCTTTACATATCTACCCCATTTTGCGGGCAGGTTATAACCCAATCTGACGTTCTGTAGCCTCAGATAGCTGGCGCTCTCCAGGAATCTGTCGGACATGACCAGGTTGTTATTTCCAAAACCTGACCGAGGTGCCGGGATCTTTGAATTCGGATTGGAAGGAGTCCAGAAACCGGCGGTCGAGGCCAGCTGGTTCTGGTATAGCTGATATAATCCCTGTGTCTGGTATGAAACCGCATTCAGGATCTTACCGCCATAAGATCCGGTGAAAAAGACCGACAGCTCGAAATCCTTATAGGAAAAGTTATTGGTGAGGCTATACGTGAACGTGGGGTTTGGGTTTCCCAGGGCATATTGTTTATTTGCTCCGCCCTTGCCATCATTGCCGGCGTAGAGGATATCTCCATAATACACGGCATTGCTCAGGGTCCTGTCGCTGCTGACGATCTCGGGTGAGCCGATGACGTTCTGGGGATGCACTGCCAGATCTGCTAACTGAGCAGCGGTGGAGATGATGCCTTGTGTTTTATACCCATAAAATTCGCCGACCGGTCCACCAACCTGTGTATAGGTAGCCGGGATCTGCGGGCCGAAACCCGTAGCCACATTCCCGATGACCGCAGGAAAACCGTTGAGTGAAATCACCTTATTGGAGAAATGGGAGAAGATCACATTGGTTGACCAGGTAAAATCCTTCCCGATAATATTGCGGCTGGTGACGCTGAGTTCAACACCTTTATTTTCGATCTTACCGGCATTTACCCAGGGTGGCTGGACAATGGCGGCATTGGAATATTCGGCCGTTGCACCTGCCAGGAAAGCAGGCAGCGGCTGTTGAAAAAGAAAATCCTTTGATGTCTTCTGGTATACATCGACAGAGGCATCGATACGATTGTTCAGCAGGGAGAAATCGACACCCGCATTCTTCTGGATGGCCGTTTCCCAGGTAAGGTTGGGATTGCTGAAATTGTAGAAGCTAAAGCCCGTGCCCAGACCGGTGACCACCGGGTTAATGGCAGAACCATATTTATATCCTCCGCCTGTATTCGAGTTGCCGGTTGTACCATACCCCAACCGCAGTTTCAGATTGCTAACTACCTTATCCGTACTGTTCATGAACGGTTCCTGCGAAATTCTCCAGGAGACTGCTACGCCCGGGAAGTAACCGATCTGGTGACCGGGTGCGAAATTCGAAGAGCGATCGCGGCGATCGGTGGCGGTGATACTATACTTATTGTCATAGGTATAAATGATACGGGCTATCCACGACTCCATCACACTGCTACCTTTGGGCTCGCCGAGTGAATTATTCACCTGTGTGCCAAGACCCAGGGTCTGGATGGTATTGCCGGCGGTGAAGCCTTTTGTGCCGGCGTTGATGCCGCCGTAAGTGGACTCCCAGACCTCATGGCCGACCAATGCCGTCACTGCGTGTTTGTCGGCGAACGTGTGGTTGTAATTCAAATGTTCGAGCCAGTTCCAGTAATTATCGAAGGAGTTGTATTCATTCAGAACGGCCTGGGTATTGACAAAGGCGGGAGAAGAACCGGTAGCGCCGTAGGAGTAGGTCGGATTAAAGGTCTTCGCATTGCTCCAGTTGAAATTCCCGTCGATCTCGGAGTGGAGGGTAAGATCCTTCATGAATCGGATATCACCGTAGAAGCTGCCCTGGATATTGCTTCTCAGCAGGGTATTGGTGATGCTTAGGGCCTGCTGAACGGGATTACGTCCGCCCTGTATGGCGCCATTTACTACAGCCGGGCCGGCATAAGTCCCATCGGCGTTGTAGACGGCTGCATCCGGGGCCTGCAGCAGGGCATTGTAAATAATCCCATAGGAGTTGCCGAGTCCGATGTCTGCTTTATTCTGATTGGCGGAAATGCTGGTACCGACCCTGAACCAGTCTTTTACCTGGGAGTTGACGGTGGCGTGGAAGGAATAGCGATTGAAGTCAGAGCCGATGACGGTGCCGCTCTGGTTGAAATACCCTCCCGAGACATAATAATCGGTTTTCCCATTCGACCCTGAAAGGGAAAGGGTATGACTGGTCTGATGTGCGCGCCGGAAAATGGCATCCTGCCAGTTTGTTCCCGGCCCCAGTTTGGAGGGATCGGAAAATTCCACCCGCCGGCCGATCTTGAAAGCGTCGGCAAGGGAGTTTTCAAATGCGGCATACTGGGGAAGGTTCATCATTTTCAGGAATTTTCCCTGTTCCTGGTACCCATAATACCCGTCATAGATAATTTTCGACTCGCCGTTCTTACCCTTCTTTGTGGTGATGATCACCACTCCGTTGGCTCCGCGGCTGCCGTAAATGGCGGTGGCGGAGGCATCTTTCAGGACATCGATCGACTCAATGTCATTGGGATTCAGATTGGCGAGCACGCTGGGGCTGGACTCCTGCTCGCTGGGACTGGCGGAGCTGGTCAGTTGATGGCCGTTGTTGGCATTGCCGTCAATGGCGACTCCGTCGATCACGTAGAGGGGTTCGCTCCCGCTGAAGGAGGTAATGCCGCGTACGCGAACGGACACGGCCGCTCCCGGCTGTCCGGAGTTCTGGGTTACTGTCACACCGGCGGCCCTACCCTGGAGCATCTGGTCTACGCTCGGCTGTGGGATCTCAGCGATCTGTTTTGAAGATACCGACGACACGGCGCCGTTGAGATCTCCCCTTTTCTGGGTGCCATACCCTATCACCACGACATCACCCAGTGTCGAGCTGGATGTTTTCATGGCAACGGTAAAGGAGGCCCTGGTTCCGATGGTGATCTCCTGGGACTGCATGCCGATGTAGGAAAAGACAAGGGTCCTGGTCCCGGCGGAGACGGTAATCGAAAATTTACCTTCAGCATTCGTGGTGGTAGAAATTTTTTCGCCTTTAGTAGTTACAGTGGCGCCGGGAAGGATACTCCCTTTATCATCGAGGACGGTGCCAGTAATAGTTTTTGTCTGGGCGAAAGCAGCGGAATGAAGGGAAAATACGCCTATTAAACATAGGAGTAGTTGTGAGAATATTTTTTTTCTCATAATGCAAGCGCGTTTTTTGTAGCTGCTAAAATAGAATGGAAAAGGGATAGGAAACTAATGCTATTTTATCCCGAAATAACTCTATTCGAACCAGCAATATTTTTTAAAAAACTTAAACAATTGGTTTTAAACAAATTAGGCAAGTAATTTAACACACCTTTCGAGTGATACTTTTTTATCCTGTTTTTATGAGAAAAAGACAGGGGTATATAGAATATCGTATATTTATTAAACCTTAAAGCTTTGCTGCCATATGAGTACTAATATTATTCGGGAGATCACTCCGCTCACCCAAAACGACTGTTTTACTATTTTTTCCCGGATCAAAAAGGAGTTCAGTTTCCCTCTTCACTATCATGAAGAGCTGGAATTGAATCTGATCATGAATGCCAAGGGGGCTCGGCGGATCGTGGGTGATCACATTGACAATATTGATGATCTGGAGCTGGTGCTGGTAGGTCCAAATTTATACCATGCCTGGTTTACGCATCAGTGTAAAAGTGAGGAGATCCGGGAGGTAACGATCCAGTGGCATAAGGATCTTTTTGAAGACAAGTTATTGCGTCGCAATCAGCTGAGTTTTATCCGGAGTATGATGGAGCGGTCGCAGAAGGGTATTTTGTTTTCGCGGGAGACGACAGCGGCTGTGGTGCCCCGTATCCTGGCGTTGAATCAAAAGAATGGATTTGATTCTGTGCTGGAATTGCTCTCGATCCTGCACGATCTGTCAACTTCGAGGAATATGCGCACTTTGTCGGATGCGTCTTTTACGAATCAGCATTTTACCTATAACAGCCGGCGGATAGAGAAGGCATTCGAGTACATGAATACCAATTATGACAAGCCGATAACGCTGGGGGAAGTGGCTAAGCTGGTGAGTATGACGGAGGTTTCGTTTAGCCGTTTCGTCAAAAAAAGGACGGGCAATACCTTTATAGACAGTCTGAATGAGATCAGGCTGGGGCATGCGTCGAGGATGCTTATCGATACGACGCATTCTATCTCCGAGATCTCTTATCATTGCGGGTTCAACAACATCTCCAATTTCAATCGAATCTTTAAGAAAAAGAAGACCTGTACGCCGAAGGAGTTCCGCGAGAATTTTAATTCGGGGACGAGGGTATTTATTTAAGCCGGCACACCAGCGGGTTTGCCAGGAGCGTTGTGAGCGCTCTGGGCGGCGTGTCCGTTTACCATTTCGAGGTCCGGCTTTGACTCGTCGGTCAGGGCCACTTTACCTCTTTCTTTACGTACTATGCGGGAATAGAGTGATATTTCTTTGTCAAAAAGGAAGCGGAAGAAGAGTTTGGTCCAGGATTTATGACTCATGAGGCTGTCATAATAACCGGGGGCCGTCTTTTTGATCTGGGGCAACTTGTTCCAGGGAATGGAGGGGAAGTCATGGTGTTCGTTGTGATAGCCTACATTAAAGGCTACTGTATTGAGGACGCCATAGTAGCTAAATGTCTCCTGGATCTCGTCGTGGGTCAGATAGTGTTCCTGGACCCAGCGGGCGCCGAGCGGGTGGAGGCCGACGGAGAAGAAGAAGCTAAGCAACAGGTAAATGATTGCTTTGGGTCCGAAAAAATACCACATGGCGGCGATGAAAACGATCTCTGCAATCCAGTTGAGCGCAACCCATTTATCGAAGGGTTTGATCTCACGGAGGCGGGAGATGCGGAAGACCTGCCAAACGGGATAGAACAGCAGCCAGATAACTTTTCCTATAAAGTAATTGTTGATAAGCTTTGCTTCCCAGCGATTGGGCAGGTCGGCATCCAGCTCGTGTACTCCCTGGAAGGAGTGATGTTTGATGTGATAGCGTTCGAAAGAAACGGAGCTTGGGAAAAGCTGGGGGAGGTTAGCCAGGATACCTGAGAGGCGATTGGCCGCGCGGCTTTTGAACAGCAGGTGGTGAGCGCACTCATGGATCATCACGAAAAGGGAGTGATCTGCGAAGGCTCCCAGCAGATAGGCGACACCGATCACGACCCACCAGGGTTGGTCTTTCACGGCTACGGCGAGAGCGCACTGGGCTAAGACGATCCCTAATATAGCAAAAAACGTGTATTTGTTCTTTCCGATAAGTTTCCTCACTTCCGGATGCTGCTGCAAAATCTGCTTGGTACGGAGTCGATGTGGCTCCTGATTTACCGAATAAACAAAGTCGGTTCTCTGTGACATAGCGTGAATATAGGTAGTGTTGTTAAGATGGCAGTCAAGGTACTAAAAAAAACGACTTTACCGCTGTTTCTGTTGCCTTTAAGCCAGATTTTTATGAATTTAAAAACAATTAATAAATAAGGTTTTGGGGCTCCGGCGGCCTGGGGTGGGCATGGTCACCGGCGAGGGGTCTGTATGGGGTCGCCGGGGGGTGGACTGGTGCCGGCGGCGGGGAGTCTGCCCGGGATCGCCGGGGGCTTGCAAGGCCATAATTTTTGTATTATCTTGGCACCCAAATCAATACCCAATGAAAATCCTTACCCTTCTTCTGACAGGATCTATATTCCTTTTGGCCGGTGTGACCGGTCATGCACAGCCTGATACGGCAAAGATCACTCAAAAAGCTTTATCGTTTGCGGACAGTCTTGTCAAGACCGATGCTTTTGAAACCTGGTCGACCTATGCCGATCTTTGTCCTGCCTCCGTGATCAAATTCTATGGTGGAAAGGATGGTTTTATCGAGCATGTCAAAACTCTGCGCAAGCGGACCTTTAGTGATCTTGCGGAGGACGCGCCGGAGCTGAAGATGCTTAATCTGATGACACAGAATGATCAGTGGCAGTGTGTTATCCGGATGTCCCGTTATTTTCACAAGGAAGACAAAAAGTTCCATCTGACGACTTATTTTATAGGGCAGTCCAAAGATGAGGGTGAAACCTGGAGGCTTTTTGATGTGAACTATAACAAGGTGGCGAATATCATCTATATGTTCCCGGATATATTTGGAGATATGCCGATACAGGAATCTACTATCATGACTCCTGAGCAGGAGCTTGCTGCGCAGCAGAAGGCTGCGGCGGAGGCTAGTGCGAGCACGGGTAAAAAGGCTGCGACCAGGAAAAAATAGTGCAGTTTTAAGTAGTTATCCAAGTATTTTTTTAAAGTTAGTTAGTAAACTATTAATTACCATAGGGTCAAAGCTGGTGATTCCGGTTTGGCCGTTGTATTTTTGACTTTTCATAGGATAAGGTTTAATGGTTAAAAACACTTTGATTAGTACATCCCCGGTAGTCTTACCGGGGATTTTTTTGTTCGAGGATCTTCATGTCGGAGAGCCAGTTGGACATCAGCATAGGCATGGCGCGGACGGCCTTGAGATTAGAGCGATAGCCCATATTAAACCCGTGATTACCCTGGGAGAGGATATGTGCTTCTACGGGGACTTTTGCGGCTCTGTATTTTTCAAGGAGGCTGACGACGGGTGGGGAGCAGCATTCGTCGTCATTGGCGGCGATGAGAAAAGTGGGGGGAGCGTCGTGAGGGACTTCGGTCGGGACGCCGAGGGGACCGGGGTAAACCAGCATCTGGAAATTGGGGCGGCCGTTGAGTCTGTCGACGGGGTCTTTCGCTTGTGGGTCACCGTCACCTGGTGTATAGGAAAGAAGAGCCGCCACTTCGCCGCCTGCGGAAAATCCCAGTATGCCTATTCTGTTCGCATCTAAATTCCACTGCGAAGCGCGGCTCCGGACGAGGCGCATGGCGCGGTAAGCGTCCTGGCGAACTTCTTTCTCGAGGCTATATAGGTTGGAATCCTCCCGGAACAAACGATATTTAACTATGAAGGCGGCTACGCCGATACTGTTCAGGAAGCGAGCGGGGTCGCGGCCTTCTGCGTTGAATACTAGCAGCCGGTGACCGCCGCCGGGGAAGATGATAACGGCTGCACCTGTTGCCTTTTCTTTTGGCGGAAGATAGATGGTGATAGAAGGGTTATGAATATTTTTTACCCAATAATCTTTTGCCTGTTCGGGTTCATTACGTTTGCTTTCGAAACCTGGTGCGCCATTGGGCCAGAGTGGGATCTGGCGGGCAGTGTCCTGGGCATTGGAAAGAGCGGGGCTTAGAAGGATGGCTATGGCAATCGAGAAAAACCTGTTCATAAGTTGGAAACGTTTTGGGCCTATAAGTTACGGTCTATTGGGCGAAACCGAACGAATGGAGTATCAAAAACGAACAAGGGTGTTTGCTTCGGCTCCCTTAAGTAGTTGATTACTAATTATTTTTCGAATAGGCACCTATTTTGTGCCGGGTCTCATCACCAACTAATAATATGCTGAGTATGATCATCCACTATTTTACGAGTGCCTGGAAGACGCTGACACGCAGGAAGGGATATAATCTTTTGAATATAACCGGGCTTAGTACGGGGCTGGCTGTCTGTATGATCATTTTTCTAATCCTGCAGCATGAATTTAGCTATGACAGGTATCATAAAAATGCGGACCGGGTGTATCAGCTGGTATCGAAGTATTGGACTCCGGCGGGCGAGCAGTATCAGATCTCGACGCCTTTCGAAGCGATAAGGGCTTTAAGGCATGATTATCCCCAGGTGAAGTTTACGGAGGTTTATATTACTCATTCGACGCAGGTGACGGTGATGGGGGCCGCGAGGGACGGTGGTACTGCGGCGGCGAGGGGGACGGTTGCTCCTGCGACAGGCTCTGGTATTCCGGCGGCGAGGGGGGCTGGCGCGGTGGCAGATCAGAAGTATATTGAGGACCATATCTACTATGCAGAACCGGCCTTGTTTAGTCTTTTTGATGTGCAATGGCTGAGCGGCGACGCCTCTGTTCTTGCCGATGCCAACAATATCGTGCTGAGCCGGGGAATAGCGGAGAAATATTTTGGGAGCTGGAGAAGTGCCGTCGGCAACTACATTAAACTAAACGATAAAATTACCGGCAGGGTATCCGGCATTATTTCCGACCCGCCTGCCAATACCGACTTCTCTTTCCAGGTTGTGAGCTCCTATCAAAGTTTTCTCAACAACTATACGGTCTTTAATTTTAGCGAACTGAGCGGATGGGGATGGGGTGTATCCAACCATCAGACATATGCGCTGTTGCCGGAGAAGATGAATGTAAGATCCTTCAATACCAGTCTGACCGGGTTTTTACCGAGGTATTACAAGCAGGATACGACAATGGAGAAGACTACCTATTTTATGCGTCCTCTATCGGGCGTACATTTTGACACCCGGTTCGAGAACAACGGGGATCATGTCAGCAGTGAGACCTCTCTTTATACGCTGGGGCTGATCGGTCTGCTTATCCTGGTCATGGCCTGCACTAATTTTGTCAACCTTGCGACGGCATTAGCTGTCCGGCGCAGCAAGGAAGTAGGGGTAAGAAAGGTGATGGGGGGAACAAGGCTGCAGCTGATCCTTCAAACGCTGGCAGACACCGGTCTTATAGTTCTTATATCGCTGGTCATTTCCCTGTTGATCGCAAGTGCCGGTCTGCCGTATATCAAATATGTATCGCAGGTGGAAACGCCGCTTCATCTGTTAAGCCGGGCGACTATCTTTTTCCTTCCTGTCATATGGTTGGTCACCACTTTATTGGCCGGGGCATGGCCGGCCTTTCAGCTGAGCCGGTTCAATCCTATCGATACGCTGCATCATTCGCTGACGAGTCCGCGTAGCGGCGGTCTGTTTCTGCGGCGTGTGCTGGTTGTGATGCAATTCTCTTTCTCCCAGCTGCTGGTCATCGCGACCCTGGTAGCCCTGAGTCAAATGAACTATATCCGGAATGCGGACATGGGGATAACGCGTGATACTGTATTGTTGGTAAAAGGCAGAGGTGACAGCAGCTTTCTCAGCAAAAGAAACGCTTTCCGGACGGAGGTGGAAAAACTGCCTGATGTATACTCTGCAAGTCTGATCCATGATGCGCCATCCAGCGGGGAAGGCTGGGATAGCGATTTTGGCTATGACAATATCAAAGCGCCGCAGCCATTTTTTGTCCGGCTCAAATTCGGCGATGCAGACTATTCAAAAACCTTTGGGCTGCAAATGGCTGCCGGGCAATGGTATTCTGAAAATGACAGTACGGGACAGGTGGTGATCAACGAGACGCTGGCCCGTAAGCTTGGTGCGAAACCATTGAGCAGTGTCATAGGAAAGACATTAAGAATAGGTGACGGCAAATGGCGGACCATCGCGGGTGTTGTAAAAGACTTTAAGAATGCGTCATTAAAGGAGGGGATACCGCCGAATATACTATTACAGAACAGTCCTTTCCAAACCATGACGGCTATCCGGCTGAAGAGCAAGAACCCGGGTCGGAGTCGAAGGGCTGTCGAGGCCATCTGGAACAGGTACTATCCGGAATTTGCTTTCAACAGCAGTTTCATGGACGAGGACATTGAAAAATTCTACCGGCAGGAGCAGCGGCTTAGCCTGACCTATAATATTGCTACGCTACTGGCCATTCTTATCTCTTGTCTGGGTCTTTATGGCCTGGTGTCCTTTATGGCTTTGCAGAAGACGCGGGAGGTGGGGATCCGGAAAGTGCTGGGCGCTTCTGTAGTGGATATTGTGTATTTGTTCTCGAAGGAGTTCACGGCTTTGGTCCTGGTTGCTTTTCTGATCGCTGCGCCTGTCGGCTATTTAGTGATGCATCATTGGCTGCAGGATTTTGTATATCGTGTCTCTATTGGGACGGGGGTTTTTCTTGTTACGTTGCTGGTTTCGCTGGGTCTTGCCTGGGCGACGGTGGGTTATAAGTCGATCGGGGCGGCGCTGGCCAATCCGGCGGATAGTCTGAAGACGGAGTAGAGGCTATGACTTTGCAGCAATGGAATGACAGTGGATTGGTGGGCTGAAATGCAGGCCAGAGTTGAAATTGCAACGTCGTAACAAGTCCCCAGCCGCTGAGGCCATATTTTAACCATTCTTAAGGGTTTGGGACCACTCGTAAAGAGTGAGACACCGACCATACCACATATTTCGCACTCAACCACCTATATTACCGCTTGTCACAGGAGGAGGACCGTCATTAAACAAAAAGGACCGCTCCTACCGGATGTACTATCAGGCAGGGGCAAAACGCTAGTATCTTTACTCTATCAAACAAACGGAGCTAGTCTCCAAAGCAAATGAAATCATCTATAGAGTTATTGTCTGCCGCCACTTACTACTACAACAGGGCAAGACTACCGGAAATCTCCCTTTCCTAAAAACTCAAAAACGACCAAAAAAATCAAGCAGGCCGTGGTTTGCGCTGATAGGCGCATACTGATCCCTGTTAGACATTGACTTTTCCTAACTGTAACAACATGAAAAAATTTATTGGGGTGATCGTTATCCTGCTCACTCTTTTGTTAACTGTCATTTATCGCCAGCTGGCGGGAAGCCGGGTTAAAGAAAAGCCGGGTCGTATTTGTACGCTGCGCGCGTTGCGCGAGGAGCTTCCGCTTTTCCAATTGCTAATCCAATAGGCACTTATGTGCGGGTACGCTGATATGACCGGGGACGGTCGTAAAGGGCTGTGCCATGTCTGAAAATAGCCATCAATTTTTTAACCATTAAAACAACAATCATGGCCAGATTAGGCAAGAGACTATTGTCGGCTTTTATTGAGACGACGGAGGACAAAAAAGAGAAGAGCCCTGAAGAGGGGGTGGGTGCGGCTAGCGCCGGTGTGGGGGGTGCAGTTGGGGCGAGTGGGATGGGAGGAAACGCTCGGGATGGCGCAGACTCGGTAGGCACGCCTGGTACGGTGGGGGCAGGGGCTGCGAGCGCTATGAGTGGGAGCGCTCAGGGCGCTGGTGCGGGGGCAGGGGGCGGCGGCGTAGCGGACCAACGGTTCGCGGACTATTTCGACATGCTTTTCAGCGATGCGAATATCCCCGGGCCGGACTACTATGAATTCTCGAAGATGATCAGGGCTATGCAGCTGATCGCCGATGAGAAGTCCCGGTACTATGCCGCCTATGCCGGCTTGCAGGTGCAGGGGTTAGACAAGCAAAAGCTGCTGTCTACCGCTGCCGAATATGTGCGGGTACTGACGGCGGATGCGAACCAGTTCCAGACAACGGTGGAAGCCGCGTTACAGGAAAAGGTACATAGCCGGACGGCTGAAGCCGAGGAAAAAGGGCGCCGGATCCAGGTGCTGTCGCAGGAGATCCTAAAGCTACAGGAAGAGATAGCTGCGATGCAACGCGAGATCGGGGAGAACAAAGATAAGCTTACGGCGAGCAGTACTGCTTATGTAGCAGAAAGCAGCCGACGGAAGCAGGAGATAGAAGCTGATATACAAAAGATAAACCATTATATACACTAACAATAAAAACCAAACGACCATGAATCGTCTTATCGAAAAAACAAAAACGCCCGGCTGGTGGAGCGAACCGAAGAATATCGCCACAGCTGTTATAGGCCTCGCACTAACGGCGGGTCTGGCTTATGGGTTTCTGACCTATGTATTGCCCTGGCTGATCAAAGTAACCTGGAATATGGTGAACCTGGTGATCGGAGGTGTCGTATGCGGATTTCTTCTGATGACGGTGACGAACCGGAAGTTCTGGCGAGCTCTGAAATACTTTTCGGAGTTCATCGCCAACTACTCCATCGGACTGGCTATCGAGCTGAATCCCTTTGCGATCCTGCAAGCCAAGATCGATCAGGGTTATAAGGACAGAGAAACCTTATACAAACAATCGGGCCGGCTTAAAGGCAAACAAAGTGAGCTGATGGACAAGCTTGGCGAAAAAGAAAAGGAACTGCAGCTCAACATCCAAAAGGTGAAGATCCTGCAATCCGAGCAAGGCAGCAGCCGCCAGGTAAACCTCTACACCAACAATGTCATGCGTTGCCGTGAGTATATCGACAATGTGACGCCAATCGTAGCGGACCTGAACAAGCTGATCCAGTTTGCGGATGCCGCTTACGAAGAAAGTGGGATCATGCTGGAGGATGCCAAGCTGGACCTCGAGGCTAAAAGAGACCTCTACTATTCTGTTACCACGGGGCTGTCGGCCGTGACCAGTGCCATGAAAGCCTTTAAGGGTGATGACGAGCTGAACAAAGACGCCGAGAGAGCCCTTGCCGTCCTAAAGGTCAACATTGGGGAGAAGATCGGGCATATCAAGTCCGCCATCAATGTCACTTCCCGCTTTATGGATGACCAGGATCTGGAAAATAAAGCCAAGTCTGCTCAGGCGGTCGAGCTGATCAAACAGTTCGATCTCGGGAAAGACTTTCATTATACCGGCTCTGCATTGAAAGGCGCCGGAGACAAAGGGAGGCTTGGGGATGTGAATGTATCGGACAGGTATAAGGGATTGTTGCCTTAGGCGTCATATGCGCAGGAGCATGAAGTTGTGGCCCGGAGCCAGCGCAGGAGAGAAGTGGGCCCGGGAGTTAGTAGTCAATAAAAAATTTTTAAAAAGTAAAACTCATTTATATGTCAGTCAAATTAAAACCCGCGGGTAAGATCTTATTAATCGCTGTTGTTGTAACAGCAGGAGTATTCGGTGTAAAATGGTACCAGGCGCGACCTAAAGAAGCGGGCAAGGCCGTGGAGCTTGGCAAGGTAGTATTACCCGATGCCCCTGAGGCTTCCCTTAACGCCAATGCCGTCCTGCTGACCCTGCCTTCGTCGGCGACAGCTGTCAATGGCGGCAGCCAGATCATCTGGGAGCGTATGGCCTGGAACAGTCAGTTCTCGGGTATGTATGCCAATGGTGGGGTACGTACGACAAAGGGCTCGTTGTTTGACAAGGCCCGGCTGGACGTCACCTATATGCGTCAGGACGACTGTAACAAACAGATGGCCGACCTGGTAAAGTTCGCTGGTGAATACAAGACCAATCCTAATACGCAGGGGGTGCTGATCACCTTTATGGGTGATGGTATGCCTGCCTTTATGACGGCTTTGTCAAAAGAGCTGGAGCCATTAGGCCCCGAGTATCAGCCCATTATCCTGCCGATAGCGCACGGTAAGTCGTTTGGTGAAGACCAGATCATGGCACCTGCTTCCTGGAAACAGGACCCGCACAATGCCATCGGTAAATGTGTAGCTGGTGTGCTGCGTGACGGTGACGTGAACATCCTGCTCAAGTGGGCCGGTGACAATGGGATAAAAGTGAACCCTGATGAAACGACCTATGACCGGGACGCCATCAACCTCATCGCAGCCAATGACTTCCTGGATGCCCCTAACAAATACATTGCGGGTTATTCAGAGAAGAGGAAGATCATCGAAGACGGTAAGACTACCGGTCGGGATACAACGGTAGGTGTGGATGGTGTAGCCACCTGGACGCCCGGTGACGTGAATGTCGCCACGAAAAAAGGTGGCCTGGTAACCATCGCCAACACGCGTCAGTATGCATCGCAGATGCCTAACCAGACGATCGCCATCAAGAAATGGGCTTACGATCATCGTACTGACATCGAGAACATGATCATTGCTCTTGCCGAGGCAGGCGACCAGGTGCGTTCATTTACGGAAGCCCGGAAGTTCGCGGCCCAGGTCAGCGCCAGTGTCTACCAGGAGCAGAACGCCGACTATTGGTTGAAATACTACAACGGTGTCGAAGAAAAGGATATTCAGGGTCAGAAGGTGAATCTAGGGGGCTCTGCCGTCTTCAACCTGCCCGACATGGCCAATACCTATGGCCTCGGCAATGACAAGGTAGACCGCTACAAAGCCGTATACAACACCTTCGGTAACCTGATGGTGAAGATGTATCCTGCGATCATGCCGAGCTTTATGCCCTATGAAAAAGCGGTAGACAAATCCTTCCTCCTAAGTGTGATCTCCAATCACCCTGAGCTGCTGGAAGGAAAGGCTATCGAGACAAAGTATGCCGAAAAGATAACGGAAGCCGTTTCGAGCCGGTCGTATCACATCGAGTTTCAAACCGGGTCCGCCATTATCCGGCCTGCTTCGTACAAGATGCTGAATGAGATCTTCGAGTCCGCCGTCGTCGCCGAAGGTCTGAAGCTGGGTGTATACGGTCATACCGACAACAATGGTTCGGATGCCGTGAATGTTCCTTTGTCGGAGAAGAGAGCGGCGGCCGTAAAAGCATACCTGGTGAGCAAAGGTTTGAAGGACAGCCAGATCGAGACACAGGGTTTTGGTTCATCAAAACCTGCAGCGGACAACAGCACAGAAGACGGTAGAAGTCGTAACCGTAGGGTAGAGATCGTACTTGGTGAATAATTAACTAATGAGGTAGGGGCTGGCGCCCCTACCTCTTAATACATTTGATATGTTTAGACCATTTGAAAAGATCAGCCGGCAGACCTTCCTTATCATGGTGGTCTCGCAGGTACTGTTTACGCTAGTAATCTGGCAACTTAGTCCGGGGGGGCTGATACCTCAGCCAACGCGTGTGCTGACGGCACTGGGTCAGCTGCTGACAACCCGGTTACTGTTGGACAATCTGCTGGTAAGCCTGGTGCTGACCTTGCAGGCAATGTTCTATTCCATTGTGATCACGCTGATATTTTCATATCTGTCCGTCATTCCTTTCTTTCATTCTATCGCGCAGTTCATCGTGAAATGCCGGTATCTGACCCTGACAGGCCTGATCTTTATCTTCACGCTACTGACAAAAGACGGGAGTCAATTAAAGCTATCGCTCCTGGTATTTGGCATCGTGCCTTTCTTTACGACGTCTTTTCTTGCCGTGATACTTCGTATACCTGCGCAGGAATACGAGCTGTGTCAGACCCTGGGTTATAATCGCTGGGAGAGTCTGTATGAGGTCATTATTGTAGGCAAAGCGGATCAGGTCTTCGAAATGGTAAGGCAGAACTTTGCCATCGCCTGGATGATGATCACGATGGTGGAGGGGTTGAGCATGAGTGAAGGTGGCATTGGCGCGCTGCTGATCAAGTACAACAAATACAATGACCTGACGCGTGTGCTTGCGCTGCAGGGGTTGATCTTTATGATAGGGCTTTGTTTCGACTATTTGCTGGGGCTGCTGAGGCATTGGCTGTTCCCTTATACGACGGTTCATCAAAAATAATTCTTATGACACCTTATAGCAAAAAAGACGTTTTGTTGCAGGCAAGGGGTCTTTCTCTTAGTTATGGCGGCAAGTGCATCCTGCATGATATCAACTTCAGCATCCGGGATATTATCCGGCCGGGGATGTTGCAGGGGCAGGTGGTTTCACTGGTTGGGCGCAGCGGTATTGGCAAGACCCAGCTATTCCGGGTCTTATCGGGTCTGCAACAGCCAAGCTCGGGCAGTATCACGATACGGGAGCGGAAGCCGGCTGAGACCGGCACCGGCTCTATCGAGGTCTACCAGGAACGGGCTGTCCGTCCTGGTGACATGGGTGTCATTTTCCAGAACTATTATCAGTTCGGATGGCGGACGGTGAAGCAGTCGCTGTTGCTGGCTGCCCGCAGGAATAAAGCCCTGGCGGGAAAGGAGGAGGATACTCTTTTACAATATGCGGACCAGTTCGACATAGCGGATGTGCTGAATCGATGGCCTGCGCAGCTGTCCGGTGGTCAGCAGCAAAGAGTGAGTATCATCCAGCAGTTGCTGAAGGGGGCGGATTTCCTCCTGCTTGATGAGCCTTTTTCGGGACTGGATGTCTGTGTCCTTGACAAAGTCGTCGAGCTTTTATTACAGGTATCCTTATCCGATGAGTTGAAAACCCTGATCATTGTGTCACATGATATCGCCACGGCGATAGCTATTTCCGACACGGTTTTCATACTGGGGCGTCAGGCGGGTCGGGAAGGGTCGACGCTGGTAAAGGAGATCGACCTGATCGAGCGTGGCCTGGCCTGGCAGAAAGGGGTGCAGCAGGAGAAGGTTTTTGCCGAGACGCTGGAAGAGATCAAGGGGTCTTTGTAATTTTTACATTTTTATCAGGGCGCGAATACCGGTGAAGGCTATCTGCATCCCGATGCAAAAGACCAGGAAGGCGCTGAGCCGGTTGACTATTTGCTCTCCTCTTGGCCCCAGGCGGTGGATGAGGCGGGCGGTATTGGCATAACAGATATAGATCAGCAGGCAAATAAGGAGGATGGCTATCAGAAGGGCGCCCAGATTCGTGATATGCACAAGCAGGTCGCTTTCATCTTCGTGTGCGCTGAGGGTAAGGATGACCGAGATAGTGCCTGCGCCGGTGGTCATGGGGAAGGAAACGGGGTAAAAGAGTATATTATCCCGACTTGTAGGTTGGGCTGTTTCTTTTTTTCCTTTGATCTCATCGTCGGTGGTGAGCAGCTGCCAGCCCATGCGGCAGATCATAATACCTCCGGCCAGCTGGACGATAGGGATGGATATGCCAAACAGCTTTAGGATCCAGCTGCCTATCAATGCGGATACGGTACAGATGACAAAACAATAGAGGGCTATTTTTTTGGCGGCCCTTTTCCTTTCGGGGAAGTCGAGGCCGCCGAGTAATGGGTCTACGATAAATGCCGATCCGACCGGATTGACCGCGGGAAAAAGGGAAAGAAATCCAATAAAAATAAGATGCAGGAACGGTAAGTCAAATTGCATAAACAATATTACATAAATTACGGCTCTTAACCTTTGGCTATGGCAACTCGCTTTATTTTAGTGTTTTTTTGGTTATGCGTATTGGCGGGGTGTCATTCTTCCAACCCTGATACCCCACATATTCTTATCCAAACCCAGGCCGGGGATATCGAGGTCGAGCTCTACCCCAAACAGGCGCCTAAGACGGCCGGTGCCGTATTGTCTTATATAGACTCCGGGTTTTATAAGAACGGCTCATTCTACCGGGTGCTGAATGAAGACAACCAGGTTACAGGGGCTGCCATTTCAAAGCTAATACAGGGTGGGATCTGGAAAACAAATCACGCAAAAGCAGCAGGTCTTCCCGGTGTACCGCATGAAACGACCCAACAAACTCATATCCTGCATAAGGATGGGACCATCTCGCTCGCCCGGAGTGCGCCAGGCAGCGCCACAACCGAATTTTTTATCTGTGTAGGCGACCAGCCGGGGTTTGATTTCGGGGGCGAAAACAACCCCGATGGTCAGGGCTATGCCGCTTTTGGAAAAGTGGTAAAGGGTATGGATGTGGTCAGAACCCTTTATGCGAGCCCGGAAAACAATCAGTCCTTTACTCCGTCCATTCCTATTTTTAATATTGTCAGGAAATAGAGAAGAAATCAGTGATTACGAACCGTGTCCTCTTTGTGGGGACGTGTCTCCCCTATCGGCAGCGTCCCATTTGTTGCCTTTACTGAACCAAGAGTGCCGCTGGTAGACGTATTGGGGTCCGGCCGGGAAGAGAATTTGGTCGGCTCCTTACAGGAGGCCGTGATGGCGATGGAAATGATCGTTATAAAGATCTTTATATTCGATTTCATATAACAGCTATTTAATACAATACCTATGAAAAAATCGGGCCACCGCTGCAGGCGGGAACAATATGATGAAGCGCGGGAATCTACCAGAAGGCCAGCCGGGGAAAGGAAGATTATAACGCGATTTTGCTTAATTTTAATAATGAATGGGCAATAACCGTTATTTCTATCGTATGATCGCACGAATAGGTAAGATCACTCTCCGGATATTTTTAGGCATATTGATCGCCCTTATTGTTTTTCTTCTCATTTTTGACCGGCTGGTGCAGTTCAGAATGGACGACAAGGAAATTCTGGCCTGGTTTCGCAATCAAAATCTCGTGCCAAGGATCGGTTATTTTAAAGCCGTGGGCCGGACGGTCCGTTATATGCAGGTAGGAGACAACCCCGATGCAACCGTTCTGTTCATTCATGGTGCGCCCAGCTCAATGAGTTACTGGAAAAGTTATATGTCGGACAGTGTCCTGTTATCCAGAGCTACTTTGTATGCAGTCGACAGACCTGGATATGGCTATTCGGGGCTGGCCGATCCATTACCGGATATTGCGAAACAGGCGGGTGCTATAAAGCTGATCATCGACAGTCTGCACAAAGCTCACCGTCCTATCATCGTCGTCGGCGTTTCTTATGGGGGGCCTATTGCCTCTCGTCTCGTTATGGATAATCCGGATCTTGTAGACGGGTTGGTGTTGGTGGCTCCGCCCCTGGGCCCGGGGCGGGAGAAAATATTCTGGTTTACCTATCCGGTAGAGAATCCCCTGGTCCACTGGGTTGTCCCCCGTATGCTCCAGACAGCCAATACGGAAAAGATCCATCACAGGGAGGAGTTGACCAAGATGTTGCCGTTATGGGATCGTATTCATGTCCCTGTCATTTACCTGCAAGGGCAGGAGGACGAGCTGGTCGATACTTCCAATGAATCGTTTGCCCGGGAGCATTTAAAAAATGTCCCCTCCCTTGATATCCGGATGATACCTGGAAGAGGACATTTGATCGCTTTTGCGGAAAAGGACAGGATCGAGAAGGCTATTCTCGAGTTGTTGGATACCTGTGAGAGGAAGGCGACGCCGGCTCCATAATTGTGGCGGGGGTTGTGCTCCGGCGCCGTGGGCTGTATCCTCTGGTGGCGTGGGTTGTGGCGGTGCTGTTAGCCGTCCATCCGCACGATCTTTGGAGTAAAAAGGCCGATAGTGTCCACAAGCTTTCCCTGTGACCGCATTACTTCCGCGATGTTCTTGTATGCCTGCGGAGCCTCATCCAGACCGCCCCCCAGCAATTTCACGCCATACTCCTGCAAGGTATCTTTTAGCAACTCGTGTGTGATCGAATTGGCTGCCGCCGACCTGCTCATTTTTCTTCCTGCTCCGTGTGCGGCGGATGAAATGGAGGTCACCTCTCCTTTACCTTTTACAATATATCCTTTTGCCGTCATGGAGCCTGGTATGATCCCCAGAACATCTTTCCCTGCCGGTGTGGCACCCTTGCGATGGACGATCAACTCCCTGCCTTCGTGGATCTCTTTCCAGGCGAAGTTGTGATGGTTCTCCACGCGCGTGATGGGTCGCCGGCCTAATACAGTGGCAATTTTCCCGTGGATCACATGATGACAGGCCTCGGCATAATCTCCGGCCAGGTTCATCGCCATCCAGTACTCGCAGCCTTCCTGTTCGTTGAGGTCCAGCCAGGCGAGGTTGTTGACTTCACCGGGAAGCCGTCTTTTTTGCCGGGCAATGCGGGTGTAGTGGTCGGCTATAGATGCACCCAGCGCTCTCGAGCCGGAATGGGATAGCAGGCCAAGGTATTTTCCGGGCTTCAGACCCAGAATGGCGTCTTCTTCTTCGATGTTGGCCTCTCCGAACTCGACGAAGTGATTACCCGAGCCACTGGAACCCAGCTGCCTTGCGGTGCGGCCCTGAAGCCTTTTTAGCATAGGGATCTCGTGGAATTCGGGGCGATCGAGCACTTCATGGGAAGTGGTCTGATCGAACTGTCTTCCTCCGCCAAACAGGGTTGCCTGTTTTAGCTCCCTGGTGAAATATGCCTCTTTTTGCAGTAGCTCCTTCGGGTCGATATCGAAAGCGGAAAGGCACATACGACATCCGATGTCCATGCCGACCCCATATGGAATCACCGCGTTGTCTGTTGCCAGCACTCCTCCGATGGGAAGTCCATACCCGGAATGAGCGTCGGGCATCAGGGCTCCGGCAACGGCAACGGGCAGTTTGGCCGCCTGGTACATCTGGTTGATCGCCTCGGGTCCTATTTGTTCATTACCAAAAATAGTAAAGGCTACTCCGGTTTTATTTAGAGAGACCTCCATTCCTTCCGGGGCCGTCTTTGGCAACAGTTGTTGCGCAATAAGCCCCAGCACAGCGTCATTTTCGTATTCTATGGGGGACGCCAATATCGATCGCAGCAAGTTCATCACATTATCCTCCTTTTCAAATTTGAATTTTTTTTCCATGACATTCATCGCTATGCTGATTACCGGTCCTTCCGGATACCCTATAGCGCGGATGTCTTTACTTCTTAATTTAAGTTTTGCCATTTTTCTTTTTTAAAGGACGGATGGGTTTTTAGG
>Ga0307510_10002128_pt1 | contig 22374 bp, 13 predicted proteins | sample 12_EM_MG_FD_207224 | JGI IMG/M metagenome (GOLD analysis project Ga0307510, IMG submission 207224) | Populus trichocarpa ectomycorrhiza microbial communities from riparian zone in the Pacific Northwest, United States - 12_EM | ecosystem: Host-associated > Plants > Roots > Unclassified | place...
CGTAGTACTTCCGCCGAGAGTCCGTATCCGCCACCGTCCTTATTCTCATTAGTGCTGTATGTGCGCTAGCGCGCACCATTTACGCCCACTACTTACTGGACGGCTAGGAACTGTCCCAGGGTTCTGCTCGTCTACCATCACGCACTGGTACGGCCATCGTGGGTCAGATAAGTGCTTAAATTTGGAGACTTGGACCTAACGCGGCGAACAACGGAAGTCTATCGAGATGCCTTCACTCTAATGGTTCATCGTCTCCGCAAAGTCAACTTGGAGGGGTGACCACCCCTATGAGTATCTTTAGCAGCACATAATCTCAGACAGTTCAAAACGGGTGATATGGTAGCCGATACGTTCTGAATTGCCATGCATGTGAGTGAGCGGCGGAGTTTGGGATGAAATCTACGGGTGTTAATAGCGATCAGCTTGACTAATAGACACTACGTCCGCACGTGAAAAGATCGAGTTTGGGATGCCAGCCACTACTACGATCTATCTGGCATTACATTTCGCCTGTAAAGTGTACAGGTTGTTGATGGGGTCGTCCTGCGGCGGAAATGCACTATATCGACTGCACTCGTACAAATATTGGCATAAAGTATTGTGGCCACTAAAATAACAGCCCAAAAAAATAAGTGAATCGCAATGGGTATGTGCGTTCAGCATAGATTGGCAGCAGAAAGGCTGAGATGGAGCGCGCGAAGGATAGCCTGTTCGTCTTCGGTAGATGCCTCGCGAAAGCCGTCTAGATAATTAATTATGAATGGTAAAGGGTGTGAATATGCCAGCATGTTGTCCACAGGCGTGCTATATGTGCAAACCAGATGGGTCTTTAGGCGCCCTGGAGATGCAAGTACGAGACGCCGCCATCGTTGGGAAACCTGAGCAGGCCTGTATTACCAGCGTGTGTTGTCCCAATTGGATAAAGGAATACGTCGCTGTGGGACGTGCATAAATGACTCGATGGAGATAAAATATATCAAGAAGCGCGTCATCGTTGAGCATATCGGTGTATGATATGTTCTGTTAACGGGAAAGTGTTATAAATCCACCAAATGATTAAAAAAAATCAGGGGTTAGGACCTTCGGTCTTTGGTGCATATAAGATACATGTCGACGGAGTCTTCTAATTGATGAAGGGAAAACACTTGTAGACAAAGAACCAGGCAAGTGTTGGCAGGCGAGTATTGCTAACCTTTGAAGGTCCAGTTGGAGACAGACAACATACTTGATCGTAGGTAGCGAGACGCTCTAGGCTGTGTGGCTCACAGAGATGCAGGAAGAGGAGGGACATGAATCAGGGCTACCGGGTGGCCCGCAATCTGGCGCGCGTTGATGAATGGGGTAAAGACATCGCCAGGATCACCCTCCTTGTCATACACGACTAACACGAGCTCCTTCAACCCAGGCAACGGCTCCATAGGTGGCTCTCCATCTTCTGGTTGGAGGGAGTGAGAAAGAGGACCGATGAGGTTATCAGGGATGCGAAGTGTCTTGACACTATTAAATGGACTGAGAAGGTTGCGCCATTGTGTGCGATTGATTCCGTTGTGCTGCTCCGACGATGGATCACGTTCCTCATAGGTAAAGGCAAGGTCCTCCACCATAGAGAGTACAGGCACGAGCGCGTTGAAAAATTGTTCTGCTGCTGAGACCTGCCAGTCGACGTGTCTGCAACTGACCGCCACTTCAAAAGGGATGAACCTGCCCCTTTTCAGTGAGTCCATTGTCAGAATAACCTTTTCCCGTTCGAAGAAAAGTCTGGCGAAGCTAAATGTGAGGTTTTCTGTTCTGTTTATAAATTGCAACAGTTGTGGAACCGCAAAGGTAAGTTGGTTAAACAGCTGAATTTGGATCGCATCGAGGACGGGTGTGTTGATATGAGCAAGAAGTCCTTCCAAGTAGGCACTCACACCTTGAAAAACAAGGAGGCGAAGATTAGGAAGAGTGATATGTGTTCCGATAATGGCATTCAATGGCAGCCTCTCAATACTACGGGTAGGAATGGGGGCCTTGAAGCCGAGTAAGAGCTTTTCCAATTGGGGCATGAAGGGAAGTTGTGCAACAAGATAACTTGGGTGAAAATAGGCAAGCAATGGCATGCCCCAAAGCTCGAGAGAGGACAGGCCATTGGTGGTAGTGAGTAAGGGCGATCCAACTGGAAGGGCGACATAGTGTAATGAGAGCTGGCCTAAATGAGGAGCCTGAAATGTTGTGGGAAGCACCAAGTTCGTGTTGTCTTCAGTCCAGGGCCAGATAAATAAGCGTTCTAAAACTGGGAATTGCCCATCCATGGCCTTAATAGATTTCGGTAGTTTTGAGGCTTGGATCCGAAGGCCAATACGGCGCACACGGTTACGATGTTGGAGTGCGATGAGTATGGCCGCTTTATCCTCCCTGGATGTATGACGAGAACCGTCCAAATGAGAGATTATGAGGGGTAGGGGAGGTGAATGTGCCAGCATTTCAACTACGGGGGTCCCATATGTGCAAATGAGATGGAGGCCTAGGCGAACAGGTGACGCAAGTATAAGATACCGCCATCGTTGGCAAACCTGGGCAGGCTTGTACCACCAACGTGCGGTGTCCCAGTCGGGATAATTGAACACATCACTATAAGACTCCACAAAAGCGAGTTGATAGAGGTAAAAGACATGGAGAAGTGTATTATCGTCGAGCATGTGGATTGGTGTATATGACCTATGGTCAGGACGCGTTGTCAGTCCACCAGCTGATAAAAAAAATCCCAGCGTTAGGATCACCTTTGGACTTCGGGCCACACTGGATGCATGTCCATGGGGTGTTCTAATTGACAGAAGGAGACGGCAAGTAGACAAATAGATAGGCGTGCAAGAAAAGCGAATATCGCTAACCTCCAGGAATGGGCTGGCGGAGGCGGGTGTTCAACGGGGCGTTGAAGTCGCGTCGAAGTACACGGCTTTGTGGTTGGTTCACGCGATCATGTGATCTAGTTAGATAATTGTCTTGGGGATACGCTGGATGCATGTCAACAGTGCCTCCTGATTAATGGAGGGCGCTTGTGAGTAGATCAGCAACTGGGCCGCGGGTGTGGGTAAGTCGGTGTTGTCATATGCCCGTAGTGTGCCCGCCTTTCGAATTTGTGGCTTTGCTGAAGCCGTGTTGGTTTGTTGATTTGCCCAACAATCATTCACGCGGTCACGGGACGGTGTCAGAATTCCGATATCAGTTATTATTTGATTTGGATCTGGCCCATCAACGTCAAGTCTAGATTGGGTAAGGTACAGAAATTCCTGGATATCCATTGAATATCATCTTGCCCCCTCAAGGAGAACTAAATCAGCAAGCAACTTGAAGACGGACTATATGTCGTAGTCTAAGAGCAGGACTCAACAGTCAGGTTATGTAGAAAAATAAGGGAAAGGGGAAAGGAATGATGAGAAACAACTAGTAGACGTACAAGAAACCCACAAAGGTACGACCTGGAAGCGTCACAGGAATGCCAGTGATAAGGGTTATGAGGGTCTCGATCGCCCTGGTTATCGATGACTGCCATAGTAGTAACAGGGTCAGCGTAGGCGCGGCGTCAGGTGATGGCAAGTGACGGTAAATGGGATATGTGATGACTTTGTGAGTATCATTGTAGCCTTGGCTCGGCTTCTTGCAGCAGCGCTTGTGGCGATCATGGAGGAGCACCTGCATAGATAAGGCGTACGGGATGGCCTGCAATCCGATGTGCATCAACGAATGGAAAGAATAAGTCATCAGCGTTGTTTTTCGAAATGTAAGCGAGTTCGGACAGCTCGGGTAATAGGTCCAAGGGCAGTTCTCCACTGTCCAGTCGAAGAGAACAAGAGGGCTCCGGGACCAGACTATCTAGAACGAGAAGTGTCTTCACATGACCAAACGGCCTAAGAAGTTCGCGCCATTGTGTGCGGTCAGGCAAATCATCTCGTCCATCCCACTCTGGTGACAGAATGGCTCTCTGGTCCTCAAGAGTAAGGCGCTTCACCTCAGAGAATGCTGGACCAAGTGCGTCGAAAATCCGGGCTGCAGCTACCACCTGCCCTCCGAGGTGTTCGCAATCCACACACATATGGAGGGCGCGCACCTTGCCCTCTCCACGGGGATATGAAGTCACAATAACCTCCTCAAAACTGAAGCTGAACTTGAGACTGTGGAACTGGAGGCTATTGGTTTTGCCCATAAATTGCAGAAGCTGGGAGACCGCGATGGTGACAGTTGGCTGATCGACGAATCTAATTTGAAGCCTCTCGAGGAGAGGTGTGCTGATCCGAGACAACAAGGCCTCTAGATAGGCACTCACACCTCCAAACGCAAACCAGCGTAGGTTGGGAAGTGTGACGTACATCATTGTTGGATTATTCAACAGTTGTTTCGCGACTTTGCGACTGGGAACAGGAGAATGAAAGCTAATTCCCAATGTCTCCAACTGGGGCATGAGAGAAAGATGGGGGAGCAAATCGTTTGGGTGGAAGTAGGCCAATGGGTGGATCATTTGAAGCGAGAGACTGACAAGCCTCGTAGTGGTCATGGGAAATGGAGATTGCAGTTGGATGGCAAAGTTTATCAGGACGAGGTGGCGAAGATGTGGTGCTCGAAATGTCTTGGGAAATATCAAGCCCGTGCTGTGCTTGCTCGGGGGGGGAATGTACAGGAATTCTAGCTGTGGGAAGCGGCCGTCCATGGCTGCGATAAGCTTCTGTGATTGTAGGACCGGTGCTAAAAGGCGGATGCGTTGCACTCGATGACGATGCTTGAGGGCGAGTAATATGCTGCTCTCGTCTTTGGTAGTCATCTGGTGGTTCTCGTCCACATAATCGAGGATCAGTGGGAAAGGGCGTGAATGCTTAAGCATTTTTGATATCGGTGTGTGATACGTGCAGACAAGAAGGAGACCAAGATGAGATGGTGAGGTGAGTATGAGGTACCGCCATCTTCGGCAAACCTTCACGAGCCTGTACCACCAACGTCCGTTGCCCCATCTCCCGCCCTGCAAGACCCGGCCGCCGTTTTCGCAAAACTCCTCTTCGTCCACGAGTTCGGGTCGATATAGATGAAATATGTAAAGAAGCGCGTCATTGTTGAGCATGTGGATGGGGTATGGCCGTTGCTGATATAGCAACATATTCACTCACGGAACGGTAAGCGTGACAAGAGTAGGAAACCCACCTCTGACTCGCACTTGGATCGGCTATAGCACAGCAAAGCCCTCCGGTCCTCAGACGGAGACGACAAAAAGTGGTGGAGAGGTAACGCGTAACGGGGCATGGAATGCCAGCGGAGGAAGCAAAGCAAGGCATGAGTTTGTTTGATCACTTCACCATTGATGCATATATTGATGTTGCATATCGATGACCAATTTCACGGCGTTTCCCGACTTCAACCTTGCTGACGTTATCTTTCAACAGTGCTCGCACAACTGTCTTTTCTCGCCAACTTGTGCTATCCAATACTTTATAGCTTTATATCTCGAATATTCGGAGTATGTACGCTTGTGAGAAGTAGATTAGCCCCTTATAATTTATCTGCAATCTGTAGTTATTAGTCTACCTGCTCGCAACGCCTTCGAGGTTGCACCCGGCAGGCCTCTTTCAACAAGGTGCACGGAGCCTCACGCAATGTTTCCGCTCATACGAGCTTCTTTGGCCCTTTATACGACCCCTGAATCATCTATTTGGACTGGGAGAACCGGTCGATAGAGACGGATAACTGTACAGAAGCCACAATAATTATTCCGGGAGGAAAATACTTTCAAATACATCTGGCCTCACTCCGCGCATGACCTGCGTCACCACCGCCATTACCATTGCCACTATTACTGCTGTCGTCAAGGGAAGAGCTACGAAAGGCCTCACATCCAATTAGGTCACTGAGCAGTCCGTGCTCGCGCCAGTCCTCGGGAAAGGTGATTGTGTTCGTGCCTGGACGAGGCCGCAGAGGGTATGATGGATGTAGGGGCGTTCGCTGCTACCACTCATGTTGGGTGGTGGCCTTGACCATGCAAGTGTCCCCAAGAGCAGTCGATGCCACGCGGTAGATGCCATGGGAATGCCCCCCAATTTAGCCAGGCTGTAGGATTTGGATGCGGGCGATGAAGTGGAGGACGGGTAGATGGGTGTGGGAGAGAGTATGGGATGACATACCTCTCCCGATGAGAATGTATAACGCGGTGATGAAATGCCGACGGAGAAGTAAGCATACGTTATGAACGTGCCGTATGCGTGGGTTGTGGGGGTGGTGATACCGGAAATTGTTATAAGAAACTTGAAAGGCTCAATCATGATGATAGAATAGGAAAGGGAGATGGCGGTTCACAACGATAGTCGAGAGTTACGATCTGGGCGCACGAGACAGGGACATGGCAGAACTCGCTGGGGGGCGGTCAGGTGCAGTCGCTTGAACTAGGCGCACTGGGCGGCCTGCAACTTCGCGTGCATTGATAAACGCATTGAGCGCGCCGCCGCTGTCGCTTGTCACAGGACATTGAAGCTCCTTCAGTTCTGGTAGTAATTCCGGGGATGGTTCTCCTTCCGGTTGGAGTGAATGAGAAATGTCACCAACGAGGCCATTATGCACACGGAGGGTTTCCACATTGTGAAATGACATTAGAAGTTTGCGCCATTGCGAGGGGCTTGCCTCTGACGATAAAATGTGCTTTCTGTAGTCGAGGGTGAGGGCTTTTACCGAAGAAAAGGCTGGGCTGAGGGCAGTAAAAAGTTGCGCCACGAAAAATAGTTGTTGGTCAAGCCGCCCACCTCTAGCTTCGATACAGAGGGTAGACGTCCTGTCCCCATCACGGGGATATACCGTCACGGAGACAGCCCTTTCATAGAACAAAAACCTAGCACTGCCGAAAGTGAGATTCTCTGCAGTCCTCAAATACTGTAGGAGATTTGGAACAGGCTGGTTTATCTGGTCAAATAACGTAATTTGAAAGCCATCGATGAGAGGGGTATTCATCCCGGAAAGCAGTGCTTCCAAGTACGCGCTCGTTCCTTTAAACCAAAACCAGCTAAGGTTTGGAATGGTAACTTCCGTAATAGACAGGGTATACAACAATCGCTCTTGGGCACCATGGTTGGGGACAGGGGAAAGAAACGCAATCTTCAGTGTTTCCAGCCGAGACAAGTGTGCGAGCCGTTCGAGTAGATCATTGGGGTGGAAGTAACCAGCAATGCCGATCGAGAGGGTCACGAGGAAGACTGTAGTACTCAGCAATGGTGACACATTTGGGAAGGTAAAGGGGGACAATACGAGGTGGCGGAGGTTTGGCGCTTTGAATGTTTTGGGAAGTAAGTCTACGGGACTTTGCCAGTCGCCCCAGATAAACAAGGATTCCAACATCGGGAATTCCTTATCGATAACCTTATCGATAACTTTGCCCAATCTCCCTAGTCCCAGCAAGCAGATGCGGCGTACGCGGTTACGGTGTTGGAGCGCGATGCGTATCCCTTCCGCATCTTTCGCAGTCAGCCCGTGGCCCTTGTAGAAGTAATCCACGATGAGAGGAAAGGGGGGAGAACGTTCCAGCACGTCTGATATGGAGGTGCCGCATGTGTAAACAAAACAAAGATCCAGATGGGATGCCGATGCGAAGATCAGGTTTCGCCATCTTTGGCAGACGTGGACGAGCTTGTACCACCAGCGTTCGCGGGCCGATATTATCCCCTCAGTGACAAGGGGATCGCGGATCGCGAAGACAATTGGGAGGGCTGGTCGATAGAGACGAAATATGTTGAGAAGAGAATCGTCATTGAGAATGTGGATGGATGGACCAATAGATTGCCTGTTGCGAGGGGACCGTATTTATTCACGATCTGATGCATCGCAAGAACAAGAGAGCGTACCTGAGGTGTTGGTAGCCACGACTAGGTGCTCTCCGGTCGAGCCTGCTGGAGGATGGAGAATAGATGGCGGTGGAGAAAGGATGTGACATGTGAGGGGAATAGGTATTTGCGATCCGGTATCAGCTTGGTTGACGGGAACCAGTACGTGGGAACAATTCAACGTTTTACAATCGATCAAATTTGAAGTTAGCGCTCTGGGCACAGGGCATTGATCAACTCTTACTTCGTACGAGGCCAACCACTGACAAAGTCTGCCCAGAACAATAACCCCAATACTTAGTCTTCTGCTATGCCACGCCTGTTCCTGTTGTCTACCACTGTCGATCCTCCAGATGCACCGAATTATGGTTCCAAACGCTCGGGGTACGCTCCCACTTTTTATCACTGCTATGCCTTATCGGATTGTGAATTAACGCGGCGCACCGGCAATAGACCACATACATCTATAGACATCCTCGACGATGACTCGCTTCTCAACATATTTTATCTCAGTCGGCCACTGCTTTTAAACAAAGCCGAAAAAAATCCTGCCCGTATTTTAGAGGGGGGAGATTGGAACCGCGAGCGCTGGTGGTACAAGTTTACGCAGGTTTGCCGAAGGTGGCGCTATCTCACACTTGCGTCAGCATCCCACTTAGGCCTTTCCCTTGTCTGCACACGTGGCACACCAGTAGCAAAGATGCTGGCACACTCACCTCCACTTCCACTCATTATCGATCATCTTGGCAAGGATCGCGATATTACGTCAGAGGACAAAAAGGGAGTATTGCTTGCACTCCAACACCGTGATCGCGTGCGCCGCATCCGCCTTCGATTCCCATTTGCGAGTCTGCGGAAGCTCATCGTGGCTATGGATGGGGAATTTCCGAAGCTGGAATACTTGTATATTGAGCCCGCATCTACGCATGATTCAGGGCTGAAACTTCCCGACAAATTTCGTGCACCACGTCTCCGCCACCTCGTCCTGAGAGGCTTCGCCTCGCTGATATGGGGCCGGTTATCTACAATCTCCGTGAATCATGACCTTGTCACACTCTCCCTCCAAGACGTTCATCAATCTACCTACTTCTCTCCAAACCATCTACTCCAACGACTTTTGGACATGTCCCAACTCGAGACACTGGGTATCACCTTTCAGCGCCTTATTCCCGACAGTGATTTCGGGATCCAATTGCCGCATATGCCAGTGACGACACATGTCACACTACCGAACCTTCGCTGGTTTGCGTTTGGCGGTCGGAGCGCTTACTCGGAAGCGCTCCTCCCTTACATGAGGGCCCCCGTCCTTGAGAAGCTCCAGCTACTTTTCGACTATCAGCCCTCATTTTCCGTCCCGTACCTCCTGGATTTTATGAGAACTACAGAGACAGTCAGGTTGACCAGTGTTCGGTTTTGTTTCCATCTCAGTGGAGTTTCCGTGTGGGGATACCCTCGTGAAGGGGTCAGAACGGAAACATTTTATCTTCGTGTGGGATGCGAAGACCTTTACAAGCAGGTAGCATCCGTAGTGCAAATTTTCAACGCGCTCGGGACAGTCATCTCTGTGGTGGACCACCTAACCCTCGAGTTTCTGAGGTACCCAATATCACCAACGACCAACAATCGCACCGATGCCACAGAGTGGCGCAACCTTCTTAGGTTGTTTAGCAACGTCAAGACCCTCCACATTGACGATGATTTTCGCGAGCAGATCTCCGGTGCCTTGGTATTAGACAACGGAGAATCACCCACGGACCTGTTCCCCGAGCTGAGGGTGCTCAAATACACTGTAATTCGGGTTCCGAACTACACATTCCATGCATTCGCCGATGCTCGCGAGAGCACAGGTCGCCCCGTGACCCTGGTGCACTGCTGATTTCGTATCATTTGCCGACACTCGTGAGACGCAGTGCCAGATGAGCGCCGAAGCAGGTGCTGGGCTTAATACGCTCACGCTATTAGGCACGGCCGGCCTCCCATATGCAGTCACCGAAATGTCCTTCTATCGCAGACTTCCCACACACGGGCCAGATTTGGTCCCCACTGTCATGCCCTTTCGATTATTCTGTAACGCCCTCGTATTTGTTATGTCGCTTGGTTTTGGTTTCCATCAAATACTCGATTATACTCTAACCTCATGACATAGCGCTGTCCCCATCGCTAAGGTGTCTTTGAACAGGCTTACACCCTGTGACTTTGAAGATGGCGCTCTCGAAGGTAATTCGCTTCTGGCCTTGTCTTCATTGGCATGCAAATGGCACTGATTGGCGGACGTTTTGTGTGATATAACTTTTACCATTGACAACGATGCACGAGAAGGCTAACGCTGGAGCTTGGCGCGTCGGAACCCATTAGAGCACTCGATCTCCTCAAAGGAGCACATTACTAAGAATAATTTGGATGACGATCGCCATGGGCGTGGACGGGAGCACGCAACCCATGTGATGGGGGCAAGGGAAAATCAGAGAGGTTTTCCGAACCCACAGGAGCCAACTGGGGCCGTCACGTCAAGGACGCGAACAGGATTACCTGTCCTATTGCCGCTTCAGAGAGTGTCACAGTTCGCATTCCGAAAACCCAAGGCAAATGGGATTGCGTTCGTGTATTCCTCCTCGGTTCACTTGTCATCAGCAACTCAATTAAGCTTGGTAAATGGCTCGTCGTCTGACGACCCCTCCCCTACATCCGCCGCAACCAGGCCTCAGGATCAGCGCCAGCACGCATGAACCTTCTAACGACCGACGAGGCGATTTTGTTTAGAACAGTAGACGTGCCAGTGTCACCTGACTGTATCGTAACAAGATGACTGCTCTACTTCTCTAAACCCTGGCGCAGGGATGGCGGCGGACGATGAGAATATATGCTAGTGAAGAAAATGTGACCGAGAGGCTGATCTGTCTCGTTGCGTGACTGCCGGCCCCGATGCCACGCCAGCGAGGCCAGAGTAGACGTCAGTGATGAAAATGTGACTGAGACGCAAGCGTGCTTTCTGAAACGTACCCCGGCATCACACCCCTTTCTCAAGATCCCTAATTCCAATCCTAAATTCCATCGTGTTAGAATGCAGAAACTGAAAAAGGTTCATGTTCACACTATCACGAAGTACGATTACAACGCTGCTTCAGAAAATGTTGACGAACGACACGTCGGATAAGGCGGTGATGACGGAGAAGGCGAGAATACCTCCATAAACGTGCTGTACAATATGAGGATATCACACTTGAACATTGAAATGGTCATTGATTTGAAAGGCTTGGCCCACGCAACGACTCGGACATGAGAATAATAGAGAAGTAGAGAACTTGTGGGTGGACGCGAGAAGTCTGAAATCGAGCCGTAAGGGAAATTGAGTAGGAAAGAGAACGTGACGAACAATACAACATATGAGACAGAAATGAAAATGTGACCGAGGAGCAAGTATGATGGCTGTGCAGGGTGGTGAGACGGCAAGGGAGGGATCGCCCTATACATTTAGGCTAAGCCCGGGATGTCAGGATAGGCCAGACCACCTGCTAACGGACGCAAACTCATACCATGGCCGAGAGAAACTACCAGGACGCACGTCACATGCCAGTGCTGGTTGAAGAACGTCCTGGAGAGTCCACAAGAATCAGGCGTATGGGGTAGCCTGCGGCCTTGCGCACATTGACAAAGGTGGCGAACGCATCACTGCCATCGCACCCTACCGGACATTCGAGCACCTGTAACTCGGGTAGTACTTCTGGGAGTGGTTCTCCATCAGATAACAGAGAACGTGAGAAGTTTTCGGCGAAGATGCCATGCACACGGAGGGTCTTCACGTGATTAAAAGACCCAAGCAGATTGCGCCACTGCACGGGCCTGGGCCCGTCATACGTTAGGTTATGGTCGCTGTAGTCAAGGGTGAGATCCACCACCGTAGAGAATATTGGGCTAAGACCTTCGGAAATTCTAGCCATGTCAGATACTTGAAGACCGAACGGCTTGTTGATAATGCGCAAGTAGAAGACATACACCCTGGCCCCCTCTCGGGGATATACCCACACGGTGGCCCTGTCGAGGTTGAACACGAACTTGGCACTGCCGAAGCCAAGGACATCTGCTTTGCTCATATATTGCAGGAGGCCTGGAAGGGTATAGGTCGGGTTGGGAATAGTCAGATAGGGTAGAAAGATGATTTGGAGTTTCTCGAGGAGAGGTGTTGTCATCCAAGGAAGGAGTGTTTCCAAGTAGTTGGTATGACCTGCGAACTCAAAAAGGCGAAGGTTCGGAAGAGTGAAGTGTGTAATAAACGGGATATCCAACTGTTCCTCCTCCGATTCATCCGTCGAATAACCATCGGCAACGGCAATCCTCAGTACTACCAGTTGGCTCAGGTGTGAGAGTTGTCGGAATAGGTCATATGCATGGTGGCGGGACTGGAGGGGAAGAAACTTAAGGGAGAGTGTTACGAGGCCTGCGGAAGTCATGAGTGATGGTGACGCGACTAGGAAAGAACACCTTGACAACGCGAGGTGGCATAGATGTGGTGCTTGAAATGAGTGGGGGATTTCCAAACCCGGACGTACTTCCATCAGAGATGAAATCCCAACGTAAAGGTATTCTAGCACCGGAAATTCCGTTTCTATGGCCATGAACAGCTTCCCTTCACGCAAGCGAGGGACAAACAGACGGATGCAGCGGACTCGGGCGCGGTGCTGAAGCGCAAGCAGTATTCCTTCCTCGTCTGCCACAGTCCATCTGCGTGTTTGGTGGGCATAATCCAGGACGATAGGCAAGGCGGGGGAACACTCTAGCATTATTGCCACAGGTGTGCCGTACGTACAAACAAGGCAAAGTCCAAGGTAGGATGCCGACGCGAATATGAGCCTCCGCCATCGTTGGCAGACATGTGAGAGCTTGTGCCACCAGCGTTCGCGACTCCATTCTCCCCATCTTGGGGGGCTGAAAGTGCCGGGTCTGGATTCGATATCAACGTCAACTGGAACAGCCGGTTGATAGAGATAGAATATGTTGAGGAGCGAATCATCGTCGAGGATGTGGATGGGTGGGTTGCTGTCTGATGGTGAGTTACGCATGACCTGAAGGACATCAGAAGGGTGGGAAGCATACCTGGAGAGTTGGGAGTCACTAGTAGGTATGTCTCTGCTAAACCTTCTATCAGATGGAGGATTGGTGATGGCGGATGGGGAATGAGACATGTGAGGGGAGTAAGTAATTATGATGATGCAATATCGTCACAGTGTGAGGTGTGATTGGTGGCGAAGGTGAAGTAACACGTGGGCAGCGGTCAATGCCTTCACCGGTTCACACGTTACCCGAGCGCTAAATTGGTTTCTCACAGGTTTCTCACCCTCACTGGTCGTACCTCTTCTCACATCCTTGAGATCTCCAATCCTACTGTAATATTTCAACTCTTACCCTTTCATCATTACCAGCACTATTACAACACAAATATTTGCCTGGTTACCCAATCGCTGTGCCCATCCACTCTTTGGCATCAGTCCCGTCTATGCGCAAGACCATGAGTCAGAACGAAAATCATTATACCCCTCGACACCCACGAATGAGCAATCCCATTACTTTCTCCCACCGTCATTCCCACCGCCACACCCACTAGGACCGCCACCTAAAATACCACAGCTGCCAAAGCCACTGCTGCTCGTCAGCATCGTAGGCCAGTCCGCGTTTGTCGTTGGCCGTGGCACCACCTGGGCCTGGACCGGTCGAGGCGGCGGCGGTTGTGATGTATGCGAGTTCAACAGTTGCTGTTGCTACGGTTGTCTACTTTGAATGGCGGCTTTGGCCGCACACACCGTTATGAGGGAGTCGACCTTATTCGACTATCGCGACGGGAACGCGGCGAGCATTGACGAGAACGATTAGGTTGATCGAGGTGGATGTGGAGGGTGAGTTAGGGGAGGAAACAGATGTGGATGTAGGTGTTTGCGTCGGGGGAGCGGTTGCGAGGCTGGAGGATGCGAAGGAGGGTAGTGGCGGCATTAGGGCCATCGCGCGCGGCATGGCGGATGATGACGACCCTTATGGTGGTTGCAGTTCCGGCATCTTGAGGGAGAGGTTGACCAGCCATCCATCGGGGCAGCGCAGGAAAAGAGGGTACATGTGAGTAGTCTATAAGAGCACTGACACTCCTACACGTCCCCTCAACGACGAGGGGGAAATACCGCTTGCAGCCTGGCACCACCAGGCTAGAACACATCAAACCCCTTGATCTCCTCATATAATCGCTGTGGTTGGGGAAGCGCAACGTTTCCGATCTAAGCAAAACAAAATGGGTGAAAATTTTCCGGACTCACCAGAGCAAGAAGGGTTATGTCAAAGACGCAAAAAAGATTGCCTGTCCCATTGCTGCTCTAGAGAGTGCCACAATTCGCCTTGCACAAGCCCAAGCCAAATGAAGTTTGCGCTCATGATCAGCGCTCAGCGCTCAGCTATCGTTAAGTTGACCCTCCATTAGCGCTCCGTGCTAACGTGAACGTTTTAATGCCCGACGGAGTTTTCCGAGATACTGTAACGGTCAGGTGACATGTCTACAACGCGACCGCTCGACCTCAATGCAGGGCTAGCGACAAATGACGGAGTATAAGCCAGTGATGAAAATGTGAATGAGATGCAAGTGTGCTTTCTTTAATGCACCATGGGGTCATACCCCTTTCTCAAGATCTCTAATTCCAATTGTAAATCCCATGGGCCATGGTGCAGAAAACTGGAAAAGGTCTATGTTCACACTTATCGCAAAGTGCGATTACAATGGTATTTAGGTAATGCGACATGTAATATGAGGCGGTGATGACGGAGAATACCTCCATTAACGTACTGTACAATGTGAGGATATCACACTTGAACTTTGAAATGGCCATACTGATTTGAAAGGCTTGGTCCCCGCAAGGACATGGGAATGACAGAGAAGTAGAGGACTTGTGGGTTGAAGCGGAAAGTCTGAAATTGAGCTGTAAGGGAAATTGAGTAGGGAAAGAGAAGGTAACGAACGATACAATGCATGAGACAGAATTGAAAATGTGACCGAGGAGCAAGCATGTTTTCCTAAATCTGCCTTGCTTATGGGTTACAAGGGCATCGCATCGAGAATCGCCAGAATCATTTAGCCTGACAACTGCGCAGGATGGGGAGACAGTAAGGAATGGACCGTCTTGTACAAGGGATGTTTGGGCTATTCCCCGGGTGTCGAGATAGGCCGGGCCCACCTGCTAATGGACGGAGACCCAAGGCCATGGCCAAGAGAAATGGCTGGGACGGACGTCACAGGCCAGTGCCGGCCTGAGAACGCCCTGGAGAGTCCACAAGGACCAGGCATATGGGGTGGCCTGCGGCCTTGCGCACATTGACAAAAGTGGCGAATTCATCACTGGTATCGCATCCCACTGGACATTCGAGCACCTGTAACTCGGGTAGTACTTCTGGGAGTGGTTCTCCATCAGATAAAAGAGAATGTAACATGTTCTTGGCGAAGATGCCATGCACACGGAGGGTCTTCACGTGATCAAAAGACCTAAACAGATCACGCCACTGCATGGGCCCAGCCCTTTCATCCAAGGGGCTACAGTCGCTGTAGTCAATTGTGAGATCCACCACTGTGGAGAATGCTGGGATGAGATTTCGGAAAATTTCAGCCATTTTGGATACTTGGAAACCGCGTGGTCTGGTGAGAATGCGCAGGTAGAAGACATACAGCCTGGCCCCCTCTCGGGGATATACCCACGCGGTAGCCCTGCTTCCGGTAAACAACAACTTGGCACTGCCGAAGCCAAGGACACCTGCTTTTCTCATAAATTGCAGGAGGCATAGAAGAGTATAGGTCGGGTTGGGAAGAATCAGATGGGATAGAAGGGTGATTTGGAGTTTCTCGAGGAGAGGTGTTGTCATACAAGGAAGGAGTGTTTCCAAGTAGTTGGTATGACCTGCGTACTCAAAAAGGCGAAGGTTCGGAAGAGTGAGGGGTGTAATAAATGGGATCAACTGTTCCTCCTCCAAAAAATCGGTAACGCCAATCCTGAGTACTACCAGTTGGCTCAAGTGTGAGAGTCGTCGACTCAGGTCATATGGATTGTGGCGGCAGTGGGAGGAAGGAAACAGAAGGGAGAGCGTCACGAGGCCTGTGGAAGTCATAAGTGATGGAAATGCGACTAGGGGGGGACATCTTGTCAACGCGAGGTGGCATAGACGTGGTGCTTGAAATGTGTGGGGAATTTTGAGATCCGGACGCACTTCCTGGTCCGAAATCCCAATATAGAGATATTCTAGCATCGGAAATTCCATTTCTATGGCCATGAACAACTTCCGTTCATGCGAGCAAGGGAAAACCAGACGGATGCGGCGGACTTGGGCGCGGTGCTGAAGCGCAAGCAGTATTCCATCCTCGTCTTCTACAGTCCATCTGCGAGTTCGGTGGGTATAATCCAGGACGATGGGAAAGGCGGGGGAGCACTCTAACATTCTTGCCACAGGTGTGCCGTACGTACAAACAAGGCAAAGTCCAAGGTAGGATGCCGATGCAAATATGAGCCTCCGCCATCGTTGGCAGACATGCGAGAGCTTGTGCCACCAGCGTTCGTGGGTCCATTCACCCCATCTCGGGGGACTGGAGTCGCCGGCTCTGACTTCAGCGTCAACGTCGACTAGAATAGCCGGTCGATAAAGATAGAATATGTTGAGAAGCGAATCATCGTCGAGGATGTGGATGGGCGGGTTGCTGCCCGAGGGCTGAGTTACCCATGACTTGAAGGGCATCACAAGGGTGGGAGGCGTACCTGAGTTGGGAGTCACGACTAGGGGCGCTCCTGCTGAATCTTCTGGCAGATTGAGGGTTGATGGAATCAGACATGTGAGGGGAGTAATTATGATGTGTATGATACGGTGACGTGGTGAACATGAAGTATCACGTGCCAGGAGCGCTAAATTGGTTTCTCACACTTTCGCAATCTCCCTCAGGCTGGCCACACCTCTCACATCCTGAAGATCTCCATTTCCACCCCGTAAATATTTCAGCTACCTTTTCATCATATCATCATCATTAACAGCACTATTACAACACAAGCAGTTGCCTAGTTAACCAATCACCGTACCTATCCACTCTTCAGCATCAGTTACGTCTAGGCGTGAGATCAGGAGTCAGAACGAATACTATTCTAACCCTCAACACCTACGAATGAGAAATCCCATGACTTTCTTCCACCGCGTTTCCCGCTGGAACCCCCACTAGGCCTGCCACCTAAAGTGCTAGAGCTGCCAAAGGCACTCCCACTCATCGGCGCCATAGGTTGGCGCCACCTGCGCCTGGACCAGTCGAGGTGGTGGTGGATGCGATGTTGATGTTGCTACGGTTATCTACCTTGAATGGCAGCCTTGGCCGCATGCACCGCTGGAAGACGATCGACCCTGTTGGATAGTTGTGACGTCAACATGGCGAGCACTGAGTCGAGAGGTTCCTCGAGGAGGCGGTAAAAGGTGAGTTAGGGGAGGAGACGGATGGGAGTGATTGCGGAGGAGGAACGGGGGCTGGCCCAGAGGATGGGATGAGGGGTGATGGAGGTACGAGTACCATCGGGCACGGCACGGCAGACGACGATGACCCCCCCGGCGGTTGCAGTTCCGGCTTCTCGAGGGAGAAGCTAGCAGATATCCGTTAAGGCAGCCAGGGAAAGAAGGTACCGGTGAGTAGTCTATAACGTTGAGTGAGCACTCCTATGCATCCCCTCAACGACGAGGAAAAAATACCGCCTGTAGCCTGCTACCACCGGGCCCGAACCCACTACAACCCTTGACGTTCTCATATAATCGCTATGGTTGGGGAAATGCAACGTTTGTCTTCGTCGAGCTTGTTCCAGTCATCGTAAGGGGCCATATCCTGTCACGGTGCCGACGCACCTCACCGTTTGGACGCAATCTAAGCAAAAACAAAACGAGTGAAATTTTTTCTAGGCCCACCAGGGTAAGAAGGGTTACGTCAAAGACGCAAACAAGATTGCCTGTCCCATTGCTGCTTCAGAGAGTGCCACACTTCGCCTTGCACAAGCCCAAGGCAAATGAAGTTTGCGTTGTCGTCATTTTAATTGATCCTCCCTTTCGCTCAGCGCCAGCCCGGCACGTGAACCTTTTAACGCCCGACGGAATTTTCCGAGATGCTACATGACCGTCTTGTGAGTTACAACGCGACCGCTCGACCTCGACCTCGTCCCAACGATGAACAACAGAGTATAAGGTAGTAGCGAAAATGTGACTGAGATGCTCCTGTGCCTTCGTAAACGTGCCCGGGTGTCGTACTCCTTTTCAAGGTCTCTTATTCCATTCATAAATCGCACTTTGTTGAAGTGCAAAGACTGAAAACGGTCCATGTTCACACTTATTGTGAAGTGCGAGTACAATGGTGTTTCAAGTAATGTGGACAAACGCGACGTTGTATAATGCGATGATGACGGAGGAATACTTCCATAAATGTGCTGTACAATGTGGGGGTATCACACTTGAAATTTGAGATGGTCATAGTAATTTGCAAGGCTTCCCAATGACGGCATGGGAAAGACAGAGAAGTGGTATAGAACTTGTAGGTTGATGTGAGAAGTCCGAAATTGAGACGAAACAGAAATCAGTAGGGGAAGAGGTGACGAACGATGCAACGTATGAGACAAATGAAAATGTCAGAGGAGCAAGCAAATTTCCGTAAATGTACCTTCTATGTGGGTCATGACGGGCATGAAAGCGAGTATTGCCATAATTATTGAGCCTGATGACCGCGCAGGATGGGGAGACGGTAATATATTGATGGTTCTGTATAAGGGACATTTGGGCTACGCGCCGGGTGTCAGAATAGGCCAGGCAACCTGCTAACGGACGGAGACTCATACCATGGCCCAGAGAAACTACCAGGACAAACGTTACGGGCTGGTGCTCGCCGGTGGAGAGTCCACAGGGATCAGGCGTATGGGGTAGCCTTCCGCCTTGCGCAGATCGACAAAGGAGGCGAATGCATCCCTGGCATCGCATCCCACCGGACATTCGACCACCTGTAACTGGGGTAGTACTCCTGGGAGTTGGTCTCCACCAGTTAAGAGACAATATGAGAGGTCCTTGGCGGAGATGCCATGCACACGGAGGATCTTCACATTATTAAAACACCTAAGCAAATCGCGCCAGTGCATGAGCGCAGCCCATTCACGCAAGAGGTTATGGCCGCTGTAATCAATTGTGAGATCCACCACTGAAGAGAATGCTGGGCCGAGATTTCCGAAAATTTTAGCCATTTCGGGTACTTGAAGATGGAGTGGGCTGGTGATAGTGCGCAAGTAGAAGTCATATACCCTGGCCCCTTCTCGGGGATACACGCATGCGGTAGCCCCAAACCCGTCGAACAAGAGCTTGGCACTGCCAAAGCCAAGGACATCTGCTTTGTTGATAAATTGCAGGAGGAATAGAAAATTGAGGGTCGGGGCGGGGGTGGTCATATAGGGTATAGAGATGATTTGGAGTTTCTCGAGAAGAGGTGTTGTCATCCAAGGAAGGAGCATTTTCAGGTAGTTGTTATGACCTGCAAACTCAAAAAGGCGAAGGTTCGGAAGGGTGAGGTGTGTAATGAGTGGGATATCCGACTGTTGCTCCTCCAATTCATGGGTCAAACGATCATCGAAAGTGGAAATCCTGAGGACTTCCAGTTGGGTCAAGACAGAGAGTCGTTGGAACAGGTCATATGGATGGTAGCAGCACTGGTGAGGAAGATACATAAGGGAGAGTGTTACGAGGCCTGTGGAGGTCATGAGTGATGGAGATGCGACTAGGAAGGGACATTTTGTCAATGCGATGTGGCGTAGACGTGGTGCTTGAAATGTTTGGGAAATTTCCAAAGCTGGATGCACCATTACCAGGTCCGAAATCCCGATATAAAGATATTCTAGCATCGGAAATTCCATTTCTATGGCCATGACCAGCTTCTCTTCATGCGAGGGAGGGACACACAGACGAATGCGGCAGAGTCGGGCGCGGTGCTGAAGCGCAAGCAGTATTCCTTCCTTGTCTTCCGCAGTCCATCCGCGATCTACATGGGGATAATCGAGAACGATGGGAAGGGGGGGGAAGCACTCTAGCATCCTTGCCACGGATGTGCCATACGTACAAACGAGGCAAAGTCCCAGGTAGGATGCCGACGCGAATATGAGCCTGCGCCATCGCTGGCAAACATGCGAGAGCTCGTGCCACCAGCGCTCGCGGGTCCATTCTCCCCATCTCGGGGGGCTAGAATCGCCGGCTCTGACGCCGATGTCAACGTCAGCTAGAATAGCCGGTCGATAGAGAGAGAATATGTTGAGAAGCGAATCGTCGTCGAGGATGTGGATGGGTGGGTTGCTGCCCAAGGGCTGAGTTATGCATGACCTGAACGACATCACAAAGTGAGAAGAGTACCTGGAGAGTTGGGAGCCACTACTAGGCATGCTTCTGTTGAACTTTCTAGCAGATGGAGGGTTGATGGTGGTGGATGAGGAATGAGACGTGTGAGGGGAGAAAAAGGAATTATTAAATTGTGATGGTGTGGTTCAACAGTGGGTTTTTTTTTTGGAAAGCAGTGAGGTCCAACGCGGATCCAACGTTCAACGTTCAACAGTGGTTGGTGGTAGCGGTGAACGTGACGTAAGTTAACACGTACTGGAACTGTACTAGAGCGCTAAATTGGTTTGCCACAGATTTTCCGTCTCCCCCACAGCAGTCACACCAACTCTCACATCCTCCACCCGTAAATCTTTCAACTCCTACCCTTTCATCATATTATCATCATTATCAACACCGTTACAACACAAATGGTTGCCTACTTAGCCAATCGCCATGCTCATCCACCCTTCAGCGTTAGTCGCGTCTATGCGTAAGATCATGGGTTAGAACGGAAATTATTCTGTCCTTCGACACCTACAAATGAGCGAGCCCATTGCTTTCTCCCACAGACACTCCGCCGCTCCCACTAAGACCGCCGCATGAAATGCCAGAGCTACCAAAGCCACTGCTGCTCATCGGGATCGTAGGCTGGTCTGTGTTTGTCGTCGGCCATGGTACTACCCGCGCCTGGATCGGATGTGTATGCGACTGCAACGATTGCTGTTGTTACAGTGGTCTACTTTGAATGGTGGCCTTAGCTGTACGCACCGCTTTGGGGCGGTCGACCTTATCAGACGGTCGCGACGTGAACGTGACGAGGATGGACTCGAAAGCGGTTAGGTTTTTCGAGGTGTGAGGTGTGAGTTAGGGGAGGAGACAGATGCGGATGTGAGGGAGCGTTGCGCGTCTGGAGCATGGGATGGAGGGTGGTGGTGGCATGAGGGCCATCTCGCGCGGCGTGGCGGACGCTGATGGCCCTTCTGGCGGTTGCAGTTGCAGCTTCTCCCATACAGTACCGGGTCAAGCGTAGCCAACGCCACGAGTAGCGAAGCCGAGAGTCAGGTGATGGCGACGAACGATACATACTATGAGCCGGTGACGAGAACGTGACCGAGAAGGCGAGCATACTTCCATAAACCATAAACGTGGTATTCAATGCGGAGATACCAGGGGCATCACACTTGAAATTTTAACTTGTCGTATTAATTTGAAAGGCTTGGTCCTGATGACGGTACGGGAATGGTAGAGAACTTGTGGGTCGATGCGAGAAATCCGAAATTGAGCTGAATGGGAAATAGAGTCGGGAGATCGCAGGCTCGAGCAAAGAGCACGAGAGCGGGTAGGTAGGGGCGATGTTTCGAAAACAATGGTATGGGATATAAGAGCGCAAGTACACAATATACTGTGCTATGGGCATGAAAAATAAAGGGGATGTTTAGCGAAAGGAAATGTCCAAATGGATAGGATCGCAATTCGTAAGAGGGAACGTCACGGTGAAAGGCCCTTGATGCGCATCACAGCGCGACCTCAGCCTAAACAGAGCCTGAGAGCCATCAATGGATCAGTGGAAAACGGAAATGGAAAGACTCCTTCGTTCCACCAAATGGCATATGGCGAGGGATGAGTGATTAGGTTCAATTGCTCGAGGAAAATGGACGTTTAACCCACGCGCCATTGGGAGGCGCCTGCGGCGATACTGGAGATGCGGGCGAGGTTGAGGACGAGTTTTGGGCAGGGACTAAGAGTCGGGATAGGCCTAGCCGGCCATCACGATGGTAGTCGGGAGTTAAAATTGATACACGCGGCTGAATATCCCAGTGCCTACTGGAGGAAGGACGGGGACAGTAGCATGAATAAGGCGTACCGGGTGACCCGCGGTCTGGCGTGCATGGATAAACGCAGCGAGCGCATTCCCAGCATCTGGCAAGTCGCCTATCGCAGTACATTGGAGCTCCTTCAGCCGCGGCAACAACACCCGACTCAGCGGTTCTCCCTCCGATCCCAGCAGCAGGGAACGCGAGATGTCCCGGGAAAGTTCGCCATGCACCCGGAGGACTTCTACATTCCTGAAGGACCTGAGGAGGTTGCGCCAATGCGTGCGTCTGTCCTCCGAACGGTCGTGCTGATCCGACGAGAAGATGCGCCTGCTGTAGTCGAGGGAAAGATCTACCAC
>Ga0307510_10002129_pt1 | contig 22355 bp, 27 predicted proteins | sample 12_EM_MG_FD_207224 | JGI IMG/M metagenome (GOLD analysis project Ga0307510, IMG submission 207224) | Populus trichocarpa ectomycorrhiza microbial communities from riparian zone in the Pacific Northwest, United States - 12_EM | ecosystem: Host-associated > Plants > Roots > Unclassified | place...
TGCCATGGCCATTCTGACGGAGGTACGTGCTCATATCATCGCTATCAATCACTTCCTCATCTCATCAAATTTCCCTAGTCCCTTGATATCCTGGATCAAGAAGCTTCAGAGGACGAACAACTGCGCACAACCCAACGGCTACCTTCCCATCAGGCGAACGAGCAACTAACATCAAAGGCCAAACGCTACCGTAACATCCTTAACCAGGCGGCGGAGAGCGATGCCGTGATAAAGCAAAGATGGGACGAATGGGAAAAGTGTATCGCCCAACTAACTTGGGACGAAGTATGTAGCTCAACGTGACATGTGCCCTCGTTTCGGCTCACCATTACCACACCAGGCAAAGCTCGAGGCTGCTGTGCCTTCCTCTACCGTTGTATGGTCAAGTCCCCGTCAACCGGCCATCGGTGAAACCCAGACCCATGCACGTGCACTTCGCGTGCTGTTGGAACGACTGGATGATCTTGCGCGCGAGCGCAGCCAATTAGTATTGCGAGCACAGCGCCTTGCGGATGCCGATGATATCAGCGTTCGCATTGTGAGGGAAGCGGCGGGCTTCGAGCGATGGGCCGAAGTTCAGCCATCTATGTTCGAGGACACTTTGGACCAGGAGCTGGCGAAGTACGACAAGTTCCAGCTCGATATAGAAGAAAGTGCAACGAGGCAGTCGGAGCTACTGGAGAATGTTAAGGAAAGCGTCTTGTCGGCTGGTTATCGTTTCCCTCTTCGTCCTAACATCCTTATTGTTCAGATCCGGATGGACGCCTTCATTTCATCTCGAAAGGAAGATCCTTCCGTAAAGGAGAGAGAACACGCGTTGCAGTCACTTGAACTATCCTATCATAAATACAAAGAAATTGTCCGACATCTCGACGAGGGGATTCAAGTACGTTTTCTTGCGTGCCTTGTCTCCGCAGAGTTATTGACCGGCTACATCAATAGTTCTACAATGATTTGACTGCCATGTTGATACAGTTCAAAGAAAGCTGTGTCGAATGGGTGATGGGTCGACGGTCAGAGCTAAAGTGAATCCGAACCCTTTTTTTGTGCACCATCTTTGATTGATTTATCGACCTACAGTTCGATTACCAGTTCAATGGGGAAGCTCGCAATCGACGGTGATGCGCCGGCACAGCCCACGAAGCCCTTATCCCCGCGTTCCCCCTCAGCATCTGTTCCGGGAGCCTCATATTCAGCACCGCACAGTCCGCTCACATCACGCTCTAGCCGGCAGATTGCACTAGATCTTCCGCCGCCTGACTCAGATCAATGGCAAACAATGGAAATGCCACCACCGCCGAAACATCGGACCGGTAAACAAAGAAAGAAAGAGGCGTAGAGGATCGAATACAGTAACACGCAGGCATATTCCTGACGTGATGTATTTTCTATACAGTATAACCGAGATGAAAAGCTTCTAGAGAATTTATCATGTCCGAGTCGGTGAGGGGATCACTGATTACTGTACGTCTAAAACCCGAATGGAGAATGAAGAAACGTGGCGTGGACGGCTCGCGGGGCGCTAACTTTGAAAGAGGGCTTCGCGACGCCACTGGCACGCACGGATTTTAGTCGCGCAGCATTTCATCACCATCACATCACCAAGAACAATTCAATTCCCATCTCGACTTGGGTTCACAGGCTTCGCATATTCCTAGGACTACAATCCTAGGGTTCCCCAACTCGTTGCAACAACGAGGCATCTTTTTTTGCAATCTCTTCTCTCGCTATGGCTCCATCGCAACGCCGCCGCAGCGTCGATTCCTCCTCGAGCTCCTCTTCCGGTTCCTCTCCGGGAACTCGCGATCAATCGCAACCCGAGATGCCGTCAAAGCTGTCCAAGGAGCGAGGCATCAACAGCAGCAGCAGCACTTCCAGGGGTGCGCAATCCAACCAGCACGACCCTCCCCCAAGTTACACGCCCTCGTCCACGTCGACGACGATGCCCGGGGCGGCAGTGCAGCCCGTGCCGCAGGTACCGCCGTCTGGGTATCGCGTCCCGCTGAGCACGCCCGGTGCCCCGTTCCCCGGCGTCGAGAGGTCGCGCGCGGCTCCCTTCACGGACGCCGACGGGGAATCGCGCGTGTTCATCGGTTCTGCGCTCATGGAATACTCCGTGCACCCGTGCAAGATCACGCCGGACCACCCGGAGCACCATTGCCACGTGTCGTACGGAGGGGGCGAGACCGGGCACAACGGGAGGTACGACCTCCTCCCTTTCGTACCCGAGCACATGGAGTTCGTCAAGACCTCGCACGGCCGCGTGCCCTTTGGGAGACGACCCGTGAAGGGCGGGTTTGAGAATGATGGGAAAGAGCTGTATCATGCAGTTGCTGTAATCGATGGCGTCAAGGTTCCTGGAAAGACCGGTGCCCATCTGGTACGCCCTTGGGATTTTCTGTGGCCGTTGTCTGCATGGGGCAAGTCGGACTCATGTCTCATCTCATGTCAGGGGGCCGCCAACATTCCTTACGATGGAAAAGAACATGTCGTGAGAGATGACTATGAAATATTGTTAAGATGGAGTTATCCTCCTCTTTGGCTATTGCTTATTTTTGCCATGCAGGTGCTGGAAATTCTAGACTGGCCGTTCGTACGACCGCATGGCAGGCACAATTACTCTGACTACGCGGTACTATGCGATACAATCAGGGGGTCATTCATCCGCATGGTGGTGATCCGGTAGCTGCGCTGAGGGAGAGTTTCTCGCTAAACTTAACGTGGGTGTGGTCATATGTGCTCATTGCACGGATCTTGGCCAGTGTGTGTCGCCTCGAGGAGTGGCACACGCAGAGCATGCAAGGTGATCGTTATCATTCTCTCTGAAATGTCGTAACGGCGCTGTATTGAGGCGCTGAAATATGTGAATAGAATTTGGCTTACTGACAGAGTGCACACCAAACATGACCACTTGGTAATTTCTTCATTCTCTCTTGCCCTTGCAACATTCAAACTCTGTTGTGAATTTGAAAGTGTGGAGTCAGTTGTGTTGAGTGGTTTGGTGACTCTATGAGGCACCGATCCACGTTCCTCGCGCCACAACCCTTCTTGTGTTGTCTTTCCTGGCCTGGACTTCCGTGGGTCAGGATCAGGATCATAATCACAATCACCACCACTCCTTGCGGGCCCTGATGCCATAAACGTAGCGATCGAGGTATGCCCAGCTCGTTGTGGTTTGCCACGAGGTGATAAGTGGTCTTCAGTCTCCCCTGTGCCGTAACCCTCAGGAGTCGAGCGTTTTGGTAAGATGAAGTCGCCCCAGGAGTCTGACAGAGTGCCTATCCTGAGTTGGTTGGCCTCGGATGTATCCATAGACGTCATCATGGCCTCGCGGCGGTCCTTATCAGTTTCTCGTAATTCTTCCGCGTCGATTCCGGTGTCATCATCGTCCGGATCTTGGGTAGTCATGGACGCTGTGTGAAAGGGCTCAACAGGGTCGCTATGCCACATAGAGAATTCCTTTTACCTTCACCTCGTAAGGCAGATAAGCGTCTCTCCGCAGCCTTGGCTCGTTCTTCGCGGGCTCGCTTGCTGGATCATGGGGGTGTCAAGCGAGCAGGAATTGCCGAGTAGATTGATTGATTAACGCACCTGCCAGCCTTCTTGCGGAACCCGTTGCCCGTTCCTTTCTCATCTTCATCAGCGTTTAGGGCTTGACCGCCACCAGCGAAAACGCCAGCAGTCGTGACACGAGAACCTGCTTTGCGTCGCTTCGCGGTCTGAGCACCTGTCAGCGTGGACGGCCCAGCGGCTTGTTGTTGACGTCGTCTGCGTGCTGAAGGGCGTGCGCGCCTCTGCGCGCCGCCACACTGGCCACAAAATATGGTGAGCATGCCAAAGTTGTGGACAGGGGGTTCCTCATTACCATGTACTCGGGAAGATCACTTTCCATGGGTCCGTTGGAGATAATCTTGGCTGAGTCGGCAAGTCTCGTTCCTGAGGACCACATCCCTAGGTGCTGTTTAGCCGACGTTTCTGCTTAAAACGTTCTCTTGATCGTTACCATCCCCGTAGTAACCCTTCGCCTGAAGAGCTATAACCTCGTTTCGCAGCTGCTTCCAAAGGGCTTGGAAATCGGAACCATGGTCCATGTGCTGGGTATACACGTCAACAAGCCCGACATGGACCGCATAGAGAAACGTTAATCACCTTGATATGAGCGAGCTAGATGACCGCCCTGTATAAGAACCCGAGGGTATAGTAACATAGTACGTACTTCATGGCATAACGTCCCCATTAGCCAGGACGTCGAGACAAAGGAGCCGTCCCGCCGGCGAAGCACGAGCTCTGTGTGAATGAGACCGCTAGGTTATCAGGAAAGCTTTCGAGAAATGAACAAGTTTACCGACAGTCTCCCCGTTATTCCAGTTTCTACCAGCAAAGACAGCGTTATACTCGTACTGCCACGCACGTTCAGTCATGCCCGTTCCATCTCAAATCCGTGCTTATGCCCTCGCAACGCACCTCTTCCAGACTGTTCACGGCGAACCCGTGAGCCTTCATGGCCGGCCTGACCTGCGCCGCCAACGCGCGCAAGAGCTGACGCGCCCGCTCCTGTTCGCGCGTGTCCGCCATGGGCAGCGCGGTGATGAAATTGACAAGGGGGTTGGGGTTCGTTTCGTTCTCGTTGAGCCTCAGGTGGACCATGGAGTGGGTCGTTCGGGGATCAAAGACGCGTCAACGTTTGCGGCTCTGGGCTGGCCGAGATCTTGGGGCTGGAAGCGAGAGATACAGTATCGTGACGGCGCCCGACGCGACGTGATGGGAGTTTCTCCCCTGACTGTGGCGGGCTAGCCCGACGCGGGGAACGCAGTGGCGGAGCCGAGACACGTTTTTCGGCTTCTCTCGGGTTGTTGCCTTGCCTATCGTATCTTATCTAATCACTCTCCCCACTGACCTCGGAGCGGTCCTACTAATACTAATATCATAATTTCCGACCCCAACGCTCGTCTCCCCTCCGATAACTATATAGCCTCGCGAGTGTCCTGTGAAGGGCCACATACCAGCACTTCATAATGAAACTCGCAGTTCTCACCTCTGGAGGCGACAGCGCCGGCATGAACGCCGTCGTGCGCGCCGTCGTCAAAGCAGGCATTCTCAAGTACGTCGCCCCCCCTTTTTTTCCCATGGGAAGAATATGTGATGTGAGCAAATCACACAGAGGATGTGAGACGTGGATCGTCAGAGAAGGGTACGAGGGCCTTGTCCGCGGCAACACAGACGGGGAGGCTCCCAATGCGCCCGACCTCGCGACGACGCTCGACGTCAAGATACGCGATCCTTCGTTCATAAATAATTTGCGCTTCGGCGACGGCGCTCTCCTGCGCGATGGGACGGGTGATCGCACCGGCGGACGGACCCTCAAGGGTCGCTACATCGTGCGCGTTGGATGGGACGATGTGCGCGGTTGGTTTGCGGAGGTATGGTTCATCTTGCTTTCCCCCGCTCGCAAAGTGCGTTGCTCAAATTTGCGTCCTGGTGGGGACGTGCGAGAATAGGGTGGCACTCTCATCGGTACCGCACGCTCGCAAGCGTTCCGAACATCCGAAGGCCGTCTTACGGCCGCATATAACCTCATCAAGGAGGGCATCGACGCATTGGTCGTGTGCGGAGGGGATGGTTCTCTTACAGGAGCAGATGTCTTCAGGTCCGAGTGGCCGGATCACATCAAAATCCTTCGATCGCAAGGTGCGTCATCACCCACACTCTTCATCCGAGATGTCCGCGATCTCACGATTAATCCCGGCCAGATCGCATCACGGATGAACAGGTTGCGCGCCATGGGCACCTTAGGATTGTGGGACTCGTTGGATCGATAGATAACGACATGTCCATGACCGATCTTACAATCGGCGCGCCGACTGCGCTGCAAAGGATCTGCGAAGCTATCGACAACATACATTCTACGGCTATCTCGCACTCGCGAGCATTCGTGCTCGAAGTTATGGGGCGGCATTGCGGATGGCTGTCACTGATGGCTGGCGTCAGGTTTGTACATCATCAACTAACGTGCGTTACGCGAGGGGATATCTCCATTAACTATCCTTTCCCAAGCTCTGGCGCAGACTTTGTCCTCATACCCGAATGTCCATCCAAGGCAGATGTTTGGGAGAATGAGATGTGTGAAGTAATTCAGCGGGTAGGCGCTTTCCTCGTGATTGTTTGATCTCGCCAAACAACTGACATTCACCAAATCAAAGCACCGCGACATTGGCAAGCGTAAGACCATAGTAATTGTAGCCGAGGGTGCACATGATGCCAATCTCAAGCCTATTCGTGCGGACTATGTCAAAGAGATCCTTTGCGATCGCCTCGGTCTTGACACTCGCGTTACGACCCTTGGCCACATTCAGCGTGGCGGTAGGCCATGCGCTTGGGATCGCATTTGGGTCAGATACTCGCTTCTTCATCAGTCTCGAGAGCTTACCCATGCTCTTCAGCCGACGTTACAAGGCCTGGACGCTGTTGAAGCACTCCTCGAAGCAACTCCGGACACGCCATCGTATATGATCGGGATGCAGGAGAACAAGGTGCGCCGTGTGCCACTTATGGAGGCTGTCAAAATGGTATCATTTTATTGTGTCTGGATCTCGTTATCATTTCTGATTTTTTTCCTGGTTAGACGAAAGACGTAGCAGTAGCCATCCAAAATCAAGATTTCGACAAGGCAATGTCCCTACGTGACCCGGAGTTCAGAGAGAGCTTGGAAGGTTTCATTGCGGCCTCGACATTGGAAAGGAACCCACTTCTTCCACTTGAGAAGGTATGACTTTAACGTACCAAGTCAGTATTTTGTTCTTAAAGACGGTCATCGGTAGAGGATACGGGTTGGAATTATGCAGTAAGGGCTCTGATCGTATAACCCGTAGCCACAGCTGACCCTTTTCAGTATGGGTGCCCCAGCAGGTGGTATGAACGCTGCGACGCGTGCTGCGGTGCGCTACTGCATACGTCAAGGACACAAACCTCTGGCGATTTCGAACGGGTTCAAGGGCCTTTTAGATGACAATATCCATGAGCTTTCTTGGCTCGGTGTTGACAATTGGGTGGTGCGCGGTGGCTCAGAGCTGGGTACCAATCGCACGCTCCCAGACATAGATCTCGGTGGTGTTGCATCGAAATTCCAGGAGCACCAACTACAAGCTTTAATCGTGATCGGTGGCTTTGAATCATTCCACTCGGTGTTAATACTAGAACAAGGCAGGAAGCATTACCCAGCATTCCATATCCCTATGGTGCACATTCCGGCCACCATATCCAACAACGTACCAATGACCGAATTTAGCCTCGGAAGTGATACCAGCTTGAACGCACTCGTTGATGCGTGTGACTCTATCAAACAAAGCGCGTCCGCGAGCCGGAACCGGGTCTTTGTCGTCGAAACGCAAGGCGGGATGTGTGGTTACATCGCGACGATGGGAGCGCTCGCCGTAAGCGTTGATCTCTTTGATTATACCTACATATTGACACAGGGTAGGTTGGCGCGAGTATTGTCTATACACCGGAAGTGGGAATCAGCCTCGACACCTTGCGCGAGGATGTAAAATGGCTCAAGGCGCGGTATGGCCTCGATGAGAGGGGGAAAAGCGAGGGACGCGTTGTGATTCGGTGGGTTGGGTTGGGACGCTGTCATCGTTGCACTGATTCTGAGTCTTTAATAGGAACGAAAGGGCGTCCGACATCTATACTACCGAGGTGATCACAAAGATTTTCAAGGAGGAAGGCGACGGGCTTTTCGATGCACGGTCCGCCTCCCTTGGCCATACGCTGCAAGGCGGCGTACCATCACCGCTGGATCGCGCATATGGGGCTCGCTTTGCCCTGAAGAGTATGGCATTTATCGAGAAGCATCACGAGGCGTTGAGAGGAAAGAAGTTCAAAGCGCGACAGGCTGGCCCCGAGACTGCAGCGGTCATCACCTTGCAGGGCTCGGCAGTCAAATGGGTTCCAGTTGAAGAGATGCTTGCGCACGCAGATATGAAGAACCGTAGAGGGAAAGAAGCATGGTGGGGAAAATACAAAGACCTTGTGGAGAGATTGGTAGCGAGACCACAACTGTTGTGAATGTATGTAATGTAATGTACTTGTACTGTGTATGCACTTGTTGTTGATCAATCTGAGAGTTGAAGCGGAGTCCTAAAAACGCGAACGCCACGCCACGGGCAAAGCCTCCCACCTCGGTCACGCAGCACACAAACACCAACCACTCTCCCTTCATGCCATCCCAATCCCAATTTGTTACGCCTCTCGCGGGCACTCCCCGCCCACCGCTTCCTGTGGAACATCTCAATCCCCATATTAAGTCACGTCAGTATTATTCCAATGCCTTTCCAATCCGGCCGGCACGTTTCCTCACCTCGCCTTGCCTCACAGTTGATTCTTCCAACTTGCCCAACGTCAAGTTTCAAGAAATAATACGCGAGGGACAGTCTACGATCGTGCGTCGATGATCTTCCTCTTCGCGAATCTTTTTTCTTAAGCGTTTCCCCATAACCGTTCCAGGTCGCACGCATGAAAGTGCCGACAGTGCGTCCAATCAGTCTTCCATCTGCCTTCCGTTTACCTCATTGTTCCTGCAGCCTGCCGGTCACGCGTTCATCCTCCGTCGTCTCGATACGGGCGCGATCAGTCTCACGACCATGTTTCGTGCCGCGTTCCCGACGGCTAGCGACGAATCAGAGAGGATAGAGGCCAACTGGGTAAAAGCCAACTTTGACAACACAGGGGGCAACCGCGCCGGGAAGGCGCGTTTCGCTGGTACATGGGTCACGGCCGAGGTTGCGATCACCATCGCCAGGGATTACTCACTCGGGGACATCATCTCCCCGCTGACGGATGCGAAGCCCGATCCAAACACCGAGTATCGTAAATCATCGCGCGCCCTGCAACAGCAGACCCCCGACAAGGATATACCTGTGCCGAAACAGCTCCCCACCCCATCTCCGTCCATGTCCACACCGAACCCTCCAAAGCGCCGGCGCGAGGCTTCTCCGGCGGCTACCAAGTCACCTTCCGTTGCTGCCAGTTCACCCACAAAGTCTCCCCTCGGTCCAGTTTCGGCTCGTCGCTCCCAACGCACGACAAGTCCCGCTCCTCTTCCTAGCGCCAAGCTTGGTAGTCCCAAAGTAGTCAACCCCGTGAAATCTCCAAAAGTGATTCGCTCACCTATCAGGACTCGTCGCATGGAGGTAGTCACCCCCGCAGGGTCAGACGAGACCGCTGTTGAGGACGACGTGCCAGAGGTACCAGGTCCAGATGCCAATGAAGACATCCGGGAGCAAAGGGAGATGATTGAGGCGTTCAAAGCGCAGCGGGAGTTGCGGGAACAGGCAGAGGATGATCGGGACGAGGCGACGGATGAGGGATCGGAGAAGAAGCGTGAGCGGGAAGGGGAGAATGCGTCGTTGCAGTTCAACTTCAAGGAGCCCGAAGTGGAGGAGCGAAAGATTGCCACGAACAGGCGCATTCCTCGGTTGCCAGAGATGACGCCGGAGCGGAGATCGTTTGCGTGGGGTATTGCTGCGTTCGCAGCCGCAGTCGGCGCTATGTGGGTGTGACTTGTCATCCAATCCTCGCGATCGCTGATTTCTGTGTAGGACTTACGTACCAACTCCGTGGTTCTAACGTTTCTTCTGTTCTGACCTCTCCCTTCCCTCCGTGCTATGTTATCCATTCTGATTCCCGTTGTCCTTGTTCCAATTGCTAGTCTAATAGGTAGGCTATAGGGTTGTTCTACGATTCTGGTGTCTTGGGACCCTTCTATTCTACTCCCTGCGCCCCGATATTTTGTTACTTAGCGATGAGCGTGGTATTTTTTGTTTTGTAGTTTCTCGCACGACGGTTCCCTGACGGCGTTGTGTTTTGTCAAATACTTTTTTATTTACTTCTTTTCCCCATTTCTCTATGTATCTACTATTGCGCCCCTGGGGAATCGGTGGCCGGGCTCAAAAGCAAGACGACATACACACTGCAACAACCGCTTTGACTTGTCCTATGTCAACGTGTGACGATACATAATGTAACCATTTTATCTGACATCGTTTCATCTATGGAGTGCACACCATCAAGCCCTCCTCGTACAGCCCAACCACATACAAAACCCCCGTCTTCGAATCCCTCAGTCCCGTCGTCGACGACGAAAACTCGCTGCCATCGCTCTGGTACAACGTGCGCAGCTCATAACCGGGTACTCGTGGAACTTTGCGCGAAGCCGGAACCGGAGCGCCCACGTCCCAAACGCCGGCATCGTCCTGGCCTTGTTCTGCGCCTGTCACCGAGGAGGGGGTGGGCGTGATGGATACGACCCAGCTCGGCGCGTACGCGTCCGTATGATTCGCCGCGACGGCGACGAGCGCCTGGAAGTATGGGTGGCCCGCGACGACGAGCGCGCCTTGTGAATCAAACATGATGTTATCGGGCGCGAACGGCGTCGGCACGCGCGCACCAAGCGAGAGCGCTTGCGTGACGACATCGCGCGCATAAAAGCGGATTTCGCAGAGCGTCGTGGACGCGATCGCGACTTGTTTGCCGTCGGGAGAGATAGCGACGCCATTCGGGAAGGGGATGTGCGACGCGACGACGGTCGTGGTCGTGGTTTCGTCGAGCGCGAGGTCGACGTGGGTCGCCCATGCGAGCGGGAGGGCGAGGACCGATTCGGCGATCGGGAGGGTCTTTCCGAGGAGGCCCGGGAGACGCCTCGTGAATCTGTGGTCGTGGGTGAGGTAGAACGACGTCGGGCCCGTGAGCGCCAACGCGTTTGGCGCGACGAGGTCCGGGCCGGAGATGGTGCGGACCCACGTTGCGCGGTCGGGCGTGTGCCACGAGAGGGCGAATTGCTCGATCGTGCTGTTGTAGCGTGCGTGGTTCACGACGAACAGGTTCGAGTGGGAGTGGGAGTGGGAGAAGGGTTGTTCCGAGTCCGAGTCCGCGCCGTTGTCGTTAGGCTGGGAAAAAGGGTAAATGTCGAGCCCTAGGGGGTGGAAATCGTGCCCGTCCGGATACCCCTCCAGCGCGATCCGCCGCGGGCGTGCGGCTGCGTCCCTGATGTCGTAAAACCAGAGCGAGCCGCGAGAGGAAGGGTCCTGGAGCGGACCCATGACGGTGTTCCAGGATTTGCGGCTGGGGTCGCAGCTGAGCAGCAAGACTTTGTCGACCACGTCGCCGTTGCCGTCGACCCTCTCCCAGAAGGTGGCGTCCTCACAGTATTTCATGTCATTAGAAGGCACGTCCTTGACGATCGTGCAATGCTCGTTGTGCGAACCCTCTGCATAGTAGCCATGGGGGAAGTCAGGGGTCGGGACGAGGATGTTTCGAGAACTGCGACCGTTTCGCCAGATTACGAACCCCTGAAATATCGTTGCTCAAAAACCAGTCTGTTGGGAGGGTTTATACGCACCAGGAGGGCTGTGGCAATTGCCCAGGTCAAGGAAGATTTCATCATGATGCTGGGTTCGTGACAAAGTGTAACGTTTTGTGCGCAAGCGTTGTGGGTGGCATTAAATAGGGAAGCAATTGAGCGCCACGGAAATGATCGTTCTTATAAATTAAGACCGACTCCTCCTAAGCGTCGCCGTAATTCACAATGCGTAATTAATGCATAATTGACTGAATATGTCAAACAGCCCCCCGGCTAACTACAGTGGTGTTTTTTGTGTTTTAACGTTGAAATAACAAAGCACGCTCGCCAACAGGGAGGTGACCAACGACGAACGTCATGTCTACCCAGTACAAGTCGACGAAGGACACTTGTACTAGCAACGGCTCGGTTCTCTCGATGGTTGGCATCGGCTCTGATCTGCTCTTCATTTCGGGGTCGGGGGCAATTTACTGGTCCAGCAAGAACTCGCCGACTAGGGACTTCATGCGACCAGCGTCTAGTTTTCGGGTCTCCCAAATCTCATCTGCAGATGTACGAGCAGTCGAGCCAGTATTCTGGTCGTCCTCCATTTCAAATGCGAGCCGCGCGGTCGACCAAGTAGGGAGGTTCACCGTGGATGGTGTCGATGTCGTACTGGAAGGATCGGGGATAAGGGTCTTGGTACTTCGGCTGCTCTTGCTGGTGAGCGTGGTATGGCAGGAATAACATAGATACATGGGTAGAGATGGTGATGGGGCGACGTCTGTGAGAGAGGTGATGTCTGTCAAGGAATGGATCGCTGTTCGGGCCTTCCATTCTTCAACGGACTGCTGCGTTGGTCTGCAGACGGATATTTCATGAACACGTGCCAACGGCTACATCACTCAAGACTCACAGTTCACATAGAATACATCGTATCCCCGGCTTTCCTTTCGGAGCAAGTTTACCAACGGTCTTGGCGATAGTCGATACTGTTGACGGGTAATCTCTCTCAAGCCCAACGATGAAATCTACCAAGTCGTCAGGGATAGCGGATCATAAGTGCGTCAGACGTAACCACCTTTTGTCAAGTTGCTAATAGTCCGCTCGGAGATCGGAATTCTCTGCTTCCCAACCACCGAAAGTTGGTGCCACCAGACCCAAGCAGTGCACTCCTTCATACCAACGTCTCTTAGCGGCCGGATTAAGCGGACCTCGCCCCTCCACGACGTGGCGGCTCCTGGAGCGTGTTCGACAAAAGGTGGAATCCATTCTTCCTGTATTGCCTGCGGCACGACAAAGCCTCCGCCTTGAGATATCAAGGAGATCAGGGATATCGACAAAGAGGTAAGGGACGTGCCCAGGACCAGATGAGAAGCACCGATTGAATAGGCGGTGTATAACAATAGCAACCTCGTTAGGGTAGATAGTGTAGACTGGATGGCGGTTGGGGTAGGCAAGCTGCGGAGATGAGCCCTTAAAGCAGTGAGGGAATCTAACAAGAATGTGTCAGATGATTTGGACAACTCGTCGAAGGATCTATCACATGCACCTTCGCCGCGCAGGTCAACGGGTAGTTCTGTGGGACTAGAAGCCGCACCGCCGGAGACTCGCTCCCACCAGCTTCGATCGAACGCGTCTTGCATGTGCACCGGAATGAACTCGCATCCATCGTATCGAGTGACGGCTTCGCGAATCCGCGCAGTTCGGTCGCTTGTCTGGTGCAAGTCAGGAAGATAAGCGGGATAAAAAAAGGGGGCAAGACAGGACGCGCCTCGGGAAAGATGTCAGACGTCTCGACGTAGCAGACATGGATCCTCTTCCAAACCCTGTTCCTTCGGGGATGCTCCTTCCCACCTTTGAGCTCGTCGCTCCCCACGTTCGCGCAGTATGTTTTGTGTACGAGGTCGAGTAAGACTGAGGATCCCAGACCGCCGGAGAATGCTATGAGCAGACCACCAGACGGCTTGAGCGCGCCTCGTCGTGGTCCATTAGAGACGTGGTTTATGTGAGGTTCGAGCGCTTGGCGAAACTTTGTGGTTACGAGAGGCGTAAAGCAGTCCCTGCAGAAACACCTCTGTTTTTCTATGACGACAGATGAACGAGCGCAGGAGATGACCTCACCTGCAATAGACCGAATGTCGGATCACCAAGTTCCCAGAATTCGTTTTACATTTGACGCAGATTTTGGACCTGTCAAATTTGCGCTTTTCTTCCGATATACAGTATCAATATTTCTCAATAGAGATAACGATAATACTAAATGGCTCACTGGGCATAAGGGCCTCTCCTGTATCTGCAGCCGGGTTTCCGCAGGAATCAGACATGGTGTAAAGAGATTCCTGATTCCTAGCCTGGCTTGTTTGAGCTTCAAAGTGGCTGAAAAATGGAATTCTGCGCCGCTAATCTAAACTGGTCTCGGTCGTCGGTCGGAGAACAAGACTGAACATGCAGCACTGGACGTTCGAGGAAAGCGTCCACGGCCACCTCAAATCTACAGCCTGAGATTTTGCATCCTCAAGACACTCTCGTCCCTCAAAAATCTCGCTTCTGTTGATTTTCGCTTGCACCCCATCCCAGTCATCACGATCACTTCATGCGTTTCTTTCAGTCGTCAAAACTGCTTCCAATAAGTCCATAGTAGACTCCAGGTCCGTTCACGTAGACTTATGGTATGATTATAGTACAAAAAATACATTCTTTCCGCCCAGTGACTCGGGCCTTGTACTATAGCTTCACCGCGCCTCTCCTGCAATACTTCAGGTCTACTTTCTCGCATGAATCTTTAAGCGCTTTGGCAAGGTACTCAAAGTCGGAAATCTAGAACATGATAATGAGAACTTTGGTCATGATGCGTGTTGGGGGTTTACCTCATTCCACACCTGCGTGCTCACCCTCACCCACCATCTGCCGTTGTGACGGAAGATCGCAGCAGACACTCGCCATCCTTCTAGCAGGTTGCGTAGCAATAATTCGTACGTAACGGCATTGTCGGGGACATTCGGCCCAAGCGGGAGTTCAACGTTTGTCATGTTGAGTGTAAACTCCCCCGTAGGGTCCATCAATGGTGTTCCCAGCAGCTGAGAGAGCAGTTTACCCCCAGAAAGTGCGAGCGAGCGACAATAGTCATTGATCTTCTGCTCGCCGCCGAGCCACTGACGAAAGTCTAGCGCTGCCAACGCCAACAATGAACAGATTGTTGCGCGGTATGTGACCGGAAACCATACCAGGCTGAACGCTTAGATAGACTGAGTAGTCGGTGGTTCCCGTCCCTACAAAATGGTCATTGAGTTCGATCGCGCCGGTACGTGTGCGTGCGAGCTCTCACATTCGAACATTTCTACGAAGTGGGATTCCAAGGGGCCTTTCTTCGGCTCCTTTGGAGACACATAGCTGTAAGGGGTAGGGAAAGGGGACTGAATCAGGTGTTGGTTTCTATAGTTTGTCATAAGACGAATGTGATGATTTGCCTGCGTGTAAAGTTGAACGTACCGTTGAGGAACATAAAGGATGGCGCATGTACGATGAGCATAGAGCCACTTGTGACAATTCTGTGAGCACCACCGATTCAGCACGCTCGTAAAACGTTCGTCAGAGAATGAGCCTCACGGATACCCAAAAATCTGGCCCAGCTTCGCTCAAGTTGATGTCGGGTTCCTGCCCAACGCTATGCGCAGCGTCTATAACAGTCAAAATGCCCCTCTTACGACAGAGGGCGACCATTTCCTTCCATGGAAGGTAGGCAGCCGGATTGGAGATGATGCTATCGATGATAGCGACGATCTTCAACTTGGTTCCGTCGCCGATTTTACGCTGAGCTGTCTGCTGTTTGGCATTAAGTTCATCGAGGCGCACGCGGAAAGCCTGTAGGATGGATGCGCGAGTTGTTGGAAAGTTCTGCTCGAAGACGGAGACAGAAGGGTGAGGCGGCAAGTCACTGATATATCGCGCCGTCCGTTCTATGGTGTTATAGGTCGTCGTTGCTGCAGGCCAAGTGAGAAGTGGGAGGTGGGTATTCGCGTCAATTTCGCGAATGGGGGGATCGCCTCGTACCCGTAACGATGATGTCCTCCTTGTTCCATATGAGGTTTCTGAGAACTGTGTTGAGTCCGTGGGAGGCATTCGGGACGAAAACGACTTCGTCTGGTCCTGCGCCAACGAACTCGGCCATGCGATGTCTGGCAGGAGTGAGGTATTCGGAAAGATGCAATTTGATGAATCTGTTGACATTCCCCTCTATGGACTTGAAAGTAGCCTCGGTAGCAGCAGAAACTGGGATCGGCACGGAACCATAGGCGCCTGAAGGAGAAAAAAAATTAGGGCCCAACGGGTTTGTGTACAATGTATGGAGTGGGCCGACCATTGTCCAAATTCACATAATCTGCCTCAAAGCCAAAGTATTGTCGTAGCTGATGGCCAAACGGCGGCGGAGGGTGACCAGGTGGGGTCATCGCTAAGGAAACCCAAGGAGGGTGGGAAGACCAATTTACCCGAGGCGAACGTAACTGAGAACGCCCGTGTTAGATTCAGGCGACGCCAACAGAGGGAACGAGGAAACACACAGTTTGTTCACTCGTATCTTTATTAATATTGACATGCCGTGCTACTGCAGCGGTGCAGCCCGCCTTTTGTATGTGAGGAGGGAGCGACACCCGGGCCGCACTGACGACGACAGTCGGTGATAAGATCGATAAGATCGATAAGATACTGATAAAGATCAACCCGGGCCTAAAATATGACGCGACGCGTAAAATATGACGCAAATTACTGCGTGTTGCGTGGCAAAGTCAGCTCTTTGACAGGCTGGCACTGCTTCTTTTCCTCTTGTTTTTCTCTCTCAATCTCGCAGCGTCAGGTCACTTCACCATGGCACAGTCGCCAATGCTGAGACCTGTCATCCCATTTTTCGTCGTGTCCTTCTTTTTGTTGTATTTCCTCTCTTCCGGCGTACATGAATTGTCTGGTGACGTTCCGAAGATCCTTACGACGGGTTCCAGTAAGTCTCTACACCAGTTCATCATCCCATTATCACATTCGATGACTCAATTCTACCCTATTCGCGCCGCATAGAGTTGCCAGACCTCGGACATTATAGACGCATGGCCACCCTGTCTCCCGAACAGCTCTCATTAGGTAATTAAGCTCGCTTGTCCATCATGCGGGGATGCGGGGAAGTTAATCAACTTGCTATAATCCCACAGACAACCCCGACAGGCGAGCCATAATAGTTGGGGATATCCATGGAATGAGGTTGGCCCTAGAGTACGCCATCGATTCCCTTGATCTCGTACATTGACTTAATCCCTACTTATAAGCGATCTTTTGAGACAAGTTTCCTACAACGAGGATAAAGACACTCTCATTCATCTTGGTGACATCACCACAAAGGGCCCCCATGAGGGGTCGCTCTCAATCCTGTCCTTTATGAGCACCAACAACATTACTGGCGTGCGTGGAAACCACGACCAGAAGGTTATCGAGTGGCGGGCCTGGCTAGAGTGGATTGGCGAATTGGAGGCTGGTGCCGGTTCGCAGTGGCTCCTCGCTCTCGAAGAGAAGTGGGAAAAGGGTAATCTAGATGGAGACCTGGAGGACAACCATGACACGGAAATGTGGGTGAAAACCCAGATGCGCGTGGGACGAAAGGATCGCAAGTGGTGGTCCAAGATTCCCGAGGGATGGGTGCTGTTTTCTGATCATTATCGAATTGCCCGGTATGCTCGCTACCCCACTTTTTGATCATCGGGAAGAGACTAACAAACGGGCAAGGGAAATGTCAAAGAGAGACTACGAATATCTCCTCTCTCTGCCGCTGGTGCTTCATGCACCTTCTGAACACGCCTTCTTTGTACATGCTGGCCTGCTGCCCTATGACCCAACTCATTCTATAACTTCAAGGCGGCAGCCGCTTGCACACTTACCCAAGACCCCGAAGGGATATCTTGGGAGCCCACTCCCAGCTCTCCGGAACGTACAGGAACTCGCTATTTTAGACGACATAAAGCAGAATAATAACCCTTGGGTGGTATTGAATATCCGAAACTTGTTGAAGGATAATACGGTTTCGAGGTTGGTGGCATACCCGCTGCATTCTTGGCGCTCCGACTGAACGGCAAGTGGGTTAAACACATAGGAAGACCAAGAAGGGCATGGCATGGGCTGAGCTGTGGAATGGAGCCATGTCCCGGTGCGTAGGCTTTGAACGAGCCGCGCTGCGCGGCAAAAACACCCTTCCTTGCCATCCTTCAACGGTGATCTATGGCCACGCAGCCTCCCGTGGACTAGACGTCCATCGATGGACAGTGGGCCTAGATACCGGCTGCGTATGTTACGACCCTCACACTGCATCCCTCGTCTCGTTTCTTATGGTCACTTTCCAGGTCTACGGTCGAAAGCTTACGGCACTCATTTTGGATAGTGCTCACTCACAACGGGAAATGACCTCTCGTGACATTTACGATCGCCACGACCCCCGTGATGATGACGGCGACGATGACGATGATTTCAAGTCAAGCCCAAGGACGCTTCCTTTCGGTGACAGTGGACAAGCACGACTTGTCAGCGTCAAATGTCACAAGCATAGGGAGGAGAAGCATAGTAATGACCGTAGCACCGCTTAGTCCCTTTCTACATTAGATGAGATGAGATTGTATCCTTATAAATACATCACCGACATTGTAAATTTTGTTCGTAATCCAGCTTCTTTTGATTGTGATTCACTACTGTATGAAAGTATAACGGAGAAGAGTGAGATATAGCACGGGAAGCTTATGTTGCCTCCTATGTTGTTCACTCACTGATTCGTTCGTCTTGACCGTCTACGAGCGTAGGTCTTGCCATTTCCATTTCGTATAATCTCAATGTGGGTTGCCTATGTGGTACACGACACCTTGACAATAGTCGTGGAAATCCCCTAATGGTGGCAGGTTTGTCTCAGCGCAGCGATCTGCTCCCGCTTTCGCGCATATAGGACTCCTACGGCGCTCCTACGTCAGTCTGGGCCAAATGATGGTGATGCGTGCCCAGCTGTTTGAACGCAAATAAGCATATGCACCAAACAATAGATCTTACAGACTGGCAATTCGGCGAACAAACGGGTAAACCTGAGAACGAAATTGTCTGTGTTTCAACGCCTGGGTGGGCAACGTACAGACATGTGCTACGCCGTACTGTCTGTGTCTGCGGCGTCGTGACGCACGTGCTATCCTACAAATAGCGAACCGCAATTAGAAGCTGAATTCTGCATCAGCAGGATGTAACAGCGATGGGACAGCGATCGCTTGTCCTAGTCACTAGCCGTACCTCCATACTCGTGTTCGGCTGTGAGATCGCAAGGCAGCGCGATCGCTGGAACTGGTAAGACCTTCCAACATATACGCCATATTCGTGGATGAACTTGACAACGCGTCGACACGAGACCAGGCCCGGCCAGCAGCCTCGTTTCTTGCAGTGTCCAGTGGGAGCCCTAGATAACTGAATGTGTACCACCACGTTAGCAGAGAGAAGGCCTATCTGAAATATATCATTACAGAAACCACCCAATATGCTATGGGTGGAATCCAAGAGAACGCTCTGATGAACAAAATCGGGGGCCCCCGTGTCTCCCTTCTCTGCTGGCGGCAGAACTGTCGAATTATGTGTGCGTGAGGTGGGGTGAGAATACCTTGTCCGGAGGCCCTTCATACGTCTCCACTGCGAGTTTCGATTGTGCTGCGTCTGTGAAGGGGATCTGTCCTGAAAGTGGTCGGCGGGCGGGGTTACATATCCGCTCGATGGCCCAATTACGTCACCTCAACGTCTGAAATCAAAAGTTGGGTACTGTACACGTGCCAACCAACCTCAGGCCAGAGTGGACGGGCACATCCTCCCTCCACGAACCAACAACAAAAAAAAATCGTTCTCAAGTGCTATATTTGTAAGGATTCTCAGTCTATGGTGAGCAGTCCTCACTCGTGGGCCTCGGGTTCAACGAAGCTCGATCCAGGTACAACTGGGTACCATGACCTTTCTGATGGAATTGCATTGCACAGCCTTCGTCTTTTTAGTATATATGTGGGTGCGTTTAGGCCCTGGTGCGCTGTGCCCCATCTCTATCATAGCCCAACACCACTCCCACCCGTTACGAGAACTTTTCCCACTTCCTGCGGCATGGACGACTGTGAACTCTTTCGCGACCAGCTTGCAACTACGTATCCTAGGTATGGACATGCCCTGTGGAACCCAAGTCCTACGAGATCGGATAGACCCGTGGAAGTCGGGGACGTGGGTTTCATACGCTGGGGTACATTCCACCGTCTTTTCAATGCCCTACTTCCTGCGGACGATTCATCCCACGAGCTCGGCCTACCAGAGGGATATAAACCACTTGCCCCTAGTTTAACAAATCATATCAATCGAAGACCGTTTCGTTGTGGCCATTACTGTTCGGACAAAATATGCGTGGAGTCTGTGCCAGACTATCATGACAGGTACTTGCCATCTGCATCTGATGTATTCATCGTATTAACATCGTTTAGCCCAAATGACTTTCCGAAACTCTCATTTTTGCGCCCCGGAAAGCAAAAGGGCGCAGTATTATACCTCCCGGTGGATACTCGACGTGAAGACACTATTGCACAGGGTGATTTCGGCAAGTGGATGATCGAACATATCGACAGCTCGTTCAACTTCGCCCGACGGCTTGGACTTGGCATCGAGCAGATGGAACAAATCATTCTTGTTACTGGCTGTGATCGTGCAACATCTTGGATTAATGTTGCTTTCTTGGGAAATCACGACAACGCACGGGTATCATTTGGAGTGAGAATTACTGACCCGGATGGACCTAACACCACCATCAATTTTCAACTCCAGCCAGGAAACGTTCAAGGGGCCGTTTTAAACCATGGGCCCCAAGGGACGGTACGTTGATGCGTTGTTTGTAAAAGTCAATGGATCCGAGATGGCTTTGTGTCCATTAGGATCTACCCGACAATCAATGCGTTTTTATCAGGGGATTTCGTGTCGCTCGTACCCTCAGAATATTGCCAAAGCACCTCAAAGCCGCAGCGGATAGCGCCCCAGACCCAGAGGGGGATGGCGGTGCGTCAGACAAGGGGCTTGTATCCATCCCTGCGGCTACGCAGGTAAGGACCATTTTAACTATTCTCGATCCTTCACTGAGATTTCGAAGTACCAGGATCCTCTTCAGTTACTACTTGGTTATATCATTGAGGTAACTACTACACGCCTTGCGCTTGGTCTTCGTTGCACCAGATGATAATATAACAAACAACTACGCAGAAGGCAACTGACTGTGACATGATACTCGTCCATGATGATGACTTACAAAAGATTGTCAGAATTGAAAGTGATACTGAAACCGTGAGTGGATACTTGATTATTCGTTCTATTTTTCATCATGTTGGCAGTCACTGGACATCCTCCAACCAGACGTGATGATGGAACTCTTCTGTAGGCCCAACATAGATATAGATAAGTTTTCGCATGGTAGGCTCTCTACTTTGACAGAATCACCGGCTTGGTTCTCACTGGCACGTTCATACATGAGTTGTATCCACTAGCACTAGTGGTCCAAACGCCGATATCGTTGTTGGTAGAGTGGCTAAGTTTTCAGTGATATCCGAGAAGCTGGGTAGGTTACTAGTGGAATCTATCGAATGTGGGATCCAATTCCCTGACTGTTTACAGACTGGGACGTTGCATCCCCTCCTAGTCCTGCGCCTCCTGTGTCCCCTTGGCTTCAACCAGGCGTAGGGCACGGCGTGTCTGTAAACCATCCATCTAGACCCCTCATGCCTCGAAGTCCCCGTCTGGCCCTCAGTCAGCCATATCCAGTGGCCCAGCCAGCCAACGTTCCGCGTGCCCGTTTCCCCTCCAACGTCCTTCTACTTCAGGGCGTGTCGGGAGGACCTTACTATCAGCAGGGGTACCCCAATTTCCTTTTTCTTGCAGCAGTAACTAATAGATGAATGACAGGGCGTCAAGTCATAACATTCGCTCGTCGCCCTCAGGCTCTTTTCTGCGTAACGGTATATACACACTCCCCGATATCCCTGTCGTAATATTAATACACTTGTTTAAACCACAACAGAGCTGCCAGTCGGGCCACGACAGTTTGACTTGGTTGGTGACGGCAATCGCAACTTCCCACCTCCAATGCTAGTCCCTCAGCCCTTCATGCCTCCCAAGCGAAGGGCACTTATTGTAAGTGGCAGAAAACTGGGCCCCAGACGCTGATTCTAAGAAGCGTCTAAGATTGGGGTCAATTATGCTTCCCATATAAATCCCACCTTTCGATTACGGTCTTGCGTCGAGGACGCGTATGCCATGGCAAACTTTCTTCTCGGTGCTGCAATTCTCTGCGCAACGTCATATTTTCTCTTATGCACCCTTTAGCCAATCTGGGATTTGCACACGAACACATCACGATCATGACTGACGACAGTCAGTCGTGGAATCCTCCAACGAAGAAAAATATTGTAGGTACCACGTGTGAGGTGTTGCCCTCATTCTTACCCTTACATTTCGTCAGTTAAGGGAGATGGGGGCACTGGTTCAGGATGCACAACCCCACGATTCATTCTTCCTATACTGTGCGTGATCATATAACCTGAGTCCGTAAATTGACTTCTTTTCTCATCGACTCCCGGATTAGTTTCGGGTCACGCTATCCAGATCAAAGACTTGAACGGAGACGAGTCCGATGGATTAGACGAGTGTCCGTTCTTTCCATGCTTTTTCAGTGGGGTTCCTAATGTACGAAATCATTAGGCATTTGCGCCATGGACTACTTGGGCAACGATCCGTACCCGAGTCCTGACACACCTGGTCTCATTGTCGACGACGTGAGCTATTTTTGAACAATAGCATACCCACTTATCAATTGGTTCTTTTAATTCATAAGCTCATGCACGAAATTATGGTGATACCTCTTCCCTTAAGGTGTCGCTTGACTGCCATTTTCGATGTGAGCCGGTTCCCCTCTGACCCATGAACACACTGACAAGTTGTCCGCCCA
>Ga0307510_10002130_pt1 | contig 22354 bp, 23 predicted proteins | sample 12_EM_MG_FD_207224 | JGI IMG/M metagenome (GOLD analysis project Ga0307510, IMG submission 207224) | Populus trichocarpa ectomycorrhiza microbial communities from riparian zone in the Pacific Northwest, United States - 12_EM | ecosystem: Host-associated > Plants > Roots > Unclassified | place...
CAGGGGCTGGGCGAGCGGCTGCCGATCAAGCCGCTGCGCACCGATGTGGCGCTGGCGCCGCTGCCGGTGCACGCCAGCCACCGCGAAGACCCCGGTTCGGGGCTGGCGCGCGAGGTCGTCGACGCCGCCTGCGCCTTCATCGGCATCAAGCCGGTGCATCGAAAAACTCGATGACGAAATAGAAAAACTTCTCGTTTGTGGACGGCAATGCCGCCCCACACAATGCGCCGCATGTCATCGAACTGACTTGATTCAAGAGGCGCACGGATGAACGGCACGGAGAAGAAGACGACGACTGGACAAGGCGCTGCGGTGGCGCGCGCTGCGATCCGCCGCGGCGAATGGACAGGCCACACCAGCGGCCTGGCGGACCGCCATGTGCAGGGCAACCTGGTGATCCTGCCCAAGGCGCTGGCCGACGACTTCCTGCGTTACTGCCAGCGCAACCCCAAACCGTGTCCGCTGCTGGCCATCTCCGAGCCGGGCGACCCGCGCCTGCCGTCGCTCGGCGCCGACATCGACATCCGCACCGATGTGCCGCGCTACCGCGTCTGGCGCCACGGCGAGCTGGTCGAAGAGGTCAGCGACGTGAGCGCGCTGTGGCGCGACGATCTGGTGAGCTTCGTGATCGGCTGCTCGTTCTCGTTCGAGCAGGCGCTGCTCGACGAAGGCCTGCCGCTGCGCCATGTGCAGCAAGGCCGCAACGTGGCCATGTACCGAAGCAACATCGCGACCGCGCCGGCCGGGCCGTTCCACGGGCCGATGGTGGTCTCGATGCGGCCGATGCGCGCAGCCGCGGCGATCCGCGCGGTGCAGATCACCTCGCGATTCCCCGGCGTGCATGGCGCGCCGGTGCACATCGGCGATCCGGCATTGATCGGCATCGAGGACATCGCGGCACCCGACTACGGCGACGCGGTCGAGATCCTGCCCGACGAACTGCCGGTGTTCTGGGCCTGCGGCGTCACGCCGCAAGCCGCGATCACGCAGGCGCGCCCCGATTTCTGCATCACCCACGCGCCGGGCGCGATGCTGATCACCGACCTGCTGAACCATCAGCTCGCGAGTTTCTGATCCCGTTCGCCGCCACGTTCCTCATCTGTCATCCGGAGAAAAGAATGCCTCATCACCCGCAGCGTAGAACCTTGATCCAGGCGCTGGGCGCCGCAGCATTGAGCATGGGCTTCGGCGCCCGCGCGCAGTCGGCGCCCGAAGTGAAGATCGGCGTGATCTACCCGCTGACCGGCCCCGGCGCGGCCGTGGGTGCGGAGCTGCGCAGCGCGCTCGAGCTCGCTGCCGACCTGATCAACAACGGCGCCCCTGGCGTCACCGATCTGCCGTTCGCCGGCGGCAAGGGCTTGCCCAACCTGAAGGGCGCGAAGATCAAGCTGGTGTTCGCCGATCACCAGGCCAACCCGCAGACTGGCGCGACCGAGGCCGAGCGCCTGATCACGCAGGAGAAGGTCGTCGCGATCGTTGGTGCCTACAACAGCGCCGTGACGCTCACCGCGAGCCAGGTGGCCGAGCGCGCCGGCATCCCCTTCCTGAACCCGGAGTCGTCGTCGGCCTCGCTCACTGCGCGCGGCTTCAAGTGGTTCTTCCGTACCACGCCGCACGACGACCTGTTCGTGCACAACGCATTCGAGTTCCTGCACGAACTCGAAGCCAAGAAGGGCATCAAGCCGGGCGTCGTCGTCTCGATGAACGAGAACGGCCTGTGGGGCACCGAGACCACCAAGCTGCAAGCCAAGCTCGCGCCCGAGTTCAAGATGAACCTGGTCAAGCAGGTGCTCTACCCGGCGAAGACCACGCAGCTCACGTCCGAGGTGCAGACGCTGAAGGCCGCGAACCCGAACCTGGTGCTGCAGTCCTCGTACACGGCGGACGCGATCCTGTCGATCAAGACCTACAAGGAGCTCGGCTTCTCGCCGGACATGATCCTGGCCAACAACGCCGGCTTCACCGACACCGACTTCATCAAGACGCTGGGCAAGGACGCCGACTACATCATCACGCGCGAAGTCTGGGCGCTCGATCTGGCCAAGGGCAACCCGCTGATCAAGCAGGTCAACGACCTGTTCAACAGCCGCTACAAGATCAACTTCACCGGCAACTCGTCGCGCACCTTCACCGGCCTGATGGTGATGGCCGACGCGATCAACCGCGCCGGGTCGACCGAGCCCGAGGCGATCCGCAAGGCGTTGGCCGCGACCGACATGCCAGGCAGCAAACTCATCATGCCGTGGAAGGGCGTGAAGTTCGACGCCACCGGCCAGAACACGCTGGGCCAGGGCATCCTGGTGCAGATCATCGACGGCAAATACAACACCGTGTGGCCGTTCGCGATGGCGGCGCGCGAGGTGACTTGGCCGATGCCGAAGTGGGATCAACGCAAGTAGGTTGACCGGGTATGCGACTCGACCAAATCGACTGCAACGTGATGAGCGGCAAAGGCGTGTACGGGCAGGGCTTCGCGCTTCGCGGAGGCGGTCGCCGCGTTGCGTCGACTGCCCTGCGATGCTCGGATTCGCGGCCACGGCCCGAGCATCGCAGCGGAGTCGGTGCGCAGCGCCGACCGCCGGCGCAGGAGCCCGCGCCGGGCCGTGCCTGCCTCGCCGCACCGCCGACGGAACACGGACACGGACACGGACACCACCCATGACCGCCGACATCCTCTTGCAGACCCTCGCCTCCGGCATCCTCATCGGCCTGATCTACGCCCTCGTCGCGATCGGCCTGACGATGATCTTCGGCGTGATGGACATCGTGAACTTCGCGCACGGCGAGTTCCTGATGCTGGGCATGTACAGCGCGTTCTGGCTGTTCGCACTGTTCGCGCTCGACCCGATGCTCACGCTGCCGCTGACCGTGCTGATGCTGTTCGCGTTCGGCATGCTGCTGTACAAGTTCGTGATCCGGCGCATCGTGGCCGCGCCGATGCTGAGCCAGATCTTCACCACCTTCGGGTTGATGATTCTGTTGCGCGGCGTCGCGCAGTTCCTGTGGAAGCCCGACTTCCGCTCGATCGAGAACTCGTGGGTCGCCGGCAGCATCAAGCTCGCGGGCATCCAGCTCGGCCGGCCGCAACTCGTGGCCGGCATCGGCGCGGTGCTGATCACCGCGCTGATCCATCACTTCCTGACGCGCACCCGGCTCGGCGCTGCGCTCGAAGCCACCGCGGCCGACAAGGAAGCGGCGCAGTTGATGGGCATCGATTCGCACCGCATGTTCTCGCTCGCCTGGGGCATAGGCGCGGCGTGTGCCGGTGCGGCCGGCGTGCTGCTCGCGACCTTCTTCCCGATCTTTCCGGAGGTCGGCGCCAACTTCATCCTGATCGCGTTCGTGGTCGTGAACCTCGGCGGCTTCGGCAGCGTGACCGGCGCGTTCTGGGCCGGCATCCTGGTCGGTGTGATCGAGGTGATGGGCGGGTTGCTGCTCGGGCCGCAGTACAAGACGCTGGTCGTGCTGGTGCTGTTCCTCGCGGTGCTGATGTTCCGGCCGCAAGGCTTGATGGGGAAAGCATGAACGCACTCAAGATCGGTGTGGGCGGGGTCGTGCTGGCGGCGCTGGTGCCGCTCGCCACCAGCAACCCGTCGCACCTGAACCTGGCGATCCTGGTGCTGATGGCGGCGCAGCTCGGCGTCGCGTGGAACCTGCTCGGCGGCTATGCGGGCCAGGTGTCGCTCGGGCACGCGGCGTTCTACGGCTTGGGTGCGTATGCATCGACGATGCTGCTGCTGAACTTCGGCATCAACCCGTGGATAGGCACGCTGCTCGGCGGCGTGATTGCGGCGCTGCTGAGCTTCGCGTTCGGCTGGTCGTGCTTTCGTCTCAAGGGGCACTACTTTGCGATGGCAACGATTGCGGTGGCCGAGATCGTGCAGATCGTGTTCACGAACTGGGACTACGCCGGCAGTGCGGTCGGCCTCACGATCCCGATGACGAGCCAGGGCTGGGGCGCGATGGTGTTCGCCGACAAGGCGCCGTACTACTGGCTTGCGCTGGGCCTGCTCGCGCTGACGCTGGCGGCCACGCTGGCGGTCGAGCGCAGCCACATCGGCTTCTACCTGCGCGCCATCAAGGACGAGCCCGACGCCGCGCGCAGCATCGGCATCGACATCGCGCGCTACAAGCAGATCGCGCTGTCGCTGAGCGCGTTCTTCACCGCGCTGGGCGGCAGCCTGTATGCGCAGAAGGAGCTCTACATCGATCCGAACTCTGTGCTCGGCACATCGCTGTCGATCAAGATGGCGCTGGTCGCCATCCTCGGCGGCGTGGGCACGCTGTTCGGGCCGGTGGTCGGCGCGGTCGTGCTGACCGTGATCGAGGAAGCCACACGCATCGTCTTCGGCGGCACCGGCCGCGGCACCGACACCATCATCTACGCGACGCTGATCATCGCGATCGCGGTGTTCTATCCGAACGGGCTGCTCGGCTGGTGGCGCGAGCGGCGTGCGCGCGGCCGTGCCGAGCGTGCGTCGCTGGCGCAGGAGGCGGCGCGATGAGTCTTCTCGAATTGCACGGCGTCAGCAAACGCTTCGGCGGGTTGCTCGCGAACGACGAGGTCTCGTTCAGCGTCGAGGCTGGCCGCATCGTCGGCCTGATCGGACCGAACGGCGCGGGCAAGACGACGGCCTTCAACTGTGTCGCCGGCTACTACACGCCGAGTGCTGGCCGCATCGAACTCGACGGCCGCACGATCTCCGGCCTGTCGCCCGAGGCCTGCGCACGCGCCGGCGTCGGGCGCACCTTCCAGGTCGCACGCACCTTCACCAGCATGACGGCCTGCGAGAACGTGATGGCCGCGGCGCTGCTGCACGAGCGTCGTGTCGCGGCCGCGCGCATCGCTGCGCTGAAGTGGCTCGCGTTCGTCGGTCTGGAGCGCTTTGCCGACAAGCCCGCCGGCAGCATGACGATCAGCGAGCAGCGCCGCCTCGCAGTGGCGCGGGCGCTGGCCACGCGCCCCAAGCTGCTGCTGATGGACGAGGTGATGGCCGGGCTCAACCCCTCCGAGGTGCACGAGATGGTCGCGGTCGTGAAGGCGATCCGCGATCAGGGCATCGCCTGCCTGATCGTCGAGCATGTGCTCGAAGGCATCATGCCGATCGCCGACAAGATCGTCGTGCTCGACCGCGGCGTCAAGATCGCCGACGGCACGCCGGCCGAGGTGTCGCGCGATCCCGCGGTGATCGCCGCCTACCTGGGAGACGCGTGATGTCGGCGCAGATGCAAGACGACAGCAACGACCTGCTCAGCGTGGACCAGCTGCGCGTCAGCTACAGCGGCGTGCTGGCGCTGTCGGACGTGAGCCTGCGCGTGCCGCGCGGGCGCATCGTCGCGCTCGTGGGCGGCAACGGCAACGGCAAGTCGACCACGCTGCGCGCGATCGCCGGGCTCAACCGGGCGGACGCCGGCAGCATCCGCTTCGACGGCGCCGAGGTGCAGGCCTTGCCCGCGCACAAGCGCGTGCCGCTGGGCATCTCGCTGGTGCCCGAAGGCCGGCGCCTGTTCCCGCGGCTCACGGTGCGGCGCAACCTCGAGCTCGGTGCGTTCACGCGCGACGATGCGGGCGAAGTGGCCGCGACGATCGACAGGATGTTCGCGCTGTTCCCCATCCTGAAGGAACGCGAGACCCAGCTCGCCGGCACCATGAGCGGCGGCGAGCAGCAGATGCTGGCGATCGCGCGCGGCCTGATGGCGCAGCCGCGGCTGTTGATGCTCGACGAGCCCTCGTGGGGCATCGCACCCAAGTTCGTCACCAAGGTGCTCGATGTGATCCAGCGCGTCAACGAGACCGGCGTGACCGTGCTGCTGGTCGAGCAGAACCTGCACAAGGCGCTGTCGATCGCGCACCACGGCTACGTGATCCAGACCGGCCGCATCGTGATGCAGGGCAGCGGCAGCGAGCTGGCCGCGAACGACGATGTGAAGAAGGCCTATCTGGGCCTCTGATCCACTCAACGCGCCGCGCATTCACAAGCCGGTTCGAGCTTGTACGATGCTGGCGCACCGAAAGATTTTTCCCATGCAATCCAATCCCACCCCCGACCGCTGGCAGTTCTGGATCGACCGTGGCGGCACCTTCACCGATGTCGTCGGCAAGCGGCCCGATGGCGCCCTCGTCACGCACAAGCTGCTGAGCGAGAACCCCGAGCAGTACCGCGACGCCGCGGTCGCCGGCATCCGCCACTTGCTGGGCCTGCGCGCCGACGAGCCCATCACGCCTGAGCAGGTCGAGTGCGTGAAGATGGGCACGACGGTTGCCACCAACGCGCTGCTGGAGCGTCAGGGCGAGCCCACGCTGCTGGTCACGACCAAGGGCTTTCGCGACGCGCTGCGCATCGGCTACCAGGAACGGCCGCGCATCTTCGATCGCCACATCGTGCTGCCCGAGCTGCTGTATTCGCGCGTGATCGAGGCGCAGGAGCGCGTCGGTGCCGACGGCTCGGTGGTGGAGCCGCTCGACGAGCTGCACCTGCGCGAGCGGCTCTGGGCCGCGTTCGACGCCGGCCTGCGCAGCGTCGCGATCGTCTTCATGCATGGCTACCGCTACACCGCGCACGAGCTCGCGGCCGAACGCATCGCGCGCGAGGCCGGCTTCACGCAGATCAGCGTGTCGCACAAGGTCAGCCCGCTGATGAAGCTGGTGGGGCGCGGCGACACGACGGTGGTCGACGCCTACCTCTCGCCCATCCTGCGCCGCTATGTGGAACAGGTGGCCGGCGAGATGCCGGGCGTGAAGGTGTTCTTCATGCAGTCCAGCGGCGGCCTGACCGACGCGCATGCCTTCCAGGGCAAGGACGCGATTCTGTCGGGGCCGGCCGGCGGCATCGTCGGCATGGTGCGCACGGCGCAGCTCGCGAAGGATGATCTCGCGGGAGAAGACGACGGTGACAGGCCGGTCAAGGTGATCGGCTTCGACATGGGCGGCACGTCCACCGACGTCAGCCATTTCGCCGGCGAGTTCGAGCGTGCGTTCGAGACGCAGGTGGCCGGCGTGCGCATGCGCGCGCCGATGATGAGCATCCACACGGTCGCGGCCGGTGGCGGCTCGGTGCTCAGGTTCGACGGCTCGCGCTTTCTCGCGGGCCCGCAGAGCGCCGGCGCGAACCCCGGCCCGGCCTGCTACCGGCGCGGCGGCCCGCTCGCGGTGACCGATGCGAACGTGATGGTCGGCAAGATCCAGCCGGCGCATTTCCCCAAGGTCTTCGGCCCGCAGGCCAACGAGCTGCTCGACCGCGACGTGGTGGTGCGCCGCTTCACGACCATGGCCGCCGAGATCGAGGCCGCCACCGGCGTCAAGCGCGCGCCCGAGGCGGTGGCCGAAGGCTTCATCGACATCGCCGTCGGCGCGATGGCCAACGCGATCAAGAAGATCTCGGTCGCGCGCGGCTACGACGTGACGCGCTATGCGCTGCAGTGCTTCGGCGGCGCCGGTGGCCAGCATGCGTGCCGCGTCGCCGATGCGCTGGGCATGAACCGCGTGTTCGCGCACCCGCTGGGCGGCGTGCTGTCGGCCTACGGCATGGGCCTGGCCGATCAGAACGTGATGCGCGAGGCGGCGATCGAGCTGCCGCTCGCATCGGCACTCGACGCGGTCGCGCAGCGCGTGGACGCGCTCGCGGCCGAGGCCACCGACGAACTCGCGCGCCAGGGCGCAAGCGGCGGCCGCGTGCATGTGCACCGCCGCGTGCATGTGCGCTACGAAGGCACCGACTCGGCGCTGGTCGTGCCGTTCGGCAGCGTCGCGCAGGTGCAGGCCGCGTTCGAGGCCGCGTACCGGCGGCGCTTCGCGTTCCTGATGACCGAGCGGCGGCTCATCGTCGAGGCGGTGTCGGTCGAGGCGGTGGCCGAAGGCGACGCGCCGGCCGAGAAGACGCAGCCGCTGCAGGCTTCGGGCGCAGCGCCCGCGGTCGACACGGTGCGCCTGTTCAGCGGCGGCCAGTGGTGGGACGCCGCGCTCGTGGTGCGCGAGGACACGCGCCCCGGCCATGTGATTCCCGGACCGGCCATCATCGCCGAGAAGAACGCGACCACCGTCGTCGAACCCGGCTGGCAGGCGCGCGTGACCGCGCTCGACCACCTCGTGCTCGACCGCGTGCAGCCGCGTCAGAAGCAGAACGCGATCGGCACCACGGTCGACCCGGTGATGCTGGAGGTCTTCAACAACCTCTTCATGAACATCGCCGAGCAGATGGGCCTGCAGCTGCAGAACACCGCGTACTCGGTCAACATCAAGGAGCGGCTGGACTTTTCCTGCGCGCTGTTCGATGCCACCGGCAACCTGATCGCCAACGCGCCGCACATGCCGGTGCACCTGGGCTCGATGAGCGAGTCGATCAAGACGGTGGTGGCGCGCAATGCCGGCACGATGCGCCCGGGCGATGTCTACATGCTCAACGACCCGTACCACGGCGGCACGCACCTGCCCGACGTGACCGTGGTCACGCCGGTCTGGAACGACTCGAACGAGGTCGTGCTGTTCTACGTGGGCTCGCGCGGCCACCATGCCGACATCGGCGGCGTCACGCCCGGCTCGATGCCGCCGTTCTCGACGCGCATCGAGGAAGAGGGCGTGCAGATCGACAACGTCAAGCTCGTCGACGGCGGTCGCTTGCTGGAAGAAGAAGCGCTCGCGCTGCTGCGCAGCGGCGCGCATCCGTCGCGCAACCCGGCGCAGAACATCGCCGACCTGAAGGCGCAGATCGCGGCCAACGAGAAGGGCGTGCAGGAACTGCGCAAGATGGTCGAGCAGTTCGGGCTCGATGTCGTGCAGGCCTACATGGGCCATGTGCAGGACAACGCCGAGGAGTCGGTGCGCCGTGTCGTCACGCAGCTGAAGGACGGCGCGTTCACGCTGCCGCTGGACAACGGCGCGCAGATCGCGGTGGCGATCCGTGTGAACGCACCGGCGCGCAGCGCCGAGATCGATTTCACCGGCACCTCGGCGCAGCTCGTCAACAACTTCAACGCGCCCACCGCCGTCTGCATGGCCGCGGTGCTGTACGTGTTCCGCACGCTGGTCGACCACGACATCCCGCTCAACGCCGGTTGCCTGAAGCCGCTCAAGGTCATCATCCCCGACGGCTCGATGCTGAACCCGCATCCGCCGGCCTCGGTGGTGGCCGGCAACGTCGAGACCTCGACCTGCATCACCAACGCGCTCTACGGCGCGCTCGGCGCGATGGCCGCGGGCCAGTGCACGATGAACAACTTCACCTTCGGCAACGCGCGCCACCAGTACTACGAGACCATCTCCGGCGGCAGCGGCGCGGGTCCGGGCTTCGACGGCACGAGCGTCGTGCAGACCCACATGACCAACTCGCGCCTCACCGACCCCGAGGTGCTGGAGTTCCGCTTCCCGGTGCGGCTCGAAAGCTACGAGATCCGCAAGGGCTCGGGTGGCGCTGGCCGGTTCAAGGGTGGCGACGGCGGCGTGCGGCGCGTGCGCTTCCTCGAACCGATGACGGCGAGCATCCTGTCCAATGGCCGGCTGCATGGCGCGTTCGGCATGGCCGGTGGTGCCGCGGGGCAGCCGGGCGTCAACCGCGTCGAACGGGCCGATGGCAGCCGCGAGGCGCTGGGCCACATCGGCTCGGTGGAGATGGCGCCGGGCGACGTGTTCGTCGTGGAAACGCCGGGCGGCGGCGGTTACGGTGCGGCTTGATCCGGAAAGCCCTGCCGGCGTGTAAGGATGACCGGCCGACTTCGACAGATGCTTGTCGCCGCGCAGAATCAACGCCCGGACGACAATCATCCACCGAATCAGCCACTCACCATCAGCTCACGGGATACCACCACCATGAACTCACGCCTCATCGCTTCCAGCGCACTCGCTTCGGTCCTTGCCATGGGCCTGATCTCCGGCGCGCATGCCGCCGACGAAAAGACCAACGGCAAGGAAAAGTGCTACGGCATCGCCAAGGCCGGCTCGAACGACTGCGCCAACCTGTCGGGCTCGCATTCGTGCGCCGGCCAGGCCAAGGCCGCGCAAGGCGTCGATGAATGGAACTACGTCGCCAAGGGCACCTGCGCCAAGCTCGGCGGCAAGTCGGCCGAAGAAGCCAAGGCCGCGATGGCGAAGTGATGGCGCCGCGTGCCGGCGTGGTGACGGCTGCCGACGCGAACGTCGGCATCGGCCTGCGCCAGCCGCACTACGCGCCACTGCTCGAGACCTCGCCGGCCCTGGGCTTCGTCGAGGTCCACTCCGAGAACTTCTTCGCCGATGGCGGCGCGGCGCTCGCCGTGCTGCGCCAGGCGCGCGAGCGCTATCCGGTCAGCCTGCATGGCGTGGGCCTCGGCCTGGGTTCGGCGGCCGGCCTCGACTCATGGCACCTGGACCGCCTGGCGCTGCTGGTGCAACGCATCGACCCGGTGCGCGTCTCGGACCACGCCTGCTTCGCGCGCGCTGCGCCGGCTGGCACCGTGGTGCATGCGAACGATCTGCTGCCGATCGCCTTCACCGAGGCCTCGCTCGACCTGATGGTCGCGCACGTGATGCAGGTCCAGGAGCGTCTCGGCCGCAGCATGCTGGTCGAGAACCTGTCGTCCTATGTCTCGTTCAGCGACGACGCGATGAGCGAGCCCGAGTTCTTCGCGCAGCTGTGCCGCCGCAGCGGCTGCGGCATGCTGCTCGACGTGAACAACCTGATGGTCAATGCGCTGAACGCCGGCGCGCCCGATCCTGTCGCGATGTGCTGCGCTGCGGTCGACGCATTGCCCGCCGGCATCGTCGGCGAGATCCATGTCGCCGGCTATTGCCAGACGCCGACGCTCGTGATCGACGACCACGGCGGCCGCGTGCGGCCCGAGGTGTGGAGCGTGTGCGAACACGCGCTGCGCCACTTCGGCCCGCTGCCGGTGCTGGTCGAATGGGACACCGATGTGCCCGCGCTCGATGTGCTGCTGGACGAGGCCGCGCACGCGGCGCGCCTGCATGGATGAGGCCGAGCGGCAACGCGAACTGCTGCGCGCGTTGAGCGGCGCGGACGTGCAGGGTCTGCGCGAACAAGGCGTGCGCGCGGCGCGTGGCATCGAGGCCTATCGCGCGAATGCCGAGGCGATTGCCGAGCGCGCATTGGCGGCCGCCTTCGGCACGGTGCGCGCGTTGGTCGGCGATGACGACTTCGCCCGGCTCGCGCGCGCGCTGTGGGCGTCGCACCCGCCGGTGCGCGGCGATCTCGGCGAATGGGGCGAGGCCTTTCCCGAGTGGCTGGGCGCACACGCCGGCCTGGCCGCGTGGCCCTATCTGGCGGACTGCGCGCGGCTCGACCTCGCGCTGCACCGCAACGAGCGCGCGGCCGATGCGGTGTTCGACCCCGCATCGCTGTCGCTGCTCGAGTCCACCGATCCTTCCGCGCTGCATCTGCAGCTGATGCCCGGCACAGCGCTGGTGGTGTCGGCGTGGCCCATTGTCGGCATCCACCATGCGCACCAGCTGAGCGGCGACGCGGCAGAGCGGGCGTTCGAGGCCGTGCGTGATGCGATTGCGGATTCTCGCGCCGAGTCGGCGTTCGTGGTGCGCGACGGCTGGCGCGCCGTGGTGCATGCATTGACGCCGGCCGATGCGCGCTGGACCGCCGCGCTGCTCGACGGCGCCGATCTTGCAAGCGCCTTCGAGCGCGCCGGCGCAGGCTTCGACTTCGCGGCGTGGCTGCAAACAGCGATTCGCCACACATGGATGAAAGGTGTGGTCGCGTCGAACGACTGAAGGGCGCCACCTTCGGGAACCCACATGACGCACAACACCACTCCTACGCTGCCGGCCCGACTCTGGATGCTCGGCGAACGCGCGATCGCCGCGCTCGACTGGCTCAAGCCGCTGGCGCAACTCGGCGCGCGCGTCTATGTCGCCGGCGTCTTCTTCCGCTCCGGCCTCACCAAGCTGCACGACTGGGACACCACGCTCGCGCTGTTCTCCGACGAGTACCACGTGCCGCTGCTGAACTCGACCGTGGCGGCCTACCTCGGCACCGGCGGCGAGCTCGTGCTGTCGGTGCTGCTGGTCGCCGGCCTGTTCGGGCGCTTCGCGGCCGCGGGCTTGTCCATCCTCAACATCGTCGCGCTGATCAGCCTGATGGACGTGCCAGACGCTGCGCTGATGGGCCACGTGTTCTGGGGCAGCCTGCTCGGCTTTCTGCTGCTGTGGGGGCCGGGCGCGCTGTCGCTGGATTTCTGGCTGATCCCGCGCCTGCGCACATGGGTGGTGGGCGACGCCGCAATGCCGGCGCGCAGCGGCGCGGCGCGGCCGCTCAGTCGAGTGGCCTGAAGCCGATCTCGAACGGCGCCGGCACGCGGCCGCCGTCCAGCGGCAGTATCCCGGTGCGCTCGACCGCACGCAGCACCGCATCGTCCCAGGCTTTCGAGCCACTGCTCTGCACCAGGCGCTTCGCGGCGATCGTGCCGTCGGGCGCGAGTTTCACTTCGACGACGGCGCGCGGGTTGCCGTCGATCGCATCGGTGAACACGATGTTCGGCTTGATGCGCGCAGCGACACGGCCGCCATAGCTCGCCGACGGCGCGCTGCTGTGCAATGCGCTGCCGGTGTCGTTGGCACCGCCGGTCGCGCCGGCCAGGCCTTGCATGCGCTTCAGGTTGGCATCGCGAATGGCCGCCTGCTTCGCGGCGTCGGCCTTCTCGGCCTTCTCCTTCGCGAGCTTGTCGGTCTTCTCCGCGTCTGCCTTGTCGGCTTTCTCCTTCGCAAGCTTGTCGGCCGCGGCCTTCTTCTTCGCGAGGTCTTCCTTCTCGCGCTGCGCCTTCTCGGCCTGCTTCTGTTTCTCGCGCGCGTCGTCCTCGGCCTGCTGGCGCTTGGCCTCTTCGCGCTTGGCCTTCTCGATCGCGATCTGCGGATCGGGCAGCGCGGGCGCCTGCGGCTTGGGCGGCGCGACCACCGGCTCGGGCTTTTTCACCTCGGCCGGCGTGGGTTGCGGCGGCGGGGGTGGCGGCTCGACCGCGCGCGGTGCGGCGGCCTGCGGTGTGGCCGACCACAGCTCGGCGGCGACCGTCGTCGGCTCCGAGTCGTGCCAGTTGACGCCGAACGCGAGCGCCGCGATCAGCAGCGCGTGCGCGACCAGCGCCAGGCCGAGCGCAGGCCCGTTGCGCTGCGCGCTGCGCGGCTTGAACGGGTCGCGCGAAGCGAAGGTGGCGGCAGCACTCATCGCGGCGTGGCGTCAGCTCGCGCCGGTCTTCACCGAGAGGCCGACGCGCTGCACGCCGGCGCGCTGCAGCGTGTCCATCAGCTTGACGACGGCCTCGTACTTGACGCTGCGATCGGCCGAGATCACGACCGGCGTGCTCGCATCGCCGTTCTGCAGCTGCTGCACGCGCGCGGCCACGTCGCGCAGCGCAACCGGCTCGCCTTCCTTGCCGTCGATGCGCAGGCGCACCTTCTCGTCGGTGGCGACGACGACCTCGACCACGTGATCCGGCCGGCGCTGGCCCTTGCCGACGCTGGGCAGATCGACCACGCCGGTCGTGATCAGCGGCGCAGTCACCATGAAGATGATGAGCAGCACCAGCATCACGTCGATGAACGGGACCATGTTGATCTCGTTGATGGTGCGGCGGCGCGATCCGCCGCGCAGGCTGACGTTGGGCATGTCAGTGCACGGTCGACGGCGTGCCGACGTTGCGTTGAAGAATGTTCGAGAACTCCTCGATGAAGGTCTCCTGCTGGATCGCCAGGCGGTCGATGTCGCGCGCGAAGCGGTTGTAGGCGATCACCGCGGGGATGGCCGCGAACAGGCCGATCGCGGTGGCCACCAGCGCTTCGGCGATGCCGGGCGCGACGGTGGCGAGCGTCACCTGCGTCATGTTCGCCAGGCCGACGAATGCATGCATGATGCCCCACACGGTACCGAACAGGCCGACATACGGCGACACCGAACCCACGGTGGCGAGGAAGGACAGGTGCGCCTCGATCACGTCGAGCTCGCGCTGGAAGCTCGCGCGCATCGCGCGGCGTGCGCCGTCGAGCAGCGCGCCCGAATCGGCCACGCGGCGCTCGCGCAGCTTCAGGAACTCGCGCATGCCGGACGCGAAGATGCGCTCCATCGGCGAGCCGTCGGTGCGCTTGACGGCGTCGTTGTAGAGGTCGTTGATGTTCTTGCCGGCCCAGAACTCGCGCTCGAATTCTTCATTCGCATTGCGCACGCGCTTCAGGCCGAAGAGCTTGCCGAAGATCACGGTCCAGCTCGCGAGCGACGCGATCAGCAGGCCGGCCATGACGAGCTGCACGACGAAGCTCGCGTGCAGCACCAGCGAGACGATCGAAAAATCCTGGTTCATCCGGTGAGGCTCGGTGAGGTGGTGAGAGGGAGCGATTGAACGATCGCGGTCGGAATGCGCTGCGGTCGAAAGGTTCCGGCATCGACGCAGCCGATGCGTATCGTGCCATCGGCAACGAGCTCTTCGCCCTGCGGCGATTGGCGCCACGCCTGCTGCGCGATCGTCATCTGCGCGCGGCCTGCGTGCACCACGCGCACCGTGACGCCGAGCAGGTCATCCAGCCGCGCCGGCCGCAGGTAGCGCACGCTGGTGTCGGTGACGATGAAAACGGTGCCGGTTTCGGCGCGCAGGCGTTCCTGTTCATGGCCCAGCGAGCGCAGCCACTCGGTGCGCGCGCGCTCGAAGAACTTCAGGTAGTTGGCGTAGAAGACCACGCCGCCTGCGTCGGTGTCTTCCCAGTACACGCGCAGCGGGAAGCGGAACGGCGGAAGAGCGAGGTCGGAGTTCGGCACGGCGCCGATTATTGCCGCACGCGTTGGTAGACCGGGCCCCACTGCGGGTGGCCGGCTTCGGACTTGCTCAGCGCGAAGCCCGGGTCGCTCGCGATCGCGGCGCGAAACTCGTCTTCGCAGGCCTTCACGCGGTTGCTGGTGCAGTAGATGAAGGCGAGGTGCTTGTGCGCGGCGGCGCGGTCGCGCGGCGAGGCCAGGCCTTCGGTGAGCGCCTGGCCGATCTGCTTCTCGGCGACCGGGTACTGCGCATCGTCATACGCGCGCATGCCGGCGAGCAAGGCCTTCTCGGCGGGGCGCTCGGCCACGTCCATCAAGCCCGGCGCGGCCGGCGGCGGCACGACGCAGCCGGCGAGCAGCAGGCTCAGCAGCGCGATCGCGGCGTATCCGAACGACGGTGAGCGTGTCATGGTCAGAACTTGTGCTTCAGGGTGACCGGCTGGTCGGCGGTGACGTTGATCACCGCATTGTGCGGCGGCAGATCGGTGTTGCGGATCACGATCTGGTGCCGGCCTTCGGGCAGGCTGAGTTCGGTCAGCGGCGGCGACGTGCCCATCGCCTTGCCGTCGACCTCGACCTCGCCCCACGGGCTGATAGCGATGCGCAGCACGCCGCGCGTCACCGGCGCAGCAGGCGCGGCCGCGGTGGCGGGCCGGGCCTCGCGGGCTTCGCGCGCGCGGCGCTCCTTCGGGGTTTCCTTGGGCGCGACCTTGGGTGCAGGCGCGGGCCGCTTGAGCACGACGGTAGGGATTGGCGCGTTGTCTGCGGCGGGGGTGGAAGCCGCTGCGGATTCGGGCGTTGCGACGGAGGTGGCTGGCGCCGCGTTGCTCGCGCTGGTGGCCGTTGCCGCGTCGAGTGGGGTCGTCGCTGCGGGGGCCGTCGACACGGTCGGAGCAGAGGCTGGCGGAGTGGTCGCCTCGACCGCCGCTGCCGGCGCAGATGGGGGTGTCGATGCCGCTGCAGACGCGGCCGTCGCCACGGCTGCAGGCGCCGTGACCGGCTTGGACGACATCCCTGCCCACACCAGCCCGCCGATCACTGCGGCGCCGACCACGCCGGCGGCGATCCAGCGGCGCTTCACGCGGCCGGCGCCGACGACGGCGACATCGCCATCGCTGGAGTTGACGGTGTTGTCGTCGAGCCAGTGCCGCAGGTCGCGCGCGAACGCCCGCGCCGAGCGGTAGCGCAACTCGGGGTTCTTGGCGAGGGCCTTGGCGGCGATCTCGGCCAGCGCCGCGGGCACGTTGGCATCGACCTCGTTGGCCAGCGGCGGCTCGTGGTTCAGCACCGCGTCGGTGATCTCCTCGAGCGTGTTGCCACGGAAGGGCTTCACGTCGGTCAGCAGTTCGTAGAGCACGACGCCGAGCGAGAACACGTCGGCGCGGCGGTCGACCGGCTCGTGGCGCGCCTGCTCCGGCGCCATGTAGTAGGGCGAGCCGGCGGCGATCTCGCTGTCGGGCCCGTGCGGCTCGCGCTGGTGCGCGATGCGGGCGATGCCGAAGTCCAGCACCTTGGGCTGGGACCGGCTGATCATGAAGATGTTGGCCGGCTTCACGTCGCGGTGCACCACGCCCTTGCTGTGGGCGTAGCCGAGCGCATCGGCGACACGGCGCACGATCAGCGCGGCTTGCGCGGGTGTGGCGCGCCAGCCTTCCTTGCGCAGCTGGCGCAGGTCGCGGCCCTTCAGCAGCTCCATCGCGATGTAGGCGCGGTTGTCGCTGATGCCGGCGTCGAACACCGTGACGATGTGCGTGTGGCTCAGGCCCGCAGCGGCGCGCGCCTCGTTCAGGAACATCGAGTTGAACGCGGCGCGCTCGCTCTCCTCGACCTCGACATTGAGCGTCTTGACCGCGATCAGCCGCGACAGCAGCGGGTCATGCGCCGCGTACACCGTGCCCAGGCCACCTTCGCCGAGGTGGTGCTTCAGCGCGTAGCGGCCGATGTGGCCGATGGTGGGATGGCGCTGGTCCGCGGCATCGGGCGTCTGCGTCGAGAAGGTGGCGGCCGGGCCGCGCAGGGCGTCCAGGTCGGCGTCACCCCACACCGCGGGGTCATCGGGCAAGCTGGGCGGCAGGCTCGGACCTGGCGCAGGCTCCGAGTCGGCGGGCCCGGGCTTGGAAGGAGGGCTGAACGAACTCACCGCGGCAGCTTAGCCCAGCTGGCGCGGGGCGATCGAACAAAAAGCCCGCGCATCGCTACGTTGGTCACAACCGCTCACGAAACAGCATCGGTTCGAGGGGGCGATTCAGGCCCGGCGCCACAGTCAAGCCAGCACCTGGCGCAGCCGGGCGACGGCTTCATGCAGCTGCGCCATCGAGCTCGCGTATGACAGCCGCACGAAGCGCTCGGTGCCGTGGCGGCCGAAGTCGCGGCCCGGCGTGATCGCGACATGCGCGCGCTTCATCATGTCGAAGCAGAAGTCCCAGCTGCTGGGGCTGTGCGCCGAGCAATCGGCCCAGGCGTAGAACGCGCCGTCGGGCATCACCGGCACCTGCAGGCCCATCGCGTTCAGCGCCGGCACGAGGAAGTCTCGACGCGCGCGGAATTCATCACGGCGGCGCTCGTACTCGGCGATGGATTCGGGCTCGAAGCACGCGAGCGCCGCGTGTTGCGCGATCGTGCTCGGGCAGATGTAGAGGTTCTGCGCGAGTTTCTCGACGGGCGCGACCAGACTCTCGGGCACGACCAGCCAGCCGAGCCGCCAGCCGGTCATCGAGAAGTATTTGGAGAAGCTGTTGATCGAGATCACGTCGTCGCCGTGGCCGCTCCGGTCGTGCGCGAGCGCGCTGTGGCCGTAGCGGTCGTCGAAGCTCAGGCCGAGGTAGATCTCGTCGACCAGCGTGAAGCCGCCGTGCGCGCGCACCACGTCGACGATGCGACCCATCTCGACCGGGTCGATGGAGGTGCCGGTGGGATTGGACGGCGACGCCAGCAGCACGCCGCGCGTGCGTTCGCCCCAGGCCGCGGCGACGCTCGCGGCGTCGAGCTGGTAGCGGTCCTGCGCCGAGGCCGGCAGCAGCACCGGCACGCCCTCGGCAGCCGCGACGAAATGGCGGTTGCAGGGGTAGCTCGGATCGGGCAGCAGCACTTCATCGTCGCGGTCGACGAGCGCGAGGCAGGCGAGCTGCAGGGCCGCGGACGCACCCGCGGTGACGACGATGCGGCGCGCCGGGATGTCGAGCCCGAAGCGCGTCGCGTACCACGCGCTGATGCGCTCGCGCAGCGCGGGCAGGCCGGTCGCGTCGGTGTACTGCGTGCGGCCCGCGAGCACCGCGCGCTCGCTCGCCTCGCGCACCTTCGCCGGCGCGGTGAAGTCGGGCTCGCCGATGTTCAGGAAGATCATCGGCCGGCCGCCCAGACGCGGGTCGCACTCCGGGCCGCGCGCCAGCTCCGCCGCGGCCTTGGCGCACTCCATCACGTAGAAGGGCTCGATGTGATCGAGCCGCCGGGCGAGTTTCATGCGGATTTTTGTGTGGCGCGGTTCAGCGGTTCAGCGGCTCAGCGCCCCTTGCGCGCCTTCGCCACCTCGAGCGGCCGCAGATCGCCGGCCGACTTGTCCAGCACACCGTTCACGTACTTGTGGCCATCGGTGCCGCCGAAGCTCTTCGCGAGTTCGACCGCCTCGTTGATCGCGACCTTGTACGGCACGTCGATGCAATGCTTGAGCTCGTACACGCCGATCATCAGCACGCCGTGTTCGATCGGCGACAGCAGTGTGGTCTTGCGGTCGACATGCCGCGTGAGCACCGCGTCGATGTCCACCGCTTCGGCGATGCAGCCGTGCAGCAGCGCATCGAAGTGCGCGGTGTCGCATTTGTCGAAGCTGTCCTGCTCGCGCATGTGGGCGTCGACGACCTTGGCCTCGGCGCCCGACACCAGCCATTCATACAGACCTTGCAGCGCGAACTCGCGTGCGCGCCGGCGCGGCGACTTGGGCTTGCCGCGCTTGCGCTCGACGGCTTCGTTCGGCGCTGCCGCGTTGGCGTTGGTCTGCGGCGTGGTGATGGGCTCGCTCACGACAGGTCTTCCATCAGGTTCGCCATCTCGACCGCCACGCGCGCGGCGTCGCGGCCCTTGTCCTGCGCGCGCGCCCAGGCCTGTTCCTCGTTCTCGACCGTGAGGATCGCGTTCGCGATCGGGATGCTGTGGTCGAGCGAGACGCGCGTCACCGCCGCGCCGCTCTCGTTGGCGACGAGTTCGAAGTGGTAGGTCTCGCCGCGGATGATGCAGCCGAGCGCGATCAGCGCGTCGTAGTCTTCGCTGTCGGCCAGCACATTGAGTGCGAGCGCGACCTCGAGCGCGCCCGGCACGGTGACATGCTTGATGTGCTTGGGGCCGACGCCCAACGCGCCCAGCTCGGCGATGCAGGCCGCGGCGAGCGCATCGGTGACAGCCGCGTTGAAGCGTGCCTGAACGATGCCGATGCGCAGGTCACGGCCGTCGATCTGGGCCGTCAGGCCGCCGCTGGCGGAAGCGCTCTTGTCTGCGTCTTGCATGGTGATGGTCTTTCAGGAATCGGCGGTGGACGCCACGAAGCCGGTGACCTCGAGGCCGTAGCCGGTCATGCTCGGCATGCGGCGCGGGCTGCCGAGCAGCTTCATCTTCGCGATGCCGAGCTCGCGCAGGATCTGTGCGCCGATGCCGTAGGTGCGCAGGTCCATCTGGCCGGCCGCGCGCGCGGCGCCGTTGGCCGGCGGCAGCACATGCGGCACGAGCGCGGCTACATCTTCGCCGCAGTTGAGCAGCACCGCCGCACTGCGCGGGCTCTGCTGCAGCGCGGCGAGCGCCTTGGGCAAAGGCCAGGAATGCTGACAGGTGTCGCCGACATCGAGCAGGTCCATCACCGACAACGGCTCGTGCACGCGCACCAGGACCTCGTCGGCGGGCGTCCAGTGGCCGTGCGTGAGCGCGAGGTGCAGGCCGCCGGTGCGGTCGCGGAAAGCGGTGCAGTCGAAGGTGCCCTGTGCGGTGACGAGCGGGCGCTGGCCGACGCGTTCGATCAGCGTCTCGTTGCGGCTGCGGTATTCGATCAGGTCGGCGATGGTGCCGATCTTCAGCTTGTGCTCGGTGGCGAAGGCGATCAGGTCGGGCAGGCGCGCCATCGTGCCGTCGTCCTTCATCACCTCGCAGATCACCGAGGTGGGCGACAGGCCCGCCATGCCGGCCAGATCGCAGCCGGCTTCGGTGTGACCGGCACGCATCAGCACGCCGCCTTCCTGGGCGCGCAGCGGGAAGATGTGGCCGGGCTGCACCAGATCGCTGGCCTTCGCGTCGCGTGCGACGGCGGCCTGCACGGTGCGCGCACGGTCGGCCGCCGAGATGCCGGTGTCGACGCCGGTCGCGGCCTCGATCGACACGGTGAACGCGGTGCCGTGGCGCGTGCCGTTGCGGCTTGTCATCGACTGCAGGTTGAGGCGGTCGCAGCGCTCGGGCGTGAGCGTGAGGCAGATCAGGCCGCGGCCGAAGCGCGCCATGAAGTTGATGGCTTCGGGCGTGACGTGGTCGGCGGCGATCACCAGATCGCCTTCGTTTTCGCGGTCTTCCTCGTCGACGAGGATGATCATGCGGCCGGCTGCGAGTTCGGCAACCAGCTCGGGAATCGGGGAAATGGCCATCCTCGAATTGTAGGTGGCCGCCCCGGGTTTGCCCGGGTGGTGCTCAGGCAGCGCGCGGTTGGGACGCGGTTGAGGCTCAGCCGGCCTTCGGCGCGGTCAGCATGCGCTCGACATAGCGCGCGATCAGGTCGATCTCGAGGTTGACGCGCTGGCCCGCTTTCAGCGTGCCCAGGGTCGTGTTCTCCAGCGTGTGCGGGATCAGGTTGATGCTGAGCTCGCAGCCGCTCGTCGCCCCATCGCCATTGCCATCGATCACGCGGTTCACCGTCAAGCTCACGCCGTTGACGGTGATCGAGCCCTTGTACGCGATGAAGCGCGCCAGTTCCGCCGGCGTGCGGATGCGCAGCTCCCACGACTCGCCGACCGGCGCGAAATGGCTCACCGTGCCGATGCCGTCGACATGGCCGCTGACCATGTGGCCACCGAGCCGGTCGTTGGCGCGCATGGCTTTCTCGAGGTTCACCGGGCCGGTCTCGTCGAGCCCGGCGGTCTTGTCCAGGCTCTCGGCAGAGATGTCGAGCGTGAAGCGCTGCGCGGCGGGATCGAAGGTGGTGACGGTCATGCACGCGCCGTTGATCGCGATGCTGTCGCCGAGCTGCACGTCGTCCAGATAGCCGGGTGGCGTCTTGATGACGAGCTGCTTGCCATGCGATGCGTCGCTGCCCAGCGCACGCGTTTCGGAGATGCGGCCAAGGCCGGTGATGATGCCGGTGAACATCGCGCGATTATCTCAGCCGGCCGCGTTGCCTGCTTGCCCTCGAGCCACCGGGCGCGCCAGCAGGCGCAGGTCGTCGCCGATCTGCGCGACGCTCTCGAAGCGCAGAGCCAGGCCGTCGCTCAAGGCCTCCAGCGGCCCGAACGCCGCCAGATCGCGGCCCGCGCCGAGCAGCTTGGGCGCGATGTAGACCAGGAACTCGTCGACCAGGCGTTCGCGCACGAAGGAGCCGTTCAGCTTGTGGCCGGCCTCGACATGCAGCTCGTTGACGCCACGCGCGGCCAGGTCGACCAGCATCGCGGCCAGATCGACCTTGGCGTTCGCGCCGGGTGCGAGCGCGATCTCGGCGCCGCGCTCGCGCAATGCGGCCGCACGAGAGGCATCGAGCGTGGCGGCGTAGATCAGCACGCTGCCGGGCGCGTCGAGAATCTTCGCGGCGGGCGGTGTCTCGAGCCGCGAGTCGACGATCACCCGCAGCGGCTGCAGCGCGGTGACGACCAGGCGCACGTCGAGCCGCGGATCGTCGTCGAGCACGGTGCCGACGCCGGTGAGGATCGCGCCGGCGCGTTTGCGCCAGGCGTGGCCATCGGTGCGCGCGTCCGGCCCGGTGATCCATTGGCTCGCGCCGTTGTTCAGCGCGGTGCGGCCGTCCAGCGAGATCGCGGCCTTCATCCGCACCCACGGCCGGCCGCGCTGCATGCGCGAGAAGAAGCCGATGTTGAGTTCGCGCGCTTCAACGGCGAGTGCGCCGGTCTCGACCGCGATGCCGGCCGCGCGCAGCCGCGCTGCGCCCTGGCCGGCGACGAGCGGGTTCGGGTCTTCGAGCGCCATCACGACACGCGCGATGCCGGCGCCGATCAGCGCGTCGCAGCAGGGCGGCGTGCGGCCGTGGTGCGAGCAGGGTTCGAGCGTGACGTGGGCGGTCGCGCCCGTGGTCGTCTCGCCGCGCGATTGGGCGTCGCGCAAGGCCATGACTTCGGCATGCGGGCCGCCGGCCTGCTGCGTGTGGCCGCGGCCCAGCACCCGGCCATCAGGCGCGGTGATGACGCAGCCGACGCGCGGGTTGGGCTCCGACAGGCCGATCGCACCGTGCGCCAACGCGAGGGCTTCATGCAGCGGGGTGACGAAGGACGTGCTCATGTTGAGCACATCGTACCCGCCGCACCGCTCAGGGCGGCAGCAAGGCGAGGGCGCCGCTGAGCGCGGGATCGATGCCGGTGATGACCGAGTGCAGCACGTAGCGGTGCGCGGCGCCGCTGCGATCGGTCCAGGTCACGCTGATGGACACG
>Ga0307510_10002131_pt1 | contig 22352 bp, 20 predicted proteins | sample 12_EM_MG_FD_207224 | JGI IMG/M metagenome (GOLD analysis project Ga0307510, IMG submission 207224) | Populus trichocarpa ectomycorrhiza microbial communities from riparian zone in the Pacific Northwest, United States - 12_EM | ecosystem: Host-associated > Plants > Roots > Unclassified | place...
AAAAGCCAAAGACACCAAATGCAATATCCCCATAAGCGGCCAAGTGAATTGATGTAATGACAGGAGTGCTCAACACGCTCAGCAATAAGAGTGCAAAAGCCGCGAACAGCAAGATACTGAGTGGGGTAGCCGGCCGTAAGCGCATCTTGACTTTTTATTGTTGTCCGGATTGCTGATCAACAATCAGATATGGTGGAGTGAAGAAAGAAAAGAGAGGAAGAGTAGAAGAGCAAAAGAGTGGAAGGTCGGTGTCGGAGCGGGGGGGTTCAACCCGTGCACCGGCTATGGGGGGTGGTGGCTCAGTTTAGGTACAGCTTCTTGTGGGGGGGGGGGGGGGAGACAAAAATAAGGATAAAAGAATGGTGCCTCCCGCAGGTCAAAGACGGAAAGAAGAAGAAAAAGGAAACCTGGAATGCAGCGCGCGTACCGAAGCGTTGCGGTAATAGTGACGGAGTCCGCAAGCGTTGACCAGTCGCGAATGAGACGAAGAGAGGGTTGAGGGGGAAAAACGAAGGTGGACAAACAATGTTGGGTTGCCGGTAAAGGGGTCAAATTGCTGAGTAGCCTTACCCCGTGAATAGGCAAACAAAAAACAAAAAACAAAAAACAAGAAAGTTTCGGTGAAATTCACCGCGACCCTCGGAGGAGGACGGACAAAGGAAAGAGGGAATACCGGTATACTTGCACTGAACTTGTATAGTATGTGCTGCCCGTTGTGCAAGTGTGTTGATTTCCCTCTTCTTCCATCAATCGTCGTCTACCAGAGACACAAACTCATGGAGGCTTCAGTCAGACGGTTCAGGGGAACGAGTGGAGTGGTGATGCAGAAGGTGGGTGATGAATGACTTGCACTTCGTCAACGTCAAAAAACGCATGCACGGTATGTAGCCCGCCCGTCAGGCATAACCAAGGAAAAAAAAATGAGGGAAAAACGAAGGGCAAAAAAGGCTATAGTATCTATAGTATGGCTCCACTCACACACACGCTCTCCCTCTCTCCCTCCTCTCTCCCTCCCTCTCTTTCTCTCTCTTTCCTTCCTCCTCTCCCTCTCCCTCCACCTCTCCCAGAAAAAAGTTGTGCGTGAAATGAGCAAGAAAGACTTCATACCGATTCACTTTCACCTTCACTCTCACTCCCAAAACGACACTTTGCTAGACTATAGACTATATTTAGCAAATAGGAGAAAAAATCAACTCTTCATCCAACCATTTCTTCGCCAACTGCCCGTCCCTTTTTCATCCGGGTTTTGCCCTCAAGTTGTCTCCCCCTTTCCAATGGTTACCGGCAACCTACCGTGCAACATGATTCATGTAAGAAGGAAACAAGGCGGCTCAAACATGCTATTCAAACCTTCCCCATTCCACCAAAATCTGGTCTCCATCATAAGTTGCCCCCAACCCACAGTTTCTGCCCTGAGATTAAACCTTTGCACCTCCTGCCTTGCCTTCACGCACTTTTAAACCACGGCAATAATCTTGGGTTAATCTAAAATCTAGCCTTGCAGAAGGGCGCGCGCAGTGTTGCTGATATGCTCGCTTCCTCGTGTCGGCCATCCTTGTCCTTGTGCTCACCCATACTTGTAACCTTACTGACATGCGGAGCGTCATACAGCGCTCATCTTAAAAATAACCCTGGTCCCTTGAAAAAAAGCTTATGAGTTGAGATTGTGTCTCAAGAAAAAGGGGTTGACGCGACGGGTGGATGATACCCGAAACGCCTTTCCCACCCATTCCTGTGGAGAAGTGACTGCGCCGGCTACCTGATGCCACATGCCATTGGTCCGTTCAAATATAGGTTGAGACCAAATGCCAGAAACCGGTGCCCAAGTGTAGCACCGTGGCCACGCTTTTTCACGGCCGCCGGAATGTCTCATTTCATGGCGCCCCACCAACGGCAATGCTTATGCATTGGATCCTATGCGAAACCAACGGATTATCGTCCATCCATCCGTTGATAGCTTGGTTTAGCTGGCATGTTGGTATAAGGTTCAACCCATCCATCCCTCCCTGCTTGCGGAGGAATGATAATAACAATGTGGTCACGAAATATCACTCGAACTTGTAATTCGCTGATCATTTCCTCATGCCCCGAAACCCAAAAGTGGGAAAGATGCCGAGCTGGCATTTTAGCTCGTGAATGTGATGAGAATAAATACACCCATGACGGTGCATCATTTGCGTCCCAGTGCCGCTACTCCACTCGGTAATCATACTGTGCTTTAGAATGAGTCGACCATACGATACTAGCATTCCAACCCTACTACAATAATATTATGATACCGGTACCGACAAGAGCCGGCCGAGTGATGTAGCCCTACAAGACATGCCAATTCTAGACTTTATTCAGCACTGACCCGAAAATGGAGCAGTTCTGTTCAGATGAATAAAAATAAGAGAATTATTTTCTAAAAAACGGAGAGCTTCAAGAGAGTAGAGTTTCCCCCACGATTTCCGTAGTTTGTATGGAGCGAGGAGTTGTGCACAATGGCCTGGTTCCCGGAAGGGCTATCATACAAAACCACGTCGTGAGCCATGCAATATATGTCTGCTGTCATTCATGTGTTTGAGGGGGGGGACAAGGTCACCGTGCAACTATGCGGCCATGCTACCGGTACTATTACTCTACCCAAGGTGGGAGATGCCGTCAGTTACAGTCATCGTGGTATTATTGTTGGGCTTAAGGACAATAGATTTCCGTCAACACATATGTTAGGATGTCCGAACGGTTAAGGAGTTTGTTATGAAATAGGCAGATGGGTTATCCCGCACAGGTTCGAATCCTGTTCCTAACGATATATCTTTTTCCTCCACGCCGTGCTGTATTATCGTGCTGGTATCCTACATAGGCAAAGTGTCCCTAAAAGTATAGTTGTACGACTATGCGGCCATGCTACCGGTACTACTCTACCCAAGGTGGGGGATGCCGTCAGTTATAGTCATCGTGGTATTATTGTTGGGCTTAAGGACAATAGGTTTCTATCAACATATATGTTAGGATGTCCGAACGGTGAAGGAGTTTGTTTGTTGAAGCAGGCAGATGGGTTATCCCGCACAGGTTCGAGTCCTGTTCCTAACGATATCTTTTCCCTCTACATCGCGCTGTATTATCGTGCTGGTATAGGCAAGGTGTCCCTAAAAGTATAGCTGTCACATATACGCTCTTTTTCGAAGCTCAAAAACAAGGATCAATAGAAACCGCGGGGGGAATCAAACAAGCAATAAGATATATTTACCCATATTAGCTATTCTGTATCTTTCAACTGCGAATGGCGTGTTCGTATGAGGTCACGGCATTAGTAGTGGTTGACCGTGACGACGATACCGTAAGACTGCGTAAAGTGTGTTGCCACAGATGATGGTAGTCTGCGTAAGCTAGTCCGCGTGAGCATTAGAATTTATGTTTAACAAAGAGCGATTCCTAGTTTGTCCGTTCAGCTCGATACTGTTAACCCTTTCTTCATTCCCGGTCCAAAACTGATTACTCTCAGTGACGACTTTCTCATTCCCAATTCTGAACAAGACTGACACCCGATTCCAGACACCGGCATCGGCGCTCCAGCCCCGCAAATGGATCAACCTCCATGCAGATCGGTTCATCTTCCATCACTCGAAATCCAAAAACCAGGCAAGGTATGCAGTGTGAGATATACGGCGCCTCTTGAGCAGCAAATGTGTGACGGGCAAAGCGGGATGGGCCGGTGCCGCAGCGTTGTGAAGGACAACCTTATTTTTATTAAAGTTTGCCCGCTTGCACTCGTACAGCAGCACAGCCCCTAATCTGAGATAAAGGAAAGCCTGCCATGAAAATCAGCGAAACTTCGGACGAAGTGGGGGGGGGCAGAACTAGGTCATTTTTGCCGAGCCAATGAAACCGCCGGGCTGAGGCTCTCGATGGGAACACCGGCATTGGAAAGCGGACTGATCGGGGTCACGTTGGGCTTCTGGTCGTTCGTATAATGTGGAGGTCTGCATCAGACATCAGGTTCTATTCGTTCGGTTCGAGCCGGAGGTGGCCGATTGATACGGCGATAGTTGCAACCTTTTGCTTGTAGCATGTTCCTTATACCTGGAAATGGTGGGATTGGAACCATCGAAGTGGTCTTGGAGAGCTGCGCACTTCAGAAGCGAAATCCACAAACCCTCTGCGCATTTTGCATTCTTTTCCCCACGATTACTGTACACCCTCCCGATATATCCTCACATTGCCCCACCACCACCACCACCGCCCGGAAGAAAAGGCCATGAACTGGTGCCCCTCACCACACCGAGGAATATATTACACGCCCGCCTTAGGCTCTGTAGAGCGGCCCTCCCCTGCACAGCGCCTGCAAAAATAGGGGGCAAAATCCGGTACCGCGGGGGAAAGAGAAGTATTCACGATTGGATGCGGAGATGTAGTGCCCTGCAGATTAGGCAAAAGGAAAGAGCCATGGTATTGTTATCACCGAATTCGGAAAACGGCTGATCTCGCTACCATGCGCTCCGCGTTGTGAGTCCTATGGGGGAATCCTGCTTGGTGGAGTTTTTTCGAACTTCTGACGCGCTTCTAGTTGTCTAAAAGGGAAGCTGGTTGGAGAAGTGACTCTTTAGCCATCGACTGTGGTTTGTAACACATAGTTCGCTGTCCGTGGTATAATATGGTTCGAGGATAAAGCGAGGGTTAAATATCGGGTCATATTTTAAGGGTTTAACAGATGGTGGGTAGACAGAGCCTATCGTGGGCAGGGTTCTTTCTTGCTCCAGGAATTAATATATAATAATCCTTTATTCCTTTTGCTGCCCTCATTATTAGCCTTTCTTACTTCCTTTAGTAAGAAAGAAAGAAGAAAGAAAAAAACAATATCCGTTATTTCCTCCCTCATCTGGCCCGATTGTTTTCAACAAGATGTATCTCCGGGAAGCCAGGCTGTCGGACATGCAAACGGTGGGCAAGCTGGCTGCGAGGGCTTTTATTGACGATCCTTTATTCGCCATTTTGGAGCCCGGGAGACATGCCTATTACGAAGATTACGAGGCAAGCTGGATCCGGCGGGTACGGAGAAAGTTTTTGAAACTGGAGGGGAGGATAATTCTCGCGGTAGACAATGAATCAAATGATATAGCGGGATTCGCGGCTTGGATTCGGGAAGGAGACGATCCAGCGGCAGATCGCTGGAGGGATGAAGGCGGTATACTAAAACGTATGATTACTTTTGAGAGAAAAATGCTATCCTATCCTACCCACCATACGCCAGTCCAGTGCTTCCCTCCTTCCTCACAGTGGAAGCTAACGAGTAAGTCCAGGAATCGAGTTCAACCTCCTCGCCATCGAAGATGAAATAGTCGCCCTCCTTTCCCCTAAATCCCGCTCGGAAAATCCTGCCGCCCTAGCACGGTTAGGTGAGGCGGTGGAGCAAGCAGCGGCGGGGACCTGGTCCCAGGAAGGCCGCCACATCCGCTGGCATCTGGACCTTCTGGCTGTGCGTCCCTCCTGGCGCAAGCGGGGCGTCGGCAGCCTGCTTGTTAGCTGGGGCATGAAAAACGGCGCGAAGGAGGGCGTGATATGCTCCCTCGAGTCGAGTCCCGCTGGCAAGGGCCTCTATGAAAGATTAGGCTTCAAGATGGTTGACGTGTGGGTGCCTTTCGAGGAGTCCAAGGACGGGTTCGAGAAGCTTACCGCGCCGATGATGGTTTGGCAGCCCGGTACTAGTACTGCGAAAGCGAACGGGGCCGCGGAGGGGAAAACGGCAAATGGGGTCGCAATTGAGGACGGGTCGGTGAATGGTGCGAGGGAAGGCACTGGCCTGGGATGAGTGATCGTCTTCATGTGGAGGCGGTGTGCTCGTTAGGGAGAAATTGTATATATATTGCGGTATCATACTTGATCTTTTTTTCTTCTTTCCTTTTTCTTTTTTGCCTGTCGTGTTGCATCGGCACTTGAGGGACTATGTATGTATTCGAGTAAGTTTTGGTGCTGATTGTATGGACAATAGCTAGGGAGACATGTATCATAAAACAGAAACTGTACGATAAGCTGGGGCCTTTTTGGCACACCGTGATTTGGGCCGTTTGCTATGTATCTCAAATGATGATTTAGGCCCAAATCATCATTTGAAATATTCATGGTGTTTGGCGGGGTAGCATTTTCAGATCACGATTTGGGATTTTTTTTTGACGTGTGTGGATATTTCGGGCTGCAAATTTTTTGGTTTGCATGATATGTATCATACCCTCAAGTGATTTATTAGTATGATAGATGCTAGTGAGCCTTGAGGCTTTCTCTTAGAGTTACCCCCAAATTTTGATTTGGAAAATTGAAACTCGCAGCAACGTTTTTTTAGCAAAGGGGCTGTTTTTGCAAAAATCTTGATTTCAAATTACGATTTGGAAATCAGGGTTCCAGATCACGGCTATCTCAAACCAACATATACACCAAAAAGGTCCCCAAGGTGATCATCAGACCAAGACTGATAAACCGGTAACTTAGGTGCAACAATCGGGTTTGTCGGTATCTTCTACTATGATACTACTATACTCAAAAGGCCCTCCTCCCTCCACATGCCTGCAGTACACTACCGGCACAGTACAAGCACAACACGTGCATACGGCATGTACTCGATCTACTCTTGGCATCGCCCAAATGAAGACATGGATCATTCCAATTGCCGAAAGGCGTGTGTATCATAATAGCATGGTGTAGTACAGTACTGCCGTTACCTTAAGAAGCCGCGGTGACAAGATTATTGTTTTTTTTCTCTCCCTTACCCATGTTGGCGTACTCGCTCTGCTTGTGCCGTTGTGTAATGGGACTAGAAGGGAGTACAGCTACAGCAACTTTTCTGTTAGACCTTCCGCAAATGTATATTTGAGAGCCATGCAGGTAGGTAGGTGCCTTGTGAAAGCCAGGCTCATTCCCACCGATTTTCCCACCCCGCTCTTTTCGCCTTGATGAATGAATGGGGGGGGGGGGGGATTGTTGGTGGGGTAAAACACGGGGTGGCTCTCATGGTCTCACAGTGCGATACTGAGCTTGGAGTTTCGTAGAGTTGTGGAAGGGACTTCGTGATGAGATATAGAGTTACGTTGCTGGCAGTATTGTGCCTCTGTTATCTACACTTGACTCGTGGCAGGCATCTGGGCCGGTATAGCTATGGGGAGCAAGCAGGTGATCCAGTCCGTAGCTCCTACTTGCTTGGTCAACTCTTCTTGTTCCTTTGGGTCCCTTCTCGTTCGGTCCTTCACACTCCTTCCTTCAATAGGTACGGTGCCACATCTATGAATTACTCCAACTAACTAGAACTCTCGGGAATATATGACAGGTATAGCGGTATCTCTAGTTACACCTCCTATCTATCTAGCCGGTTGTACACATGGCCAGATAGATACCAGCAGGCCCAGGCTGTGCCTTTACTGCTGTTTTCACAAAAGGCTTCTTAGTCCTTAAAACGGGAATAAGGATTACCCAGTGGGCCCCCCCTCACACTGTAAGACGCAGGGCTGATAGGAATTAGGACTTCTAGTTATTACAACTTTTTCCGCTATTAGTGTCAATAGGTAATAGTTTTCCCCTTCTGTCTGCCTTTCTTCATTGAGGGGAGGGACTGTGCAGCTGCTTCTTGACTGGAGGGTTGGAGGGCACCGGATAGGTTGGAATGCGTTTGCTTGGGTTTTCGTGTTGTGAGCCAGTGGTTGTACATAGACATTGTATCATTAGGCAATAATAAAAGGTTGTTTTTTTTTAACCCCCCCCCCCCCCATGAGAGTGATCTGTCAGATACTTAAACCTAGTAAGGTAAGTTAGACACTACTCGTATGGTGGTGGTAGGGTTTTTTTCCCTAGAGAGGTTGTGTAGTTGTTGTGTTGCGCCTTTGAAAGACAGGGCTTCGGTCGAGAGCAAGGGGATGCTGGACAAGGTTAGATGATAGAGGCGAGTGAGAGAGTGTGATACAGGCGTGCATTCATAACGGTCGGAGGGATTGCAACTTCGATAGTGAGCATAGAAAGTACTGTACAATATACCTACCAGCGCCTTTGTGTTTTTAAATGGCAATACACGTAAGATACGCACTGGCTCGTATCATACCATACCATCCTGGGCCATACTCTACATGATCACAAGTTCCTCAAACTCCCACTTTTACATAGCTTGTCCAGAGACTAGCAACAGATACTATAGAGGTCACTACGGAAGTAAGTCACAAACTGGTGGGTGCCTGCGCCCAAGGCGAAGAGAGGATTTCCTTTCCTTCCTTCTCTCCCTTCCCAACCCGCCTTGAGTTTCTTACGCTGCGATCCAAAACTATAACAAGGCTCACCCGGCTTCTCGGTTCTGGTGTTCGGCCGAATACGCTGCTAGAGCAGAGGCGTGTGAGTTAGCCCCGCATGACTATGCTAGACTTGGCCAACCCAGTAGGCTTAGTAAATGTGTATTCCTTTATTTATCCATTTACCGTATTCATGCAGCCTATGGGGCAAGTTTACTAATCTGCCCGTCTGTCTCTCTATTTATGTGTGTCGCGCATGTGTATTAGTTCTAGCGGCACGGGACGCCTCCTAGAGGGAGAGTGTGAGGAGAACCCGACGAGAACCTGGTGATTGGCATTCCGAAAATAGGGAGGAGAGATGAGTAAACTCGGGGACTAGATACTCAATAGCATGAGACACCAGCGCCTCCAAGTTCGCCTTTCAAGAAAACTCCTCAGTCAGTCGAGACGGGAAGGGTAAGCTGTGGTCGGTGATGTGCTGCGTGGTGTCGTGGGGTGAGATTATTCCATAGCTGTAAAATGGGAGGGACGAAATGGGTTGCTGGTATGAGGTATATAAATAACTTAATATTCTGTGACTTAGTGATGACCTTGGAATATCATGATGTCGGAACATTTCCAGGGCCCCTGGTTACTAAACGTGTACCCTACTAACCAACTTAAGGGTTACACTTCTGAATCTGTCACTTGGTGAATCGGCACGAACGGGCTCTAATAGAGTAAAGGTAGAGATTGACGAGTGATGTTGTATGATGGCTTGTAAAAAATAATTACCGTGAGTACAGGGTGCAGCTTTGTTCCCTTAGGAGTCAATGATTATTATAGCTCTAGTTCCACTTGTGAGAGAACTCATTCACTCCATAGTCCAGTGCAGCTAGGGGATAAACCGAAGTCGCATATGTTCGTGTACAGGTCCAAAGAACTAAGATGGATGACGTAACGTAATTACTTGGACAGTTCAGGACACGGGACGAAACAACACCAACTGCAAGATGCAGGAGTGAGCGTTAAGGTCAAGGGGACTATGCCAACCGGTCTCTTTAGAGATCGCCGATATCCTACGATACGGTAATTGGGGCAAAGAATGTCAGGACAGTGGAATGGCTGAGTGCTGTTAGATATGGGCGTGTGAAGGCTTTTGACGCGAAGGCCAACAGCCAGTAATTCTTCAAGAAACATACAGCCACCGTGTAGGTAAACCGCTCATACTAGCGTAGGGATTAAGGCTCCACCGGGGCAAAATAAGTTAGCACGATGCTGTACATTCCTATGCTATGGCACGACAAACTAAAACGACAAAAAAACTCCAAAGCTCCGAATTCGCTATGGTGGTAGGTGAGTTAACGTTAGACTAAAAGTAAATTCGTGGCGGACAGACAGATTGAACTCGCATAAGAGACCAAGATCGAGTGACACAACATGTGTGCGCCTTTACATTCTTCGTCCATTCATTCATTCATTCACTCAAGCTCCAGTCAAATCCATAACCTCGACATCCACCCACCCACCCCCGCCACTAGTCAAGGCCTCACCGTCGGCAAATTTCCAAGACCCCTCAACGCTAGTCCTCAACACAGCTTTTTTGTTCGTCCTACCACCAGCGACATTCTTTTTCTCATCCCTACCCCCCGACAGCGATAATGGGGGAGAGGCCCTCCGATTAGGTACCTCACCCTCGCTCTCCGAATCACTAATATCCAAAATACACACTGGCGCCTTCCCTCTGCTAGTATTCTTTTTCTTGTCCGTAGAGCCACGACGTTGATCCGCCCTCCTTCGACGAACAGTTTCGACCTCCGGCGACGAGGGGATAGAAACCGTGACCCTCTCCTCCTCTGGTGCCGGCGCTATCACGGCGGGAGAAGCAGCCTGTGGAGACGCCACTGCTCCGTAGGCACCCAGCGCAGGGAATCTACGCCCCTGTGGGGGCGATAACCCAATTGTTTCACAAGGCCACGCAGGAGCGGTCCAGATGTTTTCCTGCTCTTCGCTGGTCTCCCGCTCGCTTGGGGGTGGGTGGTGGTTTTGAGTTGAGGGGTTGGAAGTCAGTGGCTGTCTGCGGGGGTTCCGTTTAGGTGTTGGTGTAGGAGTAAGTGACGGCGCGGGATGTGTGGGTGCGCCATCTTCGAGGATCTGAAGAGCTGAGAGGTGGGAGGTTAGAGATGAGAGGCCTACTGAGACTTCCCGCTGGGTGCGTCTTGCGGAGGAGGGAGAGCGGGGTTCTTGGAGCTGTTTGGATGGGGTGGGTTGCTGTTTGCGGGGTTTGGATATCGTGAGGTGTTCTAGCGCCGTCGGTATGGCTTCCACTGACTTGCCTTTGGACCTTGCTGAACGGGGTTTTTTGGTAGTGGCTGCGGTTGCCTTTTTGGCTTTTGGTTTTGGGTTTTGATATTCCTCCACCATTTCTGGGACGCCCTGGCGGGCGAATACTTCGAGTACCCACATTCGCTCCAGGGTGTATGGGTCGTAGTCTTTTGCTTTGCGAGAGCTATCTTCGCCGTCTTGGGCGAATTCATCGTCATCGTCGAGCTGGACTTCTACGTCGTCGTCGGCTTCAGCGTCCATGTTGACTTTGACGACGTCGCCTGGAACGAATGAGATCCGCAGCTCCCTACATTCCCCTGTGGAAAAGTGCTCCCGTCGGCCGTGGAAGCCAGAGACTAGCTCCCGGACGCCCTCCGTGGGCGTGCAGAGATTCCAGGACATGACTGCGGGAGCCAGGCAGCGGATGAACTTTGCAGCGCCGATCTTCCCACGCCATTCAAACGCCCATCGGGCAGATTCTCTCAGCCCTGAGAAGTTGATCTCCCTACTCCAGCAGATGTTATTCCCTAGTCTTTCTACTTTCTCCTTGCTTGAGACAACCGGTTTCTTGTAGTACCCGAGCGCAGTTATATCCGGAAATCCCTCCGGAATCCTCACGGTCTTATTCTTCCTCTTAAAGTACCCACTCTCGTTTGTTTCCAACTCCCTCTGTAACCTCCTCCTCCACGCCGCCAACCCCTCCTTGTCCTGTGCATCCAGCGCGCACAGGAGCTCCCCAAATCCCGCCCTCGCCGCGTCTGCAGCGATTTTAATCCCACATCTCGGCACCCCCTCAGGCAAGTAATCCCCTCCGCGCATCAATGCAATAAGCACCATGCCCTCAGGCGTCAGCCCGCTCACAGCCTCGACACTCTCCCGCTCATAAACACTAACGTGCGTAGGAGCCTTACTCTTTCCGCCCTCCCCAGACCAATTCCTGAACGTGACCTCGCAGCCAAACATCAGGGTGTCTACGTCCTCAGATAGTACTGCGTCGACTATGCCATTCACCTGCAGATTTGCGCATTCGGCCTCTGCCTCCCCGGGGGCTTCATGGTATGGGAAGCCGAAGAGCTTTAGTAAGGCTTTTGTGGATCGGGTTAGGGTTGGAGTCATGACTGTGTTGGTCTTGTGGTTCCGCTTGAAGACTGGTCGGTTCGGGCCGTCGAAGACGAACAGGGGGGTTATGTTTAAGTGGAGGAGGCGGATTAGGCGGTAGTAGAGGGTTCGTAATGCGGGATTGTTTCCGCCTGTCCCCATGTCAGTAATTGTTTATTTTTTCCTCCTCCAGTTTCAAGATGGAAAAATGATGGGAAGAGGTGAGGAATACCTTTTCCTGCCTGCACTTGAAACGCCCATATCGAAGCATCGACCGCGAGGCGAAGGCGGCGGCCAGTGCTGATGTAGTGGTCGGCGGAGAGTTTCGCGAGGGAGACCCGTGGGCCGGGGCCAAGTTCTTGATACAACCTACGAAAAAATTTGTTAGCCATGTTTTAATCCCAGATGGTTTACTTGGAGATCATACCCAACTATTCCCATTGCTTTTCGGCTTTAGGTGATTCGGTGAGGAAGTTGGTGATAGGCCGTGATGGTGGATCGTGAGATATGTCCGGTGCAGGGCTTGGTGGTTGGAGTTGGATTTGTTTATATTGGCAACCGGCAGATGTCTTGGCGGCAACGACATTGTTGTCTGATTAGATCATTACACATAAAACCACTGACTCAGCTGACTCAGCAAAGATAGTCAGATATGGTTTGCTCTACTGTAGCCAATTCCAGGCGCGATGCCAGGTGGTAAAATAGAGTTGGGAAGATAAGCCGAGAGCCGGCTCTCCATTGTACTCGAGTACTCGATTAAGTAGGGAAGCTCCTCGGATTTGTGTCTGTGTAGGTTCAGGTTTCAATTACTACTCCCTATTAGCAACCACCAGCTATCTCCACAGTACCGGTGCCAGTAGGGGAGACTGATTTGCGCAACTAGAGGGTGGAATATCTTGGCACCCTCTCGACTCTAAACTAGAGTGTCCCACTTCCGGAACCCAATTGACATGTTTCATGGAGCAAACAAGAGAGGCAATTCCTACTTTCCATGAAATTTGATTGTATGGCTTTTTTTGTGCTCTTAAGTTGAATCAGTCGGTTATTACAGATATATCCCCTAGCTAGCATCATCCTTTTATACCGAGCTCATACAAAATCACACACACCCTTATCTAACCACCAAGCATCCCTCATTTGTGTTGAGAGTGGTTTATAAACGCTACCATAAAGTAAGAAACTTTTGCAAAATGGGGGCGCTGGGATATTCCGCCCTAATTGCAGACATCTTGGAAAAACCGGCGCACACCTAACTCTATCTTGAGATCCCCTCAGTCGCCCTAATTTTTACAGATTTTATCGAGTGAGCTACTGTGATACTGATGAGCCAAACTGACACTCCCGACTCCTAAGAGAATTCACGAGATCCCACATTACTAAGAGCAGTGGTAGAGGAACTAGTCAAACTATCATACTGGTACCGTTTCTGGCCCTATGAAACTTCTGGGACCGTTTTCTGTCAGGGGCCTGGTTCAATCAGATCAGACGCGGAACGGTGTGTGGCCAAGACGAGCTGGTGTGGCCCGTTTTTTCCGCCACGCTACATGACACCGCCACAGTTTGATAATTACTTTTCCCCAGCATTCCTCTCTTCTTTACTCCTTTCTCGCTTCTCGACAAAACACAGAAAAGTGGATAAAAATCGAAGATGTCGACGACGAAATCGCTCCCTTCTATCCCCGCTGCTGAACTCCAGAAGCACAAGTCTGCTTCCTCATGCTATGTGACCATTGGTAGCAAAGTGTACGACATCACGCCATTCCTGGGAGATCATCCCGGTGGTGAAGATTTGATTCTCGAGTAAGCTTCCTATCGCATTTCTTATGGATAGCTATTGCTATTCTGACGCAGGGGTTTCACAGCTATGCCGGGAAGGACATCGCGGGGATTCTCGTTGACGAGATCTCCCACACACATTCGGAATCTGCGTACGAAATTCTCGATGAGTACCTCATTGGCTTTCTGGAGGGTTCAAGACCGCCATCCCCGCCTGGCACACCCGCCGTCACAGGTCCACCGACTGGGATGTCTTCAGAGGAAGAGCTCTCGATACCGACCGACATCGCGGCAGACTATAAGGTACACAAGTTCCTCGACCTCAATCGGCCTTTATTTATGCAAGTGTGGAATGGAGGATTCAGTAAGGAGTTCTATCTTCAACAAGTTCACCGGCCTCGGCATTACAAGGGCGGAGAGTCAGCTCCGCTGTTCGGAAACTTTCTGGAGCCACTGAGTAAGACGCCGTGGTATGTTGTTCCGACTATTTGGCTCCCGTGCATAGCCTATGGGACGTACGAAGCTAGTAAGGGATTGCCGAATAGTTGGACTGTAGCTGGTTTGTTTGGTTTTGGTCTTTTTCTTTGGACCTTAGTCGAGTATATGTTGCATAGGTGTTTGTTCCATCTTGATGAGTATGTTTGCGCTCTCCCAAAGGCTTTTGTGCTTTTGTGAGTGTTTTACTTACGGGATCCAGGAAAATGCCGGACAATCGTGTAGCGATTACGATGCACTTTATTCTTCATGGAATTCATCACTACCTTCCCATGGACAAGCTTCGCCTTGTCATGCCGCCAGCACTCTTCTTGGCTCTTGCCACACCTTTCTGGCACTTGGCTCATACTGTCTTCGCGTTCAACTGGTATGTCGGCACCAACGTATTCTGTGGCGGTATCTTCGGTTACGTCTGTTACGACCTTACCCATTACTTCCTGCATCATAAATCGTACGTTTCCCTCTCCTGGCCTTGGATCGGTTGTGGTCGACCATACTGATATTAGGGGTAGACTTCCATCATACTATCGTGAACTCAAGAAGTACCACCTACAACATCATTTCGCGGATTATCAAAAAGGCTTTGGGGTTACTAGCAAGATCTGGGACAAAGTTTTTGGAACAGAGCTCATTTATGGACCCAGCGGACCTGTCAAATCAGAGTAGGTGGTCGGTGGCGGGAAGCAATTTCGGGGGGGGGGGATAAGAACGATATCAAGGAATCGGGGGAAAATTCCACCGATTGTACAATAGGATGACGGCGTTTTACTTTCCGTTGGGTTAGACTTTTCTGTTTTGTGGGTTATAGCTTGCGTTTGGTACATACCGGTATTCTCTAGCACTTTGAATGAATGGAGGGAGGCGGCATAACGGTCGGAGGCTTATATTGGATCTATCTACTCGAGTAATGCTTAATTATATTTTCATCACCATTCGTTGGGTGATTGTTGGCTGTGGGAGAGAGTGATTTTTGGCAACGGCCATTGCGGCTCTGCGGGACAATGTCTGTGCGTACAGGACTTCGTCCCACCTCATCTAAATTCGCAAGCCCCGCTGGAGGAAGACCTATTCTTGGGTTTATTCAACTGGCGGAGCAAATCTCCGCTCGCTCATCACCACTGCAATCATGAATCGACGAATGGTGAGCCTTCTTCCTTCTTTCCCACAACGGCCCCTCAAACAAAATGGCCATGGTGCTAATTCGATGAAAGCTCTCTCGTGAGGATGAATCCACCACCGAAGTGGCGGTAACCCGGGAAGACCAAGACCGCATTAACAAGTTCTCAACGCTACACCAGAAGCAGAGGCTTTTGAAAGATGAGCTTGAGAAGAAGAGCGTGCTTTCCCCACATCTGTTTCTGGGATTTTCGCTCGGAGGAATGTGAAATTTTTTGGCTGACCGATTGATTTTCCCGAAAATAGCAAGAAAAGGAATACATTGAAGACGTCTCCACCGAACTAGAGCTTGCCGATGAGGATGACTTAATACCGTTTTCTCACCCCCCCCTCTCTTTTTACCACACCAGCGGGCTTTAGGACTGATTCTAGTTACTCTAGGTACAAAATTGGCGACTCGTTCCTTCATCTTCCGCTGGAGGAGGTCATGCAATTGCTCGAGGCGAACAAGGAGGAGGCTGAGAAGGAGGTCGGGGAGATTGTAGAGAAGATGGAGGCTAACGAAGGGGTCATGAACGGTCTTAAGGTTGAGCTTTATGCAAAGTTTGGCAAGGCTATTAATCTTGAGGTTTAGTTTGGATAAAGGGGAATAGGGAGAAAGGCGGTGTTGATGGTCTACCCTAAGGGGCTGTTATGGTGATAACGAAATGTTAGGTGATTTTCGGAAATGGGGCGCGATGCGGTATTCAAGCTGTCATGCCGTGGTGCTTTAGAATTGATGGATGACTGGTCTAGAGTTCACATGTGGGATTATTTTTTTCGGGTTTACCAATGGGGCTGGTGTGGGTTCGCTGCTGCCATAATTTGGCACCGGCAGTCATCACCGCGTACCATTTATTGATATAATAGACACAAACGAACACACCTTCCTGCTTGTTAATATAGCTTACTCTTTGCCAACCTGATTTGTCCACCGCATGAACTCAATTTACAATTTCCGCCCAAACATCAACCTCCTGATCCACCGATGCCAAATCGCCAGGCCCCTTCCCTTTTCCACCCATCTCCGCTAGCACTGGGCCGACGGAATGCTCTTCTCAAAAGAGAGACGTGGAAGTTTCCACATTAAGCTTTCTCGGCCCCCAACTTGGGGGGGCCCGCTGTCTCCAATAGGGCCCAGGACCTGTGCGATTTGACACTTTAAGCTATCATACAAGTGACCACAGAGATCCGGGCGCCATCTCGATCCCTGCCACTGCGGCGGCGGCTGGAAGCGCCGATGTTTTATCAGGTCTTATCGGATTGCATGTTTGGCCCGAATAGGTAGGAAGGCGTGTATTGAAAGGATGTGTGCCAAGACCTGATGCTAGGGAAGGAGAATGAAAGGAAGAGGGGAGAGGAGAAGTATCGAAGGGAAGCAAGGGGGGGGGGGGGTGGAAGGTATGGGTGGCTGTGGTGGAGGGGGAGAGGCAATTTTTTGTGTCGAACGGGGCGAGTGATTACATGTGAACTTTGGGATGTGATTGTTTCAATTTAGGGTGCTGTCACTGTGGATTTCCGATCGATGGGAGTAGTAGCACAGTGTGGTCAATGTGGATTGAAGAGTGGAAGGGGCGGATTGATTACATTAAGTGATGGGATGGGTATGTTTTACAGAGCTGGGAGAGGAGATAGAGGTTTTGGCCGCTGCCTCTCATATTTGCACTATGTGCCTATCCTCCTCTCTCTATCGTTCCATTCGAGATATCAAATGTGCCCTACCCGTCCATCGCCATCACCCCACCCCCCTTCCACTCAAATAAATTATAATACCCTTCCCTGCGGTTAGGCTTCAAAACCCCAACCGCAACTGTGGTATATCGTGCCGGATTCATTATCATATTCACTGTTTTTCAAATCAGACGTCCTGCAATCTGCCTTGTCTACCCATCCTTCTGGGCCGTGTCGTAAGGAAAGGGGGGGGGGGGAGGGTGCAGGCTATATCTCCTTGTTGGGTCCTTTCCCTCAAGTATATCGTGGAGGCTATAATACTTGTTGCGTGATATGAGACAAGTGATAGTGGTTGCCTGGTCGTGGTGGGTAGTTGGCACCCTGTGAAGTCTAAACCAGGATTGGGTTTTTTCCGAGTTGGGGGAAACAAGTGGCAGTGGGTATGCAGAGCTGGAAAAGTGGAGAGGTGGGTGTAACTTGTGCTGTGTTGTAGCGGGGTATACATGATGTGTATTGGAACGGAGCTTTTTTGCGGAGGGAACCAATTTGAATATACGCAGCGGAGGTTTTGTGAAATTAGTGTTATAAATTATTTTGGAGTACTGTCCCCACCCTCGTTATCTCCTTTATGGTTGCTTCGATATCTCGAGAAAGTAGATGCTACATGTAGAAGTGAGAGCTCGATGATAATGTGATATCATGAAGGCAGTAGTAGTAGAAGTAGTCTCATGTGCCTTGGGATTGTTTCCGCAGAACATGAACAGAAGGAGAACTGCCTTGCTCCCTCTCCTCTGTCCTCACATTCGACCACTGCTAGGGGAAAGGATGATCAAGAGTTTATTTTAGAAGCGTGCATTCCTGCGGATGCATTCTTTGATCTTCCACGTTCTGTTCCCTGCGAACCCCCCCGCCCCGACAAGGAAAGGAATGCAAGGAGACCAAGTATCCTCCAAGAAGCGAAGGAAAGGGAATCATGAAACGGCGCAACATTGTGGATCAGGGGGTTTCGTAGTTAGTTCTCTAAATGAGACGTAAGGCGAATAACGTCCCAGCACTAACGAGGAGGGACGCAGAGAGCTAAAACTCAGATTGTTCCTACAGAACGGTAGATGACATTAGTACGGGGTTCGGTTAGTTAACTTAAGGATATGGTGCTTACTTGCATATATGCGTTCCTGATGTTCCTGAAGGATGTGAGGTGCAAGGACTGTTACAAAAGAGCCATAGAGCTAGGTGCCCTCTGGTGAGCCGCACGCTCCCGTGCCCCGCCACGGCGCTGCAAGGATCTGATCCGCTCTTACAACGCGGAGGAGAATAAAAAAAGAAAAGCTTGGATTACAGCAGTGCCGTAGCATGATAGCTTATGCATCATGGCACTTGTCCTGCCTCTCATTTTGGCAAGCACGAGTATTTGGCCTGAAGCAGCAGCAGAACATTTGAGTCTGAATCTAGTGCAGGCATTTCAGATGTCCGCAGATAACTTAATTTGCCATACGAAATTTCGATCCCTGTGGTGGGGTACAGTACTTGGTACCGGATACTTGCAGCAGTGGCAGTGTAGCCCTGGAGCTTGGGTAGTGTGGATTGTGCGGTACAACTGCCGCACAAGATTTGCACTGGCGCAGCACTGGTATACTTACCGTATTTGTTAGGCGTTGAGACTTTCTTGCTAATAGGCAAGATTGCCGCAACCGGATCTTTTTAAAGTTTGGTGAGGCTGAATACTTTGTCCCAAACAGCGCAGTAGGTAAAGTGAAAGTGGGACTGGAGTAGTCTAGTGCTTCCTACTGTATTGGTCGGTGCTTGTGGACTCTTGCAATAGCCGCTGCTGGGCGACCTACCGCCCTTAGTAATAATACTGCCTTGCACTGTGCGAGTTATGGTATTAAACCACCGACAATCCCTGCCCTCCCCATCCGATCAGAAGCTACTTCGGTAGTCTCAGATGGTAAGAAATCAAGTGATTGTTTTCTCTCTTCTGATTCTCCTTGTCGTGCCCGCAGCTGCTTCTTCTGCTTCAGGTATGATATGGTGCATGTGTTTATCTCTCCCCCTTTCTCTCCCCACCGGTTTATCTGATCTCCACTGATGAGGCGTTCAAGTAGCCGCGGAGGGTCGGGAAAGATTCCAAAAAATATCCGCACGAGCACGTACCGTATTGTATGCAACCTGCAGCGCACTGCGTTAAAGTGCATACGAGAGCTCTCTCCTCTGTCGTATCTTTATTATCTCAGCCATTACCGCCGGGCCTATGGGGGCTGTGCAACCATTCCTCTCCGAGAGAAAGCTGGACGTGGCTATTCTTGCTTCCCGTATTCTACTTTCTTTTTAGCTATTATCTGTCATAGCACAGCGCAAAAGATTAATTAAGTTACCCCATGCACCATAGGAACTGGAATAATTGAACCTCGTTCTAGGGCGTTGGAGTTGCCTTTACTGGAAAGGTCTGGCACTTTTAATTTTGAGCTTGGGGCTGAGGCTGTCGGTTTTCGCAGTTGCTTTCTCCCCCTTTATCCAAGAGGGGGAATTTTGGACCTTTTAGCGCGGGGTTCAATTATTCCAGTTCTTATGATACGGTATACAAGATCTCTGTGGTAACCCAATGCAACCGCATCACGGCGAATACTTAATTCCATGTTACTTGGCGCAGATCTACGGACGATGCTCGTGGGAGGGGTGCTGATGAGAGAGAGAGATCGAAATGAAACTTCTTTTTTTCCTGGTAAACCTCCTTCCCTGTAGAACGCGAGGTGGCGGTACGAAAATACCGTTAGTGGCTGCTTGCGGGCGCTTATTTGGTGGATTAGGTGGGTAGGCGAGTGGTATTAGAGGTTAGGAATGTCGTACAGTAAGAATGATATAACGCCTGCAGATGTGGAGGAGCCTCTATGGTACCAATGTGCAATAAACGGCACCTACCTTATTTCTCTCTTCCCCTCGTTTGTAAGTGTATCGTATCCGGGGAACACGGCTTTGGTCGGAATGCTGTGTTAGCGTTGGGGCCGCTCTTCTAAATTCTCTTTGATGGATATCGTACATTATGGGAGGTGGGGGAGAAAAATAGAGGAGGGGGTGGCAGTAAGGTAGAAGTCATTTAATTGTATTATATATCATAGCTGACGTTCCCCCCCATCCCGCAGGGTGCGGGCTTTAGCATTTCGGAAATTGAGCTTGTTCAGTTGGGCTTGTTCAATCTCACCCCTTCATTTAAACATTACTTTTCTGCTTTTTTGATCTTCTGCTTGCTTGCTTACGGGCTGATGCACGAGTCACGGTACTGCCCCCAAAGGTCTATATAAATACCAATCCCTCACCCTATCCTCCTAGTACTTACAAATCCGCGCCATTCAGTGATCCCCGAGGACTCAATACGGCTTGGTTGAAAGAATTAGAAATGAACATGTTTGCCAACCTTAGTGACGAAACGATTCAAGCCTTTATCGATATTTGGGAGAATCTGGAACTCGACCTATCACTCGTTTCAATGTCTCGGGGTGTTCCTCTCCAGCCTCCCCCGAAGGGCGGGAGCGTTTGTAGGGAGGTTCCAAAGGTCGAAGTTTCGAAGCAGGGGTTAGGAAGGAGTGCAGGATGGGAACGGGGTAAAGGGGAGGAGCCAGTGTTGTACTTGCAGATTCAGACGTCTTTCGGGAGACAAGATGCGAGAGGGGATGCGAGGGGGGCGGTGCAGAGCATTGGCCAGGATTCCTCGGCATACTCGCCTACCTCGCCTTCTTCGGACGACTCTGAAACGGTGGTTCTGACGCCATATATCGTGTCTTCTCCGAATCCGTCGGGCTGGGGAGCTGACCAAACAGCGTTTTTCGGAGAGGAGGGGAACTTAAGAAGCTTGGATATCTCTACTGCCACTACGCCTGACTATGAGCTATCTCCTGTTAATCTTTCACCAGTGCCGGAGGAGCTATATCCTCCTCCCCTATCTCCACAGTCTAGGAGTGTCCCGGCCCCTGCACCAGTGGCCCAGGAATCTCTTCTGTGCCCGGCGCCAACAAGAGCTCCACCTCACCCACCGGGGTCTCCAGCTCCATTGGAATTGGCCAGTGTGCCAGAGGTAGCTCATCAAAGACCTCATTCGAGTAACGGCACAAGTTACCTGTCGCCGTGGGATTCATACTTTGAGAATCCCCGAGCGCGACCTGTCGCTCCTGCCCGGAAGGCGGCCTCAGCACCGAGCTCTCCACTGCGGGCGATTTGGCCACTATCCATAGGCTCCCGCTCAATGGGAGCAAATGAATCGCCAATTCCGTCCCCGCCGCGCTCTTGGGGATCGACGAGCTCGCCGGATAGGCCAGTGTTAACTCGGAAAGTGTCGAAAATGCTTGGGATCGACTTCCGGCCTACGCTTGCCCTCCCGAACGGCCTAAGGTCTTCCTCTAGCAATCTCGCCACTGCGTCAACCAGCGGGCATTCCTCTACTACCGCCTCCACTACCTCTTCCCACTCCTCCGGCTCTTCAGCTTCAACACCGAGCAGTCCACTCACCTATGACCCAAGGGTGGACTGTGCAACACTGGCCACCGCCATAAACCATTACACAGAAACCGGCGAAAACCCACACCTACTAAACGGGATGGTAGCAATGATAACCCTTCAACCCGATAACCTGCCAAACCTCAACCAAGCCTTCAGATCCCTCCCAAGCAACCAAAATATAAGCCTCAACTCTAGAATACGCACTCAGACCAGGGGCCCACACAGACTCCTCCTCCTAAAACTACTCTCGGGCCCCTACCGCAGCGAGGCTGGATGGCTAAGCACGTACTGCCGCCGCCACCCGAGCGCCCCAATCCCGCCCGACGACAAACTAGTAGCGGAAATAATTTTTGGCAAATCCCCGCGGGAGCTCCAGCTTCTCAAGGCCGCCTTTGCGGAGCTCAATAACGGCTGGAACATCCGCGATGCGTTGGCGGGATTGTATCCCGGGGGCGGCCCCAGCGCCGCGTTTGGCCGCGCAGTGAGTCTCTTGATGAAGTGCGATCGCGACGAGGGGGAGGAGGTGTTTGGGGCCAGGAGGGACGAGGATATCGTGGCCCACGTGGAGGATTTGTACGCCGCGGAGGAAGGAAGCGGCGGGGCTAAGTATCTTGATCAACGGCTCCTGCTGGAAGTTGTGATTCGCAGGAGCGATGAATTCCTGAGGGATTTGTGTAGCAGGTTTAGGGAGAGGCATGCGCGCGAGCTTGTGGATGTGGTGGCAGCTAGGGAGAGAGTGGTTGCGGGCAAGGGGGGGGTTTGGCCGAATAATCTGGTAAGTGGGGTTTTTTTCTTCTTCCTCCCTTTTATACGTACTTTTTGCTGATTGGAATATAGGAGTATGCTATTATACATGCACTTAGCTGCGCTTCTTCGAGAGCCACACGGGATGCCAAACTTCTACACGATACGATCGGCCTACTACGAATTCAGGATACCAGACTCATAGCACGTGCTGTGAGACTGCATTTTGACCAGAAGCACCTCCACGCCGTGAAAATTGCATACAAAGCAAAGTACGGGAAAGACCTCGCTGAGAGGATCGGCGGTGAAATCACGAAGGGTGCATATAGGGATTTGATGGTACGAGTTCTTGACGGAGCAAGAGTTTAGTTTATT
>Ga0307510_10002132_pt1 | contig 22348 bp, 28 predicted proteins | sample 12_EM_MG_FD_207224 | JGI IMG/M metagenome (GOLD analysis project Ga0307510, IMG submission 207224) | Populus trichocarpa ectomycorrhiza microbial communities from riparian zone in the Pacific Northwest, United States - 12_EM | ecosystem: Host-associated > Plants > Roots > Unclassified | place...
TGATAGGTCATGTGTTATCTTCCCAGGGTCACGGGGTCGTAGGTTCCCAGGGTCACGTGCTGATAAGTCACATGATGTACGAGTGGCGAAGGGGTCACGTGATGAGTCACATGTAGGGTCATGTGATATGTTCCCACAGTCACGTGGTGCTGAAGTTATGGGTTTGTAGCTGCGACTGGGGGGCGCGAGTACTGCTCGCGACACATACCTTGTTTGTGTGGTTGGCTCCCTGTGGGGTGAAAAGTTCTTGTACCTTGCATACATTATTGTGTGTCTTTCATTTATGGCTAGTGCCCTCAGGCTGGATCTGCACATTGGAGCCACTAGCCTCATTGCTTGTGGCATTACTACTCGTTCGCTGTGAATTTCTAAATATTTTATCTGCAAATCAATAATTTATCTATGCACTCTTACCTTCCTTGTGCACTTTCCCCCTTTCCTTGTTTTGGTATGTGATATCTTCTCAACCTTTATGCATTTTCAGAATCAACACAAAGAAAGCAGCCAAGGTATCCTTATAAATCAGGCCTCATCTTCTTGCATGTATTGCTCTACATGTTCCTGGGCACTTTGTTGGGCACCTTGAAAAACATTCAATTTTTCTTCTATAATCAAGTCTACCTCCCTTTTCTCAGCATCCAACACCCAATTAATTCCAGTTGTAAAATTTGCACTGGCCTGGGACAGGAAGAAGTTAATACAGGTCAATTCAATTGTTTAAGCCAAGAAGCTAATGTGCTACATACAGAATCAAGTGTCTCTTTTTGTCGACTGTGAAACTGCTCATTTGAAAGTCCCTGGGTGATGTTAACTTTGCAATGTGTGACAGGACAGTCACTTCCACCAGCCAATATGATACAGAGCTGTGGCATGTTGCATAAAATCTCCTTGACAATCTGGATCAAATTTTGACACAATCTTTGTACTTCTACCCACTCTGCATGTTCACATAGAATATCACTCTTAAAAAATATGCTGTAAAGATATATGACACAGAGGCTAGAAGGAGAACAAACATGGCTTGTTGCCCTTCCAAATTCCAACAAAGTGCTGATTGCAAGGTCATGCAAAAACTTCTGTAATGACTTTTTGCAACAATCACAAAGGCTGACACATAATTCCTCAAGTGTTTCTTTTTGGTATTTGGCCACACCGACTTTCCACTTCATGTGAGAATTAAAGTGAATAACATCAGACAGAACTTGAAAGCAAACTGCACACCTTGTCAGTGTCCTTGGTGACTGACATTAGTTGACTGTCCTTCTATGATTTCAGGACCCTCTCCACATTTAAGTGCCTGCTAACTGCTCTATGCATGGCATGTTCTTGAGGCACAACTGCCATGTGTTCAGAACCTGCATATGCGTCTTTGTGTCGATCACTGGCAACTGCTAAGTTCACTGGTAATCCACCAGGCAAAGCATTTTCAAGAAAGGCAGTGCCAAGCTGTTTAAAACATGATTGAGACATCCACATTATGGTACTCTAGTCATTGACGTACCTTTGTCAATTGTTGAGGATCCACCAGATGTCCCAAAGATAGGTGTGCTAGATTTTGATGTTGTAGTTCTTGCATTTCTATTATAGCCTCCTGGCTAGTGTTCAGATTACCTATGGCCTTACCACGAAATTGGTGAGCAGACAAGATCGCATAATCTCTTCACTTTACTATGTACCATGACTGGTAGTTGAGGCTCATGGGCCCCTGCATCCATTTGAAATAGAGGAGCGTGCTGATAATCGTCCACATTGGTCATGGTCTGGTCATCCAATTGTCGCTGTGGGTTGGGGTCCTCAAGGTCCTCAAGCACATTGCTGACCTTGCACTTGTCAATCTTGCCAGTGATAGCAATGGTGTGAGTTAGAACGTTAGGGCATATGCTTTGTTGACATACCTCTGACTGTTATTCAGGGCATTCAAGATCTGAAGGCGCTGACACTGGAAAGTTTAGATCAATGTCCATACCTGTCTGTGAGCATTTCAGAGGGATGATAGAGGGTCGAATAGAATGCTAGGAATGAGGGCCTCAAACCCATCAAAGGCAGCCTGGCCCCCCCACATGGATAGATGGAGCATGCCACTGTCCAAGTCCAAGTTTGGTGGAGAATAGACTGTGGTACCCTCTTATAAAAATGCAGTATGCCAGTGTGACAGTGAGGAGCTTATATACATCATCACAGAGTTCACAGAGGTTAAAGATGGCTCTAGGTTTCAGACAGTTTCCACAGGCAGCAAGTCAAACACTGGCAGACAGATGGTGAGAAACAGCAGTGATAGTATTGGCAAGCTGTAGTATGTGCAGATCCAAGTTGGCAATGACACACATGTGTACACAGCCTGAGTATGGAGCCTCTGTGTCGGAACACTTGTAGATTGGTTCACAGTAGATGCTGCACCAGGACTCAGAGGAGATTCCATATACTTCAGACACTGTCACATGTATGATGGTCCCTGTATTCCTGCGCTCCAACCTATTTCCATTGAAGCAAAACTCCTCTTTTGTTGATTGTATGCTTCTTGGCACAACCATGACCTGGGGCATGTGAAGATACATTGTGAGGTGGGCATGACTACTGTCTGTCTCTAAGGTGAGCTGCAGCATCACCCACAGAAGCTTGTCCCTCCTTGGCACTTGTGCCCAGCCTCACTCAACCCAATCTTATATGCAACATGACCTCCTCTCCATGCAAAGCCATGACATTCATTCAGACTCCAGTGTTCTCAATTCTCCATTGTTCCCCATTAATGGCAGCTGCTGTATGACTGATTTTAACATGCTATACATCTTCTTGGATTTTCTACCCATCCTGTGCTCCCTCATATGTACCCTTCCACACAAGCACAGAGTACAAGATAATTATTTCAAAATAAAAAATATTTTATTGAAGGATTGTCAGAAAGTCTTCTGTTGACCATAGGACAGTCGACAGTCTGGGTGCAGATACTGTAATACTGTAGTTCCAACAGTCAGCTGTCAACTGTCCAACAGTCAACAATCTGGGCACAGATGGTCCAACAGTTGACAATGGATGGTTGACAGTCTGCTTGGGCCAGTGCAGATGATCATCAATCATTGATCAACGCATGACTATGTGAGTGTCAATGCTAAACTGTGTGACTGCTGACATTCAACAGTGGACAGTCAACAATGGATGATAGCTGCTTGGGCTGGTGCAGACAGATAGACTGTGCGAATAACTGGGTTAGCCAGACTCCTAAGTCCTGTGCAACTAACTGGGTACGCATACTAGTTACTGTACACTCATGTAGAATACAAAATAATTAGTTTAAAATAAAATGTATTTTATTGATGGAATATTGGACTTGGTATACAAAGCAGTCACCCTTCCCATTAACATCGCGAAAAAAGAGAGAGGGTAAAAATAAGTAGAATTGAGATCAGTGATAGTGGACGTGTTGGTACTGATGTAGTAAAATTGAAGAACAGAGCTGCAAGGGCAAAGATATAGCAAAGCGATGCCAACTTGTCAGGTTGGAGGTAGTGATGGCAGATAGGAATAACAAGGCAATGTGTATGATACACAGGAAGAGAAGACAACTAAGGACAAGACTATAAGAACAGGACGACTTGTGGTGTTGGGGCTAGATGCACCAGGAAGAAACTGTTTAAGTTGTTTGTAGAATCACACCATATCGTTGCTGGTGACCTTCCTCCAAGCCATATCTCAATCTTCCCAAGCTTCCCTGGGGATGGCCTGAGCATAAGCAAGCTCCTGATGCACATTGGCAAGGTCTTAGGATGCTTTGTCCCTCTTCTGTTGCACATTGTCTATGGCCTTTTGGGCAGTACTCGCACTGTTGAGGATATAACAAGCTCTCTTCAAGTTACCATCCCTGAATGCAACTTCAGTGATAGAGTGATGAAGCCACCTTTTGCACAGCCAACAGGACTCACAATCATGCAGAACAAGGTGGAGTTCATCGATATACCACCACTTTCCAGGATTGGGTGTGGTGTGTTGAGGTGGAAAGTTAGTTGCAGCCTGTATCCAGGGAATACCATCACGTTTTCTGGATAAATTACAAGTGTGATGGTGTGTTATAGGTGACAGAGGCATTGCTTGTGTCTTGGCCATTGCACTTTGAAGCCTTTATCGCCAAGGAAAATACTGTAGTACAGATGGAGAGGATGAAAGATGATGAGTTGTGATAAAACAGTGAATTCAATCATTGACCACCTCACCTTGATCACATCTCACAACACTCCACTCCTTGCTTTTCGGGTCACAACATGACAGATGAGAGATGTGATCTGGTCCTCCAACAACTCCATATGGTGTTGTTTGATTTTTACAGACCCCATTACGTGGCTGTGCCTACCCAATGGTACCCAACACCTGATGAGGTCAGACAAGTGGTACAATCTACTGAACCATCACTTGCAATTGGAGGGAAGGATGGATCTTGGTTACTATCTTATCAATCTGTGATTGCCCTATGCATGCCACTCCTCAGTTCAGTTGCTTAAGGTTGTCAGAAGTCTAGGGTGCAGGCACATGTACCTAACCACAATTTCAAGGACATTTTTGAGTGCAGATGATCTATTCCCTGAGGCTGACTCAGACATACCAAATTCTCCAGATGGTTAGGGTCCAAGTGGTGGGAGGTGAATATTGAATCCTGCTTTTCCATCTTGTTTGTACTCTTACTGTACTCCAAAGCCCAACACCAAAAATATCTCCTACCTCTGGGCCTCCATCCTCCCTTTCCCTGGACACAATTGTCTGTTGATGTACACCCATAAATCCAACCATTAACCAAGATGGGTCAATTCATGATGAAGGGAACCAAAGGTGGAAATGCAGCCTTGAGCTTTGCACCGTCCTCCACAGCAGATGCAAACTCTGCAAAGATTGGATAAAGCACCACAACAACGACACCATGTTATTTGAGCAGGCCAAAGTATCCTTCCATACTGGACATGATGAAGCCTTGGTATTAAAGCAGGTTGACCTTGAATGGGAGATGAGCACAGCTTGCCAGGAGACTGAGGTGCTACAACATGAACTTGAAGAGGTCCAGGCAGAAATAGAATGGGTTAAGCAGGATCAACAAACAATCAAGGACACTGAAAAGCAACTGCAGCTCCAAGTTGTCAGAGGTGCGTGCCACTCTGGATCTTCCCCCTTGAAGCTATCCTTGTCCTGGCCATGTAAATGCCTGTGCCAGACACACACATCCTCCCAATGTTGCCCCATGACACCACCTTTTGCTGTGGAACAGGGGCCAATCCATGTTGTCAGCAGGTCCAAACAGAAGCCAATATACGTTGGCAGCAAGTCCAAGGGAGGTGATGATGTATGATGCATGATGTTCCCACAGCTCCCATCACCTGGGATCCTTCTATCATTCCAATTTGAATATGATAGCTATCTGTGACTGCAATGCGCCTTACCCATAGATCCCCTTCCCCTTCACTCCCTTGTCAGTACACAGATATAAGTAGTATGCAAATGTTATTCAGGTTGTGCATGCTCCTGTTCAGTATAAATTCGATGCTTAGCGTTTTATCATGGGATCATAATCAAACAAATGTGACATTGCCTGCCAGCAATGTGCTCTGCAAACTCACTACTGAAGCTTAAGAACTGAAGTACTGAAGTGTTGTGTTGCCCCATCACCCTGAAGATACATGCACTTGAAACAGACATTCAAGAACTTGCCAGCCAAGCATCCCATGCTCAGCCAGGGATCCTTTTGGTTTGGTTTTACCTGCATTAGTTCATTGTCTGATGGTCGACAGTTGACAGTCAACAGTCCACTTCAGCCAGTGCAGATACAGATGGTCGATGCCGTTTCGCTGAGTTGCTGACTTGGCTGCTGTTTGTCAAGTGCACATGGCATCACACCATAAAAATTCTTCCAAAAATACATGATTTCATTGAAAAGAAAGGTGTTAAACTATCTGTCTAACAGTGTCACAAGCACTTCAATTATCAACTGTTGGACAGTCTGCAGCCAGATTGTCAAGTAGTCAACTAATTGACAGTTGACTAGTTGAGTCAGTTGACTGTCAGACCACCTGTGCCCAGATTGTTGACTGTCCGACAGCTGACAGGTAGTTGACAGTTGACTGTCAGGACTATTTGCACCCAACTGTCAGCTATCTGACATTCCATCAATAAAATCTATTTTATTTTAAAGTAAGTATCCTGCATGAATGTACAGTAACTACAAATATGTGGTCCAGTCCATGTGTCTGCACCAGCCCAAGCAGATGGTGTGACCCATCATGTATCATCAATCACCAGTTACCAACTGTCCACTGTTGAGTGTCGACAGTTAGACAATCAGGCATCAACACCAGCACTCACACAGTCAAGCATTGAACATTGAACATTGACATTGACCATCTGTACTGGCAACACTTGTAGATTGGTTCACAGTAGACACTGCACCAGGACTCAGAGGAGATGCCATATACTTCAGACACTGTCACATGTATGATGGTCCCTGTATTCCTGTGCTCCAACCCATTTGTTGCCTGCTGTTCAGCAAGGCAAGCACATGGGTTTTATACAATTGGGGTGGTGCAATTACAAGACAAGTATGCTACTACAGGTGAGTAGGAAACAAGAGGGAAAGGAAGGTGTAAAGGAAGATCTTGCTGGCAACAGATCTGCACAGCAACATTTGATATCCAAAGAAGTAACAGTGGGTGCAAGGTCAAATAAAAGGAATGCTAAGGTAAAATAAAAGTGAGTGGATGTTCTGATAAGAAAACAAACGATAATGTACAATAATGTATGAAGGTGTTACAATCCACCCTATTTTTCACCTCCCTCATACCCCTCAGCAACCACTCCAAAGCCCCTAGCCAAGCCACTACCAGTCCTACCGCCATTACCACCCAGTAACCCATCCAAAGATGCCACTATACAACCACTTACGCCATTGCATGTCCAGCCACCAGTCAAGCCCCTTGTCCCCATCCTGTGGAACATCCACCAAAGGGAGTACTCCTCAATGGAGATGTACCAAGAGCCACCCCCAGTAGAGAACATACTGGAAGACCCAGACAGTCCCATGGAGGACGTGCTGCCTTTAGAGCCAGAACCAGTCACGCACTATGAACCCAATGTCCCTGGAGGCCAGATACATACCCTATCCCCAAAAGAGTCCCCTATCGAACCCTGGCAAGCATACCTCACCCAGCCCAGCAGTCCTGTATCCCGCAAGCACTCCCTATCACCTACAAGTCCCTCATCTGCACCAATATGCCAACACACCAGTAGGGAAGGCAGCTACCAGTCAATCATGCCTGCTGCCTTGTCGCCAATAGCCGGCACCTTGCCCCAGAGTTAGGGCCACCAGTTGACCTCTTCAGAAGAGTCCGCAGACAATCCCTCAGCCACGCAGAGCTCCACAGAAGACATGGATAGCAACATGACCCTTAATTGGGTCACCATCAAAACCGACCACCATAAAGGGTAGCTGCTTACTTCAGACGCCCATTAGACCGTAATGGGCATGTGGCAACCAGATCGCCTTGGATCAATCTCAAACTTTGTCATCATGATCGCATCATAAGGATACTTCTCTTCTCAGAATGACCTGTCACTACTAGTACCCGGTTAAGGATAGATTAGGCAATTCCCCTGACCCCTGATTCACTCTTGCTCATTCACCATTGTTCTACTCATACAGACTGCAGCACTTGGCCGCAGATATCATGACAGTACAGATAGCTTTGTCACTACTAGTAGTACCTCTCCTAGTAGTCTTGGTCCATGTGCGGACATGCCTGTATATAAGCACTCAGTATTTTGACAGTCAAGCCCTAAGCTTGACTTGGTTTCCAATACAACTGTTGTCAAATCCTTCATAGACCATCTCCCTTTTTCCCAGTACACTCTGAGTCGTCTCTAGCACTACTAGAGACTCTCTACTTGTTTATTCACTTGCCACCAGTACAAAGTCCTATTACAAGTCATACTATCAAGGCCTGTTGCAGCCTTAACAGAAGGAGTGTGGAAACCTAAGACATCAACTCCTTATCTGACAAGGCTGGTGCTTGGGCCTAGCTCTCCGTCCTTGAGGCTGCATGTGTCCTTTGTATTTGGTGGCTTTGGGTGATCCAAAGGCTGCTGGTAGCAAGATTCAAGGCAAGATATGTCGGAAAATGGAAATGACAAGGGAAATAGTTTCGAATGCAAGGTGGGAGAGGCAAGAGGGCAAGGCATAGTTGCAGAGGTATCATCGATGTGTCAAGTGGCAGTCACAGAAGTTGTCACATGGTCAGAAATGGCTGAGTAGCCCTGCATGAGTCCACTCCCTACACTGCCAATACCACATGCCAACAATAAAGAGATCACTGATAAGTACATGCAATGGTATTGACTCTGCACACTCTCTGCACTGGCCCAAGCAGACTGTCGGCCATCTACTGTCGATTAAATGCCTGCATACTCCTCTTTCCAGTAACAATAGATAAAATCTGCTTTGGGGCCCTTGCAAAACATATGGCACTGATTATGTCTCAAAGTTGAAGTATGCTTTGATTACACTCTGTTTTTGAGACAAGTCAGCTTAGCATGTCATTATGCGATATTTTCCTTAGAGTTATTACAGGAAAACAAGTAATGTGCAGCAAGTGTGCATATGTGTCCATTATCTATAGCAATGTTCGTCTGTATATGGTAATCCTATTGTGGCACAAATCAGTCAAATGGGCTGTGAGCGCATGAGCGCTTGAGTCCAAATGTTCATCTACCACAACACACCAATACCTTCAAGATATGCCTGGCATGCAACGTTGACCAAGAGACAACCAAGCATATTCAATGCCCAAGCCACACATACAAGAGATGGGCAATCTGTGTGAATGTCATACACAAACACTCTTATTTTCTGAGGAAATGTTCCCACTAGCCATCCTTACAATCCAAGTGTCATGTGTCAACACTGTGCTCACTGATTTTATGTTATGTAACAACTGGTTTGTATATGTTCTTGGTTTGATTGGGCTGGGCTTGCAAGTAAGGTAACAAGATGCAAACAACAGGAACCACTGAACACCAAAGCCACCACATACAATAAACTTGCAGAATCTTTGCACCCAAAGTCACTGCAGAAGTGACTTTATTTTGATCGCTCTTCAATGTAAGATTACATTATTTAATGACACTATTTTCTGAGTGGCAAGATGTGAATTTTTCTTATCAATCTGATACTCAAGAGAACGGGTAATGATACATTAAAGACAGTTAGCCTCTGCCTGAGGCTAAGCTTATGATCAGATTATTCACATGTGTGCTATGCAGACATTGGCCTATGGTAGGATTAAGGAAGTTTGCAGGATGATTGTTAGTGTCAATCATTCAGCAGAAGGATGTGAGAAAACTTACAGTGTAGCATGGAAGACTGCTGTTCTCAGGTTGGCACCAACCCAAGCTACATGCCCTGGTCAGGACTGTATCTGTCTGAGGTGCGAAAATCAGAGAAGTTAGATGTGACAAAGAGCCAGATAGAAAAAGTGCTTGTACAAATAGCTTTTATGAAGGCATCATAATAAAGCTGTTTTGTACAAACCATGTCTGGCCTGTGCCCTGTTCACCCTGTTCACCCTGTTTGCCCATTCACTGCACCATCATATCGAGCATCCTGTCTTTGTCCAAGTTGACAAAAATGACCTGAGCGTCCCTAATTCCAGTGAGCATGTCTGCGCCTTTGCACAGCTTACACCATCCACATTGTGCACCTGGTGCTGTGCATGTACACAGGGAGAGGATTAGAAGATGCATGCAGCCCTCTGTTATTAGGAGGAGGTATGGGAAGCTGTCAGGGATAGTGTCTTCCATGCACAGAAGGATAGGCTGTGGAGGTGAGAACAACAAGTCAAGGATGTGGAGCCTTGTGTTGCCCTGCAGAAGATCGGGTATTGGGTTATTCACATTCTAACCAGTCATAAAGTTAGATGGTTTTGAGAGGTAATACAGAATGTACCAGGTCTGAAAAAGAGAAGAAAAAGTTCGGATCTGCGATACATAGCATCACAGTGGTGGGATCACTTGGGCTTAGTGAGTACTTGAGGTGTCAGCTAACAAGGCCTGAACATCTGCATGTCTTTGGCCATAGAACTTGGGATGTGACAAGAAGGGACTTGCCACAGGTGGCAAGGAAGAGGCAGGCAGGCAGGTGCACAGGGCTGCATTGGGGCAAGGATGGGACTGGTCAGATGAAAAGAAAGAAGCCAGTAAGGGTGCCCAAGGGTTGAGCCAAGCCCTGCAATTGTTGACTGTTGGACTGGACCGTCTGCACCCAGATTGTCAATTGTCCAAGTCAGTCAACAGTTGACAGTTGACTAGTTGACTGTCGGACCATCTATGCCCAGATTGTCAACTGTCAGGACTATTTGCATCCAACCATCAACTGTCTGACATTCCATCAATAACATCTATTTTATTTTAAAGTAATTATTCCATATCCTGTGTACAGTAACTACACACTACACATGCACTGAGTCTCACAGGAGTCTGGCCCAGTGTGTCTGCACTGGCACAAGCGTACCATCAGGCACCATCAATCATCAACCGCCCACTGTCAAGTGTTGACAGTTGGACAGTTGAGCATCAACACTCACACAGTCAAATGTTGACCACATTGACCAGTTGACCATCTACACCTTGATCTATACTGGCCCAAGCATCAACCATCTACCATTGACTAGTTGACTGGCGACAGTTAACTAGGTAACTGTTGGACCATCTGTGCCTGGGCCTGGATTGTCAACTGCCAGTGTCTGTTGACTGTTGGGGCTACCATTGACAATGTTGACTGTCTGACACAAGGTCTGACAATTCATTGATTTGTTTTTTAAAATTTAAACTAATTATTTCATATTCTGTGCAAATGCAGTCACTATGTGTGCGCTGGGTTGCACAGGTACTTGCATTAGGATTGGAATGGCCTTTAAAGTTGTGGTTGTTATTATTGTCATCATTGTGGATGGTGTCACTGTTGCTAATGCTGTGTTGGGGAACTGTTGGGGAGTGCATAAAAAACTTGAGTGGCTGTTGTAGTTGCTTATGCATTTATGTTGTTGAGACCAAGTCAGGGGGCAAGAAAACCTTGGAGAAAACCTCTGTTAGAGTTGGTTATGTCGTTGGGACCGAGTTACTGGGTGCAAGAAAGAAAACTCTTGTTGCTGTACACAGATGTTTGTCAAGGGGTCAGAACTGACTCAGCAGATACATTAATGCCTGTGCACACCTCCATCCAGCCACATGAAGGATAGATAAATTCTGCTTCAGGGCCCTTACTGTTGGAGATTCACACCATCTGCATGGTATGGTGTGAATATCACATGCGAGCATACTGGCTTGTGATTCAGGCCAAAGGACCTTAGATGGCCTCTCCCTTACTATACTAGTGCTTTCAGTTCATACTTTGGCATTAGGAATACATAAACAATGGTAGTATATAGTCTGTACTTTTTACTGCATGCAATGAATTAAGGCTTTCACCGCACTCTTGTGTATCCTCACTTTGCCTCACCTTTGTCAGCATTGCCTCCTGTCTTCCCCTTCCAATACTTACAAGAATGAGAACACATGGTCATATTTTGCATGTGGGTCATGGAAGCGGGAAGTTCTCAAATTGGATTATGTATATAAGGGAAAAGATGACCCCTACCCTGCTGCTGTCGCGACACTGGCATAAACATATACCACCCACCATAACAATGAAGCTGCCAAGACTGCAATGAACAACACATCTAGCCAAAACCTTTGGGTGAAGATTAGCTCTACCCTTTGCCTCACAACAGAGTCTAGGGAGAGCAATTTGTCAGAAATATGATTGATGCCTGGCACCATGGATTATACATATATATCAACACACTGCACAGAACTGTTACCCACAGGAAAATGTAGCTCCTTCCATGTTTTTCTATGCCTGTCACAATCAAAAACTTGTCTTCTTTGTCCATGAACACAGTCTATGTTCAGTGTCAGAAGGGTTACCAGGACCTTTGGTAGAACTGCACTTGATGTACCACTAGAGTGTGTACTTTAGAACCCTCTGTGCCACTTATTAGTACTATCATCCTTCTCAAATTGACAAACTTACCCCCATGGTCCAGGGTTAGCAACTTGTCTCTGCATTCAGTGTCCCATACATAGACTTTGTTTTCATTCGCAGAGCCAGCCACTGGTTCTCTGTACATATATGCTGCATATCTAGCAGAGTGACTCACATGGAAGTTATTTTCAAGTTGCCAACATGATAGGCTGGATGTGATAGGACTTGACATTGCATGCTGCAGACAGCCCCTGACTTCAACTCTTGCACCTCAAAGTTTGTAAACTTCCCACATGTTGCCACAAACCTGCTGTCTGGGGATAGGGAAAGCGTGCTACTGTAGTTAGGACATGGTCAACAATGCATAGAAATGAAGAAATACTTTGTGCTTACCATTCCTCCATGGCCAGTCACCAGAGAACTGTCATCTTTGTCACATCCCAGCATCTGACCAAGACTATATGTGAAACATGATGAAATTGGTGTAAGGGTTTGATGGCATACACAATTCCATGCCATCTAAATGATACCAGGAGTTGGGTTAAGCGTGCTGCTGCATCTTGATCTTCCCAATTGACAGATGGGACCTTGATATCTTGATAATTAAATATATTTGGAGATTCCAGCTTCGCCTTCAACTCCCAGGACTCCACTATACAATAGAATATGAGTGATGATTATTGGAAGTGCATGAATGTACCTTGGCCTTCTGAGCGTCCTGCAGTGCATGCCCAAACCTTAATGTTGTCCTTGGCTGCTGATATCGGAAAGGTGTTGTTGTCCTTTGGAGATATGCAACAGACTGCAGTGGCATGGCCTTTGAAAAAGGTCATGTGTACATACAACTATACTTGGTGTCAGCATGAGTATGAAGTAAAAGGCTTAGAACACATAGCAAGTACCTTGCTTATATTGACTGATGCCAGCATTCCATTTTTGCACCCAAAGAGGAATCTGTTGGAGTTTTTCAGCCATGCAAGGGAGAGAACAGGTGAATGAGTTTTGATGTGGTACAGTGTAGAACTGGTTTGTATAGACCACATGAGTATAGTCAGGTTGCTGCTGCCTGTGATGAGCCGACATCCATTGGGGCTGAGCACTATTGCATTTATGATGGATTCATGTGTGGGCATGCAATAGCATTCTTGATAATCAAGCTGTTGAAACATGATTGGTTGCAGTGAAGCTGAGTGAAGAATGGGCAAGCAAATAGCTTTGGTGCAGAACTCAGAGAACAAAGGGCCAAAGGCACATGTGTGAATGACACACAACGCAGTCATGCAGACTGCCTGCCAGTGGATCTAATTTTTACTTGATTCCTCTTGCATGTATGGACCACTTGCATATTATCTTATACAATCTGAGAATTGAGAAATGTTGACTTGTTCCCCCCCCCCATGATCTCACAAACATAGATGAGGGAGAGCACAAGAAGGGAAACTTGTGCTAGTCTGACATAGTCAGTGATCAGTGCTCAATGCTCAATGGCTGATACAGGCTGCCATAGCAATTCCAGCCTGAATTTAATTCATGTTGTGATATGATAGAAAGAATGGGGGGAAACAATTATTAGTTGCAGTCTTTGGACTGCTCCGCAGTGGATGAAAGTCTATAATAGCAATAGAGCTTCTGCCTGATTTCATCCACCATCCTCTTGACTGAATCAATATAGTTGGAGGTACTATGGTTGGAGGTACCTATAGAATTGACTCCACCTATATCATGTCAGTAGAGAGGTGATGCGTTTGAGTGGGATTCATACTACAATTATAGTCTTGTTCTGATCTTGAAAGCTGATCGCTCAGCTGGCCTAGGCCTTGCTTTAATTTGTGCCCAATACCTTCAATAGAACCACGCCATACTTTCTTTGTGCTCAGTAAGACCAAGAACATTCTTTGCATGTTATAAACACAAACCTCATGTCCTTCAAATAATAACCTAAGTTCCTCAACTCCATCTGCTATGCGATTGGCTGAATCATTTGCTGCCTTGATATCCCTCATCCAATTATCATATGTGATGTTGAGGGTATTGTGAAGGTCACTTATATCCAACATCAGTGTAAAAGTTTGCAACTATAGCCATCTGCAGGTGTGCTTCTGGGTGTCAGTGTTGTCACAGTAGCAGGCCGTGCCTCTTGGATCTCTCTGTATACGGTCTGGCAGTCTGGCTAAGTACATATGGATATCTTTGATGCCTACTAGTATACCATATCCCGGTCTTGTAAAGCGTAGACAATGGCCCCATACAAACAATACAATGCAATACAGATGAGCACATATAGTATACCAACCATACTGACCATACCAACCTTTCCCACATTGCAGTCCATATACAAGTGCTCTGCAACTGCCCCAGCCTTCTGGAAAAAATGACAGAGTCTCAGGTTGATGTACAAGTGCTCTGCAACCACCCCAGCCTTCTGGAAAAGATGACAAAGTCTCAGGTCAATGTCAGTAACATGTAGACACCAGCCACTAAAACGCTGTGGCAGTACATCACAGTACTTGTCTTGGCTCTTGAATGGACTTGATGGTTTCATCTGAAGTTGGCAATGTATTCAAGATACCCATCAAGAGGCTCTCAATCACTTGTAACTTCTTATATATGCCCAGTTCTGTGAATCGTTAGGAGTCTCAACTTAGGACATGTAGAGTACTGTGAATCTGAGGTAGACAAACCAAATTCCTTTTGCCATTCAAGCCTCGAATGGTCAATCCAATCCTTGTGACCATTGACTCCAGCATACAGCAATTTGAAGCTTTTCTATACATCCTTTTCGAGTTCATTCAGTTTTATTGTGGCAACCTAGACACACCATTGTAAAATACCACATATGTGCGCAGGAGAGCACAAAACCCACATTGGTGTCATCTAGTCAGCTCATCAATGACTAAAGCTGTTCTTCTGTTTTCTCATTTGCAGCACATAGCTTCTCAACTTCACCTTGCACCTGTGTCAAGGAGTTTTTTACTGCCCAGTTAAGATTTTTTTTCAAGATTTTTTGCACTATTTCTAGTGTTCATAGTTGCCATATTGTGACATGGTGGGAGTGCATTAGAATGCAAGAGAGTAGAACAAAGACAAAAATTAGCGCCAGTCAATAATGTGATTGGCAGCAACCTCACCTCACCCCCAGGTTACTCCACAGTCTCTGCTTTGTTGCATCCTACAGTCATTTGCAGTGATGCTCATACCCACAATGACACACCCTAAGCCTCTAACCTTTTTCAATATCACCCCTATAAACCTGACTGTGATGACAATTGTTGATCTGGGACAAATGGATGGGGACTTGGTCCCAAACCTAGGCAACTCAAGGGTGGCTCCAGTGGCTTGTTAGATCTTGCATCAGAACTTGGAGGCAGCTCACTACACATCCTTACCTCCAGAGAGTCAGTTGAGGCGTCACAAACACGCCAGAGGGGGGAGGCATAACTCTCTGCCTTCAAAAACAGTTACAATAGGAGATGCATCCCCCATTCCCTCTGCAAATGGCTCTGAGACAGATGGTGATAATGACAGTGTCGACAATATTGAAGAGACAATGCCATCCTTGATGATGGAGCATGACCCAACAAATATGGGTTATCTGTGACCAATTTTCATACCATATAATGCTTATCTCGTTTATGGAGCAGGACTGTGCTGAGACATCTACCACTTCTGGAGCACAGCTTCAAGTTTGCATATCAGATGTCAGTTTGAATATTTGAGGAATGTGACCTTTGATACTTAGCATGTTTTCCCCAGGGCATAAAACTCCCTTGTTCATCAGCTGGCATCAAAAAAGAGTCAATAAAGACATGCTAGATCATAGTATGGAACAAAGCCACCATTGACAGGCCACCTGTGCTGCACACAGATGTGCCATTGGAGCTTGGTGATGTATTTATCAATCAGTTCTACTCCAAGCAACACCAATCCCAGGTCATTCAAGTATGGCTCTTAGTAATGGGCTGCTCAAACAATTACACATGGAAACAGGTATAAAACTGAGTCCAACTCTGTATTCACATCTAACAGTTGTGGAGTAAAGGTTGGCCCAGATGAAAAGACCCCCCATCCCCTCCCAGACCTAAAGAACTGTATTCTCTCCTTTAAACCTAGCACCATGCAGACCATCCCTATATGGATTCTTCTGAATACCAGTTGAAAATCACAGGCAGCACCTGTGATTGTGTTGAGTCATAGTTAAGTTGGGCAAGGTGTAGTGGGGTGAGAGATTTCATTCAGTCGATTTGTAAGGGTTGGAGTAAGTGAACTTGGTAGTTGCAATACACATCCTGTATATAATGATGACACCTATGGAATATAATTATCACCAGTACCAGAAAAAGACAGTGTGCAGTGTGCCATGCCATGGGTGTATCCACTGAGAGGTGTATGCCCAGCAGGATTGCTTCTGGTACTTCCAACACTGTAGTGGCAGCCTTTGTTCTTTCAACACTCTTGATCAACATTCGTTAACCCATGGCTTTCAAAATGTTCAGTAATCTCGAAACATCCAACTCTAGTGGTTGTGAGGCCCAGTTTGGATGAAATCAGTTTCAAAAGGAGCAGAGATCAGTGTGTTACACTAGGTCATCTGCACACATAACTTGAGGCTGACTACTCTCTAGCCTCTGTTTCCTGCTAGACAGAGCAGTTGCCTTGGTTCTCTGCTCACTGGTGATGGCAATTCTACCCAATCGAATGTGGAAGCCAGTCAATCCCTCGTTGCCTGGAGCAAAGCTGTTGCTGCTGTATTGTTTGTGAGAATCGCAACTATATGGGCAATCTGTGTGGCATTCTGTGTGATGTCAACAGATTTTGTATTCGACATCTTGCCCTCTCTCTCGCTCAAGCTCCCCTCTGAATTTCATATCTTCACAAGCCAGCTAGACACCTTTTCCAGTAACCACCTTCCAACCACATTCATATGGGGACACTATCATGTTGAAGCATCTTTTGGACAATGCCCACACCCCAAATCCATGTCTTCTACCATCATTGACTATGCCATTGACTATGCTAGCCTCTCTGCTGGTAGCACAACAGTCAAGGCGTTGACATCTGCAACATATTCCATAAGTCAACGCAAACTTTATGGGATCTTTTCACCCAAGGTTGGAAAAGATCATTCACCAGCAGTTGCATTAATAGAAGGATTGGAGCCTGGCCAGTGCTGGGCTTTCCATGGAGATGCTGGACAGCTAGGAATACAGCTCACCTATGCCATTCGCATATTGTCTTTGGTTGTGGGGCACACCAATATATCTTCCATGGCTTCTGCCCCCAAGAAGCTCATTCTTTGGGGCCTGAAGCCAACTAATGGCAATCTTTGCATGGTCTTACAGGACATAGACGCACCCTCACCTGACTTTGGTTTTGGCTACTGTGGCATTCATCTATTTTCCATTATTCACAAGCCCTCCCGCTCAATGCTATATCAGAATTTTACTATCACTCCAGTCTCCTCACATTACTTTGATCAATTGGTTGTTCAGATATTAGAAAATTGGGGTCATCCAAGCTTCACATGTATATATCATATTCAGATTTATGGTAATATCTAGTAAAAAATGCATATAGGATAATTAGTGTTCCCCCTTAAAGGCCACTCAAATCAAAGCTTTGGCGACCAGGGCCCAAATTAAAAGAGAAACAGGCACAAAAGCAAAGTAGAAGGAGACACACAGCAGCATAATGTGTGCTAGGTGGCTTGGGTTGTGGGGGTTTGGTGGACCCCAGAGAATGAACAATCCCTTCAGATGCTCCTGCTGATTCCGATAAGAGAACAAGGTTTTTATTGGTAACTGAATCAGTGTTAGACTGTCAACAGTCAACAGGACTGTTGGGGCTATCTGCACCCTGACTGTTGACTGTTTGACAGTCAACAACAGACTGTCTGACATTCTATCAATGAAGTATATTTTATTTTAAACTAATTATTTTTCATTCTGCATGAGTAGATGGGAGTCTGGTGCAGCTGGACAGCTGGACATCTGCCTGCACTGGCTCAAGCAGACCATCACTGCATCATCAATCACCAATCATCGACCATCCACTTGTTAACTATTGGACTGTCTGTGCCCAGATTGTTGACTGTCACACAGTATCTTCACCCAGACCATTGACTGCCAGTGTCCAACTGTCTGCAATCTATCAATAAAATATCTTTAATTTTAAAATAATTATTTTGTATCATATGTGAATGTACTGTAACTATGTGTGGGCTGTGAACTCACCAGCATTGTGGTCCTGGTGGATGTTGGTATTGCTGTGCTGGGGAGTGTGGGAAACCCTGGGGTGACTGTTGTAGTTGTTTATATGGTTGAGACCAAGTTGGAGGGCACAAGGAAAAATCTGCTGGAGTCAATTATGTTGTCAAGACTGAGCTGCTGTGTGCAAGAAATAAAACTCTTGTTGCATGGCATGTACACATATGTTTAGTACAATTGCCATAAATGGGGAACAATGGAGAATTGAGCACACCAGGGCCTGAATGAATGCCATATTCACTATGCACAGAGAGGAGGTCACATCACATATGAGATTGGGTCAACTGAGGCCAAAGTGCCAGTGACAAGGAGGGAGAAGTTTCTATGGGTAACACTGCAACTCACCTTACAAACTGTAGTCATGCCCACCTCACAACGTATCTGCACATATGCCAGTCATGGCTGCACTGCCAAGAAGCATACAATTAATGAAAGAGGAGTTTTGCTTCAATGGAAATGGGCTGGAGTGCAAGAATACAGGGACCACCATACATGTGACAAGCATCCAAAGTATATGGCATCACCTCTAAGTCCTGGAGCTGCATCTACCACAAACCAATCTACCAAGTGTTCCAAGTCTGGCACAAGGCTCCAGACCCCACAGGCAATGACCTATCAATTCCCCCTTGTAACAACAAAGCACATGCTAGTGCTGCACAAGTGCTGTCCTCAAGACTCAAGTATAAGGACAATTTTTGGGTTGTCAGTGGCCTGGGAACTCTCTCTCTGGGCACCCAGTGCAATACTTCTGCACTTGTCAATTCTACTGCAGTGATTGTTATGCAATGATGGCCTCAGAGCTATGGGGGAGAAAGTGGCAGAGTTAAAACCCCTCTTTGTTTATTATACCAGTCAGTATGTACATGTTCACAAAGTGCTATGTGGGGTTCTGTACCCCAAGGTGCACTATAAATTCTATAATTGATTCCAAAAAAAAAAAAAACCTTAAGATGCTCATGCTAATTGGTGATGGAATTGGTGTCAGACAGATGACAGGACTATCTGTACCCTGACTAGGCCTGACTGTTGACTGTCCAACAGTCAACTACAGACTGTCTGACATTCCATAATTTCCATCAATGAAGTATGTTTTATTTTAAACTAATTATTTCATATATTCTACATGAGTCAATGGGAGTCTGGCCCAGCCAGACAGTTGCACAGTCCATCTGTCTGCACTGGCCCAAGCAGACTATCATTGAATCATCAACTGTCCACTGTCAAGTGTCGACAGTCACACCATCTGCATTGGCCCAAGTGGCCCGTTGACTATCAACTTGTCAACTATCAGCCTGTCTATGCCTGGACCAGATTGTTGGAGCATCTCACACAGCATCAGACTGTCGACTGTCCAACAGTCAACACCCATCAATATTTTATTTTATTTTAAAAATAATTATTGCGAATGTACAGTAACTATGCAAGTCTGTGCACTGAGTCAATGCCTCAGAGATCAGAAGGGCCATTGCAGTCATTGTTGTTGTTGGTGTTATTGGTGGTGTCATCAGCATTGTAGATGGTATTGCAGGTGGTATTACTGTATTGGGGAGTGTGGGAAAATGCTGTTGAGACTGACTTGCTATGTGCTAGAAAGAAAACTGGTACTGTTGTCACTGTACATGTACACAGATGTTTGGTACATACAATTGCCATAAATGGAGAACAATAGAGAATCGAGTACACTGGGGCCTGGATGTGCCATATGCATCGCTATGCACAGAGAGGAGGTCACATCATATATGAGATTGGGTCAACCTGACTCAACCTAGAGCAAGTGGCAGTGACAAGGGAGATGTTTCTGTAGGTAATGCTGCAACTCACCTTACATACAGGTAGTCATGCCCACCTCACAATGTATCTGCACATGCACCAGTCACAGCTGTGCCAAGAAGCATACAACCAATAAGAGAGGGGTTTTGCTTCAAGGGAAGATGGTTGGAGTGCAAGAATACAGGGACCATCACATGTGTGACAAGGGTCTGAAGTATATGGCATCTCCTCTGAGTCCTGGTGCAGCATCTACCATGAACCAATCTACCAAGTGTACCAGCACAGAGGCTCCAGACTCAGTAGGTGATACTGGCGATGGTGTGGACGACTCAGCTGGAAACTGTACAATGGCCCCAACTCCTGAAGCAGATGAGCTTGCTGATGCCTTGGAAGATAGTATTTCTGATTTCCAGTCTGGGAAGCTTCAAGATATCAGTGTCAAGGATCTGGCCTTTTGCAAGCCATCCACAGGCAACAACCTATCTCTCAGGCTTCCTCCCCCCTTACAAAGTCATGCCACTGTGAATGCTGAGTTCCTACAATACCAAGAATGGATCATAAAGTTGTATGTGGAGATCAAGAAACTGGAATGTGAAAATCTTGAATGCTGTAGGAACATAAAATCTCGGTTTCTTGATGACCTGTGGAAGGAGTGGTCCAAGCTGGACAAGTTGAAATGCAGTGCATGGCAGATGGCTTCTAAGAAGTGTGCCACTATCATACCACACCATCCAGACCCTGGTTCGGCACAGGTAATAGACACATGTAAGTATCACAGTAATCTCAGTCAAGATATATATCGCTGATAGCTGTTGTGTCCTTAGCCCATCATTTTGACATACTGTTGATGACTCCCAACATCCCACCTGCCACTTTGGTCATATATATCCTTGTTGCTGTGATGCACATAGAATCTAGGCTCTTGCTAAGAGGTTGCAACCAGCTCCTCTTTTCCCTACACTTTCTCATTGACCTTTTGGTTGAAGACTACAACAACACTGCCAAGAGCCAGGGTAAACTCATTGCAAAATTGGTTCCAATGGATACATGCATAGTGGTGTGGAGGCTTGCACTGAAACCTTCACACAAAGCATTCATCTGTTGCCCCAAATGTTCCACTTGTTACCCCAATAATAGGCTTGATTCTTGTCCCAAGCTCTGTATATCAAAGCCTTTGTCTACCCAACAACTCTGTGGCCAACACTTTCAAAAACCTTGCAATATTTATGGCCATAGTCACAACATCCCAGTTTGTCCATTCTTGTACCATAACTTCAAGGAATGGCTGGGAGAGATATTATGCTGTCCTGGAATGGAGGACATGATGGACTGCAGCTTCTCTCTATCACCTGATGGGACCATGGGTGATATCTGGGATGCCCCAGGGTTGTATGAAATTCCAGGGCCTAATGGTTGTCCTTTCATCCACAGATATCCTGATAACAAAGGGCACTACCTCTTTAGTTTCAACATGGACGGTTTCAATCCCTTCCAGCTTAAACAGGCAGGCCAATCTGCCACTGTGATGGGATTGTACATGGTGTGTCTCAACCTCCCACCAGAGATGCACTTCAAACCCAAGAATATGTTCTTGGCTGGGATTATTCCTGGACCTAAGGAACCCTTGATGGTGGAGATAAACAACTTCTTGCAGCCCCTTGTCAATGATCTTCTGGAGTCCTATGAAACTGGCATGTATTACACTTGTACATGGAAATATCCCAATGGAAGGAAGACAAGAAGCGCCCTGGCACTGATCATATGCAATCTTCCAGCAGCCCATCAGGCACTCAGTTTCACCAGGCCACAATCAACCAACTTTTGTTCATACTGCAAGTTACAGCTGAAAGACATCAATAATCTCGATGTCAGCAGCTGGGAGTCCTGCTCTTGTGAGGAACATTGAAATCTTGCCCTCAAATGGCAGGACACTTTGGAAGAGGCTTGGCATGTCAAAATCACCCACAAGTATGGTGTACACTATTCAGAATTCCTATAACTGTCGGGAACTTACTACTTTATGGGTAGCAAGACTCGACGACGGAACGGAGTTGAAGGTGACTGATCCAAAGAAGCAGCAGAGAGACGTTGAGGAGGAAGAGGCAGAAGACGAGGAGAGGCGGGAGCGGGTAGACGGTGGGAGATGACGAGCGGGTTGCTGCTGGCGATGAGGGAGCTTTGAAAGGCTCCAGTGTGGGGGATGACAAGAGAACAGTCTAAGGACTGTTCACCTAAATTCGTAGGTCTTATATACTAATACAGGGTGGTCTGT
>Ga0307510_10002133_pt1 | contig 22344 bp, 11 predicted proteins | sample 12_EM_MG_FD_207224 | JGI IMG/M metagenome (GOLD analysis project Ga0307510, IMG submission 207224) | Populus trichocarpa ectomycorrhiza microbial communities from riparian zone in the Pacific Northwest, United States - 12_EM | ecosystem: Host-associated > Plants > Roots > Unclassified | place...
GAACAGCCCACACTGGAAAGACAAAAAGACTTTACGGAACTAATCTAGAGTAGTAGATCAACAAACACAGGAGGCTGATTTTTCTTCTTGTATTGCATCTTTAATCTGTTCCAGGTTTGTATCTTTTGCCTTTAGATTAACTCAGGAGTAAGTTTTTGTACTATTACTTACATGTTGAGATTCATTTTTTCTTATTTCTCTTTTTAAGGTGAATGAATATTGAATACTCTCAATACATGTATTCTATGGCCATTACAGACATGAAAGATTTGTATGGAAAGTAAATAGATGGTTTTTTTGGCACTACCAGCAATTAAAGCTCTGTTAACCGACTCTTCTTTGATTTGAGTGTGCTTTTCTTAGTAATGGAGTTGTATGTTGTGTACATGGTTTCAGAGCTATCTTATAAACGTATTTGGTATTCTTCCTTTCCCTTATTATTCATTTACCAATTCTCTGGAGAAACCTTTTATGCTGGCTTTCTAAATGCCCCCTTGTGTTGCATTTTTATCATTACAAGTTGACAATGTTCTTAAAATTAGAACAAGAAGATACTAGTTGCTTTCAGTTTACAAGAATGCCTATCTGGTCACTCAAATGTGAGCCTAGTTGTTACTGGTTACTGCTATGTCTGCAGTGACTAAAAATAAATAAACAAATGTTGTTGTATAGCTTTGTAGTCTACACTTTGTTCACTTGTTTTGTCCCATTCCAGCTCCCAAATATGTGATTTGGATTGCCTACCTATTTAAATTCAACCTCTCTATAACTTATTTGAATTCAACAGCCAGACCTAACTGTTTCAGGGTCGGATTTCAACCTAAAGCATTTTACTCTCTCGATTGCTATTAAGAAAACCGTTTAAACAAAACACTTAATTGTTACAATTATATTATTTATTGCTCCAATTTATTGTTGATCTTGTTTGGCAATCTTAGCCAAGTCTATGCTTGATGCATCCATCTTCTATCTTCTCCATTTATTGGTTGTTCTGAATATGGTTTAATCTGGTTTTGCATTCCTAGCGGAGCATATGCTTGATGTAGGTTATCCTCTATATCGATCTGTCTTTGTTTTGTTGTTTCACTAAAACTCACAACCTATGCCTTGAATAATTCTGGTTAGGTATTTCTATTTGGCAGAGTTGCTACAACTCAAGCTTAGATTTAGCCCAATTGATGAGTGTGTTTACCTGGGCGTTTAAGTTTAAATTTCAATGCATGTGCATGAGTGTTTGTAGTTCAGTGATAGAGTAGTAGTGATGAGCTTGTAGAAGAAAGGTTCAATCTCCTGTTCCTTCATGAATGATATGGTCCCATTTGCTGAAACTGGAATATGTTAGCCTCTGAAGTTATAAACCAGGTAGAAAACGCCAGAAATCTACTTTGTGAAGTTACAACATCACATAAATACTTTTTCTTCGAAATTATACTAGCCTCTGTTTAGCTGCAGTCCGAACCACACATCTCTTTTAAGAAGAAGCATTGAACCATATTTGAACAACCTTTGTTTTAGTTTTGATCTCTGATTTTTTTTTTCTGGGTAGTGCTAATACGCTGCCGAAGTTCTACCAGGTTACATAGAACCAAAAATCAATGCCACAAAACTAGAAATAAGAAAAACAGAACAAATACGAGCTCAAATGCTCCATATGCGTCCACACCAAAGAAAAGGAATTTGCTTTGATTGCATAAAGCACTAAAACCTTCATATTGGTATTTTTCTAACAGAGATTGACAGGACTTGGTGACTTCTGTTGATGCAGATCATTTTTTTTTTATATATATAGAGAAATCTTTTATCACATATGCAAGATTGCGCTTTGTTTCGATAATCTTACAGTCATTGACTAGATAGCCCGCCCCTTGCGTTTGGAACTAAACCAATTTTCATTCCCAACTGCATGAAAGTTAAATGAAATGGTGAGAGTTAATATACCATTGCCAGAAATCTGTTGTTTCATTGTGATAGCGGTTTGTTTAATCCTTAATTATCTGCAAGCAAACATTTAGTGTACAGTTTCTCCTGTTTCGAAGAGTTTCTGAATCATCCAAGCTGTGATAAACAGAAAGGTGTGTCCCTGATGCATTTGAATCTCCCTAGGGATAACTGCAGCTTCCTGGTGAAGTTCAGTATGAAATTAGAGGGAGAGGGGAGACAGATACGACGGATCTAAGCAAGAGAATAGTGCTTTAGGATTACAGTAGTCTTACACATAGTTAAAAGATCAGGCTAGCAGTGACCGGTCCAGGAAATAGATAGAGAGTTCGGTGGATGAACTAGGTTTATCTAAGCTCTTTAAAAAACTAAATCAACATTTTTTTTAAAAAAAAAGCCTGTCTTTTCTACTGACTCGACCTCATCTAGGTTTTAGGCTGGCGGAACACAGAGTTGACCCATTACCTAAGGTCTTATGACTGGTCCGACATGTACCAGTTTCTTCCTTCAACAGTAATAACCTCAGAGTAGTAGGCATGCTTATCCAAAGCTGAAAAGTTATCACTCTTAAGTGTATAGAGCAGTTTCAGGTTCGTTGACGAATAAATGACTCAACACTACCAGAGCTTTTGATAGCAAAAACCTCCACTGCGAATATGCAAAGATCATTGACCAGGAAGCCATTCGAAGGGTCACGAAAAGCGTCATGGGAAAGTGATTCAATGAATCCCCATTCCATCTTCGTCTTAGGAAATCGCTGGTCTATCTGATCTGCATCTTAATACAAAGATATATTACTTAATATTTTAAATGGGAAATTATGAAATATTGAACTCTTGATCCAGGACATATATACACGTTGGACGACCAAATATCTATCAAGAATTCCATCAAACACAAGAAAATTGGCAGTAACGTTAACCACCTAACCTTGAGAAACATCATCTGGCTCTGGCATTGCTAACAATAAAGATATGTGACAACTGCCACGATCTTCCTTCTTTTCCCATCTGGGAAGAGGACCATTCTCCTATAAAATAGTATATTTTCTTACACCATAAGAAATTTTTTAAGGAAATAAATTGGCATATGATGGGTCGGGGTCTACACACTCGACTATATGGTTCATGTCATATAATTTAAGGCAACGCCCACATAAAACACAAGCCTAGAGCTCTAACGAGTCATGAAACTCATCTGGGATATCAAGAGTCTAAATGTAAACTCATTTTCTCAATTTTGATGCCAATTGACCAAATCTAAGACACATTGAGGTAAGACAACTATTTGCTAAAAACATAGGAACCAGAAGATAGATTTGCCTTTAATAACATAAGCTTTTTCTATTCAACCCAGGCAAACCCAAACCACATGTCATCCAACTTGCAATAGCATCATCACCAAACTACTGGTCTTCGGCTCTCCACCCTCGCAGTGTTGATCACTACAAGTCAAGGCCTTTTCCAGCCCACCAGACCCCAAATTCTAGCCATACCTCGCCATTTGTTACTCCATAAAACCCAATTCAGCAAGATAAAAAGGCAAATCCATCACAATGACAAAATAATTCTAGAAATAGGCAGGGTTGGTCAGAGTAGCAGAAAGCAGCAGACTTTTATCATTTAACATTGTTTTAAGTTGCATGTTACAACAACATAGTATCTTCTGAAACTAAGTCCAAGAACATAGACTTAAACCCAGGTTGGGTCATCCTTCATCATCTTCGATCATACACATGAGTGCACAGTTTCTCGGGTCTAGTGTACCCACCATACAACAATGTAGTATCATCTCAAACTATGTCCTTTGGACCATAGACAACCCACTGATTCATGCATCTTCCACCAAAATTGACATAACCCCTCACTCCATACACCTTCACCCCCAACCAGGAGAGCACAACATAGAAATAGAAAAAGAAAAGAATGGTCTCATCTATTTATCATTTTATTTTCTTGCCAGTACATCAAGTCTCAAATTGCTTGCCTTCAAAGGTTTGTCCAAATCTCCAATCTTTGGGAGCAACGGTGTAAGAAAGAACAGTCATCTTATCACTACTGGTGACCTCAAATGAGAGAGCTTGATTCTGTAAATTTGCATTAACATGCCAGTTTTGGCCCCAGTTCCTACCCATATCAAGCCAACCCGTTCTTGAACCTTTAATCCTCACTGAAGTTACGTCTCCAGCACCTGCAACATTGCTGATCAGCACAGAAAGGAAGATACCGGACCCAGAGATTGTAAACCGAATCCCTCCTTCCTTTCTGCACTTAATCCTGTTCAAACGCAACCAAGTTAAGGATAAGGGAAAAAATTATTATTTGAAAACAACAATAGCAAACTTCAAGAACCTTTATTTAGATTTCAGATTAAATGATATATATCCGGTACCATCAGTAAAAGAAAGTAAAGGCTACTTATTTCTGGAATAATTCAAGTATATATAAATGCTGTGTTCTTGAGCTTACTTTTGCTCTAGCAATTAAAAGAACAGAAATATTTTCTAAGTTAATGCCAGTTAACCGTAAGCTTTCAGACACTTACAAAGGGGTTTTGGCAAAGGAATTGTCAGTATCATATACAAAAGAAAACATATACTGTTGGGTAAATACCCCTTTGAATTTTCAAAGCCAAAACAGGTGCTCTTGATTAAATCCCCACAAGTGATGCCATGACTAAGTTTGCAGGAGACCGGGTGCACATTAGCACTGATCAGGACACACAAAGCAATAAATTTAGATTGTCCATCCCTAGTCTACTTGCTTAGTTACTAAGATTACACCAAGTTCTTCTTTTGATATGACAAGAAACCTTCCTGTTTCTAAAATTACAATTAACAACTTCTAATGTTTAATCTTTCAATGGAAGCTATAAAAAATGAACCTAAATACAATAAACTCAAAATGGTCAGTCTAGTTCATCCTCAAAGGAACCGAGGCTGAGAGAAACAAGTTTTGAAAGAAGAAATAGACTAACAAAGACAAACCAATTAACATGGAATTGCTAAATCTAGCCCATTGGCACTCTTCCTTTCAATGGCTAAACGCATGTTAGAAAGAAAGAAAGAAGTAAAAGCAGACAAAGTCATTGAAAACTAACAAACTAGACACTCAAATTTCTAATCTTGAAAGAATTAGGCAAGCAAATCATCAAAATTTCTTCAAAAAAACAAAAAATCCTCTCTCGCGTAGCTCAAACTTTTAAAGCACTAAATGTGTTCCAAACTGCATGCCTAACCATGCTAGGATGAAACCTTAACCTCAACTTACAAAACAACAAAATCCAAAAGGGTTTTCAGGATTTTACCTTCTGTACTGAACAGGCATATTAGCAGCCTTCCAAATGGCAATCTTTTCAAAAGATTCAATGGGCAGCACAAAGTGCTTATTTGGAGTATTACATTTTCCACCAGCATCAGAAGGGAACCCATAATTTGGAGCACAAAAATTAGTAACAGAAACAATAATAGAAGTCCCAGGAATACACCACCTCAAATCATCAACACATTTGATTTCAAAACACGCGCCACAGATCTGTCCACGTTCAAACATTGATTCACTCAATGCTACAGTTGCCATTCCATATCCCGCCTTAACCAAGTCCCCATATCCACACGCGCCTCCTACTGTGTCCCGGGGATCGGATGCTGCGTAGTAAGTAGCGCGTGCGGGTTGCCATTGGGATAGGTAAGTGGACAGAGGTGGAGGGGTGGTGGTGGAAGAGGTGTGGGAGGTGGTGGTGGGGGGGAGAGTGAGGAGGAGGAGGAGGAGGAGGAGAGGTTTCAGGAGAGTGTGAATAGGGCCTTGAAGTAATGGCGGTGGCATCTTGTTGTCTTTTTTATGGGAGAACATGAAAGAGAAGGATTTGTTGAGTAAGCTTTGATGAGGTTGAGGTTGTCTTTGTCTCTGTTCCTTTATTACAGAAGTAGTGGAAACTTGAAGTGTGCTTTAACTGCTATAGTTTCCTTTTGCTTTTGTTACATTTATGCCCCCAAGAAGATCTATCTTTTATTTGAAATTGGGTGAGTGTAGAAATATACCGTTAAGTGCAGTTAATTTCGTGATATTTGTTTTTTATTTAAAAATATATCTAATTAATATTTTTTATTTTTTAAAATTAATTTTTTATTAAAAAAATTTAAAATATAAAGAAGTAATTAATAAAATTTAAAATTCTTGAAAACGTGTGGCCAATATAATTCTCAAACATATTCTAAGTTGAATAATTGAATTTGGATAAAAGATGATATAAATCATTTGTTGAATTCAAATCCAAGAATCTTTATAAATTATAACTTTAACAATTGGGAATTTAATGTATAAGATATTTGTTTATCTTAGTTTTTATTTTTTGCTATTTATTTGATGAAGTCGGAGTTAAGATACTTGGTTCGGCTAGAAATTTAGAATGTTTTGGTGGTTCAATTTGTTTTACAAAATGCTTTCTAAATTGATTTTTTCTTGAAATGTAACAAATATTTTTAGGTGTTTTTCAATAATTTTGATGTGTATATGTAAAATAATTAAGAAAATATTACTTTGATGTATTTTCAATTAAAAAATACTTTTGCAACAACATTCAACATCATATTGCTAAACAAATAACTAGTTTAAAGTCTAGGTCATAGGTTTAATGGATTAACACTGGTAAATAGTTTTTTTTTTTAATAAAGTTTGATTTAAAAAAAATCAATTAAAACAATATTGTTTTGATTAAAAAAATTGAGTTAAATAGTTATCAGATCAAGACTAGATTGAATTTCATAACAATAGATGAAGCAATGCAATCTTGAAGAGAATTTTACATTTTTTTTTGGGTTGACAACTACAATAATTTTAAATGGAAAGACCTAGTTGAGAAATATTTGATAGCAAGAAATCAATAAACTCAATTAGTTTGAGAGGAAATTGAGTATTAGTAATAAAATTCAGGTTTTTCTCCTTTTTATTTCATTTATAAGTACACAGAAGATGAGTTACCTTTACATTTATAAAAGATATAATAATAAAAAGAAAAAGGGCCATGGAGACTTTGTTAAAGGCTAAGGATGAAAAGGAGGCCCTTTTTTGGAAAACAAAAATAAAGTATGGGCAAAATGGGAAACATCTTTATTCAGGATGGTTTCCTTGGATTCTTGGTATTGTCTGGTCGCAGGACATCTTCAAGCATAAATATGACTGAAAAATCAAATCAAAGCTGAGGGTTGTTCATTTACAGATTTAATATTACAAAGGAATATATTCCTGTCTTTTATTGTCATTAATTCAAAAATAAAGATTAAAAAAATAGATTAAAATTGCATTTAGCTATTATTTTGGAATAGAAAATACAGAGAAAATAAAGATATGTTTTCATATTTTTTTTATTTTAAAAATATAAATTAATCCAAAACTATTCTAGAAAATTTTATTTTGTATTTTTATCTTTTCAACTAAATATATTTTTATTTTCAAATATCATTATGTATGTAGAACATCATACTTAAATTTCACTTCAGAGCTAGTGAGATTCGAATCCGTGACCGCTGGTCATCAGAGCTCTAATATCATGTCAAAAAATCATCTCAATCCAATAATTTAAACTTTCAGATGAGATCTCGTGATATGATTTATATTATTTTCTAACATATTAAAATAATATATAATATCACTACATCAAAATAATATAAATATAAAAATATTTTTAAAATATAAAAATAAAGACACTGTATAACTCACTTTAACTAACTCATTCTCGTCGAATCAAAGCCTACCATCTCACCCTCTCTTTTTTCATGAAAAGCCACCACCTCAAAAGTGAGCAAGAGATTAGATACATTATAACACCAACATGCACGACCGAACCTTGTTTTATTTATTTGTTCTTCAAAAATGTAACAGTGATTGTGATACTATAGTTTTTCATGCAGTAAAAAATCCTCAAAAATAATTTAAAGTACATTTTTTACCCGTTTTCTTTTTCTTAACAATGATGATGATGATATTGAATTCAAACTCTTTATAATGGATATTTGTTGAGCTTTCTTTTCTCTTCTTTTTTAGATTAATGTGGACCGGATCAGTTTGTGCATATCTTGATTAATTTTACGAATCCTGAAATTAACGACCATGTAAATCTTCAGTGGCTCTGAGAGGACTCGAACTTGTAATCATTGAAAAACAAACTCAAGATCTGATCAGTTAAGCTATCTCTCAGGATTTTGTTGAGCTTTCTTCTTGATTTTAGGAGAGAATTAGTAATGTATATATGTTGTAAAATTATTTTTTTATTTTTTGTATATGAAAAACATGTCTGATCTTGAATTAACATTAATAACTTAATTTTGCATTTGGATGCGATTTTTCTTTTTCCCTTTTAATAAAAAAAATTATTAGAGAATAATATAAATCATATCTTGGATCTCACTTAATAATTTAAACTATTGGGTTGAGATGATTTTTTGACATGATATTAGAGTTTTGATGATTAAACGGTCACGAGTTCAAATCTCACCATACTTATTTATTTGATAAAAATTAAGCACAAAGTAGTGTGAGTTTATACAGATAATTAATGTGGTATGTTAGAGAATAATATAAATCATATCTTGAGATTTCACCTAATAGTTTAAGCTATTAGACTGAAATGATTTTTTTGATAGAAATAATGAACATATATACTTTAATTATTTTAGAAAAAAATTTTCTACTTGACAGGTTATGTTATAACTAGTGCCCTTGCAAAACAAAATACTGGTATTTTTTTTTTTTTTGAGTGAATGGAAAACATGTTTGAATGCATATATGGAATTCATGACTAATATGGCAATTAACCTGTCCTGTATTTTAAAATAACGTTAATAGCTTGGAATATCATTAATATTTAAAACATCGTTAATATCATTGATATTAATTTTATATTATAAAATTAATATCAATGATATTAACGATGTTTTAAATATTAATGATATTCCAAGCTATTAATGTTATTTCAAAATAAAAAAATGATGGAACAATTATAAATATCATATAATATATTTCAAGATATTATTAATATTTCAAAATATTAATGATATTTCAAGCTATGAATTTTGATATTTCAAGATTAAACTAGCTATATTTCAAGCTATAATTTCTATGAAAAAATGTTTCACATGGAATTGTCATATCCATCAATTTAAAGTAGAAATTAATACTATTAATTACTCGAAAGAATGGGATTAATTACTCGAGATTCAAATATTTCAACCGTTTAATTTTCGAATACACTCACTGAGAATGATTTGTGATTTTATCAGAAGAGATTTTCAAGATTCAACCGTTTAAGTTGTCAATTATAATTAAAAATCTAATTATTTAATTTATACAATATTGATTGGTACTCGTGGTATGATTTAAAAATGGAAATACAAATGAAATCATTTAATGTTTTAATTACATTGGTACTCGCGGTATGATTTAAAAACGGAAATAAAAATAAAATCATTTAATTCTTTAATTACTCCTTAATTACGATTCTATTTAAACCTTTGACCTAATAATGGTTATGCCATCTTTTTTTATATATATATAGCAAACATTTCAATATCGTATGGCCAAACTTCCTTTCCTTGATCTTCCATCTAAATTTGACGATTCTTTCCTTCTGATTTACCATCAATATTTACGATGGCCTTGACCAGAAGGCTGGCTATTTTAGGGTTCTGGATTTCCATGCTCTTAGTGACGATGAACCCCTTTCTGGCAAGAGAATTAAGAGATGATACAAGTGCTGTAGTGAAGTTTCCCTACAAAAGCCATGGCATATTGGAAACATACATTAGTCCTCCAACTATGGGGGTAGGTGGTAGTCAAATATGTGACCCAAAAAAGGATCCTGCCATATGTCAACAACCGCCTGAGAATCCATGGCGCAGAAGTTGTGAAAAAGAGTTGCGATGCAGGAGCGCCCCCCCACCGGCGCCTTGAATGGAGGTCATGGAGCTAATGGATTAGTAGCAGTTTGGTAAAAAGGAAACACATTCAGTATATCCACGTTGAGTTTTCATTATTATATGTTAAGAACTTTATTTCCTCTTTGTTTGAAGAGGAATGATGCAGGAGTGATCCCCTACCGGCTGCAGACATTAGTAGCAGCTTGATGAATAAGAAAGAACGCTTTTAGTTTTGAATAATCATATATGATGGCACCTTGAATTTTCATTACTATATATATGCTAATAAAGTGATCTCCTGTTCTATATTAATCTTACATTTATTTTTTCCATATATATATATATATATATATATATATTTGTTGGCACATAAATTTTATGTATTGCATGGCCAATCCTAGCCACCACCTTGCCTTTAAGCTCGTCGCTCCACCGCCAGGTCCCCAACGTACCATACTTCCTGAACCTCCACTGCTGTCTGATATTGATAAAACCTCAGCAGCTCAGCCCCATTTTCTTAACAATGATAAAACAGGAAGTAAGCTGTAGCTGAGAGTGCATTAAATCGTCAACCGTACGTGCCAACACAAAATTTAGGAATGGAGGCAAAAAAAAAAAAAAAAAACTTTGGAGCTGCTGATGTTATGTTAATTCTTATCTAGTGCCTTGCTCGAGCCAGCGCCACATTTGCTCGTTGAAGATTCGAAACAAAACCCACTGATCCTTTCTCATTGCTTCGAATAGTGGAGATAAATATAAAATCCTCCTCTCTCCACCCTGAACCGTCAACCGTGCAACACTTGCAGAAAAGGCTCTGTCAGAATTTGAAATGAATTTCCCAATCTTCTCTTGAATTACATGAACTTGAGCCTGGTATGGTGATATGATACCCATGCTAACCTTCTTCTTAGTACCATTAATTTCTGTAACATCAAAATGAAGTCAAAAGAATCCCATAAATCAAATGTTATGCCAGAAACTTCTGATATTTCTTAGTACCAACCTTTGAAAAGGCTCCCCCGACTATATCTGTTGGAAATAATTGAAGGGAGAAGGGAAGTATGGTGGAAGACAAAACTCTTTCACATCATACTACTCCCCCAGGAGAGGAAGTCCCAAGGACTTAGACTTGGATTACTTTGTTCCCAATACAAATATTTATACTAGTCTAGGGATAATTCAAGAGACTTGAAAGGATATACATATCTTTAATAATTATACATGCACCTAGAAGAACTAAAAGAACACTTTCAATGTAGAGTTCAAAATTAATTCCAAGAATATCAGCAACAGCAGCAGTCTCAAACGTATTTTTGAAACTCTGTTGTTCAACCAGATCCTCTTTTCCATAGGATATATTTATCAATGGGCAGGATTCAAACGTAACCGTCTCCTCTAGCCCGTTCCTTTGACGTTTGATGCATCCAAAATCTGTCTGCCATGCTCTGTATCAAAACAACTTGAAACCGCAGCTTCTTGTGAGTTGTTTAAATTAGAGGACTTTAATGTTTCCCTTTTGCAAGCAAAGACAGGACCGCTATTTTCACTAGAAGAGCAGATAGTACAGTTTCCACCATCCTTTAAAACTGGATGAACACAGTGTACAAATTTTCCATCTTCAAAGCTGGAATTGCAAATACGAGATGCTGATCAAAAAACGAGAATCATAATTCTTATATAGTGAGATCACTTTGCAGCCTTTTGTTAATAATTTTCGTGTTCTTCCCTTCTAGTTCCAAGCTCAACGCTTTCCATATAACCAAATTTGTTAACTTCTTTTCAACCTTCAATTTTCAGGATTCCATGCACCTCACTGGTGCTTTACAAAGATGAGTCCATGAAAGCCGCCGCCTATTCCTGCTATCCACAGTACTTCATCCCTCCCTCAGCCTTGTAAATAATTAATTTGGAGGAATTTGATGAATTCTTGGATGATGAGAACCTTCAATTTTTAATGAAGTGTATTCTAAAACTAAAAAAATTAACTATTATAGCATTCTTCAACATGAGTAGTAGATTTAGCATTGGTTGACATGGTCAAACAATATATATAGCTAGCTATGCAACATGCAAGGATGACTTCCTTCTTCTGTCACACAGCTGCAACATCCATTCCAGAACTAAATGATCAATCTTTTATTCCTTTCGTTTTATGAGGTTTATGATACAGTGTTTTCCTTTTGTTTCAGAACCGTAACATCACAGGAGTTCACGAAGAGTTGGGTCAAGTCAAACCATCTATAGGTTGGTCTTTTACGAGTATTTAACCATGGCAGAATTGGTGCTTTTGAAGTAAATAAAGATGAACTGGGAATTTTTAGTTGTACTATGTGAAACAGTGAAAGTGATGTTTGGTTGATGAAGCAGTATTTTTTTTTTTTTAAAGCTAAAAGATTCAAGCACATGCCAGTTAAGTGTATGTCAAGAATCCACTGCTTTTGTACCAGCGCATTAATTTTCAACTGAAGTATTGGATTTGAGCTCTGTCTTCAAGTCATCTTTCAAACCACCTCTTGTGCTTCTTTCTTGTTTTCTCAAGAGGAAACACCACTATTTTCACTAAAAGAGCAGACAGTAAGATTCTTTTCATGCTGCAAGAAGAAAATAGGATACATTGGTAGCAAATGAGGTTGGGCTCAATATAGAAACAATTATGACACACAAATTGAGGCTGGATTTGGATACTAATGAAAGTACAATGTTGTGGTGAAGTATGAAGATAAACAAGAATGACATCAGAATTTTTCTTCAATGGCAGATAGTTCAACACTTCAGCCCAAAAGATATTTGAAGAGATTCTATACTTGTTGACATGTTTCCGCGTGAAGGGGGGAAATGAATGACTTCATGTAATGACTTGTTGACATGAATTATTCTGGTATTTTCTCTACCTGTCAGGCGAAATTTCAGAGTTCAAAAGGGAACTCAAGCTTATAATGGAAGAAATCTCTCTACAGTAAACAAATCAGCAAGTTTCCGCGTGTAGGCCTTGATCATCTTTGATCAAATTGTTTATTTATGGATGTAATAACTTGATTTCCTCCACGAAGTATGAAATACCTAACCGCATTGGAGAAATTGCTTATTATCAGTTGTGAAAACCTTGATTTGATGAGAATAAAGGGAGGAAAAAAGGAAGAGATCCAACCACTTTCCCTTCAAACTGTACTGTTGGTAGGATTACCAGCAACAGTAGCATTACCAACACAGTTTCTTCAAGGATCAACGAACTCTTTGCGAATATTTATTATTCAAGACTGTCCAAACATTAGAGTAATTCCAGAGTGCTTTGGCAATTTAAACAAACTTCAAAATCTTCGGATCATAGATTGTTCAAGGTTGAGCAAAAGGTGCCAAAGGAGAACAGGAGAAGATTGGCCAAAGATCACTCATATCCCTAAAATCAAGGTTGACGATGATGACATCGAAAAAGAAAGATCGAATTAGGTAAGAATTATGAGAATTTAATATTCTCATATTTAGTTTCATATTTTTATTTGATTCTTCAATTTTTCTCTCTTGTTGTTGATCTTCGGTGTGGTTTCTTGTCGCCAGGGTCCTGTCAGCTCAGATCTTTTACAAACAGTTTAGTTGCTTGCAAAAACCAGCTTGAGGCTAGATTGATCTACCTTGTTTAATTCCTCCTGCCTTACTCAGCAAACTGTTTGTGATAATTTCTTTCATTAATACATTGATTAACATCTAGTTGTTATCACCTCATGCTTGTTCTAATACTGGTACAAAATCAGGCATTGCAATAACACAACGAAATTAGCTAGAAAAATCATCAGAGGAATATGATCATCTTCGGTTCCATTCCATATTTTCTGAAATACAAGCATCAACACCAAGTTGATTCAAGATACGAGAAAGGAAAAACATCATATCATTAATTTTGACTACCATTCTTCAACACAAGCAGTAGATTTAGCATAGGTTGACATGGTCAACCAAATATATAGCTAGTTATGCAACATGCAAGGATGCCTTCCTTCTTCAGTCGGACAGCTGCAGCATCCATTCAACGACTTGTAGAGCAACCTGAGATGTCAAGCTCTTCCCACATTATGTCAAGTAACTGGCCTTCACCACCTAGGCTTTGATCCCATTCTTCCATTACTAAATCCATATTTCATGTTCCTCCAGGGGCTGTCTGATATTTCATTAGTAAATAGTACGATTCTCTCCATGTTGTATGAAGAAAATAGAAGATATTGGTTGCAAATGAGGTCGAGCTCATTATAGAAAGAATTAGGACACACAAACAGGGGCTGGATTTGAATGCTAATCATGAAAGTACAAGAATGTGGTGATCAACTATGAACATAAATACACTATCAAAAAAAGAGAAAAAAAAAAACTATTAACATAAATAAGAATGACACTAATTTTTTTTTTTTTTAATGCAATACTAATGAGATCTAAACTCAAATACACTTGGTATAACGCCAAATAACGTTACCAATTAAACTAAATTTTCAATTGCGTCCCTAAATTCTCCTTTTTCTAAGTGTAAATCCATGAGATCTTAACTCAAATTATATGAAACAACACCAAATAACATATCAAGTACTCCATTTTTTGTAATGGTATAGATTTAAGTTCTTCGTACCTTCAGAAGCCATTCAGCTAAAAAGAGAACCGCTAAAAAAAAGTATTAAGAAGCAGACAAGATATTCTATATGATGAAGGAAACAGCGTCAACAAGTCAAAGATAACATGCGCCGCCGCCACCAATCAAGCCACCCATTTTTCAACGGAAATCTGGTGAGCCGAAACACTCTCCTCCATCTCCTACCATTATAGTGTTATTCGTTTGAACACAATGATGGGAGACTTTGGGGGTACCAAAGACAACGTCGATATGAACAATGGAAATTTAAGAGTCCAAATTAAGGAAACTACCTAGAATTTGCACTACCATGACAACCAAGACAGCTTGGTAATTTTATATATCCCATGGGCCCTAAAATATATAGTATTAACATAATTACAGTTAAAATTAGCTAGTTGGCGTCGACTTCTCATGAATGTTCAATATAGTATAACATGAATTCACTCTCATCTCAATCTCTTTTCTTCCCATCAATTCTCCTATCACTCAATTCTCTTCACTGACAAAAAAAACATGGCAGAATCTTTTGCAGCCGAGATTGCAAAATCCCTTTTAGGGAAGTTAGGCTCTTTGGCTGTCCAGGAATTTTGTTTGGCATGGGGACTTGAAGCTGACCTAGCACGTCTTGAAGAGAGATTGTCAGCCATCAACGCAGTGCTGTCTGATGCGGAGAAGCAACAATCAAGGAACAACAAGATTCGGCTCTGGCTCCAAACGCTCAGAGAAGTCTTGTATGATGCGGAGGACGTGCTGGATGAATTTGAGTGCGAGACTTTGCGAAGGCAGGTGGTGAAAACTACGGGCAGCACCAGCAGTAAGGTACGGCGCTCTCTTGGTCTAAGTTCTAATATGATTGCATTCCGTTTAAGAATGGGTCATAAGATAAAGAACATCATAGAAAGACTAGCTGAGATTTCATCTCTTAAGTCTGACTTCAACCTCCACGAGCATCCTAATGATTATAGTAATGTCTTGCATGAGGAAATGGTGATGAACCGATCCTTCGAGAGTTTTTTCGGTCTTATTGGAAGAGATGGAGACACAGAACGCATCATCAACCTTTTAGTAGAACCTTTAAGAGATGGTGACGCACATCCCCTTGTCCTTCCGATGGTTGGAATGGGAGGCTTGGGGAAGACTGCTCTTGCCAAATCGGTGTATGATAATGAAATTGTAAAAGCTCATTTCGAACTGAAAATGGAGGCATGCGTTTCCGATAGTTTTTCCTTAAAACTAGTGATACCAAAAATCATTAAATCTGCAACTGGGGAAATATGTGCAAATCTGGATGAGGGTGAACTAAGACAAAAACTAGTAACAGTTTTGGATGGTAGGAAATACTTGCTTGTCTTAGATGATGTTTGGAATGAAGATCCTCAAAAATGGTTGTTGTTGAAGCCTCTGTTATCAAAAGGGGCGTTTGGAAGTAAAATCTTAGTAACTACCCGTAGTCAACGTGTTGTTGAGATTATGGGTACTGTTACTCCATACAACCTAACTCTTCTGGGTCAAAGGGATTGTTTGTCGTTGTTTTACAAGTGTGCATTCAAGGAAAGGCAAATGGAGTTGTATCCAAATTTAGTTGAAATTGGGAAAGATATAGTGGGAAAATGCAAGCAAATTCCTTTGGCAGTGATTAACTTGGGGACTCAACTGTATGGTAAAACTGATGAAAAAGAGTGGGAATCGGTGAGAGATAGTGACAAGTGGGAGGAGAAGGGAGATGGTATTTTACCTGCTTTGAAGATAAGTTATCAACGACTGCCGACTCACTTGAAAAGATGCTTTCTTTATTCTTCCATTTTTCCAAAAGATCATCTCTTCTCGGATCTTGAATTGGTGCAATTTTGGATGGCGCATGGACTCATTCAATCATCAAATCCAAATGAAAACTTGGAAGATGTTGGCTTGCGTTATGTGCGTGAGTTGATCTCAAAATGTTTCTTCCAAGATTACGAGGATTGGATTTTTGGAGCTTTATTTAAAATGCATGACTTAATGCATGATCTTGCATCATCATTGGCTCAAAATGAGTGTTCAATCATAAGCTCTCAAAACCACCAAATTTCCAAAACCACCCGTCATTTGTCAATTCTCGACTCTGATTCATTTTTTCATCAAACTCTTCCCAAGTTCACAAATAAATTACCTCATGTGCGGTCAATACTCTTTGCAACTGGCCTAGAGGCTCCTAGATGCAAGGCAGACTTTGAGAAATGCTTGTCAGAATTTAAACATTTGCGGTCTTTAGAATTAATGGATGGTTCTGAATTTGAGGCTTTGCCTGAGAAGATTGGTGCCTTGAAACATTTGAGATATCTCAGTTTTACTGGGTCAAAAATGAAAAGACTCCCAAAATCCATTTTCAAATTACAAAATTTGCAAGCTCTGCTTGTAGGTGCAAAAGGATTAGAAGAGCTGCCCAAAGATATGAGGTACATGATCAACCTTAGATTTTTATTTCTGGTCACTAATCAGAAGCGGTTCCTAGAAGGTGGGATTGGGTGCTTGGAGTGTCTTCAAACTTTATTCATTGTTCGATGTGAAAATCTCGAATTTTTGTGCGACGATATGCAAGGTCTTAGAAGTCTTCGTAAATTGGTTATTGCTGGATGTAAAAGTCTAATTTCTTTGCCGCAAAGCATGAAATCCCTAACTGCACTGGAGGAATTGTATGTTTGCGATTGTGAAAAGCTTAATTTAATGATGACAGAAGAAGAGAAAGAAAAAAAAATTCGACCGCTTTCCCTTCGGATTGTATTTTTTGGATGGTTAACAACAACAATTACACTACCAAAACAGCTTCTTGAAGGATCTACGGACTCCTTACAAACATTTATCATCGGAGATTGTCCAAGCATTATAGAATTGCCAGAGTGCGTCAGCAATTTAAAGAAACTTCAAAAACTACAGATCAGACATTGTCCAAGGTTAAGCAAAAGGTGCCAAAGAGGAACGGGAGAAGATTGGCCCAAGATCGCTCATATCCCAAGAATCGAGGTTGACCTTGATGACAGCTAATTAGGTGAGGATTATGAGAATTTGATATTTTGTTTCATATTTCTATCCATTCTTCAATTTCTTTTTTCGTTTAAATTATTATCCCTAAAAACAATATTCGCTTTGGATAAAAGAAAGAACGCCATGTTTGTTCTAATTAATTTCACAAACCTCTTTTGTTTTGGAGGGTGAGATTCACACGGAACTCCTTTAGCTTTACCCAGAGCAAAAGAACAAGACAGGGTATGTCATGATATTGCATTCTAATTAAAAGCTAACTAATTCATTCAGCAATCTGCTACATCATTATTAAATTCCGTGTATGCATGTCTGATATTTTTCAGCTTTCACTGGTGTTTTTGCTGATGGTTATTCGGAGACTTCAATGTATCCGGTGTTGTTGCTGATAATTTAGTTTGTTCCAATAAAGATGAAGAACGTTTTCTGGAGATTAATTTCCATTATCTATGTGCTTTCCTCGGAGTTCCTGCTAGTAAATTATTCGTTGTTGCTACGATTTCCAATTCTTGTGCCCTGGCCTAATTGCTTACGATATTCCCGCATTTGTTCTTGATGTTACCTGCATTCAGTTTATTTGCTGATCACGAAGTTTGCTCTCTCGTTGTTGATCTTTGGTTTGGTTTCTTGAGCAAATGTAAAAGTTATTTCATATATTCAAGCAACCATGCCATGGAAGCTACCCAACCGGAAGGGCCAAAACACTCCACTAGTTTGTTTGCATGACGGTCGAGAAATATGTGAAGAAGCTCATTTGGACCATCAATCTCCATTCTCTCCCGATTCCCAGATACGACCATATCTCATAATGTTCATATCCATATAATTCGACAGCTGATCTCAGGACACAGGCTGCCACTTCCAAACTGACATGTTGGTTAGGGAACATGTAAGTATCCTGCATTTCATTCTTAGTAGTGTATATAACAAGAAACCAAGAGTCTTTGTTTTCCCAGTTCCTTGAAGATCCCATATTAATTTGACAGTATTCTGATGACAGCATCCAGTTCTGGTAATGCAGCTTAAACCTGCAGCTTCTTGCGAGTCATTTCAACTAAAAGATGGTAATATGTCCCTTATGCTCTGAAGAGGAAACACCACTATTTTCACTAGAAGAGCAGATGATAATAATGTGGTGAAGTATGAACATGAACAAGAATGACGTTAGAATTTTTTTCTTCAATGGCAGATAGTTGAACGCTTTAGCCCAAAATATATTTGCAGAGATTCTACGCTTCAGCCCAAATTTTTCATCTATTTAAGCTCAGCTTGTGGACTATTTTAGGGATGCGACAACATTTAAGGCTTTCTCAAATTCTTTTCGTTTTTAGCCTTTACGATTTACCTTTAAAATTTAATTTTTATAGTTCAGGCTACATCATTTTTCTACATTTCATTTAAGATGTTTACTTTCTTAAACTTTGAAGAACAAGTTGCATAGCATGAATATGAAAGTGTATTTGGAATTGAAAGAGTAAAATCACGTTGATTTTTTTTTTGTGCCATTATTTTTTTTATCAAATTGATATTATTTTTACTTCTTACACAATAAAAAATCCGGTCAACCCGTGACCCGAGACATGATGGGGGTCAGCTCTCATGCTAAGTTTTAAAAGCATGATAAAAAAAATAAACACCAAATATGATATGAAAATTCATTAAAATTAAACAATGAGAGATGGAATTACAAAAAAAAAAAAATCAAGAAGAGAACTCAAAATAAAAGGAATTACAATTATAAAAATGAGAATCAAATTTAACAACAAAAGGAATTAAAATAAAATTATTATGGATGAAATCGAAAAACAAAATTCAATCAGAAAAAAGAAGAAAATTAAAAGCAAAATAAATAGGAATCAAAAAAATAAAAATCAAATTTTATTAAAAAAAACATAAAAAATCAAATGTCAATGGATGAAATTAAAAAATAAATAAATAAAATTCGATATAATTAAAAGATTGAGGATCACTTTGCAATTTTACAAGATCAGTACATCTTTTGATGTGAAGGAGAGATAAAAAAAGCGAATATAAAAATTATCATCAGAGCTTCATTATGTCATGGTGGCTGACACATGTTGGCCTGCCATGTAAAGGGTGACACGATGCTTTGGACGTTGTCCCGGAAAGGGACCAATGACAATCAAAAGGCACCACATGCTCTGTCCAAAAGGTACAGACGCCTCCCACTTGCTAGCGCCACCATCTTTTTTATTTATAACAAGACCAGAACACCATTGACCCCACGCGATAATTGCAAAAAAAATCGATGTCAAAAACCAAAAATACCCCTCGACCTTAAGTAAAAAAAAGTTGACCCTAATGACTATTTGATAATTATATTGTATAAAAAATATGAAAAATCAAAAACACCTCTATGACATTAGCTGTCTTGTTTTTTTAAAAAAGGCATGGGTGTAATTACACTACAATAAAATGTAAAAATACAATTTTACCCCTAGTGTTTGCTTAATCATTTGGTTTTTGAAGGTTAAAATGATTACTGTACTGTGAATTTTACTGTCCAACGAAGAACAGTCTTTCATTATGCATTTATTATACATCGACAGCTTATAGCTAAGAAAGTGAGATGAGAGTGAAAATATATTCTCGACGGGTGTTTCTTCCTCTCTTAGCCATATAATTAAAATTAAAAAAAAAAATTGAAGGAATATTTCATCACTCTAATTATAATTATTGGTTTGATAAAATAAAATTCAATTACCATTAAGTACATGCAAGGGGCTAGGATCTGATCCCTGTATACTGAGCTTTTTGCAGGAGCAAATATTCTTGTTTGGTCTAAGCTTCAGCTACCATTAGGCTTGATGTCATGTCTATTAGTCAACCCAATAAATGTCGGGCCAAAAATCAGGCGTTTCAGTAACACAAATAATTTAGCTACAAAAATCATCTGAAGGATATGATCATCTTTGATTCCATAATTCCATTTCATATTTATAAAATATAAACATTAACATTAAATAGATTGACGATTGAAGAAAGGAAAAACATCATATCATTAATTTTGACCACCTTTTTGCAACACACGTAGTAAATTTAGCATAGGTTGACATGGTCAAACAAATATATAGCTAGGCAACGTGCAAGGATATGACCTCCTCCTTCAGTCAGAGAGCTGCAATCTCCACTCAAGAACTTGTTGAACAGCCTGAGGAGTGATCAAGTGCTATCTTAATTTTATTTCTTTTTAACACGTTAGAACAAGAGAGTTTATTTTAAGATCAATTTGACTATAGTAAAGATGTCCTTACCACATTAGTTATTAGTACTTGCACTTCACCACCTAGGCTTTGAATCCATTCTTCCACTGCTATATCCATATTTCCTGTTCCTGTTCCTCCAGGGCGCCTGTCTGATATTTCAAGATATCATACAAGAATCAATGACAGAATTTGAAGCTCATAAAGACAACATAGAATTGATCTTTCTCTTTTTGTTCTTTCGGAGGATATTCTACAGTGAGACTTGTTCAGAAATTTAGTTTTGCATACCTACTACTTGTTACTGATGCTTCTGATTCATCCCTAATAACAAGTGAAGCCAATGGTTGTGACAGAAGTTCTGCAAGATCAGTTTCAGAGATACTACTCCCGGCAGCACCATCGAAACCCATTGGCCATCTCATTGGAACAACCAAATTCCTGCAATTCAGAAAGGACAAAGAAACGATAATTGATTTTTGTTTGCTTCAGGCCAGCAGCATGTATAGTAGAGAATACCCTATCCCATTCGGCATCATTTCGCATAGCAATGGATGTTTAGCCTAATTGTATTCTTTCTTGAAGAGCAAGAAGGGGAGAGGTCTCGGGTCAGGTTTGAGACCTGCCCTTGTTGCATAAAACAGAAAAAAAAAAATCTGAGGTTTGTCAATGGATTCCTACCGCTGATCAAGTCAAACTAAAGCAACCGTTGATGTATAATACCAGAATCTAGTACAATGAAAGTAGAGAAATGCTTACCCTTCTTTACATTTGTGCTTGCAGCGATTCATCTTATCAACTGTATAATTCCCAAAGACATCATCGAGACGCCTTGCTAGTTTAGGTAAATCAGGTAATGGTAAAACATCCCACACCTTGAGAATTTGTGTGTGGTTTGAGTTTTCCTTGATTACATCCACTGTCCAAATCAGTTTAAGCTGATCATTGACTCTGTATTGTTCTAACAGTTCAGAAGAAGTTCCATGTCGGACAACGATGTTTCTCTCTTCAGGAGATTCCCGCCAGCCACTCGAAAGCTTTGACAACGAAGAAATCACTTCCTGACGAGCCTCATTTCTCACTTTCAGAATGGATTTCCGAAAATCGTTACTGAAACAAAACTTTAATGGGAAAAAGGATTGAGGTGATAAGTCCACCGAGTAGTATTCAGCTTGAGACATGACAATAAGAACTAGCAAAAAAATCGAGAAACAAGAAAAATTAGCACACATACCTTCCATCTTGCATTTCTGAACAGTGGAGAATTCACATTCAGCAGAGCATCAAGTTGGTCCAATTCTAAAAAGGCATCCGTAATAGCCTTAGACAAGCTTTTATCCTCTTCGGCATTATAGAAACACCCCCGTTCCTTGGCATCAGTAACTAATTTCTTCCAAATAGAATCGCTGTTGACAAGAGTTGCTCCATTTCCCAATATCCAGAGGCAGTGCCTTCATTAGACAGTACATCAAAATTGTTATTCAAAATCATCAATACATGATGCATACACACACATTAACTTGAAAAAACTTGCAATGCTAGTGGCTGACTTCTGGTATTTGGAAATGATACCTTGCACGGGTCAATGCCACATTCACCCTTTGGCGATTGGCAAGGAAACCTATTTTTCCATTTGC
>Ga0307510_10002134_pt1 | contig 22341 bp, 17 predicted proteins | sample 12_EM_MG_FD_207224 | JGI IMG/M metagenome (GOLD analysis project Ga0307510, IMG submission 207224) | Populus trichocarpa ectomycorrhiza microbial communities from riparian zone in the Pacific Northwest, United States - 12_EM | ecosystem: Host-associated > Plants > Roots > Unclassified | place...
TAAATAAACCCAAACATAAAGCATGGTATTACCAATCAGCATATGTAAAGATGAATACAAGCTGTCATCAATCCATAGCATGTAGGTATCACATGCAACTATCTTAACAGCTAGTTTTGATTTCACTTAATATGCTGTCACTTGAAATAATTCCACAGATCACATTGATTTATGTTCATATGGACATTACCTGAAAGAATTTTGCCCTGTGTTTCGCCATAAAGATGGAAGGTAAGAGGAGCACATACAGTTTTTCGTAGAAGTTGGGATATTCTAAACCATGCTTAGTCATGAGGATGAAGAGACTGCTAAGGGCCATGACACTGACAACACCTCCAATATCATATGATCTTGTCAAAAAGTCACTGCGCAATTAAGTGCAAATCAGCAATTCAGTTACAAGTAGGACGAGGTATTCATATCCATGAGGTAAAAATATCCACTGTAATGCTATACCATAACATTATTGGATTAGACAGGTGAGGGATGACTGCTTGATGGAGATTGGAGAGAACCTGTGCATCAAAGACAAGAATATCAAAACAGATGGTGGGGGGGGGGGGAAGAGTATGCAAAGGCCAGTGTTCAAATAAACCACTGCCACATCAAAAAAAGGAAATCCAAACTCAATATCAGCCTTGAAACTAAACATAAGTGCACCAATACAAGTGTGGGGCCAAGAGCCTTACCTCCTTGTACACATCAATTGGAAGTGGTAGCCTAAGAAATGAAATCCAAGCCTTGGTAAACTTTAATTTCATCTTTTTGGCATAATTACCAGCAGATAAAACCTGAATGGACCACAAAACATAAAGCTCTATACAGAGTATAATGGAGTATTATACAAGATCAGAGACTACCTAGGATAAGATATGAAAAAAAAATTGCATGAAAAACTCAGCAACAACATATCATTGATGACTCACGTCATTATCATGCTTCTCAGATTTAAGGTCTTTGTCTTCTGTTTTCAGGTGTTGAGAAGGCCCTTTCGATTCACCTTTTTTAACAGAGAATCCTGATTTGTATAGAAATGATTAAACTCAAAATTCATCAACCCACCAAAGTAGCAAGCTTGTAAAATAAAAATACTAAGGGCAGAAAAGTAGCTAAACTTTTAAAATTATCTGCCACTTTTGATGCCTTGCATTGAATTGTCTGAAATAGTGTGTGCCCATGTGTGTTTGTTAGGAAGGAGCTGTATACATGCATAAAGCAGCTCTCAAGTGATCATACACTGATATTTGTACTAGCAAACTATTACCTGAACCACCCCACAGCTCATAATCAGAATTCTGTTCTGGGTCTTCTAGAGGAGGGATATTTGATATTATATAATGAATCTTGTAAATAGAAAGCTCCAGGCTGAAATAATAGAGGAATAAATAAATTTCCACATCTCTATAACACCAACAGAACAGAACATTTTCTTTCAAAAACCAAATTACCAGATGTGACAATCATAAACAACACTAACCTTTCCCTTGAATCACTCTCACCAACTTTGTCACCACTCTCAGTTTTTCCATCTAGTAGAAAGAAACAAATCAAATAAACAAACATCTGGCAAAAAAAAAACACAAATTTTCGAAATGACTAATCTATACCATTACCAGAAATATCTTTCAACTCCAAATTCTTAGCAAATTTTTCAATGTTGATGTAAGTAAAATAACTGTACCGCAAACCCAAAAAAGCAAAAAACCAAAAATCAAACTATTATTCATAAACCAGCAAAATCATAAAATTAATAATCAGCACTTCCACATTCTAAAAAGATAAAGCGAAAGAAAGACTTACCGAATATCAATGTACTTGAAATACTTTGATGCCAGCAACTCTAACACAAAATCCAAAGATTCTGTAGATTGCACCTGCAAGTAAAAATGAATACAGGCAGCTGTTCAGCATTACAATTAACACTAATTTGACATGCATAGATGAAACATAAGTAATTAACACAGATATTTAACAGTATATTTACACTAATTTATCATGATTAGCAGTAACAGAATAATTACACAAATTTCACATAATTATATGAACAAAAATATTAACAGCCAATCTGCGCTACAAAATCCGAAAGCTAATAGTTTTCACCATAATTAGATGAAATAGAAGTAATTAACAGCATAGATACACTAATCTCACAAAATTAACAGAACAAAACTTACAATATTAACAAGAAATCTGTGATAAATAGCCGAATTGAACCTCCCTCCATTTCCAGTCTTGACGAATTCCATTAGTGTATCCAACACAACTTCCTACAAAAATCAAACACGCAGAAATCATTAAAAAAAATACGGATTTTACAGAAGTTAAAATAAATAATTGAAAGTACAGACCTTTAAAGCATCTTCAGCTTTCGGCGATACAGCAACATCAACGAGAGATTTAACAAACTCATCGAACTTAGAGCGAAGCCAGGTTTTATAGATAACGTCAGCGTCCGGCTCGTCGTTGTCTTTGTTGTGGGTGGAGCTTCGGGAGGACGAAGGTAGGTCGGGGAGGATAGGAGAGAAGAAGGAGTGGAGAGAGAGGAGAGATTCGAGGACATGCTGAGGAGGAAAGTTAGGGGATATGTAAGTGAGAAGGAGAGGGAGGTTGTTTATGTGTGTTCTTGAAGAGAGAAGTTGGTGACCTAGGGTTTTGAGGTCTTTTAGACTGTGTTTTTTAGGGTTTCTTGGCTTGTTGATTGGATTTGGAGGAGGAGGAGCAGCCATGGTTACTTCTTTGCTTTGCTTCGCTATTGGAGGGAAAGCAGAGAGAGAGAGGGGAAGGAAACAGAAAGCAGTTTTTAGGTTTTTTAGGGGTTGGGTTGGGTTGGGTTGGGTGGAGAGTCGTTTAGAGATGTTAATATGTAAAATGCCAGCATTCCTTGGCCCAGAAGAGAGGCCCATGGATCCATCCAAAAATTGAATTTCTTTATCTTTTTTTTAATTAATTCTATTTTTTTAGGAAAACACAAAAGAAAAATAGCTACATTAAGTGCTAATTATCTTATAATGTGAAAATTGGAACGCAAAATAAATTATTATTAGTTTTAAAAGGCCTTAATTTTTAATACAACTCTTAAAGATTTCTATAATTGTTTTTTCTACGAACACAGTAACAAATGTATGACATTTATTTCATTTTTTTATTTCATGCATCATTACGTAAATTATCTTGTCCACTAGCACATTATATTGTATTTTAAAAACATGTGGAAAAAATATTATAAAGGTATTATGAACATAGATTTATTATACCATGGATTACATCATTGATATAAAATATTTACACTGTAAATGATATTGCAGTATCTAAAAAGCATTGTCTTTTTTGTTTATTAATTAAAAAATATTGTTAGATCTAACTTTGTAGTCTAATTCAAGACACTTAAAATCACGTTTTATATTTTTTTTTACATTTTAAAAAAATATTATTAATCCACTACATAGTGTGGGCAATATGCTATGAACATGACATAATATATATGTTTATTTTGAATATATATATATATATATATATATATATATATATATATATTAGTTTATTATCTCAAATAGAAAAAGAAATGACATATCTTCTCATATTTTATGATTTAAAAACAAAAAAAATCAGATTAAAAAAACTGAAAACATTTAATTTATGTCTTCATTTTATTTTCTACAACAAAAACACGTTTTTATTCTCTTTTATCCCAAAAAAATACGTTGCCGTATATTTCCAACTCTGTAATGCTTGTTGTATCTGAAGCTCGGTTTTTTATACATATAAAAAAATATATTACCATGCATCAAGAAACAGTCACAAGTCGATGATCACTTGGCATGTAATGGTTAAGAAAAACATTAGTAAGAACAACGTCGTCGATGAATGCTATATCCAATAACAAGACACGCATGCTAACTCCACTCGAGGAGCATAAGAATCAGGCATCTCATACAGTGATCAGATGTAAATATGACCCCAAAAAGGGTCAAGAAAAGCCCTATCTGAAATAGAAGCTGATTCCACTATGTCGTTCAGGACCAACTATGCTTGTGTCTGGCTGTGTGTAGCCATATCTCTTCGCCTGACTGCCTCTCTAACGACTCAAATATACACGCATTTCCTCCTTTGAGTTCTGCTAATTTAAAGATAGACAAGAACTTACTCTACTTCGGTATCTGATGGTGTCCTCCTTCCTCATGCTCGTCAGCAATGCTACAAGATAAAAACCAAACTCTATGGAACTAACAGCGCATGATCTCTCATTTCATATGTTTCGAGCATCCTTGATCCCAAGTTGCCTAAGAGAATCTGGGCCGACAAGGAATACACGTCTTGTTGTTCGGTATCTGAAAACAACTACTCCTTTAAATGATGTCCTTGGTATTCCATCCTAGAAATGAAAAGGGAAATAATCAAGTGGAGACACAATTGTTTTCAAAATGATGAAAAAAATTCAGATTCTGAATAAAGAAAATTAGATCGAATAAGAGTGGACATGCATAACCATGACACAGTGCCCCTCAGAGAAGGGATTTTTAACTGTAACATTGAACATTTGGATAGTGAAATGTCCCGTGAAATCTGAAGTGACATGACAGGAACTACTCAATCCAAATTATATACCCAAGAGCATATGATAAAGTCAATAATTCTCTCATCTCATTCCATATTGCACAACTTTATCCAAGTTAGAGCAGAGATACCTTCCACTCTTGGAAAATACCAAGCTGGCGTGCAATCCTTTCAAAGTCCGGTTGGTCCTTGTACTGGATACGTACATCACCCTCTATATTAGAGGCCTTAAGAACAGCATCAGTTCCTTGGATAGGTTTAGCTTTTCTCACAATGTCGGCAAAATGCTTTGTATACTTGTCCTGAGAAGAGCAGCATTACATAATTGATTGACTGGAATTAGATTTTAGGTCTCCTTCACTTTACATGAATTAAAAGAGTCCGTTACCTTCATCAGGTAGCTTAAATCCCTCGACTTCCAATCAACCTTTTGAAGAAGAGGCAAAAGTGAAATTCATTGTTATAATTTAACGATATGCATTATACATGCAGAAACTTCAACTAGGGGAAAGATGTGGAATACGTAATACCTTTACATCGTTCAGCTTAATAGGCTGGAGATATTGTTGGAAAAACTGCCCCATACTAGAGCCCTGTGATCATACATCCACAGTCAATTAGTGGGTATAGACAACTGGCCTGTGATATTTGGTGCCATTTCATTGCATCAACCTTGTGATTTTTGATATTATGAAAATAAACTTTCTTTCACTTAATCCCCTACATGTTTTCCAATGAATGATTAACTGATTTGTAAGCTTCTGCCTAAGCAGTCCTTGATGCATTTATATTAATCAACACTTGCTTAATATGTATGCCTGACACGGAGATGCATCCAAACAACTAGAAAGAAACCAACAAGTGCAGTAGTATATAGATAGTCATACATACATGTTCGCCAAAGTTATATGTTCTGCACACTTCTGGACGAATGAACTGTCGACCTTTATGATTCTCCTTCAATCGCAACCAATCATCCCAGTAAGTGGGTTTTTGTCAAGGAAATGTTAGTAAAATGCCTCGGCTCACACTATAAAAGCCTGACTTCAAAACAATATATACAATTGAAAAAGGATATGCTTTTGGCCATTTAGGGGATAGTTCGTCCCAAATTGATTTAGTCAGCATCCACCCAAGTCCAGGAAAGAAATCAGACCGATAAAGTTCGTCTGCAGAATACATTAAATAGCAGATCAGAAAAAACTAGGTAGTTCACAAGGTTCTTGCTTTAGCTCATTGAAAGTTAAATTGGTCATCACATGGATACATTTTAGAGTGAGAGGTGGTAGTATACGGGAAGTAAATAAGAAATGAACTTACAAGGATCATGCACAAACTGCTTTTGTCCATTGTCATTCCATGAGGAAACGGCCATAATGGACCTAACATGTTGGAAACCAAATGAGAATGAAACTAGCTTGCCAAAAGCCTAAGATCCCCTGCTTTTTTATATTAAAATTTAATGTGCAGGAACTAGAAAGAAAGCAAAAAAACATACTTATCCTTGTCAAGAAGAGCTGCTGCAGCCTCAAAGTAATCAAAAAAATCAGGAGCGATTTCCATATCATCTGTTTGAGAAGCAATACTTTAGCATTTTATTTCTCACACACACCCAAGTGAATATGGAGGGGAGAAAAGAAGTCCACCTTCAAGTATAATTACTCGGCTGAAATTATGCTTGTAAAATAATTGATCCATTGCCCATTTGTAATGCCCTATGGAAGAGATATCTATAGGTTAGTATCTTTCAGAAGAAAGCTATTACACAAGTAATCATTACTTGCAATCTTGTAATATGCAATCAATTCCCCAGGCCTTTCTGTATGTACTGGTTCAGAATCCAAGTGCTGCAAATGAACAAAAAAGAAGCCAATGAAATCAAGCATTACAAGTGGAATGTGAAAAGTCCTCAAAGCATGGCTTGACATACCACAAATTTACAAACATTATACATGCACCAAGGTTATCATAGCAGATGATAACCTTACATGCATACACAAAAATACATAGATTACAGTTTACCTGAATGTACATTAGCTGATCATAACTCATAGCCTTGCTTCTAACATTTGGGTCTGTTCCATCCTGAAAATTTGGAGAGAAAATTATTACTAAAAGAAAATCGGAATAGCTATACGGTTTCTTACGCAACATATCTATTGGACAATAGGTGCGCAAGCCATGCTCACAACCAAACCTAATTTGCATTTCAACAAAGGAGGGAGGAAAAAAAACTAATGCCAGTACCTGAGATACAAAAAGTGGATACTTTGAAGCAACGGAGCTTTGATACCTGTAAACTTATAAAACCATTCAGCTAGTGTGTAGGATTGAGTTCAATGCAGTAGAAAACAAACTACATGAACATAAAACATACTTCAAAACAGACTCAATTGTCCGTTCTAGATAATCAGCACGATTGCATGCCATGATCACAACTGCTGCCACTGGTACCTGCAAGAAGAGGTGGAAATAGGTTCTATAATTTGAAGCAATGACTTCAGGGGTGTTTAGGATTGTGGTAACGGTTGCTTTTCAAAGTGTCTTTTTTTACATGAAAATACATCAAAATAATATTTTTTTATTTTTTAAAAATTATTTTTTACATTAGCACATCAAAATGATGTGAAAATACCAAAAAAATATTGATTTTAAATAAATAAATAAATAATCCAATTTTTTTCCAAAAATATTTTTGAAACGCAAAAACAGCCCAGCGAAACAGGTGCAAGAAGAAAAAACAAAAACAAAGAAAAGAGGAAAACTCAGAAATTATCCACGGTTCAAGAACTGTACCTTATCAACCAGTTTTTTAAGGCCTTTTCCTGCAACATTAGCATAAAGAACATTCTAAGTTTCTGATAATGTTTCCGTTAATACTGAAAAAAATTAACCGTTAACAGCAAATGTAAACTGCCCGAAAGAAAACCTAGATAGACAGTAACTGACAGAAATCAATGCTGATATCAAGGAAAGGAGAACAAAAGGTAAAACATCATCAAAATTAACCTTCAACTCGGCAAAACAATTTGGTTCTTTAATACCCACACACAACAAAGAACTTGCACATATTTCAAATTTCTCGCTTCCCCTTTTCCACAGGAACAAAATTCTTAAGGTGGTCTGGGTTCGCATTTTGCAACCTAAGACCAAATTTCTATGTACTAAAATAAAATAAAAGTTGGCAGGCACCATTAGTAGCAAACTGAAGAGCGAAACCGAAAGAGTGAAGAGTGAATGAAGAGAGCTTGCGTAGAAGTTCCAGTAAGTAATAAAAAACATACTTTCAAGATCTTCAAGAAGCGCCTTGAGCTGCCTACACTCTTCGCTTTGTCGTTTATTTTGTTCTGAAATTATTTCCATAAAATAAATAAATAATAAATAGCTCCAATCCAATTCAATAATTGTCGAGAGAGAGATGAGCAGCAGCACCTTGAAGAGAAACGATAGTGCCTTGCTGGATACTAATCTGATCAATAAGCAAACGTGATTGACTTGTACAATGATTCTCTGATTCAATGGCAGCAGCAAGCCGATCCTCGTACTTTGATTGCGTAACAAATAACCGCATCTGAAAATTACACAAAAGTTCCAATTGTTTTCATTGGATCTGCGAGAGAGGATAAGAAGACTGCCAGTGAGTGGCCTACCTGGATATAGAAGAATGCGAGTGCGGCTGGTATCAGAAGGCATCGATAATCGCATCCCACTCTCCTCATTTCAATCCTTTTCTTCTTCTTCTTTTATTAATTAATTCTTCACCATTCTCTCTGCTCTCTGTTGCTCAATAAGAGGGTTTGATTTTCTTTTAACTCGCAGTAGTCTCCTAGCAATTTCCGTTTTCGAATATTCCGGTGGACCCAAATCAACCACCCAATAAGCCATTGCCACGTTTTCCAACGTTGATTAAAACGCCAACGTCTGTTTCGACTTGTAAACAAATATAAGTCAGTCACGAAGACGTCAGTCACGAAGACTAACTGAGCTTCTATTTTTTTTTTTTAAAAAAAAAAGGGCTTTCGAGATGGCATTATCATAGCCAAGTCCGGGCCTTTATCCTCTCAATCCAACCCTTTTGCAAATGCCTTCATTGCTATTATCGGTGCAGGGGTGTTCTTGGTCTACCTTGTTCTTTTAAACGCACTGGATGGCTTATCGGCTGTTACTGGTTTAACTAATTATAGTATGATGTTGCTAGTTCACACTCGTAGAAAGCTTCCATCTTTGTTTCTCTGGTAAATTCTCAAGGATCAACACTCCCATGGCAGCAACACCGACGACATCAGCTAAAATACTCGAACGAGCCAAACGGGTCAGTGTTGCAATGGAATTTAACCCCTATTAAAAGGAAAACAAGTGACAACCCCATACGCACCAGCTCTTAGCTGACATTGAAAAGGCAATAACTTGAGAAGTCAAGCTAATGGGGTAGATTGATGTTCGTTTCTATAATGACCTTGAATGTGTGGAATTGATACAAGCCACAAGGGCATGGCTTCTTGGACTCGGTTGAATGGGCTGGGTTCAAAGCTTAGTTCCACGTGAAGTTTTCCGTCCTGCTTCCCCCTGGTCCTTCTTAAGGTCAAGATTCTACCCTATTTTGGCTTGCTAACTTACATTACATAGCTCAATTAATTAATTTCCAAAAAAAATAACAACAGCAGTTATTATAAAGAGATTTAATTAAATCTCATTTTTATTATTTTATTATAATAAATACCTTATGTTCTTCTGTCATTAACCATATGCCTTGCTTTACTGTTTTTATCCATTCTATGTGGAATAACTAAACGCGTCTATCGTATAACTCAATTATTAAAATTTAAAAAGTTAATCATAAGGTGATTAGATATAAAAAAAAATGTTAAGATTTCTTTTTTTTTTTTTTTTTATTCCGACAAATACATTCACGTTCTCTTACAATTATTAAATCTTTTTGTCACTATACAATTGGTAGACTTTTCAACTTTGTTGGGTAACAGGGCTGATACAGATTGAAAGTCGGATTAAGGATCATGGCGTGATAACTAGGCTTCCAATAGCAATTCCCTATTTTTATTACCAGCCAATACCAATTCTGTTAAAAACATCATCAACGATCGATCTCTCTTCTAATTATTGCTCTTCTTCAAACTAAACCTCAAAACAAACGAACAATCAACCAATCAAACATGGGATTTGGGAGGAAAAAAGCATCCTCATCAGCAAAAACTTTTCCACCGAGAGAAGACACACCTCTCATAGCCAAGTCCACGCCTTTATCATCTCAATCGAAGACTTTTGCAAATGTCTTCATTGCTATTGTCGGTGCTGGTGTTCTTGGTCTCCCTTATGCTTTCAAACGCACAGGTTGGCTAATGAGTCTTATTATGCTTTTCTCTGTTGCTGGCTTAACTCATTATTGTATGATGTTGTTAGTCAATACTCGTGGAAAGCTTCAATCTTTTTCTGGTGGATTCTCAAAGATTACCTCTTTTGGTGATGTGGGTTTCACTGTTTGTGGTTCTATTGGGAGGTTTGTTGTTGATGTTATGATTGTCTTGTCACAAGCTGGATTTTGTATTGGTTATTTGATATTCATTGCTAATACTTTGGCTAATCTATTCAATTCGCCATCACCTAATGGCCTGGCTTCTCAAATTCTGGCCCTTTCAATGTCAGCTAAGAGTTGGTATATGTGGGGTTGTTTACCTTTTCAGTTGGGGTTGAATTCTATTGCAACGTTGACCCATTTGGCTCCTCTGAGTATTTTTGCCGATGTTGTTGATCTTGCTGCCATGGGAGTGGTGATTGTTAAGGATGTTTTTATAATGATGGAAAATAGGGCTGAAGTTAGAGCATTTGGAGGTTTGTCTGTGTTTTTCTATGGGATGGGTGTGGCTGTTTATGCGTTTGAAGGGATTGGCATGGTTTTGCCAATAGAATCTGAAATGAGAGAGAGGGAAAAGTTTGGGAGAATCCTAGGGCTGAGCATGGGGCTTATTTCAGTGATATATGGAGCTTTTGGCGTGCTGGGTTACTTTGCTTTTGGAAATGATACTCAGGATATTATCACTGCTAATTTAGGGCCTGGACTCATTAGCCTCTTGGTTCAATTGGGTCTTTGTATTAACCTGTTCTTTACATTTCCTTTGATGATGAACCCTGTTTATGAGATACTGGAGAGAAGGTTTTGGGGTGGAAGGTATTGTTTGTGGCTTAGATGGGTATCCGTTTTGTTGGTTACTTTGGTGGCTCTAATGGTGCCGAACTTTGCCGATTTCATGTCCTTGGTGGGGAGTAGTGTATGCTGTGGGCTGGGATTTGTTTTGCCAGCTTTGTTTCACCTGCTCGTGTTCAAGGAGGAGATGAGCTGGAAAGGGTGGAGTATTGATGTAGGGATTGTGGCCTTAGGCCTTGTTCTTGCTGTTTCTGGGACATGGTATGCTCTCATGGAGATCTTTGCTGTCAAGGTATAGGGTGTGTTCTTCTTAGAGTATGGCTGGTGTGAATTATAGCAGTAAGCGAGTTCCTATCCCCATTCTTTTGTAGACACGTTGCGTTATTATTATCTCTTCACTGTGAAACTACCTTGTCGATCTGGAAATTGTGTCTGATTGTTAGATAGGATGTTTGTAGGAACATGGATTCTATATTGCTGTCATTTTTCTGGTGTAACTTGAGAGTACATAGCAAACAGGATTTTAAGGAAATCTCTCTCATACTTTGTTTTTCTCTTCTTTAAATTGCTAGATTCAATTTTATTTTTTAAAAAAAGAAGAAAAAACTATACACTTGATATGTTTTGGCGTGATAGGATCACAAGTGGACACCGAGAGAACTCTGTTGATAATATATAGTGTCTGCATAAACTTATAAACCTGGGATTAAATTTCCATCCCCGCTCCAGCTCGTGTTATTTGCCAATGCCATCCAAGGGATGCCCATTACTGAAACTTTATTACTTAGCCGTTACTGTACACTTTTTTCATAAAACCTATTTTTAATTGGTCAACATAATGATTTTTTAATATAAAGTCTTAAAGATAATATTAACCAAAAAAAAAAATGTACCTATCATCGAAAAGCAAATAATACTCTTTTTAATTTGATTTTCTTTCTATAAATGCTTTTTTTTCTTCTAATTCTTTTCTTCAATATAGTATTTTATTTTTTATTGGGTTATCCCACTATCATGACATGAATTGCGGGTTGACAGGTTAAGCCGGTTAACTTGTTTTTTTTTTCATAATTAATTTGTTATTCTCTTAATTTCATTATTTAATATTGAGTTGATTTGAAATTAGGCTTCATAATATGTTTTACCTGTTTTTTATTAGGTTATTTTATTCTCATGATCTAATAATAGTGCTCAACGGGTTAACTTGAGTTGACCCGAGTTATTTTTTGTTTTTTTTTTTAAATTTTATTATTCAATATTGGATCAGTTGAGAATTAAGTTTCATAATCTATTTATTATTGCTTTATGAGGATATCTGGTCTTATGATTAGAGCACGAGTTTTGTCATCTTGACTTCGGCTAAATCATATCATTTTTTCCATTTTTTTAAGAGGTAATCTCGGTGTCATGATCTGGATCACAGGGCCTTCAGCATTGGATTTTATTTTTGTTGGGATGTTCTCATCCCATGACCTGGGCCACAGGTTTAGCGAATTAACTCAACTGACACATTTTTTTTGTTTTTTTTCTCAATTTTATCATTTAATATCGTGTTTCACTGAGAATTAGACTTAATGATTTGTTTTAATTTAGTTTTTATTAGGATATCCCGACTTCATGACCTGAGAATGGTGCTTAACGAGTTAATCCGAGTTGATTCAACTTATTTTTATGTCATTTTTTAATTATTTTTTTTACAAATTTCATAGTTCAACTTTGGGTCTAACAAGATTGATTGAAAATTAAGATTCATATTTTTTTTTCTATAAAAGTTTATCATAATCTCATGATCAGAATCGTGGATTTAGATGGTTAGACCATGATTATAGGTTTGACGGATTGACTCAGGTCATTTTAAGTTTTTTTTAATTAACATTTTTTTTAATATTATCCCTCAATATCGGGCTGGTTGGGAATTGAACTTTATAATTTATTTTCTATGAGGTTATTTTAGTCTTATGATCTAGGTCACGAGTATGATAAGTCAATCAAGGTCGCTTTTCTATGTCTTTTTTTAATTGATTTTGATTTTGATTTTGATTTTTATAATTCAACATTTTATTGATTGAGAATTATACTTCATAATTTGTTTTGATTGCTTTTTAAGAGGTTATCATTGCCTCATAACTCGGGTCACAGATTTAACATGTTAAATCAGGTTGATCCAAGTCAATCAAATATGTTATTGTCTTAATGTTAAAAAAAATATCATTGTAATTTTTTTAATCAAACTATATTTTTATAAATAATCTGAATTATTTTTAATTCATAAAGTCATTCAAATCATATCAGATGAACCCTTAAAGTTTAAATTTTCTTTTCACTATAGAAACAAAACATAAACAACATCGGAATATTTTTTTATATAATTTAAAAAATATGAACCCTAACCCTAGTGCAACTGAGAAATGATATCGTGTTTACATAAACTTGATATATTAAAAAAAAAAAAAAAACTATCAAATCATACGGAACACCGAGCGAACGCTGTTGATTGCAATAACTATACACTTAAAGATCCTGACAAAGAAAAAAGAAAAAGGAAAAAAAGGACACTAATTTTGGCGTGATAGGATCACAAGTGGACAAAACAAAGACAACTCACACCAGTCATCTTCTTCTCCTTCAATAATGTATGCAATCAGAATGTCACACACTGTTTATCAAGCGTTACCTGCAAGGCTCTGGAGAGATGATCGGAAGCTTTCTGTGAGACGATATCTCTGCAACCAAGACTCCTTTTCGTTATTTCTTCATACAAAAACAAATTAATATTTTCCCTATCCAAACAAAAACAATTTCAGTCTACACAAGCTACAAAACTGTGCCGTAGTCAACCGGGGAGAAAAATGCCCTGGTCCCACCTTTCGGGTGTAGGCTTGCCCTAGTCTAAACTCTTGCATAATTGGATCGATTTCACCGAAATACATGGTGTCATCGTCCCAGAAAAAAAGTTATCAATCAACTACATCACTGTAATCGGCTGAGCTTTTACTTGATTGATGTGATCGTACAAAAGAAAGGCAACCATTTCTCTGCTGTTATTTGACTTGTTGGGTGGCAGAGGCTGAACCAATGCAAACTGTAGTCTCTTTGGCGGCTGCTGCTGCTGCTCAATTAGCTCTCCAAAGTCAATAACTCCATATTCGTTAGCGCAAAACATTTATCCTCGAATTCAAGGAGTGATTTGCCTATGATGTGAGAGAACGGCACTACCAGCTCACTCCTGCTCCGAGAAAAATATCTTAAGAAGATGCCTGCCACCAGTACTACAGCATACACTTGGTTGACATCTTGCAAGCTTAACAGTAATTAAATGGGAATACAGCAACTCCTCTCCCGAGGCCTCTGTTTTGTGGCTACCAAGGGAGCTCAATTCCTCACCTTAACCTTCGTGAGTGTTTTTATACATATTTGTGAGACCGTAAGTAACCACTAGGAGAAATGGAATATCGAGTATCTATTATAGCTGAATAATAAACTCAGTCCATACACTGAATGCTGAAAAATAAGACACCGATGTGCTAAGACACCGGTAGTTGCCGGTAGAAAAAAAGTAGTTCAAAACAAGGGCGATTGAAACAGAAATTCACTTTAAAAGACAGTGCCTCTCAAACCAGACACGTTTCTGTCCTGACAGGTGGTAACTAAATTTATCCCAAGCATTGAAGAGTGTGTTGACGGTGAACTTCAAAAAAGTGACAGACCTCAGCAACTTTAATTTGTTTTTCCAAAGCAACGATGTCTAGAAATTGAAGATTTTTCTTGAAAGCAACAGTGAGCTACATACAGTTCATATTGGCATGCAGATTGAGATTTCAGCAGCAATTTGACCAAAGAAGGAGCATTTGGTTTTCTGAACCAATAATTCGGTAATGTCTCTGGCCTGCTCAATAGCCATAAATACTACCTGTTTAACATCAAATTCACTCCCTGTACTCTACTACTGGCAATAATTCAGTACTCCTTCGATCGAATTCAAATAAAAAAAGTTAAAACAAAGTAGTAGCAGAGCAGGTTAGGACAGATCAAGAAAAACCAAAAGATGATTCTCAGTCAGTCATTCAAACAAAACTAAGAGAAGAGGAGAGAAAGCATCGTTTATCACAGTCCCCTTTCACTTTCACTAAAGTTGATTCCCAGTTTTCCACAAACAACAAACGCAAATTAGCACACACCAGAGAGAGACACTCTTTTCAACTTTCAAGTCTCAAAGTGTGCCCACACGTTGCAGCTGTCTCCAACCCATTTCCCTCCTACTCTCCATTTCTCCCCACCTCGCCCCTCTTTATAAACCCCCTAACTCTCCTCCATCCCTCCTCACCTCCCCCCCCACCACTCAAAATGTCACAGCAATCCCATTTCTCTATATCATTCTTTTATGCCTTCATATCATTATTATTTATTCACCATGTCCTTGCTTCTACTAGAACCACTCCACAAGTTCAAACCTTCAACACAAAACCAGACATTATAAACCCAAAACTTCCGCCAAGAACCCTCTCCTCCTCTAAAAAATTTGAGGGATCATCAGATTTAGTCCATCTTCGTTACCATATGGGTCCAGTTCTCTCTTCAACTCCGATAAACATCTACCTTATCTGGTATGGCCGTTGGGCTAATTCTCAAAAACTTCTCATCAAAGACTTCCTCAACTCCATCTCCCCCACCACTGTTGCCGCCAAGCCCTCCGTCTCTGAGTGGTGGCGCACCGTGTCTTTGTACACAGATCAAACTGGAGCTAATGTCTCACGCTCAATACTCATAGCTGGTGAATATACTGATAGTGCTTATTCACATGGGACTGGCTTAACAAGACTTACAATCCAACAAGTGATAGCTTCAGCAGTAAAGTCTGCACCTTTCCCTGTAGATCACAAGAATGGGATCTACCTTATATTGACATCACAAGATGTGACTATGCAAGACTTTTGTAGGGCGGTGTGTGGATTTCATTATTTTACATTTCCATCAATGGTTGGCTACACACTGCCTTATGCTTGGGTTGGTAACTCAGGCAAACAATGTCCCGAAGTATGCGCTTACCCTTTTGCAGTCCCTGGTTACATGGGTGGAGGGGGGCCAGGAGCCTTGAAGTCACCAAATGGGGATGTGGGCGTGGATGGGATGATTAGTGTTATAGGCCATGAGCTCGCAGAATTGTCTTCAAATCCTTTAGTGAATGCTTGGTATGCTGGGGAGGATCCAACAGCACCAACTGAGATAGGGGACTTGTGTGAAGGGTTGTATGGGACAGGTGGTGGTGGTGGGTATACAGGGCAGGTTATGAGGGATACGCAAGGTAAGACTTTTAATATGAATGGCAGAAGAGGTAGAAAGTTCTTGGTGCAATGGATCTGGAGCCCTGAGTTGAAGGCATGTTCTGGTCCTAATGCTCTGGACTGAATAGGGGTGGTGGTCTTTTCCAGGACATTGAATAATGGGAAAGAAGAAAAAAAAGAGAGAAGAATAGATTATGGATTGTTAAAAAAATCTGGTTCTATGCTCTTGAATCATGATTTTTCTTTCAATTTTTTTTGTAGTTCGTGGTTTAATGTGGTGATGGAGATTGGATGTATACACAAGTGATGAAGGTGGAGGTTGGGGGAGGAGGAGGAGTTTTTCATTTTTGTATTTCCTTAGTTTTATTTTATTTTTCTTTTTATGGTTAAAAATAATTATAGTTCAGATGTATAAAGAGATGATGTTAGATTTTGATTCTATATTTAAACAGTAAACTTATTAATTTACATTTAGATTTTATTGTTTTTTAATGTTTTTTTCAATAGATTTTTCTTTGCATTTGATGAATTCTGCCTGAGCACAAGCAAAAGCCCAACTGAATACTTTTCTTGAATGCTTAGATGTTATTTTTGTGAATCCTTTTCTTGTTCTTGCTTGCCATGACCCACGTCCAACTCTTCAAAATACAAAGATAGCTTGGATCTTTTTTCTTCCCAATCCCAGTTCCTCCTCTTTTTGAAAACTCCAGAGCCTGACGGTTTAAGATTCTTGCTGTTCATTTTGAATGGATTTCACTAATAATTCTGTCATGATGAAAGCTAACAGTATCAGGCAATGGTAGTTGGTTATTGGTACATTTTTACAGCTAATGCACAAGAAGGTTGTTGAAAGTTAATCAATTGACGACGGGATGATTACTTCAAACTTGAAGGAAGCTGCAGAAAATGCATAACAGTACATGCTTTACCATGCCTTCTTTTCCATGATTCTCAAGCACTCACCTACTAGTTGCTAGAGGAGAGGTTAGAGGGATGACCCAGGATGGGGTCACCATGTTCTCTTCGAAAACTAATGCCTAAAAATGAAAAAAGTGCAGATAAAAAAAAGCAATATATCTGCTGTACATAAAGCCAAAAGTGATGTCTGAATCTTTATTTGTTAATTGTTATTTCTGAGTTAAAATACTTGATGTGAAGTGTAATCTTGGATGCTGCTGCTATAGATCGATTATAATTTATGCAATCCAAAGTCAAATGAAGGAAAAGGGTAGCCCAAATTGCAAACCCTCCCATACACATGGTAATCATGAAAGTAATAATGTTTCTTTTCTTTTCTTTTCTTTTCTTTTGCCTGCTTTTCTGGTAGGGTCTTCCTGTGTGCAAGCAGCTTTTACTGTTGTAAGTTTAAAAAACCTATAAATTATAGCTTTGTATTAATTAAAAAAGCTTTTAGAGGGACTTATATCCAAATATTTTTAAATGCAAAATAACATATATATAAAAAAAGGGAGCCTTCGGCTGTTCTCATCTCAGAAACTTTGAAAATGAGGTCATGGATTGAAATTGTGATCAAACAAAGGCCAAACACATTCTTGTCCTTTAATTAGGCGCGTCTATTGGAAGACTTGGCAGGCCACAGCAGGAGAACACTTTAATGGAACATTTGTGATCCACAGCTAATATTTGGGACCCATAAGAGTACATATTACTATGGTCGATTATTATGACGATTTATGAGCCCTGCCCTGGCCCCATTTGGCAGGGTAAATGAAAAGGTTTCGATGCTTTCGTTGGCGTGTAGCTGGGCTACAGCAACTGCGAGATGATAATGACATAAAATGTATGTCAGCAGGTGTCCAAGGTTCAAGGCTAACTCAGCAAGACATGAAAAACAAACTGATGCGGTGAAGCCCTCATTTTCCTAATGGTAATGCTGATTACTGATAGTTAATTCTGAGATCAGTGGGTTGTTTTGTGAATAATGGTACTGAACAACAGTGTTCTTGATGCTTCAAAAAGATAACAAAACAAGAGATATTATATTCTCTTTGTTGATGCTTTTATTGCTAACCAATTGTCCCCAACCAAACCAACTCCTTGTTTAGTTTCTCTAATTCCCATGACAGTCGGTGGAATATTAAAGAAAGCGCAGTAATTTTATTCCTGAAAGTTGATTATCTTAATTTGAATGATGGTGGTCCACTTGAGATATTTGGAAAAGAAATCCAAACTAAACTAGGGCTGTTCAGGTATAGCTGCGGTTGCAACTTGTGTTCCAAAACGCAGGTACTAATTATATTACTCATCCTGCGTCTTCTGCATTTTTCATACCTGTTCGTGATCAAAAAATTATCTCAAGAGAAGGGGGGATTTTGAATATACACATATACTTGATGTATGGATATTGTCCCATGAATCTTGTTTGACGGTGAGATTTTCTGCTCCAGGATGAGATAAAACAAAAGCGGGTGGGATTATGAAAAAGGTCAATGGGAAAATATCAAAAAAACAGATAGCATCATCATATAGCCGATTCCTTCTCGTGACCCACTAGAGAGAGGCCCCCTTATTCACCAAGAAGGTCTGTCCCAATCAATGAGTTGGAGAGCCACATGCAGTGTAATGAGGAGTTGTTACCCTTGCATGAGAAAGAGACAATCTGCCAGGTGAGATCTTGGGCTCAGAATCTCACGAACTCAAAATAGAACTCAGAAAGAATAAAAATTGCTAATCCAGAAAGAGACAATAAGCTGGGTAATTACTAGTCACTAAAAGGAAATTGGATTTGATTGTGTTTATCAGCATGAAAATATTCAATGGTTATGTGCTCTCTCCAGTTTGCTGGCTTGCAAATTGCAATGCAGGAAAATGCCCTTTTCTATGCTTAAAATCAGAAACTGGTTGGGACTTGAAAAACCTTCAGAAAACAGAATTTTTAACCAAAATCTTCAGAAATATAAATATTGGTGGCAAATGCTATTGTTTCAAAGAACTTGAAAATCAGCAGCATGACCTTTGCATCAAAGATGAAACTCGGTTTTGTATATATCCATCCATGTCTCCATCATTCCTATTTCTCTGTAGGGCACAATTGCAGGAGATGCATTACAGCACAATGTGGCCCAAACACATGAGACGAAGGCATATGCTGTACCTACATCTCAAACTTCTTTATTCTAATTAAGGAACATATTTTCAGCTTCTGATTAATGATAAGATTATAGGAATAAGGAATCTGAATTGGTCACGGCCTTGACATGGCTACTGTACACGAGGTCTCTCTCCAGCTAGTACTAAATCACTAAATGCCAAGGGACCACAGCCTGGCCAATATCCTACGAAGGGACCAGGAATTGGAGGCAGATAGATCTTATAGATGACCTAATATATGCTGTGTAGATAATAGACATGCATCAAGCGAGGTCTTGATCATTTTGCAGTAACTTGTCAGGCTGCTCTACGTTTGATCTCTTCTGGGCCTTCATTTGATCTTAGCCTTGTTTCGTTCAAGTTGGTTTTGTTGTTCTGATCATCTCCCTTCCTACTTCTATTGAGGTTTTATGAATTCTGAAATTAATGTTCAGGTAATCAAACTGTTGTTTTATTTAACTTAATATTCATCAATATAAAAAAAAAACATAAGCATTAACTTCTTATTTCTGATTTTATGGCATGTGTCCTAGTCTGTTTCCATATCTGAAGGAGGATTAGACTCCAAGTTGCCATGATGTGGCAAGGGATGCATGGATTGCTCAAACCACATCATAGCTTCAACAGCCACGTGCATTCCCAGGTGTTAGTCTCCTGCAGCTCTCCATTCCAACTGTGCTATATATTCACCAGCCTTTGAGGACAGCTATTTGTTAAACTTCGTCCATGCATGGCCATGTGTTAGTCTGATAGGATTTCTTGTGCCACTTGTTACTATAAGATTTCGACCACCGCTATATATATCCACAGTGTGTGTCCGTGACTTTGAGCACGCAATTTGCAGCATTACCTTTTGAGAGAGAGAGAGCAAAAGAAAGGAGGATAATGGCAGATACCAGGGGAGGTACTGTGGGTTTTAATGATGGGGATGGATGTCCTGTTCCATGCCCTGGTGGCACAGCCCGCAGGTCTCTAACTAGCTACCCCTTTTTCATTGTTTTGATTACTAAATCCTACTTTGCTATTTGACATATAGTCATAGAAATCTAGTTTTTGGGTTGTGTTCTTAGGACACAAACCATCAGATGATCAGAATACTGGCTGCAGGCGGGAGTGTAAGAAAGTACTTCAATTTTAAAACTCCTCCATAATTAAAATGCTCTTAAAACTCAAGGACAGATTTCAGAAGAATTCTTTTTGTTAGTTAAACATTCCATGCTTCTAACTTGCTGCTTGATATGAATACAGGTGTGGTTCAGTCAAGGATACAGGCGGAGAGGGAGAGGGAGCTGGACACAAAAAATGCTCATGTGGCGAGCACTACTGTGGCTGCAATCCATGCACATGCCCCAGGAGCGTGGTGACCACCGGCGTGGGCAAGGCCTACTGTACGTGTGGTGCTGGTTGTGCTTGTCCGACTTGCAGTTCTTGAAGAGAAGCTTTAGCCAGCTCGAGTAGAACGAAAGCAAGCTCCATCATCTCATCGATGATGAGTGGCATGCGTCTCTAGTTAATTAGAGACTTAGGTTTGGCTTTAAATAAGTAAATAACGAGTTAGCTGAGTTAGTGTTTAAATTTCAGCAGTACCAGATTGAACGTTATGATGTGTTTGGATGTTTATGCGGATGCTTTGTAATATCTAAATTTTTTTACTCAAATCCAAGTTTAAGCTGGTGCATGCCTAACTTAAATTAACCTAGATATATACAAGTAAAAGTTATAAGAAAATTGTTTTTCTTTCTTTTAAGTCCTGTGGCTGTCATGAGATAAAAAATTTCAATTTTAGATATTGAATTTTAAATTTAAAAAAATGCAAATAATAAATAAGTGGTTTCCTCTCATATTATTAATTTTTTTATTATAGTTTGTTTATGAAATGATGAAAAAAAAATTAGGGTTTATAAATATTTAAAGTTTATATTGTTAAGATTGATTCATGATTATTATGGGTTTAAGATTAATGATTGATTTTTAGTATGTTGTTAGAAATAAAAATTTGTGAATTGATTTGTTATGATTAAGAAATTTGTTTCAATTTTGTTGGAAAATTTGGATAGAATGGTCTCGAGGTTTAAGATGATAAAATTTTATTTTGGTCATTGATTTATGAAAATTATAGTTTAGTCCCTAAACTTTGAAAAATTATAATTTGACCCCTGAAATGTATTTTGAGATTCTGGGTATTATTCTTATGAGGTTAAGGATGTTGAATCTAAGTTTGGTGATTGATTTGTGTAATTTTTAGTTTAGTCTCTCCATTTAGAGATTTACAGTTTAGTCCCTGAACTTAACCGGCCGGCCCTACCGGATTAGGAATGCGAAGGCCTCTCCTTTTTTAACTTAAAAAAATACAATTTTGTCCCTGGAATGTAAATTGAAATTCTAGATAGGATTGAGGATAGATTATGGGTGAAATTTCAGTATGATTATGTATTTCTGACATTTACAGTTTTGTCATCCAATTCTTGTAAAATTATGTTTTGGTCCCTAATTTCTAAAAATTATTGTTTTAGTCCCTAAACTTAGGAGACAAAACCTGATTTTTTTATGCACTGAAGCCTTTTATTTTTGTTATTTTAAGTTGTTTTTTAATATATTTTGAATATTCGTTATAGGTACTTTTAACGATCCTCAATAGAATTTTCAGATCTTTCATATGATATTTCTTTTACTTTTATATTTTTCAGGTGAGTAAGATAATCTTTAATATGCAAGTAATATAAATAAATATATATGTTGATTATACGATGAGCACAACTAATTAATTTCTTAAATATTTATATTTGTTGCTTTATTTTCCTAATATTTTATTCTTGAATTTGCACTCGTATTTTGTTGAACTAAATTCTATTATTTGATATGATATACATTATTTTGATAATTATGTGAATATCTATTATGCCTTGGTATAAGACTTGTTTGTAACTCTATGCTAACATAGAGCAATTAGTCTATATGGATATAATATTATGTATATTTAACTGGTGAGAGAGGCACCAGCCTGTGACGACTGATCATCCTACATTAATCACATTCATGTGTCATCTGATTTTCTTCAGGTGTCATCTGCTCTCTGACATGTATTTCATTACTTTATGATAATATGCCTAGTATGTATATGTATATAAATCAACTTGCAAACTATTGATATCTAAAATGTATATTAAATGTTATTCCCTCATTAAGCTGGTTGAACTCACTTCTTATTTTTAATATTATTTTAGGTTTTTTAGT
>Ga0307510_10002135_pt1 | contig 22341 bp, 36 predicted proteins | sample 12_EM_MG_FD_207224 | JGI IMG/M metagenome (GOLD analysis project Ga0307510, IMG submission 207224) | Populus trichocarpa ectomycorrhiza microbial communities from riparian zone in the Pacific Northwest, United States - 12_EM | ecosystem: Host-associated > Plants > Roots > Unclassified | place...
CAGGTGAACGCGAGGCTGTTATGCCGGGGCCGAAATATGGAATTGAGTACCGGCTGTTATGGATAAGGGTAGAAATGGCGGAAGAGGTGTCCACCCTTCCGCCATCCATAGAAGGCCATAGAGGACCATAATAGGCCGGATATGCCTAATAAATAAGGGGTTTATCGTCTTTACAAGTCCAGTATGTTCCCTCATATTCCCTAAATAATTTGTACGTAGGGATGTGCGCAATGGCAAAGATCAACAAGCTCACCGATCAAGGTATCAGGGCGCTTAGCAAGCCCGGCCTCTACGGTGATGGCCTTGGCCTCTATCTCCAGGTTTCGACCTTCGGTACCAAGTCATGGCTCTTCCGCTTCATGCTCGATGGCAAGGCCCGCAAGATGGGTCTCGGCGCTGTTCATACCATTTCGCTCAAAGCCGCCCGCCAGAAGGCGCAGGAATGCCGTATCAAGCTCGATGCCGGATTAGACCCGATCGAAGACAGGAAGGCCGTCAGGCTCGCCCGAAAGGCAGAGACGGCGGTCGCCATGACGTTCAAGCAGTGCGCTAAGAAATACATCGATGCTCATCAGGGGACGTGGAAGAATCCGAAGCACGCGGCGCAATGGCCGTCCACCCTGAAAACCTACGTCTATCCCGTTTTCGGAGATCTGTCGGTCAAGGATATTGACGTCGGGCTGGTGCTCAAGGCGATTGAGGACATCTGGAAGACGAAGCCGGAAACCGCCTCTCGCGTCCGCGGTCGAATCGAAACCGTGCTCGATTGGGCTACAGCTCGGGATTATCGCTCTGGCGAAAATCCTGCCCGCTGGCGCGGCCACCTCGACAAGCTTCTACCGGCGCGCAGCAAGGTTGCGAAGGTGAAGCATCATCAGGCCCTACCCTATCGCGAGATTGGGCCCTTCGTGACCGAGGCCAGGGCGAAAGAAGGTATTAGCGCCCGCGCCCTGGAGTTCACCATTCTGAACGCCGTCCGGACCAACGAGTCCATCGGCGCCAAGTGGCCGGAGATGGACGTTGAAGCGGGTATGTGGACGATCCCGGCCGAGCGAATGAAGGGCGGCCGCGAACATCGTATCCCGCTCTCCGAGGCTGCCATAGCACTCCTTAAGGCCCTGCCGCGCGTCAAGGGCAATCCATATGTGTTCCCCGGCACGCAAGAAGGAAAACCAATCTCAAATATGGCTATGCTCGAGCTGGTACGCGGTATGCGCCCCGGCGACGGGCTCACCGTTCATGGTTTCCGCAGCACGTTCCGAGATTGGGCAGCCGAACAAACAGCATATCCAAACGAAATGGTAGAAATGGCGCTCGCGCACATTGTTAGCGACAAGACTGAGGCCGCTTATCGACGTGGCGATATGCTGGACCGGCGCCGGCGGCTTATGAAGGATTGGGCTGATTTCTGCGCTCAGTCCATCCGCTCTGGCGATGTAGTTTCCTTGCGGAGCGCGATAGATGCCTGAGTACATCTCATATACCGAAGCCTTGTTGCGCGTGGAGACACGGCTGAGAGTCGCCTCGCCGGAGAAGGCGCTCATCGAGGCGATGGTTCGCAGGCGAATTGATTTCGGCTACCCGAACTGGCAACTCGGTGACGATTTCTTTGATCTCGACAACCATCCTTTGAGGAGGATGAGCAAGATCGACAAAGAGCGGTTGGTAATCGTGGAATCTGCCAGCTTGAATGCCTGGATTAAACTCGTGTTGAATCCGCCGGACGAAACAGACGGCAATGTGACGCCTCGCGCTGCGCCGTCGAGAGCGGGAAGAAAACCGGAATATGATTGGGAGGAATATGAGCGCGTTTTTCAGCAGAGAGTTGCGGAGATCGGCCTTCCGGACCTACAGAACGAAAAGGGCTGGCGGACGCAAACCGATGTCAAAACGTTCCTTCTCAATCTGGCGGAAAAGGACAATGCCTTTCCAAGCGACACGACTGCTAAAGAGAGGGCAAAAGAGTTTATCCGGAGGGCGGGCGGAAATTAATTACCGACCATTACCGACCATTGCCGCACGATAAGGATCTGCTTTTTCCTGAAACTCCTCCTTGCGCCACGGAAATCCACCGTGGGCTTGCAAGGAGCAAAAGATGCAAACCATCCTTCGTCGCCATGACGTCGAAAAGCTGACCGGGCTCGCTCGGTCTACCATCTACGCAAAAATCAGTTCAGGGGAATTTCCCAAGCCGGTCAAGATCACCGGCCGCTCGGTCGGCTGGCTCGAAACCGAAATCACCAACTGGCAGAAAGCGTGCATCGCCAACCGGGATCGGGAGGTGGCATGATGGAATCTACATATGAAAACCGGGGCGCGACCGCCACAGTCGCAAACCCCGGGATTGGTATTCTGAACACCTCGAACAATAGTTATCCGGCGCTTCCAAGTCCAGCGGTTTTGTGGGTGGCGAAGCGCTTCCGCATCACGATTCCGCATGCCCGTGTTGTTTGCGAACTCTACGGCCTCGGAGGTGCGGCATGACGGAAACCACTCCAAAGCCCTCTTCCCAGGCCAAGTGGAACCAGGCTAACCCTAAGGCACTCTGGGCGCACAGTGCCGTTCGCTCCGCGCTCCGCAGGAAGTTGATAGTCCGCGGCTGCTGCGAGGTTTGCGGCACTGAGGAAGTCGACGCGCACCACGACGACTACGACAGGCCGCTCGCGATCCGATGGCTTTGCAGATTGCACCATCGCCATGTTCACAAGAAAGCGAGGGCAGCATGACGGACACTGTTGTTATCGCCGCTCAATGGCTCGCCGATCAGAAGGAGCCGCCAGCGATGGCGGTTCCCGTTCTGAAAGAGAAGTTCAATCTGACGGCACGCGAAGCCTGCGAAGCTATTCGCCTTGCCCGCGACTATCGCGTCTTGCGGAGGGCGTTTGGCTGATGAGATCCTTCACCAAGATTCTGCCCAGCATGTTCGAGGACAAACGATGGCTGCAGCTCGATTGGACGGCCAGGGCCGTATATTTTTATCTGCTCGGCGGAAAGCATCAGACCTCAGCGGGCGCATACAAACTACCGGATATGTACGCATCGGCTGATTTGCAATGCGATGTCTCCGTGTTTGTGTCCGCTCGCAAGGCAATCGCCGCTGCGGGATTGATCCTCTACGACGAGGACACCAACGAGCTATATGTCCACGATTGGTACGTCGAGAACGGCATAACCAACGAGAAGCACGCCACAGGAACCGCTCGCTGCATCGATCAACTCAGCAGCCCCGTAATCAGCGAGGCGGCGACAGCAGACTACAACACATCTTACGAGGCTTTCTATGATCGCCGGGCGAAAACCCCTCCTCCCGTCCCCGGAAGGAGATAGCGGTACGTATAGCCCTATCGAAAGTCCTACCGATACACAGAGACAGGAGACAGAGACCTGAGACGGAGACAGAGAGGGAAACCAAAACAAAAACAGAAACAGAAAAAAGAGATTTTGAGACCGCGCTTCGAAAGTCTCGAAGCAGGAATGGCTTTGGAAGAAAGGGGTAGAACAATTAAAGGTGGAGAAATGATTGAGGTACGTTGTGGTTTTGACGTGCTGAAATTGAACCGACACCTGTGAGCGCTGAAATGTTTTTTTCTTCAAAGCCCATTAACAGCCGATGCATTCCAACCGTTCATTCCGGCAAAGTCCAAGGAATTCCGGCGGAGGAATAATCCGCCAAATATTATTGAAAAGATTTATATTTTTTCCTCTATAATTGTTCTACGCACAGAATTTAGTACAATGCCGGCATGATTTGGAGGCCAACATGCCGGCAGTAAGCAAGAAAGTAGCAGCCACAAAGCCTATGGCTCGCAGCCGCGTCAGCAACGGCAATAAGTTGGGTAACGACATCGATGGCCGCAGCATGTGGGCTCGTCGCGTTCGTGATCTGATTGGGCTCTATTCTTCGGACGTGAACCCCGACATCTCCGCTATCCCCGAGGCAACCAAGAGCCTCATTCGGCGAGCTGCTGTGCTCACCTGCGAGTTGGAGCGTTCGGAGTCCGGCTTCGCTGAGAAAGGCGAGGCAGATCCTGCAGCGCTCACCGCCTACCAGACCACCGCCAATAGCCTCAGGCGCCTGCTTGACACCCTCAATATCAAGCCTCAGCACCAGGGCGGCCACAATCTTGGCCGAGCGGCCCGCGTGATTGAGAATGGCAGACTGATTAGGGATGTCACCGGGGACTATACGCCGGCCGATTGGGCGCTGTGCTACGGGGTTGAAACATCCGAGGTGGAGGATGCGCGCGCCACACCAGTGGTCTCCAGCGTGGCCGGGCGGGACCTATCACGAGCGATCGCCTTCATCATCGACCGGGCCAAGCGGGAAGGCATACCTGTCGAGCCGATCATAGCAAAGCTCGCAGTCGATGCCGGCATGGCTGAATACGCCGACCTGGAGGTGAAGAGCGATGACTAAAGCTATCACCACCGACGCCATCCCCGACTGGACCACCCGCAAGCGCGAGGCGATCGACAGGCTTGACCAGCTCCGCCGTGATCGTGGTGTTGCACTGTTGGACGGGCAATCCTTCGACGATCGATCCATTATCCACGCAGAGGCCGAATTAGACGCCATAGACGCTGCTGAGGTGGAAGCCGAGCGCCGGCGCCGTGTTGAGCAGGAAGCCGCTGTCGCGCGCCGTAGGGCCGAACTGAGGGTGCATCTCGTCGAAACCCTTGATGCTCGCTCCAAGGCCATCAATGAGGCAGAGCTTGCCACCTATAAGCTTGCATCCGCCCTTGAGCTACTGCTGTCCACCAGCAAGGACGTTTCCCGTACGATACAGGGTCTCGGGTACCATGCGCCGGGTAACATGGATGAAAACATCATCAAACTACGCGCGAGCCTCCGCATGGCGGCGATCCTCGGCCCTGTGTGCGGCAACACCTTCGGCAGGATCTCATTTCCGGTCGCGCGTGGCCCTCACCTAGCCGATGGAACGAGTCTTTTGGACAGTTGGCACGACGCCGACGCCCTCAAGATTGCCTTCGACATTTCACCCGCTCTCACGGAGACCGACCGATGACCGCTGATCCGACCGCAACCCCCATGTCCGATATGCGCAAGTTGCTGCGCATCGATCCGGCAAACGTCCATGCGAACTATGCCGGCCAGGTGTTTCGCGAGATCTTTGTCCGATTGCCCTCCGGAGTGATCGCCGACGATCTGAAGGAACCGCAGATCTGGGTGAAAGTGCAGGACGGCAACAAAGCGCTGAAGAAGTTCGACCGTGTCGTGATTGTCGCCTTCGATGAGACCTGGCTTGCTGAGGCCTACGTCGAGAACGCCGATCGCGAGAAGGTCATCCTTGCCCGGCCTCGGGTCATCACACTGAGCGAGCGTAACGACAAGCTGCTCAATGATGGCACCTATCGAGTGAATTGGACGGGAGCTGGCTACAACGTCCTTCGCAACCGAGACGATGCGGTCGTGACGACAACCTTTCCCAACACGGTATTGGCCGAACGGGCACTCGTCGGGATGTATCCCAAGCGAGCCTGATCGCCATGGGCCGCTCTTGTTGCCTCGGGAGCGGCCCACCCTTCAACTGGAGTCGAGCATGTCGAACGAGATTGTCATAGTCGATCAGCAGACGGCGGGCGGAAGCGAAAGTGCGGGCGTCGATAATTCCGCGCCTGCCAACCGTACCGACAGTAGGTTGACGCGTGCGCAGATCGAGCAGATCCGCGCCACTGACTTCGATCGGTATATTTCGGAAGGTCTCGACAAGCGCCTCCTAGCGATGACCAAGGAAGAACTAGGCATCGCCGCTCCTACCGACCCCATGGAGCCAGAAATCTCTCGAGAGTTGATGGAGCAAAGCGAGGCTGGTCGATATCTCTCGCGGTCCTGGGACCGGATGGGCAGCTTTCAGCATCAACTAGGACGCGTTCAGAGGGACATCAGTGGGCTTGTCCGATCTCTTGGTGATGATCGCCACCAGCGGGCGTTTATGGCCCGTTTTGACAAAGCACTTCCGGAGCCGGTGCGGTTGGCCATGTTCGACGCGATCACCACGATCGGTGAGAACAGCTACGTGACGCCCGTTTCGGCTGAAGACGTCAAGTTCTTCAGCAAGGATGCCGCCGGCGCGCTGCTGATCAAACAATGGGGTTCTGATGCCCCAACCCGGATCGCCAGGATCTGGAAGAAATTTGGCTATCTGGAAAGCCTGATCACCCTCGACCACGTCCGCGCCTGGTTCGACCAACTTAGTGACAGCGAGGCGCGTGCTGTGCTCGAATTCGCATCTCGATAGGAGCGCGCATGACTTCGATTGCTATTGCTAGGGTCGATAGTTTGTCTTCAAGCACTGCCGTCAAAGGCCCGTGCAAGGTTGCCGCCCCACTACTTACGGCGGCACGACCATCAAGTATGACAGCCCATCCACCGCGATTGATTTCATCAATGGCGATGGTCATGGCATCGCGAAAAACGCATGGTTCGCGGATCATAATGATGCCCATGCAGGCGGCTCGAAATCCCCGTTCCACCTTCAAAGCAGAGTGTTCGGCTCCGGCCAAATCGGACCGGCAACCACCGACGCCGGGCTTAGCCTTTCGCATGCAAAGAAGAACTTCCTGACAACCACTCAAAGTGGTGAGCTTGATGGCCTTTATATCGTCATGCAGCAGGGCGGCCCGGCCCCCACGACAAATATAAGCCAGATCTCCGGACTGGCGTCCTGTTGATCTCGATGCCCTCATCCGAAGCACAAATCTGGAGCATGCCGATGAATAAGCTTCCCACCTTCCACTGTGGCGCGCTGGAGACGTTCTCCGGGCCGGCGATCGGCACCTTGTTCGATCTTATCAATATTCTACTCAAGGCCAGAGATATGGTTATTGAGGGCAAGACGCCGACGACGGCCGGCGATCTTCTGAACATCATTTTGCAGAACGCGCCCTATGCAAACTTGACCTATGTCAGGCAGGCACTCGATCTCATAATTGTCCATACGCTGCTCCAAACCAACTTGGCCAAGAGCCTCAATAGACAGTATCAGCAGCGACAGAGACAATACGGACAATCGCGCCTCTGGTAGTTTCAGCGCGAACGCTGCTCCCAAATCGTGCCAGCAGCCAACACGATGATAAAGCCAATACAGGCGATTGCACCGCCAACGTTGTGGTCGAACATCGCAATAAGCGAAAGCACGGCAAAGAAGATGATCATGCCGAGCAAAACCTTCGTGTCATGGAACATGGCTGCTCCGACTTAGGTTTGTGGCATCTGAAAATTTGCCGGCACTGTCGTCGCCCGAGAATCATATATGCCTTTGCATTTCGGGCAGGCATCTCGGCCAGCTAGACTATTAGACACCGGGATCTGGAGGCCCAGCGTTTGCTCGCAGGCGGTGCAAAACGCCTTCGTGAAAGGTTTTCCATCGGCGCCGATACCGAAGTTGTAGCTGCCGATCCGAATGGTCTTGAGTTTTTCCGACGACCGTTGTTTGAGCGCAGCAATTTCTCCATCCTTCTCGCTTAGCTCTGTGCGAGCCTCGGCGAGAGTGATTTTCACCTCCGCGAGCTTCCCATATAGGTCGGCCAACTGGAGCTTGACTTCGGCCTGCTTTAAGTCGCCGTCCAGCTCTCGCAGCTTCTTGACAATGTCCAGTGCTTGGCCGGCGATCGCCAGCGATGATATGATGTCCATTCTGTCGGAGCCTCAAAGCAAGTTGACAAGCTTGTCCAAATTCTCGCCGCCGATAAAGATATCATGGCCGAGGTGATGGACGACGATCTCTTTCACGACCGGGGCTTTGGTTACGTCAGCCTTTACGAAAAGCAACGCGTCCCGAAGATTCGTAAAATTCTCTCGTTTACCGTGGGGCGCTTGCCAGATTGCGACGCTCACCTCATCGTCCCCATAGATCCGCATTGCTTCGGTCTCGTTGAACTCGCTCTTCACCTTTCAATCCTTTGTCTTACGGTTGTAGGGGCTTTGATTTGTCGGCTTCAGGGATATGCCTTCCGCCGAAGCCTTGCCTTGGACTGCAGCAGGTGTGCGATCGAGCTTCAAAGCAATGACGCGCGTCGGCGTGTTTCCTTTAGCAAGATCTTTCAATTGCGCGACTTGCGCTGGTGTCCAAGCCTTCCCGCTGTTGCCGGGTTTTTTTCCCATATGGTTGCCTCCTCACGTAGGGAGACGTGAAGTTGCCACAACCGATGGAAGAGTCAATATCGTTGTTGCTGGCGATTAGGTTGAGTTTTGCGCCAAGCGACTATAACCGCATCGACTACCGCAGATTATCTGCGCGTATGCAATTCTGGACGCTGTTCATATCAGCCGCAGTTGCGACACAATGCCGAAAGTCGTCATAGCTTTCGGCCATGGTTTTCGCCTTCTTCATATAGTCGTTGTGGTCCGACACGCACATGAAGCCGTTATAGTCGCAAGTATTCGGCTGAAAGCAGGTGGCGTTGCCATCGACGCATTTGCCCATGCTGCTGCAGACCTTATCGCCATAGTCGAGGCAGCTAGCCTGTTTGCCGAAGGGACAGGAAAAGCTCTCCTGCGCGACAGAGTTCGAGGCGTCGAGAAAAGCGATTGAAGCTAATAGCAACGCGAATCTGAGCATATCATCCCTCGATTGAGGGAATTCTGACAGACTGATTTAAATAGTCCAGCCGGCAGAAGTTTTGCTTTTACGATGTCTTCAAGAAGTGATCGTGAGGATGACGAACTTGAGGATATTGACGAACAGGAGCCGCCCTTTTCAAGGTTTTTGGGCGGCTCCGGAGCATAGTCAGAGACGTACGCTAGATTGTACGCAGATCTAAAAATATGAAAATTATTAAATGAAATCAATATTTATGGCGGAAGAGGTGTCCCCAATACCCGCTCATTTCTTGATATAATTTGAAACACTAGACGTCATAATTTTTATATGAAAATACAGCGTGTTATTGCTAGAGATGAGATAAATCTCATCTCTTGGTATTGTTTGAAATATCACCCAATGGCAGTGTTAAAAGTGGGACTGAAAGTGGGACGAAATTTTTATGGCACGGTTGGCGAATAAGCTCTCGGCACGCAAGGTCGAAACTCTAAAAGACCCAGGTCGGTATTCCGATGGAGCTGGCCTTTATCTCAGAATTGCCCCCGACTCGCGGAAGTGGACATTTCAATACACATGGATGGGGAAGAAGGTTGAGATCGGTTTAGGAACGCCGCGCGATGTTCCCCTCGCCGCAGCACGCGATAAGGCTGCTACATATCGAAAGATGGTCGCGGCCGGTATCGATCCACGGGAAGAGCGGAAGCCGAAGAAGGCATGGACGTTTTCAGAAGTCGCGCTTCAGTTTGTTGAAGACAATGAAGATGGCTGGCGGAACGATAAGCACAAAGACCAATGGCGCTACACTCTGTCGCTTCGGAAAACGGATGAAGGCGGATGGATCGATGAAGGGTACTGCGTATCGATCCGCGACAAGCCCATTGCTGACCTCACGACAGAGGTCGTACTCGCCATCCTGAAGCCTGTTTGGCTTACGAAGGCGGAAACGGCTTCCCGTATCCGCGGACGCATAGAGGCGGTATGGAACGCCGCCAAGGCTCATGGAAGGGTTTCTGGTGAAAATCCCGCCCGGTGGCGCGGCCATTTGTCAAACCTCCTGCCGAAGCGGGAGAAGCTGCAGCGCGGTCACCATGAAGCCATGCCGTTCAGCGATGTACCCGCGTTCTACAGGAAGATCGCGTCTCAACCTTCCATATCATCGCAGGCACTAGCTTTCACCATTCTGACTGCCGCCCGCTCCGGTGAGGCGATGGGTGCGGTGTGGTCAGAAATCGAGGAGGAAGGCCGCCTTTGGCGAATCCCCCCGATCCGCATGAAGGGAAAGAGGGAACATGTTGTCCCTCTCGGTGAGCAAGGATGGGCGATTCTGGAGAGCATGCGTGGGAAGTCGAAGGAATTCGTCTTCCCCGGTGTCCGAGCGAAGTCGCTTTCCGTAATGGCGCTTACGATGGTACTCCGGCGTGCCGGTGGAGGCGACTTTACCGTTCATGGTTTCCGGTCGAGTTTTCGAGATTGGTGCGGCGATGCCACCAGCTTCCAGCAAGTCGATGTTGAGACCTGTCTTGCACACGCCATCCGTAACGCCACCGAACGTGCCTATCGTCGCGGTAACGCGCTCGAAAAACGTCGGGAGATAATGGCTGCTTGGGCTAGGTTTCTGGCAGAAGAAAATGTTGCCAACGTCACTCCTCTTCATCGCGCTGAGTAAAGAGATCATCTCCGAACGGAACTGATGTTTTTCTGAGAAGATTTTTAGCATGTTCTAGTATCTCTGGTACGAGACTGCTCAAATCTTCGACTCTAATATACTCTTCGCCGTTAAGTGGCATTTTGTAGTTGGTAATTACCTTTTCATATTCGTAGTCAGTTAGCTCCTTCGCGACAGAAGACAGCACCTCGTCTAACTGCCTATTCCATTGATCCGCGTCTATTTTTTCAGCGAAACGCACACCTGCGCCGCCAGAAAGAGATTTTTCATTTTCTCTGACGAATACGATACCGCTTTTCTCAAGCGCGGTGCCGATACTCGCAATGGTCGATTCTTGGGCCTTTATCTGGCCGTCAGAGCGCTCGAACCTTTTTATCGTTTCAATCGAGACTCCGGCGCGTTCGGCCAAAGTGCCTTGATCAATCTTCAGGAGCGCCCTCGCAGCGCGGACTTGTTCTGGCAAGATCATCTGTCACCTCAATTAAATGACACCTAAAGTGTCTTAAGGTTCATGGCAAGACACTTATTGGAATCTCACGTTGACATAGTTAAAAAAGTGCCTTAATAAGACACTTATTGATACTCACCTGATGGAGGCTGAATGAACACTCAAACAAACGACCCATATATGACCGTCAAGCAGATCTGCGCCGAGCGGCAGATTAGTGCCAATTCATTTTATCGTTATCGAAAGGACGGCCTCATCCCCGAGGGCGAGCCTGCTGGCCTCCGCGGTAAACGGTGGAAGAAAAGCACTATCGATACAGCGTTCGCAACGATGCAGAAGCCAAAATCATAAGGCAGCGATCGCCGCCCGCCGGCGCTCGTCTACTAACATCGTCCGAATTTTGGACAAACCTCTCTCCAAAATCTGAAGGGATTTGAACATGGGTCACACCCTGGATGGCGAAGCCTTGCCCGAAACAGAAATCCGCCGCTTCCTTAAGCTCTATCGCGACCTGAATGATCTCGCCAATAATCGCTGGCCGATGCCCGAGGAAGCGATGGATTGCATAGTCGATGCGATAGGCGTCATTGCCCGCGCCATTGCCGATACCCCAGCCACAACCAAAAGCGATGTCGCCGACAAATTCCGGTTTCTCGCCGAACTCATCGACGATCCGGCCGGCACGTCTAGTCTGGAAGACGAGGTGCTTGCCCACGCACTTGCATCGCTTTCGACTTGGAAGAAGGAACAGGAAGACGAGCATGAGCGCGCCATCCTCGCGATGCGCCGCAACTTGGACGAGGTGGCAGCCGCTACATGACAGATGATATCCAGGATAAACACATGGCGCTTGTGGAGGCGCCATGGACGTGGCGCAAGGAGCTTCGTCAGGCCGATCTCCCCGCCAGCGCCTTTCGTGTCGGACTTGCCCTGGTCGATGAGTTCCTGAATACAAAAACCGGGGCATTATTTCCCAGCTTCTTGGCCATCGCCGAGGCGTGCGACTTGCCCGCCGAAACTGTCCGCAAGGGAGTGAAGGCGCTCAAGAGCGCCGGCCTCATCGCCACCAAGAAGACGAAGTTCAACGGCTCCCTCTGCTTTCTGCTGAGCCTGCCAGACGCTTTGCGAAACGGTCAACATGGCCCGGTTCAGGACGATGGCGAAACGGTCAATATGGACTGCACGAACCGGGCTAAATTGACCGCACCAAACGGTCAAAATAGCCCGGACGAAACGGTCAATATGGACCACCTAACCTTAGAATATAACCTTAGAAGTGAACCTCCGAATATAACCTTGGCTCCAGCAAGCGGCCCGGCCGATGATGCGCTCCGCGCGTCTCCGCTTCGCTCCGTCAATTCCTCCCTTTGGTCGGAATCATCGGCCTCTGTGGTGGACCAACCATCCACTCAAAATGCTCACGCATCGCCGAAAGACGCGGAGATGGAAGCAGATGACACCCCGATTCCAATGCCCGCCACGTATGAGCTGCAATCGAAATTCATTCACGAAATAACCGGGAAGCGGAACGCGACCGCTATGCAAGCAATCCTGGACGCGTGGGCAATGGACAAACTCATCACCAAGCGCAAGGCCCGTGAGATCTTCGAGAAATGTGAGAGGGAAAGGATCGCTTCGTGAAGAATGAACCGCGACAGACGGATTTATTCACGTGGGCGGAGTCGAGACCGTCAGCCGTCATCCTCGATGCGCGACCGAAGATCGAACGCCGAATTCGCGACTACGTCGTGCATATGGCGATGACAGGCATTTATCCGGACAAAGAGGCAAAGGCTGCCATCCTGCCCTTCGGGCGCAGGGGAGATGCTGCATGAGTATTGCGTTCGATGTCGACAAATTCCGAAAAGTCCGCGCGCTGGCGGATGCAGGATCGACCGCCGGCGAACGGGCCGCGGCAACATCTCGACTCGAGGCCATGGCACGAAAGGCCGGCCTAAGCCTTGAAGAGGCGCTGCTACGAGATGACGCGCATCAACGCGATACAGCGAACCCTTGGAGCAAAGACGCCTACTGGGAGGGGTTCTGGGAACACCTCCAGGAAAATGCACGCAAAGAACAGGAGAAAAAGCGCGCCGCTGCCGAGGAACAAATGGCAGATCGGTGGGCTGAGGAAGCTCTGAAGGAAAAGGCCCGATTTGAGGCCACTGAACGGATCTACGGCCCGTATGAGGCGGCGATGGCCGAAACTGAGCTTGAGAGATTTTTGCGGGAAGCACTCGAGCCAATGGCCGTGTGGAAGAAATACGACAATTCCGATGGAATTTACATCGACGGCTACGGCGATTGGACCCGAGGTCATCCCTCTAAACCTGTCATGGATGCCCTCGATCGGGCATACGCTCTGCCGACGGACATTTTCGGCGCATGGGAGGAATATTCCCAGTGGGTTGCCCTGGATGAACGTCGTTTCGCCTACTCAAGCTATTACGAGACGCCGTTGCACGTCTACTGCCGGAAAGCCGCCTTGGAATCGATCTTAGACACCATGCCGGTTGGCCATTGGGGTGATCTCGATTTGCGCATGAGATGGCGGCGCTATCAGATCGATCGGTGGCACTCGGTTGACGATGAACTGGCTTTTCTAAAAAGGCTTGAGGCCGATCTGGAAACCCTTCGGGATATGGATGTCGGGCGAAATCTTCGCGCCGAGATGACACGCAGATCAGGAAGGCAGCGTCGGCCCCCGTCCGGTCAACTGGACCTGTTCACTACATAAAAATCACATACGCCAATCGTGGCACCAAGGAGACCGATCGAAACGCCGCTTCCGAGAATTCTCGGGAACAGCTCCGATTAAACGAACCACGATGAGGCAGGAAATGTATGTATGGCCGGAAGGACTAGAGCAACTCGGAGCCTATCTCCAGAAGCGACAAATCGACATCTGCACGTTTAAAACGGCACGACAGGCTGCCTGGACTGCGCAGCAATTGTTGAAGACGCGGATCAAGTTTAGCGAGGATCTCTATGTCACGTTGCGAGAGATCCAGAAGGCTGTTCCGCAAAGAGAGAGCGCCTTAACCGGGGCTCCGCAAAAGCGTAACGAAACGGCCGATGCGAAGGAAGCGCCAACCGCTGCGGCTCGATCCGTCGCAAAGCGCTCGAAGTCGCTCGTTCATACTCAGCAGCCCGCTAAGGTCAATCACCACCCTGATATTTCAGTCGGATGGAATATTTTCTGCGATGGCGGCTGCGAGCCGAACCCGGGAGCCGGCGGCTGGGGTTTGGTGGTCTACAAGGACGGCCGCGAGATAGAAGCTTTATCCGGCGGCCTGGCAGAAACGACGAACAATTGCATGGAGCTCACTGGTATGCTGCAGGCGGCTCGATGGGTCATCGAGCATTTCATGAAGGATGAGCCGGCCACGATCTGGTCTGACTCGAGATATGTGGTCGACGGTTGCAACGACTGGCGCCACAAGTGGAAGCGCAACGGCTGGAGCAAGAAAGGCCCGAACTCTCGGAAGCGCGACGGCGCGGAGATTAAGAACCTCGATTTGTGGAAGGCGATTGACGAGGACTTTAACAAGTGTACGGCGCTGACGATCTCATGGGTAAAGGGACACGTTGGCATTGCCGGCAATGAACGGGCGGATGAGCTTTCGCTGATAGGCCGCACTCAGGCGCTGGAAGCCGCCGGGCTGGCCGATCCCGTCGATGACTACCTCGATGCCGAATACCGCCAGATCATGGGGGCATCGTGATCGCCTTCATCGACAATACAGGTATCGACGTCTCCGATAGTTGTGACGAAACGCTTTCGTGTTTTCTCCGCGTCTACCTATTCCAAATCGTCATCGAGAACGTGGTCGTCAATGTCTCGCCCAACTTGCAATTGACCTGCCCAATCGATGTAGAGACTTCCTTCGATCGGTGGTTGACCTTCATTGTAATAGTTGGAATAGCCATTAAGCTGGACGGGAACATAATCGTCTCCATAAGCGGCTGTTCCGACTATATGCGCAGAGCTGAAGTCGCAGCTTCTGAACGTATGTCTGGTCAAATCTGCGAAGTGCAGGGAATCGATTTCGCAATCCTCGAAAATGCAATTGACGTAATTGAACTTGCTCTTAACCTCGCAATTCACGAGCTTTACATTTCTCAAAGTCGTATTTGCTGCGCGCTCCGCCATTCGTTGATAGGCAGTGTTTTGTACTGCTCCGCCTTCATAAGTGATATGGCGAAAGCCCCGTATGGTCGGCCAGTAGCGAAGCTTCCCGTCGATTGGTCGACGAAAGTGTCCGGTGTTGCGCGAAATAATGCCTCTCGATTCGCCGTTTGCCAAAACGCGCATGGCGGCATCAGTCTTTGGCTTCATGTTCTCTTTATCGAAACTGGCCTGGATGAAATCTGTTACAAGGTCCATCGCTTGCATGCCGAGCCTCTTCTGTGGGTCGGCGACTACAATATCCAGTGTGGCAATTCCAGCCAAAATCTGAGCATGTTTGTCAGTTTCAGCGAGCATCTTAGCCCCTTCTTGCAACAGCTTGGCAAGGTTGACTTCATCGTTTGCATCATTCTGTCGCTTCTGCTGGTCTGCCTGTCGAGACGTCACCATACCGCGCCAGGCAACCGTGCAAAACGTGATGAGGGCCAAAAAAATGGTTCCAAACGGGGCGACGATTTGGACCCGGTCTTTCATGTCGTTAATCGATACTGCTGTCAGAATCCAAGACGCCCCGAAGGCGGCAAGTACCAAACCAATAACCACCAGACTCACGGAAATCGCGTACCAATGGCGCTCGCTGAACGAGGGCCATTCAGAGGCAGTGTCGTTTTGGTTTGCGGAATTCATAGTGAAGGTATCCCCTGCAAGTTGCTCGCGATTGTTGTCGGGGAAACAGATTGCAATCGCGTTAAGGGGGTGCACTGTGAACGAATTTCGTAGCGCCCACCCTTGCGACATCCATCGCGTGACACGTCAGTGTGGGGTGAAGCTCTTCGACGGGTATCCATAATCCAACAAGCCGCAAGGCGATGGAATGCTATTGCAAGCCGGCGCTGATTAATTCCGCGGCGATCGACGATGGCCCGTTGATGAGTTGCTCTATTCGACGGGATAGCTCGGACCAATTTACATAAATTTGTAAATTCAAACATTCTTGTAAGAATTTGAAATTGTTAATTTAATGCCATACCGTCGGAGCAGAATCGTTTTTTCTACTCTATGAGGTAGCTATGTCAGAAGGCCTACACCTGCCGCCCTATTTCACAGTCGACCAAATTGAAGTGTTTTTAGACTGTGTGGCCATCGTAATGGCACGCTGGGAAACTCCGGAGGATTTTGCGTTCTGGTTCGAGTTCCTGGAACAGGAGCTAGAGTTAAAACGCCGGACGCAATCGACTGTAGCGACCGCGCTCGAGCGCGAGAAGCGATTGCGAACCATCCATACTTATGGGTGTTTTTAATGGTGTATCGAATGACAAATGATCCGGCGTTTTCTACCGCCTTTCTGCTTTTCGCGATGTATGGCGGGAAAGCCGTAATCCCCGTCGAGGATGTTTGCCGCGATTTTTTCAGCCACCTCTCACCGGACAAGTTTATCCGAAAGGTCAGCGCCGGTGATATTGCCATTCCCCTGATCAGGAGTGAGCTCTCCCAGAAATGCCAAAAAGGCGTCTATCTCCAGGATCTCGCCAACTATATCGATGCCACGAGGGCGGCTGCGCTGAAGGAGTTTCGCCAACTACACAACATCCGCTGAAACGACAAAACCGGCCCCGAAGGGCCGGCTGAATATGTCCTTCAACGCGCAGCGGGTGCAGTGCTGTTTCCGTCAGGCAAAGCGCCTTTGCAGCACCTTCGATCGAAAGGCGTTAAGCGCGGAAGTAGATGATCATGCTGTTGCCTGCTCTACTAAACTATCCCATCGCTCGCGGTATGGTTCCAGCCAACCAGCGCCGCACCCGATAGAAACTCCAACCTTGTCGTAGTTTGGAAGGAACCGCCGGAAATCGCTGTCCTTGTGCTCCTGTCCATTTTTGCCAGGGTTTGACAGCCAAGCAGCATGGGCGCGCTTTAAGACGTCGGCTACGATCGCGCTGGGCACCAAAAAGCATATTGGTGGATCAATCAGCGATTTTCCAAAATCGAGAAAAGTATAAAATAATCTTGGCGCTATGATCGCCTCATGCTTCTTGCTCATGTGCCATCCGCCATCTGAACCCTTATCTAGCCGCGTTTTAACCTGAACCGCACAGAGTCGATCGCCTATGTCGTCCGTAACAACAATATCGCAGTTTGGTACGCCGACAGGCGCAAGGGCCGCGATCAAGCCACGGCGAAGTAATTGACACATGACGTAGTGTTCACCAGCAGCGCCGAGAACCGTTGATATCGCAACCATGAGGCCTCCGATATCTTGTTTAGTTCTAATTTAAATACCTTAGCAAGTAGGTGAGGTGCTGGCGTCATTTGGATGCGTCTCGACTCCCACTCTTCACTAGAACACAATAAGAACATATGTGCCGGTGGCGCAGAAAGTCCCACGAGATGCCGACGGATGTTCACATTGCGTTCGACGTCGATATAGACGATAGGCCAGCACGCTCGATGATCTTCGCTTTGAATTCGGCTATGGCGGGAATAGCTGCGACAATAGCCCTGAATTCCGACGATATCCTCAGATGCAAATAATGCTGCTCACCTTTCTCAGGGAGATCTACAGCGTTAGATTCCCTTAAAATTTTTCGAACCATCTGATACAGCTTTTTCCCCTTAACTAGCCTCAGTACTTCCTCGGCGTCGCGAGCGATAATGGCTTGCGAGATCATCGACGAGCGCCTTTTAAATTCCTTGATTAGATCGTCTTTGGGCAGGATTCGCATCCTGTGTGGGGAATTGTTTTCGATCTCATATTTCAGAATCGGTCTAAATTCTTGTTCAAGCTGCCGCGCAAGTTTTTCAATGGTTTCTGGGAAGGCTTGTTTTGCGGCCTTAACGAGAATGTTCAAATATTCGTCGTCGGAGATTTGCTTTTCGATTGAGTTGAAATAGCGAGCAGCCACGCTAGGATGCAATATGATGCTTTCTGCTTCGTTGTAAGGCAGTACGAAAACCCCCTTCTTTTCGAGAGCAAGGATTTCAGGGACGCCGCGATGGTCCCGATCAATAACCCCTGTACTCGTAAGGCTAGCAGCGACAATAGACTTAAACGCTTCGTCGGCCTCAACCGGGGCAATGACTTTATGCCAATTCCCAACGACCACAGCCTCAAACGGACTGCTGTCAAATAGGTCGTTGATAAGCCGCGCCTGTGCCGTATCCTCACAGAAGATGGGATTAAGGGTCCGGTGTTGTAGTTGAATGCGCGCCCCGACAAGATCCTTGATGACATCAGCCTCGATCTGCGCCTCGATCAAACGAGGTTCAGCTTCTTTCTCCACGAGATATAATTCGTCGATTGTAGGACGGGTGGCGAAAGCGAGGCTATGCGTGGCGTACAGGAATGTTACGTTTGGCAGTTGCGCTTCAATGCCCTCCCAGAGCTCAATAGCTCGCGCCTCATTTAGATGTAGTTCAGGTTCATCAACGAGCAGTATCAGGCGTTGGTCTGACTTCTGAAGCAGCAGAATGCTTAGCGCAAATATTTGCCGCTCTCCGTCGGATATATCTCGAATATTTACTTCATTGCCGCCGATGTTGGCCGTTAGATTTATATTGTTGGCATAGCGCGAAGCCTCCGCCGTCGCCATCGTTAGCGCATAGCCAAACGAACCGCCTAGTAGCTTGAGCAGCCGATCCGCTTGTCTCTCTGGCGGCTGAGGCATTTCGTCGACGTGGCCCCGCTCTATCCATGCGGCCACCTGCTGAACGAAAGCGTGATAATTATTTTGATCTTGACTATAGAGCTGCTGGATAGTTTCTATCGCAAGCGTTTCAACCCTAAAGCCATTGTGGTTTTGGGGTTGAGACAATTCCTGCAGGAGAGCTGCCGTGTCATAGTTGGTGATTTGAGGCGAGCCAGCTATTGCTGACTGAGTGGCTATCGGCCGTTGCGCTCGAATGAATGCAGTCCCTATTCCCTCATTTTTTAGTTCTTGATGCAGCCTTTCCAAATATCGCGTTTTTCCGGAACCATTGATTCCCATAAGGCAAATTCGACCGCGTTGCCCCTCACAAAGAGCATCTACTGAAAGCGACAAGATTTCCTCCCTATTTCCAACTAATCGGCATCAGCGTGATGATAGGTGCTGTCATATCCATTTCATAAGTTCAATCGACTTTCGAGTTGCAGCTTGGGAAGCTCGGATTATTATCGATGGCTATTGCACGTAGCTGTAAAACCCAGCTGACAACGCATGAAAAAGTCCTTTAATATCAATGCGGCTGTAAAATGCGATAGGCGCAAAAACCTCATCTCACGCCAGATATTGACTCTTCCTCAAAATGAGAACATTTTGAGAACAAGCGTGCGCCGCGCGCCGGCCTGAATTTACCGACAATTTCATGATGAGAACCGCCGTCAATCGGCGGAATGGAGATGTGCGTCCAATGAGTGCCGAAGCCGCCGTAGTAACCGAAAAGCCGGAACTCGACCCAATAGAAGCGATCCTTACCGCACATAACGGGGATGCGCGAGCAGCCGTTGCCGACCTCGTACACAGGATCCAGCATCTTCGGCTTGAGCTTTCTCTTGCCTATGCCGCGATGAGCAAGGGCCTGACACGAGGCTGGGCGCCAAGCGCGAATCGAGGCAGACCGAGATCAGCCTGGGAATATGGCAGATCGCGCTAGGGAGAGCCATGAGGCGGCTCTTCAACTCAAAGGCTAATTCTCAAAACGTGTTTCGCAGAGCTAGCGTTATTTTGGTTTCTTCGGGGACTCTTTCCGAGCCTTGGACGTGCTTTTCGCTTTGGGAGCAGAGTTCTTAGCCTTGGCTAAGCGAACCTTTGCCCCTTCCAGCGTGTTCACAGCCAACGGTTTGAGGCCAGCTTCCTCCTCGGCCACTTCAATGGCATCAACCTCTCCCCAGAATTCATCGTCTGCCTCCCAAGCGTCGACGAGCTTTCCGATCGGCTCGGATACATCAATTTTTCGGAGAACGACTGCCCATCCAGAATTCTTCCCGATCCGTTGAACGAAGTATCTTCGTTGGACAGAGTAATAGCTCTTGCCCATGTCGACATGGTCAAACCATTCACAGATCGTATCGCCAACGTTGGGGCATTCACCATAAGATTCGAACGGGACGATCGCCAGCGTTTCCAAGCTGCCGTCGTCATGGAGCAAATACGTTCTGAGCTCGACGTCCATGTAGCGGTCCTTTCCAAGTCTGTATGGTTGGGACCGTATCAAGAGGAACCTTAGCGTGACCAGAGCCACCTTCCGCCAAGCTGACATCGAACGCATCATCCGCGCTGCCAAGGCAGTGGGTGCCGTTTGGGAGCATAGGGCGTTCATTTTAGTTCTACGCGTGCGGGGCGCACCCCACTCCCCCGCAGCTCGAGGTGTCTACGCACGCACCGGAGCTTAGAGCCTGCCGCCGTTCATCTCCTGGTCAGCGGCGGGCTCTTTTCACGTCATAAGATTGTGTCAGATAGAAATGGCGTAAAGCGGCGCGCCGCCCTCGTCGTTACATGTATCAGAAAGAGGAGATGCAAATGCTCGCCATGAGAGAAGACTTACTGGAACAACGCGGAAAATTCATGTTCCACATCGAGCAGACAAAGCGACACTTCATTGGACTGGAGTCCGGCGCGATCCAAATCATCAACGGGAAAGCCAATCTGCCGGCGGCCGAGATCCAAATCCTCAATCAGCTTTTCATCGACCACTTCGCGTGGGAAATCGACATGCTGAGTGAAGCGATTACCTTGATTGGATCACCAGCTGGATTACCTAGACGGCGACGAGGAGTACGAGGCGTTCCAGGCAAGCGACGCCTATAAGCGGCTGACGAAACTTTTCCGCGATTAGCACTCTTGGCGATTGTAACCCCTAGGCGAATTCTCGCCATCGACATTTGCGCGGCCTTTGATATTGATTTTCTGAAGAGGGATTTCTCCATGGCGCGCATTCTCCCATATCTGATTGTCAGTGCTTTGGCGGCTACGGCTGCGCAAGCTGAAGACAAGCTGGCCTCCGAGGCTTATGAAAAGACGGGCATCGTTAACTGCGCTCTACCTGGCACCGTGATCGAATTCGGCCTCAATGGCTCAGGAGGTGCGATCGTAACGAAAGCGTCGAGCAACTACGCCCCGTTTCAAAAAGCGGCCAGAACCAGAACCTGGGCTGCAACGACCGTCGCGATGGACGGTGTGAGAATGCTCATTCTAGATAACCTCAATAAGACTCGGATCATGGTCAGGTTGCCAGATGGCAAAGGAATGGCCTTCACCAGTCCCGAGGGTGTATCCGATATCCTCTGCCAGATCTTGGTCACGCCGGATTAGTAAAAAACTGCCCAACAGCTAGATTTAACCAGAACTCCTAACGCCTTCCAGTCAGGTCAAAGATGGATGCTTCCCAGCCAACAACTTTTTGGTCGATTCTATTGCCCGTACCAGCGGGACGTGCCGATCGGTTTAAGGATCATGCAGGAGATGGGTTTCTATGATCGGTCCGCATCATCAATGATGTGAGCGGAAGTGGAGACTATCTTCTTGCTGCTTCAGCGGCAGCCTTCCTCACCGATTCAGCATTATAATGGTTGAGTCCATTGTCTATCGCCAATTTGTGAAACTCGTCAGAATAGCGATAATTCTTCAGATTATGCCGTCTCACGATCGCGCGCGTCTCTTTGGTGAGGCCGAGGATATCACTGCCACCAAACCACCGTGGATCGCCGATTTTGTCTTCGAATTCTTTGATGACCGCAGCCGGAAGATCTACGCCGAAAAGGAAGTAGCGGAGAAAAGGAATGAAATGGGGATGGGTATAAGCATCTCTGCCGCGCGATCCGTTTCTGGCAAAAATATCCCGATGGGAGCCTTTCATTCGACCTGACTGATACTTCGGATCGGTCCAATAAGCCAGACGGTGTGCTGGGATAGCTGATCGATCGGTAAGCAGTTTGAGGAGCGCCATGATAGGCTCCTGATTGGACAAATAGATTGCGTGATCATCTTCGTGATGAGGAATATCGAGTCGCAGATCGATTTTCTCAACAAGCGCCTGCTCTTCCGCTGTAAGCTCGATATGATGCCTATTTACTGCTCCGCCACGCATTTCTTTACTCCGCCAATATCGCCCTTCTGGTTGAATATCAATCGGAGCATGCACGCGCCTGATTCGGCAAGGTCGCGAGAGTTTCCCACAGCAATACACAGCGATAACGCCCCGTTTTTCTCGCTAGCAATTGGTCGCCCGCAGGAACTGGAACCATGGGCTATCTCAGCAGCTTGTTTCGCCATCCGCCCAACGCAGAACAGCGCTATAGCTCTGCTTCAACGCCCCGAGGCAGAGCTTTTTCCATTTGCTATCCCGATGCAGCTTGATAGGTCTTTATGACGCCGGAACCCGAGGCGACCCCTCAGGTTTTTCTATTCGCCTATCTGCCCGTGCGGTAGCCGGGAAAACAGTAGCGTGAGGGATGTATATGCAGGAAGGCTGGAAAACTGTCGCATCAAAATCGCTGGTGAAAGATCGCTGGATTGATCTTCGCGCTGATCAATGTGTCACGCCGAACGGTCAGGAAATC
>Ga0307510_10002136_pt1 | contig 22336 bp, 36 predicted proteins | sample 12_EM_MG_FD_207224 | JGI IMG/M metagenome (GOLD analysis project Ga0307510, IMG submission 207224) | Populus trichocarpa ectomycorrhiza microbial communities from riparian zone in the Pacific Northwest, United States - 12_EM | ecosystem: Host-associated > Plants > Roots > Unclassified | place...
CAAAGTTGACCATTAATTGACAATTAATTGTTTCATTATTCTATCCATTATTCCGGATTTGGCCCTTAAAAACTGCTTAATGGTAATATTAATGTACTCGATAATGGGCCGAAATAATGGAACTTTGAAAGCCCCTATTCATTCTCTTCATCCACAACTCTGGCACTTACTACTAGCAGGTACAGTCGACGCCCTCTTAACCCATACCCAAAAACCCACATTTCTCGACAATTCATTGGACTTTCCAATCTGAAACTTAGTTGGCCTCTTGTTAGTGTCCCTCAGAACCCATATGTCCCATAAGTTCGAACCCGAGACACCTAGACCTCTCCCAAGGGGTATGTATGGGTTAAGAGGGGGTCGACTGGATTCCCATCTGACCGATATATTCCGTACGTCGTGCTTCAGAGTACTCTACGCTTTGACATCTCATCCCGTGCCCCTCGGTGATGGAATGGACAAGTTATTTTCGCCACAGACAGCAGACGTCGCCCCCATTCCGGTTCTTCAGGGTGGTTATATTGTCAAGGTTTCGTCATTTTTTTTCTCATGGGCTGGAATATTGAATGCTATGTTTCTTACATACTGTATCCAAAATGTGACTGATGATTGAAAGGCACATGTATGAACACTCATCTGATATCAGCTAGATACTTCTGCCTGGCTGGCCAGGGCAGTGTCGTGATGCAGATCCTGCCACCTACTATCCCGCATTTCCCACAGGTCGAACGATAGTGGTTTCGGTGGCACTCATTTGTAGATGCGGAAATATTTATTGTCCACGACAAGCGATTCCCGAGACAGTCTGTATCCACTGCATCGCAGGGGGCGGAGTAATAGAAACAAGAGGCATAATACGTAAGGACACTGGCATGTGATGGTCGGAGGAACGGGGTTTGCAGTGCCATCTGGTTTCTGTAACCCGATCTTCTCAATAATAGAAGGCAAACACGTATCGTGTCATGAAGTGGGACATTAAACACTGCTCAGAAAACCGAAAAATTATGAAGAACGTGGCGAAGAGGATTCGGGGGCGGATGTTGTTTGATGACTCGGAGGTCTATGTGATGGCCTATGAGACATAATTCGTGAATGAACAAGACAATGGGACCATCAACCAACTCATCCTCGGAAACGACGACCAGCTCGGACAGCATGGGAAGGAGCTCTTTCACCGCCTCGCCGTTACCATGGCGCAGAGCATGGGAAAGGTCTGCAGCAAGGGATATGTCCGTCCGAAGTGTTCTAACACCGGCAAATAGCTGAAGGATTGAGTACCAGTGGTCATTGCAGATCTTCTGGTTGGACTTAAGGACTAGGCCCTGTACAGAGGGAAGAGCGGGGATTGCACTGAAGACCTGTACCATGGGGGCTAATTCGAATCGATTGCGAACGCTATGGAAAGCGAATGTGAACGAAGGCAGGGAAACTGAGGGCTGCGCAGAGTGGAAGGCGATGTAGACACCTTTGAGGCCGATTGATACCTCCGCCGTCTGAAAATCAAGATTCTGGATCGCGCCGACAATTTCTGACATAGGTGGGAAAGAACAGGTCGACTGCCAGAAATACGCGACGTGTAAATATTGGAGATGGGGGGTATTGATTAAGGCCAACAAATTCTCCAGATAGCCGATATGTCCCTGGTATTTGAACCTCCAGAGTCTGGGGAGCACGACGCGAGTGATCTGTGTACGCTCATATGTAGCCATAGGGGTGGAATAAAAGGAGATGGATATGGATAGGCTCTCGAGCTGTGGCAAACTGGTGAAGAGCATCACCAAGTTTCTGGGGTCTAAGTCGCCAAACGGTGGGAATTGTTCAATTTGGAGAGAGTTGATATTTGTGGCGTGGGTCAATAACAGGGATGCTGCTGAGATAGCAATATTTCGAAGGTGTAGCGAACGGAGCTGAGGTGCTACGAAGTTATCAGGAAGACCTCGGGTCGTGTAACCATTGCCGGATTGGAGGGAAAGGGCCTCTAGGGCCGGAAAGGCTTTATCCAGTGCCGTGAGCATCTTCCGAGTCACTGACAAATTTCCCAAACCCCACCCATGGACTGAGATAGAGCGCACGCGATCGTGGTGCTGGAGTGAGAGGAGTATGTTTTCTAGATGTGGGAAGGATGTGAGGGAACTAACGTGGAATTCGACGATGAGGGGAAGAGGCAGAAAGTGCATGAGCATTTTTGCTACGGGGGTCCCATGGTTGCAAAGGAGACGTAGTTTCAAATGGGAAGCCGATTCGAGTATGATATATCGCCATTTTCTGCAAACATGCAGTAGCCTGTACCATAGACACTTGTGATTCCAACCGTACTCATTTCCCAGTCGACAAAACTCAAATATCTTGACGAGCAGTTCAAAGGGGAGATCGCCAATGGAGGCACAAAGTGTCCTTTGTTCTACATATAGAAGGTCAGATGGCTATAGCCTGGGAAGCCAGAGGGAAGCCGAGAAAAAAATACTATCTGCCATATTAATAACCTGATCAGACATGGGGCCAACGCCACAGAACCGACAAATTGAAGGGTGCAAGTGCACGTGACCGGAAATATCTCCCCAGGCCTCGTTGCTGTCACGGTAGTCTTTATTCATGTCCAGGCTATCGTCCAGGTACTGTATAAACAAACAGGACAATGCCAAACGACTTTATGTTCGTTGATACAGCGCCACTTATAAAACGTTCATCCCGGACACCAAGCATCATAAATGAAACGTGGAAAATCGATTTCGGAAACTGATGTACGCCAACCCCTTCCAAAGGCTTCCATTGATCCTATTGGATGATGCGTCAGAGTCCATGGTCCAGCGACGTCCTTCAAAAATAGAAAGAGAGCACTCTTCACTCTTCAGACGGGTCTGCAATCGGTGGCAAAATTATGCAGGAAATCACCGATGCTACATCAAAATTTTGGGCCCCCCCGCGTGCTACTTGCTGCCACTGATGGCACTTGGCGATAATTAGAGGGAGCGGATATGTCGGGGAGGTCCTGCGCGAAAGCAGCAGCGGTCTCAATCGATCGTGAAGATGGACGTGGGTTGGTATTGGAATCTTCACAAGGAAGGGGACTCGGAGCTTAGTAGGGAAGCGGCTGACGGTACGGCAGACAAAGGAACTGGAAGAAGGCCGCAATGAACGTTCTGGAACTGGTGCGGATGCGGATGGCGGTATTGTCTCCAGGGACTGAAACCCAGTTACGACTGGCACAGGAACAAGTTAAACTTCATCAGGTGGATGTGCATGCGAAGGAAATAATGAGGTTTGAGAGGGATCAGAATGAAAGGGTATCGGAACTCGTCGACATTTGACGGTGAGAGGAAACGGACTCGTCTAGTCCCACGGCGGGCTGGAGGCTCTATTTCAGGTTCGAGAGTAGTTGGGGAGCCAAACAGAGATGATAAAAGAGGAATGGATGAAGGATGAAAAGGAGCAGGGTCAGATGAACGATCAAGGGGACTTCCTCTACGCACCAGCTTCTGCTTCTACACTCGTCCCAATTCCTCTCTCTCTTATCCTTTGTCACGCTGTGTGGTAGGGATATCCATCGACGGCAAATGATTCTTTTGATCGTGATGGAAGTCTTTGTTGTATCTGTAGTTGGTTCTGAACTTCTGGGAGTAAGACAGCGCGTTGGTGAGTTGACCCACCAGGGGGCGCTGGTGGACTCATAGAGTGCAGCTGTAACAATACCCTTCCCTATAGCCGCGCTCTTCATCATGTGGTGGGCACGGCGGTGGGAAGACGTGACGGTATCATGGTGACAACAACAGTCCTTGTGGGGGTGATCGATGGTGCATAGGCGGAAAGACGGAACATGCATGAGGAGTGGTCACTGAAATGTAACCCTCCACTGTTACAATTAATCGAGAATGTGTATGAGAAATTGGGGGTACTAGGGGAAAGAAGATTAGAACTTTGGTCAGCAAAGGATTAGACGACGACTGACAACTCCTCAGCTGCTCCTAGCCCGCCCTGGAGATGGGCCTTGCCTTGTTTTCAACTTGCTGGCGAGAGAAAGATGAAACGGCGAGGTAGAAAAGGAAACGAGGAGGAGAATGCAAAGAGAAGAAAGTACGATGAGAAAAAGGGTGTCCGAAGTGTTGACAGTACTTGTATGTTGCCTCGTTTGAGGTATAGGTGTTGGCGCACTGCTCAAGTGAGACAGGACCAAGTTGAGCCTTGACCGTTGTAGTACTAGTAAGAGTCATCGCAGCAACTTGAACGAGCAGGATAGAAACTTGAACTGGCATGAGGAGACATTCTGTGTACGGTATCACTATACTATACTGTATCTGTATGATGTGATACTTTCTGCGCTTGCATCCGCCCAGTTCCGAACCATTTCCTACGGACTACCGACATTTGTAACAACGGGCTGGCCGCTGTGACCTCGCTGATTGTTATACAGTATTACAGTAGTAATAGTGGACAGCCAGGCGTCCACTATAAATACAAAGCATCCAAATGAAGACTGGCTACAGCGGTACAGTCGGAGTCGTAATACGGTATGAGTCAATTGGAAAGATAAATTCCACCAAGTTGTATTCTCCTAGTCCTCGTCATCTATGAGTTCATCATCTTTCGAGTCACCATCTCCCGAGTCCCATGAATTGATGATGCACCAGAGTATAAGGGCAGTGACAATACCAGCGGCAGCTCCCATGGAGGTACGAATCGAAGTCGTCATTCTCTGGAAGGAGAACAGTAATAGGGCAACAAAAAACGCCACGACGCTGTAGATGGGTCATCACCACTGGCCTGGGAACATAAAATAAGAGGCGCACGACCACATTAGAAGAGCATATGTTAGACTGAATATAATTGATAGGGGCTCGAGGTGAAAGTAAGACTTCTTCATGCCATTGAGGTAGTCCCACTGGAAGCCAATCAGCTAGAAGGGCACAAAAGGGACATGACAAACGCACTATCACTTTGGTGTCTTGCGTCGCCATTGTGCGATTGCGGCGGATGAGCAACAGACCCGTGACGATGCTTCCAATGCTGAACACCAATGATATGGAACTCGCAATCTGCGCCGGACAAGGGTCGATCCATCCGCTGCCTTGTGTTGGGACGACGATGACGCCTTGAATAGCAAGAAAAGCAACATTCGCGGCAAGCATTACGGTCGACTGTGGTTTTTTGTGTCAATGTGGCGCACGTTTTTGGATCTCAAGATACAGTAGACGAGTATTACTCACGTATAGAACGAACTCCACCCATTCTGAGACGAGCTTATCCATGAAATTCTTCCAAACTTCCTCAATGACTAGCTCGTCCGTCCAGACCTTCGAGAGATCCCGCAAATGGACATCCGGGGAGAAGAATAGGATCAAAGAAAGCAACCAAAAAGGTATCGTACACTTATGACAATCGCCCTCATAAATGCTCTTGGTCCTATCCAGGCGAGGGGTCTTCTGTCCATGGAAATGTATAAACTTCCATTGAACTGAAATTCCGACGTTCAGATAGAGGCCAACGTCGGAAGATTGACATACCACAAATAGAGAGTAAGCGGGCTTGGGAAGAGCGGCGATAGGTATTTTAGCGTTCCTAGGTCAAATTATCTCTTCATTACCTACTGAGCTTATAGCGTGAGCATTTTTTGTACCAAGGCCTATAGTCCGTCATTAGTTACCCAATCCAAAGAACAGCAAAATATGAGGCACCCTCAGCTTCTTTTACGAGGTCACGCATCGTCTGCATGTTGGCTACGCTGTAGGGTGCAGTCGATAATTTGGAAGTCAAGGAATCTATGGGCCGTCGGCTCATCGGAGTCATGTAAGGAGCGGAAAGAGTACCAATACTGTTACTCAATAGAACTCCCGATACGTCTCTGAACGCGTCATCTGGGAAGTTGCGTCCTGCGTAGCCAGTGGGATATAGTGACCAATGTACCCTTCGAATTGAGGACAGAAATTGTCAATATCGCGATGGATACAGGTATAAAATAAAGATCCTCACCAGTAAAGGGATTCCAGACGAAGGTCTAGTTTAAAGGGAGATATTGATGTGAACAGGTGTGTTAAACAAGGATCACTCACTGATATGACCAGGTCCCTTTACGCCACGTATTTCAAGGAGACGGCCCCGAGCCATGTCATAATGTTCCAGCCAGAACAAAGTCTTCTTACAATGATCAACATAATAGTACATCCAGATGATCTTCTTGTCCTTAGTTTCGACCCTGTCTAAAACAAGATCATAGTAAGTTGTTGGGAGGTGCATCCCCTTGAGTCTAAGCTCATCCTCGAGTTGCTCTGCACACTTGTGAACCTCTGCCCTTAGATTGGGGTCGTGCATGTATACGTCGGTGAAAATCCTCTTAAAATTCGGATGTCGGACACAGGCTAATGGAAGAGTTGCTGGCTTACCAGTCTTTCATGATAGAAGTAAAGGGCACCGCTAGGGTGGGTAACGGAAACCCAATCGCCCAAACCCAGGTATTGATATGAGCTGACAAGGGACGAACCTATGAGCCCACAGAACGTGTGACATCGGTGGGAATGAATTACAAATCAACTTCCATTGGCATTAACCGAAAGTTGCTGACCGTCTTTGGCCTGAGCGCATGTCATGATACAAGCAACTGACCGGTGTCGCAGAAACTACTCACACGTCACCTTTCTTCATGTAGCGCGACACTTGTTCAGAGTGCATGGGTTTCATCTTGCGCGATCTGGATCCAGCTTGAGGAGTTGATACAACCGTCGGGGAGCCTTGTATCGATACGCGCGAGACTAAGGGCTCCGGAAATGAAATTGGGGGTCGATGGGGAGCTTGGTTCAACCGTGGACTCGATGAACGACCTTGGATACTCCCCTGGCTGCGGTGGGTATATCGACTCGACGAAGATACCGACGAGCTATTTCCCCTCGAACTCGTAGAGTCCGCTGACGAGTGAATAGACTCGGTAGATGGGAGCTGGTGGTGTCGAGATAGGGAGGAACTGGATGTAACTGGTGACCCTAGCGCAGAAGGTGGCTCAACATGAACAGTGATCCCGGAAGATGAATGAGCCGAATCCTCATGAGAGTTCAGTGAACCCTGGACCATGGTCGAACGCGTTGGATCTTCTATGTCATGTCCTGATGGCGTACTGGGTCTGGAGAGGTGGCGGCGGAATAGAGATGGAGACCGTGACGTAGATCGGTGCCGAGAACGACTACGTGATGATGCCCCAGTGAAGTGTCTCGAGGTCGCACGGGGGTGAGTCCAGGAGACAGGGCTGGACGACCTGTAAATAGTCAATTCCATGGTGCTAGTTGGCTCTTCGGGCCGCAATGAACTTAAAGAATTGTTGATATCGCCTGTAGTGAGTGGATTGATTGAATGCGTCGGAGGGCCTTGCAACGATGGTGGATAAGATGATGAAGCTCGATGAAGGACTATGGGACACACCGCCGCTAACGGCCCCTAGTTGGATGGACTCTTCTGCGCCGCTGCGCCTCGATAATGAACGCCCCATACTCTGTCCATCCTCCATATCAAACGCCCGGCTAGCGCAGATCACATTGTGCCCTTCGTGATCCCGCAACGCTCTCGAGGAAGAAGGCCATCCGGTGCTTCCTTCTGTCTCCTTTCCGGAACTGGAGCTCGTCTGGAAGAACCAAAACCAGAACTCCCTCAAGTTGCGCAAGATACGCGGCCAGAAGGTTAAACAACGCAAGATGAAGGCCTTGAGTTTGTGGCCCAAGTTTGCGAATCGCTTGCTCTGGAGAAGAGAGAATAGGACAGATCTGGTGGAGGAAACCATTTCGCTGGGATGAAAGGACACCGACGTCAATAATAAAATAAATACAAGCAATACTATAATCAGAAATTTTCAGCGACGTCCCGGGCCTTTTGTTTTGCCTCGAGTGTGTCAGCAAATGCCAGTGATAAGCGCCTAAAGGTCGAGCGTCTGGACAAGTCAGGTAATATTCAGGGGGCCTCGGGCTGTACCTGCAGCTAGCTAAGTCTTATACCATCTCCATCCCCCAGCTAGAATTGCGAAAGAGGGTGAGAACACATCAGGAACTGCAACTCGTAACCGAGACCCGAAAATCTCGGCAACTTTAGCGCCTTTAGTCGTGGCGGACTTTCAACTTGAATTGGCTCCGCGATTTGTCGTAGGCGTAGACTAGGGGGAGAATAGATTGAGATTGATATAGTTCTTGTCAAGTTAAGTCACTACGGCGAGTCCAATCACTTACAGTCATCAACCTGGGTTTGAACTCGCTTCATTCTTCAGTAGAAGGGAATATAGCGCCTTTCTTGCTGCTGAGCCGCGGAACGATGTCGCTGGCCAGTGAGCAACGATGTAACGCGGGAAGTGTGATTGGAGCCATATAAAGATACTAAGCACTACCCTACTTGCCTCTGAAATTTGAATCAAGCTGCTCACCTCCTCCCAATCGTTGTAGAATCTCTTGCTCTGTGAGTGCCTTGCTCTCAAAGCTACTAGAAGTGCCATTTGCCTCAGGGAGATATTTTGATCTCATATCTGTTTCGAGAAGTGTTAATCGCAATGCGGACCCTGTTATGGATGGCAGATTCGAGGTCCTCTGAAAATATCCTGCCACGAATTGAAGCGTTGTGTTGTCGCAGCAGCAGAGACTTCGCTTAGGTTGCGCGTCCGATGAGTCAACCCCGAGCAAGGTTCAACCTGCTTGCGCACCTCCTGCCAGTGTCAGTAACAGAAGTCAACAGTCAAATAGTAGATGAGGTTTTCCTTGATATGCGATTCGAAGGCCGGGACTGGACTTTCGCAGTTCCACGCTTAACCCCAACGTGTTGCCGTCATTTGGGTATTATGGTGCGAGGCGGGTTAGCAGGCCGCAGTGCGGAATGCGGATGATATGCGAAGGTCTGTATCTACAGGAGATGGAATCTTAAGACCTATTCTTGGTTCGCCGGTGCCAATGAAGGAGATATCGTAGATGCTGAGTAACGCCATACCAAACTCTTTTGCATTCGCCTTTGGGCTGTTGCCAAGATTTGAACTGTCAAGAGACTATGGCGCTATTGGCGACAGCCCATCAATTGGGAGAGACATGTGCAGCACACATTCACTAATGCTGCCGAAGACGATGGTAACAATAATCAGTACTGAGTCCCATGCATGAACTAACCTAGTCACTGAGTCACCGTCGGGCGGACGTAGGTAGCCGTGTTGGGTTTTCTCCTTGTGTCCCTCTTGTGTAAGCGGGAGACTTGTAAAATTAGGACAAGCACCAGGATAAGGAGCACAGCCAACATTCACGTCGGCTCGACCCTCGCAAGCGATTGAGCAAAAGCTTAACTGTTCGAGACTCGTGAACACCAATGGTGGCGTCGTACACTTGTAACGCTGCAATTTACGCGCAATCCAGGGCGGAGGTGATCGATGGAGGGCAGGAGATAGGAGGGTGAGGAGACCCGGAAATAGTAGAGTCCACCCGCAAACCACAAACAAAGTAGACAGGTCACCACACCACTGACTCTACATTCCTAGGCTCTGTTCGTCAAGATCAAGAGAACAAACCTGCGTCCTCACATTGCAAATTGTATCGGCACTGCTTGATGTAGTGTCTGCTCGGTGGTACGTCAGTGGCGGCGTGGCCGCGGCGCACGTGTGATTTTCGGGGGTCGCGACGCGAAACGTTTCGGTCACGCCGCGTCGCGTAACTGAATGGCCATCATCTCCAATTTAGTCATCACTTGTGCACAGTCAATCCGACCACCATATCGCCTCTCGTTAAGGCCTTTTCTAATCCCGTACATTGTCCCCACCATGTCGCAAAATCGCGCTGTGAGCTCAACCAAACGGAAGGCAACCCCAGATTCGGATGGTGAAAAGCCCGCTGGGGCCCAAAAAACGAAGAAGACAAAGGTCGCCGTGCCAGCTGCCAGCGACCCCGCTGAGCAAAACGGCCTCGCACCAAACGGACAGCCAACGAACAAAGTCCTTCCCGTCAAGATTTCATTTCCGCCACGGACTGAAGGCGCGACGCGTATCGCGTCTTGGAATATCTGTGGCCTGGCATCCAGCCAAAAGAAGGTGAGATGACACGACAAAGGACGCGTTTTACAACAACTGAGGCCATACAGGGTTTCAAGTACTATGTGGAAGCTGAGGACCCAGATATCTTGATTCTCACGGAGACTAAGGTGCGCACAGACAACATCATTATTGCTTCTACCTGACGTGACTCGCCGCGATGACAGGTCAACAACGAGCCAGTTGACCCAGCACTAGCCAATCGGTTCCCGTACAGATACTGGTCGATATCCGAAAAGAAAACATACTGTATGCTGTCGTTAAAGGGTCATGTTGTTTCACTGAGCTTTCCAACTAGCAGGAACTTCTGTTCTGTCGAAATTAAAGCCACTCAGCATCGATAAAACCTTGCCAGGCCATCCAGACCCTAATTATGTCAAAGGCCGCATCGTCACCCTCGAGTTTGAAGATTACTACGTGATTGGGACTTATGTCGTTAATGCGGGCCAAGGCTTGAAGGTTTGTCCGTTGCAGTTACATAACGTCCCTGCTGGTCATACACCTTCACTACAGACCCTGGACGCGAAGAAATTGTGGAACCACCATTTTGAAGCCTATATCCGTGACCTCGACAAGAAGAAACCCGTGATATGGGCGGGTGATCTCAATGTCGCGCCGACTGCCATAGGTCCGCCCCGTTCCCCCAAATTTCTCCGTCGTATCCATGACGTCCCATAGACCTTAGCAATCCGAAGACAAACTGGAACAAAACCGCCGGTTATACAGAAGCCGAGACAAAGGCGTTTGCAAACATTTTGAACCCACCCAAAGATGACGTTGGCAAGTTCGTCGACATCTGGCGAAAGCTTCACCCGGACGACCACCATTACACGTACTTCTCCTTCCGATTCAATTGTCGTGCGAAGGGCATAGGGTGGCGACTTGACATGTGTAAGTTTTCAAAGCGGGAGTATGCGAATAATGTGATGTTGACATTGATTATGTTTGTATGTGCAGTCGTTCTCAGTGAGCGGATTATGGATCGTGTCAAGATGTGCGAGATTCGAAGCGAGATATATGGTGCATCTGATCACTGCCCAATCGTCCTTGAGGTTACTCCAAGGGTCGTATCCTGAAGCGCACTAGGACAGCGAAACTTTCCCCCGGTCTAGCTGGGCACACGAGACATGGCGTCGTGGAACTGCACGAGGACCGAAAGAGGGTGTATATCGATCATGAGTAAGCAAGCAGGCTATGATGTACGTTGAACGAAGTTGCAGAAGCTAAATGAGTTCTGGTGAATCCGTTGATCATCACACGCCCTCATCACATCATTTGATCTTGTATATAGCCCCTTATCTATCTCTAGGTGTCATGTTTATATATTCTCCTTCCTGAGGGCATAGTGGTGATGACCAATCGGGGCCATGCTATGCGTTAGCGCGTCATTACGCCGTCCTACTGGCGTAGAACATCATATCATGCATCATATGTCTATCTTCGGCGGTCGGTCGGGATCACACTTATATTGTACGTAATCATGAATAGGGATCCGTCAGCCTTCTTCGGGGAAACTAGATACGATAATAGGACTTCCTTGCTCATTCTTACGACTTATAACCGAAGCGCTTGCGGCATCACTAACTTTGACCCATCACAGTCACAGGTCGATAATCTTCATCCCAAGCCATGGCTAACACCCCAGTCAAATTGAACGACGACACGACGATACCTTTGTTGGCATTCGGTACCGGAACCGCGCATTACACAAAGGATGCGCAGCACATGATAACCAGCGCCATCAACGCGGGCTTCACGCACCTCGACGGCGCGCAATTGTACGAAAACGAGGGGTCTCTCGGCGCAGGCATCGCGGCGGCGGGAAAAGCTCGCGAACAGCTGTTCATCACGACGAAGTTGGCCAGGCTTCCCGAGGGCAAGACTGTACGGGACACGCTTGTCGACTCGCTCGCAAAGCTGAGGGTCGATTACGTCGACCTCTTCCTCGTGCACACGCCCTTGGCCTTCTCCTATAAGGAACCTGGCTGCTTAAAGGCTATATGGAAGGAAATGGAGGCGGTCAAGAAGGAGGGACTGACGCGCAGCATCGGCGTGTCCAACTTTCGAGTCGAGCAGTTGCGCGAGACGATTGATGGCGCGGAAGTCATCCCATCGATCAACCAGGTAGCTATCGACTTAAAGACGGCCAACGCCCGATGCTAAGATCTGTTGCAGATTGAGTTTCATCCGTATGTCTACAAGGACCTGCTGCCCACGCTAGAACTGCAGAAACAATATGGAATCGTGACTGCGTCCTATGGCGGACTGACACCGATCTTCCGCTTCAAGGGTGGGCCGCTCGACCCTGTGTTGACGTCTATCGCAAAGAGGCTGTCTGACACAACGGGAAAGCCATTCAACGAAGCTCAAGTGCTATATCTATGGCAGCGCGCGAAGGGTGTTGTGATAGTGACGTGAGCGATTTTCAAACTTGAACGGAAGTATGCCGGGCGATTGACACTTCGCTCCAGGACAACTTCAAAGGAGTCTCGCCTGCCTGAATATCTCAATACATTTGATGCACCTGACCTTACAGACGCCGAGATTGCGTTGATCGATGAAGCTGGGGCAAAGCAACACCACAGATACTTTGTGCGTAGGGCGATCGTTTCAGTTGGGATCGTGGCCTTACCATGAGCTGACATCCCCATACAGGCGCAGGTCTATCCTCCGGAAGAATAAGGTCTAGATCCTGGGAGGATAATTGCTTAATATCGGGGTAATACCTCGTTGTACGCTACTGTATCATAAGTAGATACTATTGCGGAGTGTCCAAGTGACAAGTCACTTAAGTTCGTGTTGAGACCCGAAATAAAATAAGCGCCTGCCAGCTTGGCGCTCGGAGAAAAGCCAAATCAAGACCGAAATTACGCAGGCTTGTAAATGATGACATTCTCGCGGCCAACCAATACGCAAGATAACTCAGCCATTCGTGGCTACTCTCGTATCTTTCCAGAATGCCAAAGACCCCAGCTTCGCTGCCTCTATCGGGCCTCTTCGGCGTAATAAAGCCGTCCGGACCAACGTCTATGCACGTCGTGGACCAATTGAAGAAGCTCGTCTGTAACTCTCGTCTCTTCGTCGAGAAGGAGAAACTTGAGAAGACGGCGGGTAAAAAGAGGGCGGCGCGGAGGGGTAACGTGAAGGTTGGACAAGGTGGCACGCTGGATCCGCTCGCGGACGGTGTTCTCGGTGAGTGTACGCGCTTGGGTTCGCGTGGTGTTGTATGTTGAGGGTCAGCGGCTTGGAGTTGTCGGTATCGGCAAAGGCACCAAGAAACTGAACGATTTCTTGGATTGCACAAAGGTGCGTGCTGTACATAGATGCTTCTTCACGCAGGCTGATATGCTGATAGGAGTATCGTACAACGTGTTTGCTCGGGTGCGAAACAGATACGTATGATAGCGATGGTGCGCGGGTGAGCACGGCGCCATGGAGCCACGTCACTCGGGAAAAGGTCGAAGATGCGCTCTCACAGTTCCTCGGCGAGATCCAACAAGCACCTCCCATGTACGTCCGTCCGTCCGTTTTCGAATCCAACCCAACACCACCCCACGCCTTTTTTTAACCTCGCCGAAACCCAACCCTTTATCATCCTTGCTAATGACTATTCGCCTCGTGTCTCGGGAATAGATTCTCCGCGTTGAAGATGGACGGGATGCCGCTCTACGAATACGCCCGCAAGGGCATTCCCCTCCCGCGGCCGATAGAGAAGCGTGCCGTTACGGTGCACTCGCTCGAGCTGGTCGAGTGGAAAGGCGGTGCGCATCCGTACCGCTGGCCGGAGAAGGCTTTCTCCCCCGAACAGAAGAGGGCTCTGGCGCAGTCGCTCTCCGGCGTGGACCCCGCTGCCGGTGCTCCCATCGCGGCGGCGGCCGTCGATGCGGAGAAGGAGGGGGGCTGCGAGACAGCTGGTAGCGAAGGACCGACGGCGTTCGTGCTGCAGATGCGCGTATCGGGCGGCACGTACGTGCGCTCGATTGTGCATGATCTCGCACGCGCGCTCGGCTCTGCCGGACATGTCGTCACCCTCACCCGGTCTCGACAGAAGGACTACGTCCTTGAGCCCAAGGAGGAAGGCGACCGCGCATGCGTGCCTTGGGAGGTGTTCGAGGCTGCGTTGGAAGATGCGGGAGAAAAAGACGCAGATGGGTGGACGGCGTGGGAGCGCGAGATATTAGATAAATTGGTCATCGTTGATGGAGGTGGGGGGAAATCAGGACACCATCTACTACGATCCTCAGCCTAAGTCTTCCACATCACAGTTTGCTTGTGTCGTACCGACAACTTTCTACAATTGTAGGACATGCTTGTCGCCACCCCTTTGATATCGGTGACGTCACTTCAGGGTGTTTCCTCAGGTTCTAACATGCGCAAATAGTTCGTAGTTCGTACCTGATCCCTCTGGATGAGGTCATTAGGCCTCTCAGCCCGAGACCTGGTTCGCGTCTCAGCTTGACCTCATCCTTTGCTCACTTGCGTCTTTTAGCAAGTTCGTCGTTCGTACGTTTGAAAGGGGTCTCGCTTCCGCCAGCTCATCCTCTTATCTATCTCTACACGTAATTGACCACTTACGGTCCATCACCTGACTGTTCGCATAGGGTCACGCGGTATAGAACCTGCTTCGTTCAATTACCAACCACGCACACGCGCATGATCATGCCGAACGCCACCTATTCAGATTGCAGAGCAGATTGCTGTATACTTTCCGGGCTCGGAGCATACTGCCGGGCTCTTCAATCTTCAAAGTACCTTTCACCTTTCACAGTTTCTTGTTGGCCTCTGCCTAGGCCACTGCACCGGCCACCAAAGGAACATTCATTCGTAGTTCCATGGTGTATGGTATAAAGAATTGGATCTCGGACGGACCATTGCCCAGGGAAAACAACCCTCCCATTGAGTCAATTCGATGGGGATCAATTTATTTCGCAGGGGGCTGATGGAACGAAGGCACGAGTGGCACCATACAGCTACAGCCCCCATACAGTTATGGGGAAAGGCTTAGGGGTCGATCCGGGCGGTCCGTGTGGCGGGTGAACTTCTGAAGCTGAAGAGCCTCGTATTCGTATTTATTGCGGCCCAGCGGAGTGGAGCATGCTCCTGCTCCTCCGTCTCCATTTTCCCCGTCCATCATCATGCCTTCTAGTCGAATCGACGTCGCGCCTCCTCACCCCACGCGGCCACTAACCCCAGGTATCATTGCTCCCCTACCCACTTTCTTTCTCCCTAAGAGCGAAGACCTCGGTGTGCAGTTCCGCATCGGGTTTGTGTCCTGTTTGTACTGACGCTCCGGTGGAAACGTAGATTTGGAGGCGCTCGAAAAGCACGCGGTATATTTGGCGCGCGCTGGGGTGCGCCCACTTCTAGCGGGTACGATGGGGGAGGGACTTCACCTCGCGCGTGGTGAGCGCGCGACGATCATCCATTCTGCGCGCAGAGCACTCGATAGGGAGGGTTTCCTGGACGTTCCCATCATTGTAGGTGCCGGTGGCGGTAGCACGAGGGAGACGATCGTGCTTTGTGAGGAAGTTGCGGCTGCGGGAGCAGACGCCGTCATCGTCATCACGCCTGGGTACTTCGCTGGCCTTCTTGCGAACCACCGGCGTGCACTGAAGGAATTCTACACGGAGGTTGCGGAGAAGAGCCCAGTGCCTGTCATGATATACAATTGTGCGTGCCTGGTTTCCCCCCCCGAACGAATTTAGTTGTTTAAGTCCAGGTATACGCGCACACAGATCCCGGGGCCAGTGCGGGAATTGACCTCGACTCTGACTTGATCCTAGAGCTCGCTTCGGCGTGTCCTAACCTGTGTGGGGTAAAGCTCACGTGTGTTATCTCTTGATTGACTCTGGCGGAAGGCGCAACTCACCCCTGCATTCTATGTGTATGTGGTTTAATAGATGCGGAAGCGTCGGAAAACTTACGCGGATTGCTGCCACTGTCGCAGATCCGGCGTTCGACGAGCTGCATCCCCGTAAGAGTCTTAAGGCACCGTTCCTAGTATTGGGGGGTTACGCGGACTTTATCACCGCGTCTGCCTTTGTTCACGGACATGGTGCCATTACGGGCCTCGCTAATTTAGCGCCGGTGAGTGCTTAGCCAGTCTGCTCAGCTAAGCACTGAATTTCCATCAGCGTGCTTTAGTGAAGCTATTTGAAGTGTCGGAGGCAGCGACGAAGGATTCCTCGCAGTTACCTGAGGCCCAAGAGTTGCAAGGAATCATTGCGCGCGGAGACTTTACCATCGCAAAGGCATCGATTTCGGGCACGAAATTTCTAATCGACAAACTGCATGGCTACGGGGGCTTGCCTCGGAGACCACTGCCTCCTATTGATCCTGGGGATGCAGAGCGCCTGTGGGAACATCCTTACGTGCAAGAACTCCTCAAGTTGGAACGGGAGCTCGGCAGTAATCCTCTGCCTTGTGACAAAAGTGTTTGACACTTCTCGACAATTATGTTCCGTGAGATGTACGTGTAACAGTACAGTAGTCAGCTGCTCCCTATACTATCAATCAGTATCAACGTTATCAACAACGGAATGACGAATGACGACATGTTAATGTTACGGCATCTGAGCGATAACACCCGTTGGGTGCACGTGATTGGTGGGGATACTCAAGGGGCCATGCGAAGGAGAGGTTGATTGATCTGATTGTCCGAGAGATCAGGCTGCTGTCAGTGGTGTGGGACAGTGCCCTGAAAGAAGGAGGGGCTAGGTCGAGGGGGGTGGGAATACGTCATGTGACCGCGATCGATGAGAGAGCGAATCCCGATTGGGACGATGCCGAGCAGTCGGCGAGGGCTCGGGTCAAGCGCGGGTTAATTTATTTCCTTTGCGAGTGTATGACCCTTCCTAGCCTTATTGCCCTCGCTTGTCCTCACTTTTGCTTCATCCTCTTTTCTGCCACCACGGCCACTTCAGCTATTTCTATCCTCACCACGTCTTTCCTACATCCTCCTTGACGATGGCCATCTCTACGGCCAGTATCGTCTGCTGTCTGCGATCGTCCAACCATATCCCCTCATCTCATCTCTACAAGCTCACAAACCGTGAGTCTTCACGCGATCTTCCTTGTTCTGACAAAACTCATGGATGACGGATGACATCCTGGCCAGGCCTTGCTTATCGTTCTCTCCATGTATCTAGACGTGTGCGCTCAGAGGCAGGAACATCTGCATCAGTAGAGGTAGACTCCAGTACGTCGTCTTGACGTCAACGCGGTCTTTGGCACTTATTGAATTTAACTCGTTGCAAAAACTCATTTCATTTTCAAGGCATCCCATACTCGTCCTTGAGGGTGGGAGTTCCGCGAGAAGTCTTCCCGAACGAACGCCGCGTCGCGCTCACACCACAAAATGTGACCCTCCTTCGCAAGAAAGGGTTCGCAGAGGTCCTCATCGAACACGACGCCGGGGCACATGCCCTGTTTTTGAATGAAGATTACGAGAAAGCCGGTGCCACACTCGCGTCGCGCGAACACCTGTTTGCCAAAACGGACATTATGCTCAAGGTCCGGGCTCCCTCGCTCGAGGAGGAGGTCGAGCGCATCAAGCACGGGAGCTCTCTCATTTCGTTAATCCACCCGAAACAAAACAAGGAGTTGATAGAGGCCTTGGCCAAGAGGGACGTCAACACGTTCGCTATGGATATGATACCCCGGATATCACGCGCCCAGACCTTTGACGCGCTCAGGTCAGACCTCCTTATCTATCTTCAAGACGCGCTCTTTTTCAACTGAAGGTTCAATTTTGATAACAGTTCTATGGCAAACATCGCAGGCTACAAGGCCGTGCTAGAGGCCGCTAATCACTTTGGTCGATACATGACGGGTCAGGTTACCGCAGCGGGGTACGTGCCAGGATTTATTTTACGTCTTCCATATAATTGATACGCGCCCTCGATTCCATGGATTCTCTTGGCCAGGAAGGTAGGGTCGATCCTTTTGTAAACAAATGGGGTAAAGCTAAATATAGCAATCTATTGTAGATCCCTCCATGCAAGGTCCTCGTGATTGGCGCAGGCGTTGCGGGTCTCAGTGCAATCGCCACCGCGCGACGATTGGGTGCTATCGTGCGCGGATTTGACACGCGTCCTGTCGTTCGTGAACAAGTCCAGTCGCTCGGAGCAGAGTTTATCGAGGTTACAGTAAAAGAAGAAGGAAGCGGAACTGGTGGCTATGCAAAAGAGATGTCCAAGGAATTCATAGAGGCCGAAATGGCGCTTTTCTTAGAACAGTGCAAGGAAGTGGACATTGTAATTACTACGGTGGGTCCTTACTTGTATGTCTTCATCGCGGCACTGATAATCCGTTCTAGGCTCTTATACCCGGAAAACCTGCACCCAAGCTGATCACGAACCAGGCACGTTGAGTAAATATCGGAAGAGACAGTAGTTTGCTGACCATACGCTTCTGCAGATGGTTGACGTGATGAAACAAGGGTCGGTCATCGTGGATTTGGCGGCGGAGGCAGGCGGGAACTGCGAAGCCACTATACCGGGAAAGCTTCATGTTCGGAAGGGCGTCACGATCATTGGTCTGTGTTGACAGACTTTGCTTGTCCTCAAGTACTAATATGACGTTTTGCACTTTAGGTTATTCTGATCTACCATCCCGGCTACCTACACAGTCTTCGACGCTCTACTCGAACAATATCACGAAATTCCTTCTTTCCATCGCGCCCGTGAATACGCCTTCACGTTATCATATCAACTTGGAAGATGAAGTGGTCCGCGGCGCCCTAGTGGTGCACCACGGTACTCTGTTAGAGCCTGTCCCGCGCGCTGCTCCTGCGACACCCACGCCGCCGCCCATACCTACGAAGGCAGCTGAAGCCGAGAAGGAGACCAAGGCAATCACGCCATGGCAGAAGGCCACGCGCGAAGTTGCGACTGTCACAGCAGGAATGGGTACTGCTGTCGCACTCGGCAAGGTGACGGGCCCTCTATTTATGACCAACTTCTTCACGTTCGGCCTCGCTGGTTTGATTGGATATCGTGTTGTCTGGGGCGTTGCACCTGCCTTGCACTCTCCTCTGATGTCCGTCACAAATGCCATATCCGGTGAGTCCCGTCCTTTATGACATTCTTTGTACGAGGCTTATCGTTTGACTATAGGCATGGTCGGTATTGGTGGGCTATTCGTCATGGGCGGTGGATATCTTCCTGGAACCGTATCTCAAGCACTTGGAGCGATATCAGTTCTCTTGGCCAGCGTGAACGTTGCTGGTGGCTTCGTGATTACGAAACGCATGCTAGATATGTTCAAGAGTACGTGCTTCCCCCAATTCATGATAGTTCGTCTTAACCAGATCGTATAGGGCCTAGCGATCCGCCAGAATATTCGTGGCTCTACAGCATTCCCGCAGTAGTGTTCACCGGAGGGTTCCTGGCGGCAGCCCACACGGGCATGGCGGGTCTGGTACAAGCTGGGTACCTGACTAGTAGCGTCCTTTGCATAGGTCCGTCGTTTGCATGTTCACTAGAACATTTCATTCTGAACTGGAGTTGTCAATCAGCATCATTATCTGGCCTAGCTTCTCAAGCCACTGCACGGCAAGGCAATACGCTAGGGATTCTCGGTGTCGGCTCCGGCATCCTTGCTTCCCTCGCGGCAGTCGGCTTCCCACCAGAGGTGCTTGCGCAATTTGCCGCTGTCGCAGGTATTGGCGGAACAGTCGGAGCGATCATCGGACGCCGTATTACCGCAACGGAGCTCCCGCAGATGGTTGCGGCATTGCATTCAGTCGTCGGACTTGCAGCAGTTCTCACAAGCATCGGCATGGTAATCGGCACTGCAGCTGATCACATTTCAACGCTGCACCTAGTCACGGCGTATCTCGGCGTACTCATCGGTGCGCCCTCTATTTGACCTTCCCAGCGCCAGGAGTATCTGCTGATATCGTCATGGTCAAGGCGGAGTGACGTTCACAGGGTCGATTGTTGCGTTCCTCAAGCTCGCTGGGAAGATGTCGTCCAGACCTCTTATGCTCCCTGCCCGACACCTCATCAATGGCTCCTTGCTCGGTGTAAATCTTGCAGCGATGGGCGGGTTTTTGGCTGCTGCCCCAGCTGTGCCAGCCGTGGCAGCTGGATACCTTGGCCTGAACACGCTGCTCAGTTTTATAAAGGGGTATACGCTAACTGCAGCCGTCGGAGGAGCAGACATGCGTACGTTTTCGTGGGCGACATTCACTGGGGCATGCTTTGATATTGAGGATCTGTGACAGCTGTCGTCATCACCGTACTGAACGCGTACTCTGGTTTTGCCCTTGTTGCTGAAGGTCTGGCTTATTAGCCCCTTTCATCTTTTTCACAACATGTACTAACGTTATTGGTGCCTGATTCATAGGATTCATGCTGGACAACCCGTTATTAACAACAGTTGGCTCCCTCATTGGCGTTAGTGGTTCTATACTATCGTATATCATGGTGCGCATCACCCTCTGTTCTTCGAGGCCGGAGTACATGTTAATGTCGTATAGTGCGTTGCCATGAATCGGTCACTCACGAATGTCATCTTCGGAGGCGCTGCTCCTACAGCAGCCCCCTCGGACTACAAGATCGAAGGACAAATAACACAAACTAACGCAGACGACGTCGTAGAGGCGCTGGCAAATGCTGACAACGTCATCCTTGTATGACTTCTATGTCTCTGTTCCTACTGCAATTTCACTGAGAGGACGTTACAGGTAGTTGGATACGGCATGGCCGTGGCGAAGGCTCAGTATGCGATATCGGAAGTCACGTCTCTATTGCGGTCGAAGGGCGTGAATGTACGGTTCGCGATTCATCCCGTCGCAGGACGCATGCCTGGACAATGCAATGTTCTGCTTGCGGAAGCATCGGTACCTTATGACAGTACAGCCCATATCCCCATTGTCTTCGCATCTAGCGACTAACAATTGGCTTCGTTACAGTCGTGCTGGAGATGGACGAGATAAACGACGACTTTGGTGAGACCGACGTGACACTGGTCATTGGCGCGAACGACACCGTCAATCCGATCGCCCTTGAGCCGGGCAGCGCGATCGCTGGTATGCCCGTCCTGCATGCATGGAAGAGCAAGCAGGTGGTTGTGATGAAACGCGGAATGAGCGGCGGCTACGGTACGTGTCTCACTGCCTGCAGCATGCGCGAGCACGACCCGAAGTGACACTTTCTGGATCTAGCGGATGTCCCGAATCCGATGTTCTATATGCCAGGAACGAAAATGCTTTTTGGAGACGCGAAGGACTCCTGCGAAGGTAAATTTGTCAACGTTACGGCCCTTGCAGTAAGCTGATCCGTACCTTTCGGAAATAGCTATCAAGAGGGGGTTGGAGGCTAGAGGGTGATTGGGGCAGGTCAAATGCACGATGTATATAGAGGCTGCGGGGCCATCCTCACGATAATCTGTCAGGACATTTTTCTGTGTTTAGGGCGCATGTACAGTTTACATATCTTTGTAACAATTCCTATTTGTCGGCGTTGTCACCATTAGAATCCAATGGTGTAGAAAGGAAGGAAGCGAAATAGGAGTATCCTATCGGATGGCTGGCTTGTGTTGTTAAGGGATCTATGGACTGGATAGCATGGGATCTTTTGCTTGAACACGCGGACTGCTGCACTATAGGGTAACGTCGGCATGAACAGAAACGCAATGTGTGTGTGTGAAAATGTGTGTGTAAAAAGGAATGGGCAATGGACAATGGACTAGCCACTCGACCTCCAAGATCACGTGCCAGTGGAGCAAGCCCTTTTCGTTTTTCGCTTTTCGTTTTTCACGATTCACGATTCAGTCGTATGCCAGGGGGCCTTCAGTTCAATTTTCCTCGGAGCGGTTCTACTACTCTGAAATGCGTACCACCAATTCGACCGGGCCTAAGGAGACGCTGCATATTGGATATTTTTTCACATCGGAATTGGGCAACTTCTCTGAGTGGCTGCTGTCTCACCTTGTGTGCAACACGTGTGGTGACCTGCCTTGAGAGGGCACCGGGTCTCGGGAAAACTGCGGACCCAATAGAATCAATCGGCGAATGAAAGTAGCTGCTTTCATGGACACGTGTTGAAGGACCCTTCAAAGCATTTCAAATATCGCAGTATCTGAAGGGACTCACCAATTCGGCAGGAATCTGTTAATAGCTCACGAGTTAATACAATCTGTTGTGAGGGCCTATGAGCAGTGCAATTCCATTATTGCCTTGTGTTATGCTCCCAACAGCTTTAAACACACTGTGAGCTCTCGCGCGTGATCAGAATCTCACGTTGGGAGTGTAATTTTTGTATAATTGCACCACAAGACCTTCCGTGAGATTTTTGTCATCTTTCGCGT
>Ga0307510_10002137_pt1 | contig 22331 bp, 20 predicted proteins | sample 12_EM_MG_FD_207224 | JGI IMG/M metagenome (GOLD analysis project Ga0307510, IMG submission 207224) | Populus trichocarpa ectomycorrhiza microbial communities from riparian zone in the Pacific Northwest, United States - 12_EM | ecosystem: Host-associated > Plants > Roots > Unclassified | place...
TGATCAGCAGTAGGAGAGCCCCGGCCAGAAAGAACCGAACCACACAAATGACAAAAGGCTGCGCAGCCCTAAGCCCTATTTTCGTCGCAGCCGATGCCGAAGCCCATAAAATAGAAAAGAGCAGACCTGTTCCAAGTGATAAAATCCTTTTTCTCACGTCCAGAGTAATTACTTAAATTTATAATACAATAATCAAAGCCATGAAACTCATACTCGCACTTCTCCTCGTGACACCCTTCGTCACCTCCGCCCAATCAAAGACCGAAGATAAGAAAGCAGCCAAACTAGCCGCCATAAAAAACATGGTGGAATCGCAGAACTACATCTTCAAGGCCCAATCAGCCTCCCCCATGGGCGGCCGTGTCCGCCAGCTGACCTCCGACTATGACGTTAAAGTCACCAAAGAGAACATAGTCAGCTACCTGCCCTATTTCGGCCGCGCATACTCAGCCCCGATCGACCCGACCAAAGGCGGTATCCAGTTCACCTCCAAAAACTTTGATTATACCCTGACTCCAGGTAAAAAAGACGGTTGGAGCGCTCTTATCAAACCAAAAGATTATAGTGACGTCCAACAAATGACACTGACCATCTCCTCCACCGGTTACGCCTCCCTGCAGGTGACCAGTACAAACCGGCAGCCGATCAGCTTCAACGGCACCGTAGTCGCGCCAAGGTCAAAATAGATCGCTCCACTCCGTCCCCAGCGCCAACGATCACTGATACCTCCCAAAAAGCCGTACCAGCCTATCCGGATAATCCGATATCATCCCATCCACCCCCAACTCAGCCATTCGCTTCATATCCTCTTCTTTATTGACCGTCCACGGCAGCACGGCTACCCTGGCCGCATGCGCCTCCTTCACCAGCTCCGCATCCACCAGCTTAAAAGCAGGACTATAAATGGTCGGAGTAAACCCCAGCTCACTTATATTCTTTTCAAAACTTTCCTTCTCCACAAGATAAGCCGTCGTCTGAGCAGGATAATCTCTATGCACGATCCGTAATGTACGCGGATCAAAAGACTGTATCGTCACCCGCGAACCAATCCCCTTCTCCTTCACTACCCCCATCAGCAAAGCCACGAAACGTTCAGGCGCCGGATGCAAAATATTATCTCCCTCAGGTCCGCACTTGGTCCCATATTATAATACACCGGCTTCAGATGATGCAACCGGACATACCCCTCTACACTATCGATAAGATCAGCCAGCAAGGGTTTATAGGTCCTTACCATCGTCTGATCCGGAAATCCCCGATGTTTCTTCACCCCTTCCGGATACCGGCGGATACTGTCATAAGTCATCCCGTAAAGAACATAGCTCTTCTGCTCAGCCGGATCGATCTCCGGGCCATCAGGCTTTAACATAAAGTCCGAAGACATATACAGGTCATGCGATACCACCACCTTCCCGTCGGCAGAAATGACACAGTCAAGCTCCAGCGTACGGATCCCCAGATCTATAGCATGCAGCATCGTCGGAATAGTATTCTCCGGCATCAGCCCCCGGCCACCCCGATGAGCTTGCAGATCCAACACAGGCTGCGCACCAACGCTAACAGCAATGACAGCCATAAGTAATGTAAATAGGATTTTCATGGTCGCAATTTGTCAAAAATCACTCATGTCCCATATTATCTTCCCATTAACTCAATCCCTCGTCACCGACCGATACCGCGTCGGCGACATGCCCATTACCTTCGTAAACCGCTTGGAAAAATAATACGGATCATCAAAACCCATGCTCAACGCAATGTCTTTTATCGACTTGTCAGTGATCCCCAGATGCTGACTGGCCTTCTGCATCTTCATCTGGATAAAATAGTCTATCGGAGCATACCCCGTCCGCTGTTTGAACAGACTGGAGAATCGGGAGGGCGAATAATTATACCGGTGACTTAATTCATTAAGCGTAATATTCTCATTGATGTGCTCCTGCATAAAAAGAATAGCGCTGTCGATACAGTCTACCTTTGCAGCAGGCGAAGCCACAAAATGTTTCTGGTTATAGATGAACAACGTGATAAAATGCGAAAGACACATATTGGCAAACAACAGATTGTCGATGCTATAACCCAGCTCCAGCGTTTTATAGATCCTGGAGAAAAGCGAGACCATCTCATTACTGCTCCGCACCGGATGAGGCTTGAAATGCTTTTGAATGACAGGCAGCATATTATAGTTGGGCAGCAGACTCCCACCAAAATGGAGCCAGTAAATAGTCCATGGATCATCTTCCGAGCTGCCATAAGCATGCTCAACATGCTGCGGCAACAGGAAACATTCATTGGGCCCAACGGCATACTTCTTGTCCCCTATCTTGTACCAACCATGCCCATCCACACAATAGAACAGAAAATTCTCAGGTAGCCCTTTCTTCCGGTAAGTATAATGATCCGTTGCCCTGGGATAGTATCCCAGCCCACAGATATAAAGCTGTCGTAAGAGTGGGTTGTTTTGAACACGCGACTTGAGTACAGATTTCGGTATCTCAATACGCTGCCGCCCGACGCCGTGCCAGATATTCTTGTGAGACCCTACTTTATTCTGTTCCATTATCGTAATTTAGTACAACTTCTCCCTAAGGATTAGTTAATTCCGCGCGTAAATATAAGCATGCTTTCGATACGTATATACCTCTATATTATCTTTAATCTCTGTCTAATCTCTACCTGTTCCGCTCAGCTATCACAGGATAATATTATCTGGACCACACCCAGTCACGACGCCGGAGAATCCATGCCCTGCGGCGGCGGCGACATCGGCCTCAACGTTTGGGTCGAAAATGGTGATCTTTTAATATACTTCGCCCGCAGCGGCAGCTTCGACGAAAACAATACCCTCCTCAAAGGCGGACGCATAAGAATAAAACTAAACCCCAGTCCCTTTCAAACCGATAACTTCCGCCAGGAACTAACACTCCGGGACGGCTCCATCACCATCACCGGCTCCCATAAAACAAAAACCCACATCTGGGTCGACGTCTTCCGACCAGCCATACACATCGATCTGTCCGGCGATCAGCCGGTAAAAGCCGAAGCCATTTACGAAAGCTGGCGCATAAAAGACCACGAGACAACCGGAAAAGCCAACAACGCCAATTCCTACAAATGGACGGGAAAACAGGCCCCCGGCGGCAAAGTCATCACCCGCCGCGACAGCATCCGTTTTCAAAACAACCAGGTCATCTTCTTTCATCGCAACAATCCCGGAATGACTGTTTTCGATGTCACCGTCCACCAGCAAGGCCTTGATTCGGTAAAGCCACAACTCTTCAACCCCCTCAAAGATCTCACCTTCGGCGGCGGCATGCTTGGCACAAACATGATTCCTGCCGGCATCACCAGCGGCCACTACCTGGATACCGATTTCACCGGTTGGCGCCTCGTGAGCCGACACCCCCGCCCTACCCACAACATCCTCCTGGTCCTGGCAACAGCCCAAACACCAAAACAGCAGGATTGGGAAGACAGCTTGCAAAAGACAATCGCAGACGTCCGGAATCAAAAAACCACGGCCCCTGCAGCCACAAAAGCCTGGTGGCAGGCCTTCTGGCAAAGAAGCTTTATCTATATCAACCCCGATTCTCCCGACCACTCCCCCCAATGGCAAGCCGGCCGCAACTACCAGCTCTTCCGTTATATGCTCGGTTGTAATGCCTTCGGTCACTACCCGACAAAATTCAACGGCGGCCTTTTCACATACGACCCTTCGCTGACAGATACAACACTTCATTATACACCCGATTTTCGCAACTGGGGGGGAGGAACGATGACCGCACAGAACCAGCGGCTTGTTTATTTCCCCCTGCTCAGCAGCGGAGATTTCGATGTACAAAAACCACAGCTCGACTTCTATCTCCGCCTGCTACCCACCGCCGAATTGCGCAGCCGCATCTATTGGGGACACGCCGGCGCCTGCTTCACCGAACAGCTCGAGAATTTCGGTCTGCCCAATCCCGCCGAATACGGCTGGGACATGCCCGCCGATCATGATAAAGGCGTCGAATACAACGCCTGGCTGGAATACGAATGGGACACCGTACTCGAGTTCTGCCTGATGATGCTCGAAAGACAACGATATACCGGTACAGATATCAGCGGGTATATTCCCTTTATCCAAAGCTGCCTCACCTTCTTCAACGAACATTATCAATACCTCGCTGCACGACGCGGCCGCCGCTCCCTCGATGGCTCCGGCCACCTGGTCCTCTACCCCGGCTCAGGCGCAGAGACCTATAAGATGGCTTACAACTCAACTTCGACAATAGCAGGCCTCCATACCATCCTGACCCGCCTGCTGGAGCTTCCATCTCAATACGGAAACGACTCCGCACGCGCCAAATGGACGACCATGCTCAACCAGTTGCCGCCTATATCCTATAGAAACTTCAACGGACACCCTACCATCGCGCCCGCACAGGCCTGGGAACGACTCAATAACAAAGAAGTCCCCCAACTCTATCCCGTCTATCCCTGGGGCCTTTATGGTGTAGGCAAACCCGGACTCGACACCGCCCTCAACACCTGGAAATACGATACCGATGCAATAAAATTCCGGTCCTATATCGGCTGGAAACAAGACAATATCTTCGCGGCAAGACTCGGACTGACCGACGAAGCCGCGGCCCTTACCATCGAAAAATTAAAAGACTCCCACCGCCGCTTCCCCGCCTTCTGGGGACCCGGCTTCGACTGGACACCCGACCACAACTGGGGCGGCTCAGGCATGATAGGCCTTCAGGAGATGCTGCTCCAGACCGACGGGGACAAAATATTCCTCTTCCCCGCCTGGCCACGCAACTGGGACGTTCACTTTAAACTACACGCCCCCTACAATACCACCGTAGAAGGCATCCTGAAACACGGAAAGATCGAACTATTAAATGTCGAGCCGGATAACCGTCGAAAAGACATTTTTATTAACTTACGCTGATATGAAGAAGTGGTTATTATATTTATTATCCATACTCAGCTTATCTGCCCGGGCTCAAAATAAATCCCTCGTCAACACCTCTGCCAGTAAACACACTATCCTCTCCGGCACCGACCTTGGCGCTGTAAAATGGACCCGCGGCTTCTGGGCCGACCGCTTCTCCATCCTCCACGATTCCATGCTTCCCCGCCTCTGGCGCATCTACAACGATCCCCATATCAGCCATGCCTTCACCAACTTCGAAATAGCCGCAGGTATCGACACCGGCTCACACGAAGGCCCACCCTTCCACGACGGCGACTTCTACAAGCTACTGGAAGGAATGGCCGCAGTTTACGCCGTCACCAAAGACAAACAGCTGGATAGCCTCATGGATCATGCCATAGCCGTCATAGCAAAATGCCAGCGCGCCGACGGCTACATCCATACTCCCGTGATGATCGAAGAACACAAACATCCCGGCAAGACCACCGCCTTCGAAGACCGTCTCAATTTCGAGACCTACAACATGGGCCACCTCATGACCGCAGCCTGTGTTCACTTTCGCGCAACAGGTAAAACGAACTTTCTCAACATCGCTATAAAAGCAGCCAATTACCTCGTAACTTTCTATCATCACAGCTCCCCCGAACTGGCCCGCAACGCTATCTGCCCTTCCCATTATATGGGCATCGTCGAGCTCTACCGGACCACAAAAGATCCAGCCTACCTCGAGCTGGCAAAGAACCTCATCAACATCCGCGGCCTGGTCAGCAACGGCACCGACGATAACCAGGACCGGATCCCCTTCCGCAATCAGTACACCGCAATGGGTCATGCAGTAAGAGCCAATTATCTCTATGCCGGCGTGGCCGACGTAGTAGCAGAGACCGGAGACGATTCCCTTCGCCATAATCTGGATGCTATCTGGTCCGACGTGACAGAACGGAAAATGTATATCACAGGCGGCTGCGGAGCGCTCTACGACGGCGTCTCCCCCGATGCCACATCCTACAATCCCCCCGATATCCAGGAAGTACATCAGGCTTATGGCCGCGACTACCAGCTTCCCAATACCACGGCCCACAACGAAACCTGCGCCAACATCGGCAACATGCTCTGGAACTGGCGTATGCTGCTGCTCACCGGTAATGCACAATACACAGACGTACTGGAACAGGCCCTCTACAACAGCGTCCTGTCCGGCGTAAGCCTCGATGGAGATAGCTATTTCTATACAAACCCCCTCCGCGCTTCCCACACTTACCCCTATACGCTAAGATGGGCAGGAGGAAGAGAGGAATATATAAAACTATCCAACTGCTGCCCGCCCAACCTCGCACGCACCATCGCCGAAGTGGCAGATTATGCCTATAGCACAAATGAAAAAGGTATCTGGGTCAACCTTTATGGCGGCAATACCCTCGAAACCCCAACACTAAAGCTCCAACAACAAACCGACTATCCCTGGGATGGAAAAATAACCCTCACGATATCCAAGATACCATCAAAACCCTTCTCCCTCTTCCTCCGCATCCCCGGCTGGTGCAAAGACGCCTCCCTTTCTATAAATGGTAAACCCGATCCGATAACCTTAACCCCAGGCACATACGCAGAGCTCAACCAAACCTGGAAATCCGGCGATATCATCACGCTCAACCTCCCCATGCCCGCCGTCCTCATAAAAGCCAACCCCCTGGTCGAAGAAACACGCGGCCAGATAGCCATCCGCCGCGGCCCCATAGTTTACTGCCTCGAATCCCCCGATATTCCCTCCAATATTTCCATCTTCAACATCGCAATCCCCGCGACAAAAATTAACCTCCACCCAACCCCAATAACCATCGGCCACCACCACCTCATGGCCCTCGACGGCACAGCCCTTCTCTTACCCCCTGACAACACCCACCTCTACCAGGAATTACCCAATACCCCTCCTGTTCCTACCCCCATCCGCCTCATCCCCTACTACGCCTGGGCCAATCGCGGCGCCTCCGATATGACCGTCTGGATGGAGCTTTATCATTAAAAAAATAGTTAGCTATTTATTAGTATATTGCCTTTCTTACATCCGTGCGTAATAAAATCTAGAAACCTGATTCCCAGCTTAAAACAGATCATTCTATTCCTCCTTGCCGGTATAATCTGGACTACCGGCATCTGCCAGACAAGGACGATCGTCGGGATCGTTGAGGATTCTCTTTCCCATACAGCTTTAGCTAATGTCTCCGTCCGGGTACAGAACGGCAACCGCGGTGTCCTGACCGACGCACAAGGCAAATTCACCATCCGCGTCAATGCCAACGCCATGCGACTCACCATCAGCACCTCCGGCTACATTTCCCAGACCGTCGGCATCCCCGACTCGACAATGACCATCCTCCTCTCCAAATCCTATTCGACATTAAAAGACGTCATCGTCACTACCCGTAGAAAGGCACATTACAGAAATAAAAACAACCCCGCAGTAGAGCTTATCCGCGAGGTCATAGCCCATAAAGCTCAAAATGGCCCCGGAGCCGATGATTATACCTCCTATGAGCAGTACGAGAAGACCCGCCTCCTGCTGGACAAAGCCCCGCCCATCATCGTCGATAACAAGCTCCTGAAACGATATCATTTTATGTTCGAGAACAGGGATACCGTCATCGTTCCCGGTAAGTCCCTCGTCCCCATTTATATCGAAGAAGTGTTCTCCCAAAATTATTATCGCAAACAACCGGCTAAGAACAAAAAGATCGTCCTCGGCCGCAAAGGAGTGGACTATGGCGAGTATATCGATATGAGAGGCATCAGTACCATACTCAACCGCCTATACGAAGACGTTAATATTTACGATAATACGATCACGGCCTTTACCATGCAGTTCGTCAGCCCCGTAGCCGAGCTGGCGCCTACTTTTTACATGTATTTTATTCGTGATACAATCGTAGAGAACGGCGAAAAGCTGATTCAACTGTATTTCACCCCCCGCAATCCTGAAGATCTTCTTTTCCGGGGCACATTATACATCACACTCGATGGGAATTACGCCATCCGGAGAGTAGAGCTTGGCGTTAGCAAACACATTAATCTTAATTATATCCGTGACCTCAATGTCAAACAGGATTTTGAGAGAGGTCCCAACAATCGCTATCATCTCGCAAACTCCGATGTCATCGCCACCATCAGCGCCTTTCCAAGAACCCCGGGCGTCGTCGGCGAACGCATCATCACCGTCAATAGCGTCCAGAACAATGCCCTGCCCGATTCCCTTTTTAAAGGGGAGTCCATCGATACACTGATAAAAGCCGAAATACAAACAGACAGCTTCTGGGTCGACAACCGCCTTACCCCATTGAGTAAAACAGAAGCCCGCACCTACGCCAATACCGATAGCCTCGTAAAGATGAAGTCCTACCGGAGACTGATGGATTATATCACGGTCTTTACAGCCGGTTATAAGTCCGCCGGCAAAGTAGACATCGGCCCCATCGGCAATTTTTATACCTTCGATCCCATCGAAGGCCAACGCCTGCGCTTCGGCGGACGCACCAATACCAAATTAAGCACCCGCTGGTTCGGAGAATCCTATGTGGCCTATGGCCAAAAAGATAATCGCTGGAAATATTTTGGTAGCCTCTCCTATGCGTTTAACAACAAGTCTATTTATACCTTCCCACTTCATTACATCCAGGGCAGCTATCAGAACGATGTGAAACCCCTCGGGGCAGAGAACGCCTTCGCCTCCGCCAGCAACTTCTTCACCTCCTTCAGCCATGGCGATAATTCCAAATGGCTGTACAATCATATAGCCCGCCTTTCTTATGTACATGAATACGGTAACCACCTGACCTTTACCCTGGGAACAAAATACTGGGAACAAAGCCCTACAGGCACACTCTTATATATTTACAAACCATTCAGCGACCAGACCGATACCATAAAGAAGATCACTACCGGTGAAGTGTCCGCGACCTTCCGCTGGGCTCCCCATGAGCAGTTCTTTCAAAACAAGGCAGCCCGCACCAACGTCATAAATAAATACCCCATCATCACGATGCAATATACGCGGGGTATAAAAGGACTCTACGGCGGTCAGTATAATTCCGACGCGCTGCATCTCAATGTGTACAAACGCTGTTACATCGCGCCGCTTGGTTTTGCAGATGTTTATTTCGATGCCGGTTATCTTGGAGGCAGCCTGCCCTTCCCGCTGCTTATCATCCACCCCGGCAACCCATCCTATTTTTATAGCCTCCGCGCTTTTAACCTGATGAATGTCGGAGAATTTGCCAGCGATCACTACGCAAGCATCAACGCAGACCATTTTTTCAATGGCTTCTTCCTGAATAAAATACCGGGGCTGAAAAGACTGCGGCTAAGAGAGGTCATCGGCGCCAAGATCCTCTATGGCGGCCTTCGCAATGAGAACAACCCCAATGTCAATCCTAATCAAATGAAGTTCCCGCTGACCGACGGCCTTACATCAACCTATACCCTCGGTTCAAAACCATACGCAGAAGCCAGCGTCGGTATCTATAATATCTTTTCTATTTTCCGCCTCGATCTCGTCAAACGCTTCACCTACCTCGACCATCCCAACGTCTCCTCCGTAGGCCTGCGCATCAGTTCCAACTTCAACTTCTAGCCCCGCCCACCTAGCCGGCCCTAATACCTGATATACACCGGTCCAAACAAACCCGCAGGCAACAGCCCCCCGTCCGATTTCCACGGTGACGTAGTCCAGGTCCGTCTCATACCCACTGGCAACCGCTGATCCCCCGTCAATCGATTCGCCCAGGTATTCGTCACCACAACCTTCAATTCATTCCTCCCCGGTCGCACAGCCTTAGTAATATCCAACGACTGAATAGTCCAGACCGTCCCGCAATCCACCCCATTGACATATACCGTCGCCAGATCAGCTACCTTCCCCAGATCAATATAAACCTTCCCGCCAACAGCATTCAGGTCAAAACCGTTCGTATACACAGCCGAGCCCGAATAATACCGGATAGCCGAATCCGAAGACCCACTCCAATCAAACAAAGCCGGCACTTTCACCAGCGTCGCAGGCCCCCCATAACCCGTATCAAATCTAATCCTCCAATCCCCCTTAACTTCTTTCAATTCATGTGGCGACATATTCCCATAACCCGCCGTCCTGGCCGGTGGCGCCCCAACTCGCCTAAACACCACAAACACCGATCCGCTGGCCCCAAGCACCAAACCAAATCGAGTCCGACCATTACTAACCGACCATCTCTCCATAGGCCCGGTCTCACCCGTCACCGGATTCCATATCTCAGGCACACGTCCTACACTTCGAACAGAAGCCACAAAACTATTCGCCCTATCCAGCTGATTGGAGATAAAATAAATATCAAAATCCGCCGCCGTCCGATGCGTATAGGTAACCCCAGTAGCCGCAGTTTCAAAATCCCTCTGTATCCCTATCCCATCCAAAGAAGAATCCCTAAGAGGCCCAATAATAATCCTCCCCTTCCCAACCCGACCCGGCTTCAACAACGCCCCAACCGTATCAACCAATAAATTCGCCCCCTCCCTCACCAATTGCAAAAACTTCAAACCCACCGCCTTACTCAACTCACCGCCCCCGGGCAGCACCAGCAATCCATAACTCGCCCCACCCGGCAACACAACCCGCCCATTCACCACCTTCGCCAGCCGCAGCAAAACATCCGGGTTAAAAGAATCGTACGCATATCCATGAAGCGGATCAGTCCAATCCGCCGGATCAGCCATATTCGCAGAATGTACCACCCCATTAGGGACCTTTGTCGTCGGCACACCTTCATTCGCCAGCCGCACCACCTCACTCTTAACCCTCTTCTCACCCATCAACCCCGGCAACACCCCAACCAGCCTCTCAGGCAATACAGCCCTTCGCGGGATCTCCTCTCCCGTAAACACCGCTATATCCGCCACCGGCCTTCCCTGCTGCAACAACCACTGACAACGCTGTGTATAGTCGATCCAGGCCTTGCTTTGCGCCCACCAGGTCTGATCCCTCTGAAAAAAATTCCCCACCCCACCCAACGTCATCCCCGGCTTTCGATCCATCCAGGGATTATGCGTAAACACATGAAGGACCATTCTGTTAATTCCCAAAGCATAGTTGCGGTCCTGTAGCGCCTTCAACATCCCCGGATGTTCATCCCAGCCCAGCCGGAGTTCGGTGAACGCCTCCGCCTGCACCAACGCCTTCCCATAGACGTGAGCACCCGATATCGCATCCAGCATATCATTTGGTTTGTCATGCGTAGGACTCCGCATCCAGAATTCCCCCATCGGGATATCCGCCTCGCTAAAATGCAGCATCCCATCACTCGTCATCGTCGGAGCCACACTTTCTGCACTAAATACACAGCCCTTTTCATGCGCCAGCCGCGCCATCGTCACATAAAATTTATCATGCACCAGCTCCATAATGGTCTGCCGGACATCGTGTAAAAATCGCTCCGAACTGTCCGCCGATCCCACCGGCACCCCCGCCATCACCGGCAGCCATTTATAAAGGTCATACCCCCGGCGAAGACGGAATTCCGAACGGAACACCGGCGACCAGTTCTGACTGCCACATTCCCAGCTGTCTACGTGAAAGATCTTCAGCACCCTCGCCGCCAGCTCAGGCCCAGCCTGTCGAACAGCCTCCCCAAACCATTTATCGAATTGTAATTCCACCACCCGCGAATCAAACTTATCACATTCCAAACCCTTCCCACCACCACCCGTCGCATTGGTATGTCCCGTAGAAGTATGCCCGATCCGAAGTATCATCCAATGCCCCGGCGGAGCCTTCCAAACCAGGTGTCCGGTAGAATCCATCTTATCCGTCAGATCAATTATCTTACCCAAACCAATACAAAGCGAGTCCGGAACCTCGCCCGCCGAAGTAGCCCGACCCACCCGCCAGATCGAACCATTCTTTCCCTCGATCTGATCCACAGCCGGCGCCGCCGACAGCTGGATCCCACTCACCTTCAACGAAGGCTTCCACTTCGCCGCATCCAGATCCTCCGCCCCCGGTTCAGACCCCGCCTTATCATAAACAAACCGAAAATACCTCGCAGTAACCGCCGGTATCGTATGCGTCACATCCTCATCCCCATCCTCCCAGCCATGCCGCGGCGGCACCAGTCGCGACACCCGCTTAAACCTTACCCCATCATCACTCACCTCAACGATCAACCGCTGAGCCTGGTAATTATTAACCGCATGAATGACTATCGTCCGGCAGGTAAAAGGCCGGTCAAAAGCATATTGTATCCAACAGTTTTCATCACTTTTAAATGACCCCTTTCCCTCGGACACCAAATAGGTAGCATCGACACCCGTAGACGTCGTCACCCGCGGCACCACCGTCCGCGTAGACTGATCCCATTCCACAGGCGTTGGAAAAGCAAAAACAGCTATATCCCTGTAATAGCCCACATTCATTTCCGGTCGCGGCAAAACGGCATCCACAAGCCGTCCACCCGGCGCCGAAATCCGCGTCCACACCACCTTCTGCATCGAATGCTCCGCATCGATCCACGGCCCACCCGCCACAGCAAACCCATCACAGGCATGCATCGCCAATTTCAACCCCATACTATCCGCCTCCTCCATAGCATACCGCACCATCCCCCACCAGGCCGGACTCAGCTGCTCCGAGACAGGCGTATATATAGGTGGATTCGCCGCCCCATTGATTGGCATCAGATACGCTCCCCCGATCCCAACATCCTTCATCGCCTGCAAATCCGCACGTATCCCCTCCCGCGACACAGCCGCCTGCATCCAATACCAGAATACCCAGGGCTTCGCCACATCCGGCGGATGCACAAACACAGCACTATCCAGCTGAGCCCGCGCCACACCAGACACAAAAAACAATAAGATCGTCAGCCTACTTACCCTCAGCATAATTGATCGTATATTCTTTACCAGGTGACAATACAACTTCATAAGACCCTCCGCCGACAGCATTGATCACCCCCTCCTTACAAGCCGGCTTTGACTTACTTTTAAACCGTAATACCCCCTCCCCCTCAACAGTTCGAACCCGTATCACGGAAGAGCTGCAATATACTTTTATATTCCCATGAGGCGTCGGCACTTCCCCCTCCATCCATTTCAATCCACCCAGCACCGGTTCCACAGCATACCGCTGAAACCCGGGCTCCAACGGCTTCACACCCAAATAGTATTTTCCAAGTAAATAGATCGGACTCGCCCCCCAGGCATGACAAAGACTACGCCCAAACGGCCGCCCATACATAGCATAGTGCTGTACACCAGATTCCAAAGGATCATATTTCTCCCAGAAAGAAGTGGCCCCTAAAGAAAGCATACCTCCCCAATAGTCTTTCATTTCCTTCAACACATGCGATTGATCCCCCATCGCACATAAAGCCTCCAGTTCGTAGAATCGCATATACGGTGTCGTGATCTTCTGAATACTATCGTTCAGCAACACATGCTCTTTGACAGCAAGCTTCTGCTGCTGATCAAAATAGCCAAAAAAGATCCCAAACATATTCGAATACCGCGTGATCTTATCCCCGGGCACCCCATCCACACGGGCATGTACAAAAGCCTGCCGCTTCTTATCCCAAAAATCCGAGAACAACCGCGTCCTCAAACCAGCAGCCTCGTCACGATATTTCGCCGCAGCCGCCGGATCATCCGCCAGCCCCGCACACAGCGCCATCGTCTCCAGACTCCGCACATACAGCATCTGTTCAAAACTCAACTCACCCTTTTTTGTCAGCCCATCCGCCCAGTCGATAAACAGCCAATCGCCAGCCTGCCCTTCTAACCATCCACGGGCATTCCTTCTGCCCCGGATAAAGTTCATCAGACTCACCATCCTCGGATAACAAAGCCGGATAAAACGCACATCGCCCGTATACTGATAATAGTCATAGATCCCCAGGAACCAGTAGAAACTATAGTCCATGATCGTATTGATATGACTCGTAACAGGGTCCTTACCCCTCAATGCCCACAAGGTCCGCGTGACAGAACTCGAGTCAAAGAAGAGATAGTAGTTCATCAGATAGCTTTGATAGGCATCCCCCGACCATACCCAACGATCCCTTTTGATCCCGTCGATAAAGAACTCCCTCGTATTCAAATGCAGTGTATACGCCGCCACATCCCAGATCTTATTAATCTCCCCATCCGAACAACGGAAGCTGCCCCTCGTAGCAATTGGTAGATACTCGAACAGCAACGACGCCGAATCAAGACTTACCCCATCCGCCCATTGGATATTGACATACCGAAAAGCCCGCGATCCCGGTAATACAGAATCTCCGCTCAAAATCCTATCCACATCCAGCCGATCCAACACCTCACAACTATCCGTCGACAAGGCTTCCTCCTTTGATTCACCATAATACAACGACAGCTTCCCCTTCCCCCTCAGTCCATGCAGATCGATGAAGCCAAACGACTCCCTGCCAAAATCCACCAGCAACGAATGCGCCCCCCTCTCCGACTTCACCGCACTCCGCGCCTCCGTCTTTAGTTTCCATTGCGAAGGCGGCTCACTAAATCCCAACACCTCAGCCGGTAGCCAAACCGTCCCGGACTTATCAGAAGCCTTCCCCGTAGCATCGATCCATTCCTTATCCTCGTACGTCACCAGCCACGAACTATCCGAAACAAGATAACGCCCACCCACCCACAAGGCCGGCGGCGAGACCTGGTTATAAATTTTAAATTCAAGCGTATGCGCCCCCTTAGTCAAACGCAAATGCGAAGGCGCCCCCGATACCATCCTCCCATCCACCTTACAATTAAACCTTCCCTCCGTCAACAACGATACGTCATCGTCCGACGGCAACACCACCTCCTTCCTAAAATCAATAAGCACATAGTGATTATCCAAACGCCAGAAAGGCGGCAGAAAAGTCCCCCGCTCAGTCCGCCGATTCTGCACCTGATTCCCAAGCCACACTTCAAAATCCCCCGGATAGGTCAGCCACGAAGCCTTCGCAGACATCTCCTGCGCTGCCGCAGAATGCCCATTAAACAATATATACAATATGATCATCACCACACTCAACACCCCCCACAACCATCTCACACGTAAAGTCGGCCGCTCCGAAGCCACCACCATCGCAGTCAAAACCTTCCTCCGGTCCAACAAAGAATACACCACAGCCCCAAGCGTGATGACAACAAAAATATAGAACGACAACAGCAAAAAATGCGGCCACGGATATTGCGAAGCAGGAAAAACCCAGAGGTAAAACACCCCCACTCCCACACTAAAAGCCGTACCCACCGTCAGCACCCCATTGATAGCACGGGCCGTCGTCCCCTTCCACAATACCCCCATCAAAAAGGCTACCGACATCGGCGGAGCCAGAAAACCCAATACAGACTGAAATACATCAAACAGATTCAAGCCCTTTATATTATCGATAGCCAGCGCCATAAGAACCGAGACAAAAGCTCCGACCACCGTTATCCAACGCCCGATACGGATAATGTCCCGGTTGCTGGCCCCCGGTTTGTATTTCTTAATATAGATATCCATCGTAAACACAGTACTCACAGAGTTCAGAGAAGACCCGATATTCCCCACCAGCGCCGCGATCAGCACGACAATGATCAAACCCCTCATCCCCGGTGGGAACAGCCCCGTCACCAACGTCAGATAGGCCTCATCAGGATTGCTGAGATGCGGATAAAGAATATAACACAACACCCCCGGTATGATAAACAACGGCACATCCAGTATCTTCAGCCAGCCGATAAAATTTGCCCCCAGCTGCCCCTGCTCCAGGTTACGCGCCCCCAATACCGATTGCACCATCGACTGCTCCGTACACCAGAACCAGACACCCATTACAGGATATCCCAACAGGATCGCCTGCCACGGATAGCCCTTATCACCCGAAGGCAAAAAAAGATTCCAATACGTATGCGGTGTCTTCTCATATAAAGCATGAAACCCGCCGATCTTCACCACACCCATCCACACCAGACATCCCGACACCCCTATCAGCAGCAGCATCTGGAACACATTGGTATAAGCGATAGCCTTCAGCCCACCCGCCGCCGTAAAAAAGGTCGCCAGCACAACCATGCTGATGACCGATAGCCACATCGGCAGACCCAGCAACTGCCGCACCAGCACCCCACCCGCAAACAACCCCAGCGATAGCCAGGAGATCAGGATCGTGATCAGCGTATACCAGGCCAGAATGCTCCGCGTAGATTCGCCAAAACGTTTTCCCATATATTCCGGCAACGTAGACACCCTCGCACCAAGATACCGCGGCGCAAAGACCACCGCCAGCAACAGGATGAACACAAAAGCATACCACGCAAAGTTACCGGCCACGATCCCCGTAGTATATCCGATACTCGCAGAAGCGATCAGCATCGACGGACCTACATTGGTCCCCCACATGTTCAACCCGATACTACCCCAGCCAAGACTACGCTCCGCTAAAAAAAGATTCTCCCCCTCCTTCTTCTTCCGGACAAAACTCACCCAATATCCAATGGCCAGCAAGGCCAGCAGATATACAACAACGATGATAAAGTCCACCGGCTTTAAAAGATTATAGATCATATTTCCTTTTTATTGCATCCACCTTCACCGGAAGTCCGGTAGCCAGGGATTCTTCCATCGCTTTTAATAGACATACCGTCCCAATCCCCTCCCGGGCATCCGGATAAGCCGTCTCCCCACTTTCCAGACAGTCATGAAAATATTCCAGGTAATTCTGGTATTCCCCCGCATGATGACTCTTACCTTCAAAACGGAAATAGTGTTTCAGCTTATGCTCCCAGGTGATCACCTGCTCCTCACCCGTTTTCGTGGTGACGGCATAACGCAGATCCATATAGTCAGCCTGACTACAACCCTCCGTAGCCCGCAGGATACAGCTCATCTCACTATCTCTTATCACCGGCTGAACCGGCCCCGTATACGCCCCGCTTACCCGCGCCACACGCCCATCCCTGGCTTTGAATATAAAATGCATCGTATCTTCATGATGAAGCCCACCCTTTTTTCCGTTGGAGCTAAGCATGCCATATCCCATTACTTCTTCGATCTCCGGCAAATACCAACGGATAAAGTCCACCGGATGACTCAGCCCCCCATATAGCCATTTAAAAGCGCTTTCCAATGACCAGCCCTTTTCCAGGAACCAACGATGATCCGCATGATAATAGGCTTCAATAGTGATCAGCTCCCCAATAAGCCCCGCTTCAAAATCCGCCCGCTGCCTTTTCATCGGTTCGAAGAACCGGCTGCTCTGACCAACAAAAACCTTCTTACCCGTCGACTCCGACAAAGCCAGAATAGCTTTAGCTTCACTTAGATCATCGATAAAAGGTTTGGTGCATACGACATGTTTCCCCGCCGATAAAGCCATCTTAACATGCGTAGCATGCCACTTGTCCGGTGTATAAATACCGATGACATCGAGGGTCGGATCATCCAGCAGATCCTGGTACTTCAGGGTATAATGCGGGAAATTGAATTCCTCCGCCCTGTGACGACACAATTCCTCGCTCAGATCACAGATCTTCTTCAACTGCCATTTCGGACTGTTCAGCGCGGCAGACATCGTGCTCCGGCCTTCACCTAATCCCAGTATTGCAATGTTCAACATATAACGATCAATTTTGTATTCCAGCCTTCTGTTTGATCTTTTCATCTACCATCGGACCATTATTTTCCCAGGTATTACCCGGCCCATTGGAATTGCGCATAAATTTCTCCTCCGGACACCAGTTGTCTTTTATGGTGATATAGGAAGAGCCCTCATCAAAGTAAAAATAGAACCAGTGTTTGGGGTCATGCGCATATCCCGGATGATAGATAGAGTCGATATAATTCTCCGCGATCAGTGTCCCCGGCTGCGCAGACAACGTATAGATCCCACCAACGTCATACATATGTTTCGCATAACGCACTACAGAGTTCCCGATGATCTTATTATTACTCATACAGTTCACCGTCTTCGTCCACCCCCATCCTACACAGATCCCCGAATAGGATACTTCACTGACCGAATTGTGCTCGATATGTATATCATGTACATAACCGGCGCTGATCCCCACACAACCCCAGTCCTCATTCGCACAATTCGTCACCATATTATTCAAAATATATTCACCACAACAAACTTCCCTACTATCAGCCGGACAATACGGCAAATGGGTCTCAAATTCCGGCTCCGAATACACCCCTACTTGTATCCCCGTACCACCTATATCCTCAAAAAAACAATGATTGATAGTATCCCCGCTCGTCCCGCGGATAAGATCAAGCCCCGTAGAAGCCATATGAACAAACCTGCACCGGCTAAAGACCAAACCCCTGGCATAACTAACCTCCACCGCACCAGAAGGTCTTCCTATCCAGGCCTGGTTCTCCAACCCCTTTTTATCGGGTGTCCCCGGTATCTTCAGCTTATACGCATCCAACAGATACATCCCCGCCTGCAACGGCACATGCCCCTGCTCAGAAGGCCGCATCCACGTGGAATAGGCAAACCCGACCCCCTTCCATTGTACATCATGCACCGGCCTGTCGATCGTACCAGCCACCTGCAGCAATGTCGTCAGCATGGGGACCACAACCCGCACCACATTCATATCCTCCCCCGCACGCGGCCAGTAATAGACCTTCCCCTGCTGTACATCAGCATACCACTCCCCCGGCTGATCCAACAGCTCCAACGCATTCGTCAAAAAATAAGCAGAGTTCCCATTTTGCTTATGCCCACTATCCATCACCGGCGCCGGCCACGGATGCTCAAATTCAATATGACTCTCCGGCTCCCAAAAGCTCAGCTTCATCCGGTCCCCAACCCTATCGATCGTTTTCACACGCAAGACCGCAATAGCCCACATCTGGTGAATCACCATCTCCAGCTGCCCTGCCCCAACGGAGCCGCTACTCGTCCCAACCAACCTCGCCCCCGCCCCAGTCGCCGGTATCCAAATCACCTGCTCCTTCTTATCCACCCCCAAAATCCTATTCATATCATCATCCTTCTCCACATCCCTCGCCCTCACCGCCTTCTGCCCATCCACCCACAGTTGCCTGAACGATAACCATCGCCCCCCAACCACAGGCAGATCAGCCTCCCAATATCCCTTCCCCTTCACTTTCTTCCATCCCTTCACATCCACACCCCCACTCAACACCGGTTCCTCACCCGCCGCCGCCTCGATAATAACACCCGAATCCTCCGGCCGCACAAAAATAGGTTCCGTTAACCCATACTCCCCACCCTTCAATACAATATGTATGCTCTCCGATTCCCCCAACCTCTTCCACTCCCGCGCCTTCCTCAACGCTGCCCCAACACTAGCCATAGGCGCATTCTTCGTCCCTGCATTATCATCATTTCCACCAGGCGCGACCCAGATCTCCGCAGCCGAAACCCGCAGACAACCCAACAACAAAAACAACCAAATTCGGCTCATTGAAATATTGATTTTACATACCGGGCATTAGCCCCGAAATTCGATTTCACATTATGTACATCGCGACTATCCCTGCTCCGCTCCACAACCAACCACCCACTCCAACCCATCCCATCAAGCGTCGATTTCACTTTCCTCATATCTATAGCCGGATCATTCTGCAACCAGACCCCATCTGTATTCGTACAATGTATCTGGCAGATCCGATCCTTCCCCAATGTCCGCAACTCTGCATACAGATCTCTATGCGCATCAATAGCATTCGCAAAATTGAAATAACTCCGCACACCAGGAGACCCGATCTCATCCAGTAGCCGAACCTCCTCCACAGCCGGCAGCGTAGTCTCTATACCTATCACAACCCCCGCCTCCTCCGCTAGCTGACCCGCTACCTTCAATCTCGCCACCACCGAATCCCGCAATTCCGGATGCTTCCCCGGATCAGCATTCACACCCAACGGCAAAAAGGCCATATGCACCGACATCTTCTTCATAGTCGTTATACAATCCCTCACCATCCTCTCCCAGGTCGAACGCGCCGCAAAAGACTGCGAATAGAATCCCGTCATCCCCAACGAACAAATATCCAGCCTCAACCCCAGCGCCGTATCCAAAAATCCCCGACGCACCGAGTCATTAGCCAACGCATTATCAAAGGTCTCCCGATCCCCTAACCCGCCCATATCCACTTCCACACCATCCGCACCAACCTCCTTCGCCAACGGAAAAGCTCCGATCTTCTGCCTTTTGATCAGCATCAGATCAACCACTGCTACCTTATATCTATGAGCTCCACTATGCATCGCCCCCCAAACCTTCTCTAAATTCACAAAGCCCATAAGAGCATTAGCCGGCAGCCGTTCCCCATGCGCCCCGAACACATACAGCGCCGAATCCTTCTCCACCGTACATTTCGACTCATCGAATGCATTTAAATTCAACCCCAGATGCTTCGCCATAAATCCATACATCGGCCGCCGCTTCGACAGCTTATAATCATGCTTATCATTCGGCAGATGCACATTCTCCACATTCGCAGTCACCCCATAATAACCATACATCTGCTGTAAATAAGGAAAATCATGCTCCGGCATATGATCCGTCCAGTCGTGTCCATCAGAGATCACCAGCTGCGGCCTTGGCGCCGCCATAGCAGCCAGCTCCACATTATCCGTCTCCCCCCCGCAGGCATGGATAGGAAGCCCACTCTCACAGGGACAACCGCCATACATATACGACGACAACGATACCACCGGCACTGATACCTTGATCCGGTCGTCCAGCGCCGTCAGCAACACCGTCTGCGTCCCACCACCCGATCCACCCGTAATGCCTACCCTGTTCTTATCAGCCTCCGGCAAAGACAACAGATAATCAAGACTCCGTATCCCACACAATATCTGAATACTCATAGCCAGACCCGTACGATGATCCGCCTCCTTGAATTGCAACAACGATTCACCCCAGGCAAAAAGATCATAACTAAAAGCCATCGCCCCCATCCGCGCCAGTGTCGCACAACGGATCTGACAGTCAGCCCGGTAACGCTGCCGCTCAAAATGCCCATCCGGATTGAGGATCACCGGTATCTTACCCTTTATATTCAACGGCCGGTACAAAGACCCGTTCACATACAATCCCGGTAATATCTCGATAGCAATATTCGAAACTTCATATCCATCCATCTTCCGCCAGGGCGTAGTGATCGGCGCAGACCCCGGGCTCACTGGCATCGGCGACAGCCCCAATGTTTCATAAAGACAAGGCCGGATCACCGCCTTCCGCCCCTCCCATTCCGCTTTATTATGATACAAAGACGCAATATGATCGAGTTTTTCCTTCCCTTCCTCATAGCTCATCCGCACCCGAAACTGCGCCTGAACATGCCCTCCAATGATCATCAGCAAAAGCACCGGCGCCAGCCTCCTCGCCTTCCTCCACCCACTAAACAACAAGTTCGGATCGATGTCGGGCCTTGGAAAAAACAACGAAGCCAGATACCCAACAACGATCACCACCAAATGACTATATACCCCCAGCATCAGCTTGTGCTGCGTAAAATTATAGGTCCCCATATCCAGCAACAGCGTCTTATGATCCCCCACCCCTACCTTTGTCGAGGTCAGAAAAGCATAAGCCGTAAAAAGGATACAGGCAATGATCCCGATATTCATTCCCTGCCGGTTCGTACGGGCACTAAACAGCCCCAACAAAAAGATTCCCGAGATCCCACCCGAGAAGATCGCATACAATGTGAACACCACCCCAAGCACCCCATCACTCCCCGCATTGACATACAACATAGCAATGAGAATGGATATGACCCCCGCAACCACAACGATGATCTTACCCGCCCGGAGATATTCGGTATCGACCCGGCCCGGTCTTACCTTTTTATAATAGTCCTCCACCCCAACCGCACCCAGCGAGTTGAGATCGGCACTCATGCTACAAATAGCCGCCGAGGTCATAGCCGAAAGAATAAAACCCACCAGCCCCGTCGGCAGCCGCGTCATGATAAAATAAGGGAACACCGCATCCGCCCGCATACCCGCAGGTATCGGATGAGTGGTATAATAGACAAACAACCCCGTCCCGATAAACATGAACAACATCCAGACAGGCACCGTCAGCAATACCCCCATAAGAGAAGCCCGGATAGCCGCCTTGTCCGTCTTCGCCGTCAGATAACGCTGCACGACCGTCTGATCGGTCCCATATTTTTGAATGGCATAGAAGAAACCATTTATAGCCATCACGATAAAAGTCAGCTTCGTGAAATTAATGTCGTAAGGCCCGAACCCCGTGTGATGATTCTCCCGCGCGATCCGTACCACTTCCGCCGGACTACTCGCAGCCGTAAAAAGAAGAATGACCAGGCAGGTAATACCACTGGCAAAAAGCAGGAACCCCTGAAACACATCCAGCCAGATCACCGCCTCGATTCCCCCCAGCAGAT
>Ga0307510_10002138_pt1 | contig 22329 bp, 13 predicted proteins | sample 12_EM_MG_FD_207224 | JGI IMG/M metagenome (GOLD analysis project Ga0307510, IMG submission 207224) | Populus trichocarpa ectomycorrhiza microbial communities from riparian zone in the Pacific Northwest, United States - 12_EM | ecosystem: Host-associated > Plants > Roots > Unclassified | place...
TTCTAACAATTCTCTCAACAACTCTTCTACTTTGAAAAATATTTTTATTGCTGCTCACTTTTCACCTAAACAATCTAAACTCCAAACTACTTAAATCTTGAATAAATCTCACTATAGCATAAAAAAATCCATCAAAGTAGCTCAAAAACAACAAAAACTAATAACTAAAATAAAATCCTAAAAAGTAAGTACAAGCATTAGATAAAATAAATGAAAAACCATCAAATCTAGTAATATAGCAATCAAATTTAGGATATACTCGATTATTGCTTCGCGCTGCATTGCAAATTAGATAAAAAAAATTAATGTAAAAAGAAATAACCAGATGTAGCCAATATTGTTTTAGTAGAAAATTTAAGCAGAGTGAATCTAAAGGTAACCTGGACGATTGATAAAAATATAATTTGACTAAAAATAATTCAAGGTAACATTCTTTTTTAAGATATTCAGATAACATCTTGGATAGACCCGAGTCAATTCAAGTTAACCTTTCAAATTCACAACCCTGGTCGTGAGATCATGATAACCTTATATAAAACAAATTAAATAAATTATGAATCCTAATTTAATCAATTCAATATTGAAGGATGAAATTGAAAAAAATAATTAAAAAAACAACTTGGGTTAACCTGCTAAATCTACGATCTGAGTCATGAGACCAGGATAACCTTATAGAAAACAAATAAAAAGATTATGAAGCTCAAATCCCAATAAACCTATTGTTGAATAGTGAAATTTAAAAAAAAATAAATCTAAAAAATGACACAATAAAACAACGTGAGACTATATAGGTTAACTCGCAAAACTCATGACCTGAATCATGAGACTATGATAACCTTCTAGAAAAAAAACCAAAATAAATGACAAAAGCTAATTCCTAATCAATACAATGTTGAGGATGTTGAATGATAAAACTGAGAAAAAATATCAATTAAAAAGAAAGACAATAAAAACCTGAGTCAAATGAGTTAACCCACAAATTCATCATATGAATTATGAAACTGAAATAACCATATAGAAAGCAAACCGCAATAAATTATGAAGTCCAATCTTTAAAAAACCAAATGTTTAATGATGAAATTAGAATAAAAAAACAAAAGGCAATTAAAAAAACAATTACAATAAATAATGTTTTGTATGGTGATGTATAGTAAAAACATCATCTCTTTTAGTTTTTAGTTAATAAAAGAAATCAAATAGAAATAAAGGTGATATGAGCAATACGGTTATAACTTGTCAAAGAACTAGTTTAAAAAAAATGCTTAAGTTATTAGTTAATATCTCAAGTTATGATTTACATTATTTTATAACATATTTTTTTAAGTAAAAGCCTTTAAAGAACATCTCATCAAACTTTACATAAAAGGGATAAAAGAAAAAAGAAGTTCCCACTAGTTTATAATTAGTAAAAAACTCTGACGGTCTTGAGAGATTCTAGATAAGAGGTTAATTAAATAATAAAGAAGATAATAACCATCATATACTTTATATCTAAGATAATTTGAATCAAATTTCTCTCTGTTTATAAACCTTGCTTATAAATATATTTAAATAAATTATGAAAAGTTTGCTTTGATATATAAATTGTCTAAACTTGTATGAATACTAGTCTACAAATTGGATAACTAATTTGATTAATATGCATTGGTAATGATAAACTATTCAACATATGTTCAGCGGCATGATAATTTTGTACAACAAGTTTGACCATTAATTTTAAATAGATAAAAATATTTAAGAATATAAATAAATTAAAGATTATGATTAATTGGTTTTTAATGTTAGTGTAATATATAAAGATATATTTTTCTCAAATATTTTTTCTATTTTTCTATGCTCGATAATGTTAGAAAAATCTTGTAAGGAAAAGGAATTATAATTAAGGAAGATTATCCAAATTTCCGGTAAGAAAAACAAGCTCTTTTCGAAATAAATGGCTTAAGTTTAATAATATTTAAAGAAAGTTTTGAGCAAAGTTAAGAATCCTTCTTCTATCCATTCTTCAACTTAATTATGATATCATTGATTTGAAAGGGATTAGAGGCTATACGTTTACTTCTTTATAATTAAAACTACAGTAAGAATATAATTAATTAATTTTAAATATTATAGAACGTAAAAGACAAGTGTCATCATCAACATTGACTCTTTTACAAGAAAGATTCTTGCTAGCGCTCTTCTCTATTTCTCAACGGTTGGCAAGCCAAGGTAGAAAAATGTTGCAGGCTGTACCCATTTGATAATTATTATATTGTTAATTAAAACATATTAGTATATTATTATTTCTATGTTGTTAAAATGTAAAGGATATCGTTAATTGCCGTCAATTTCTTTACAGGCTGCACTTGACTCTAGTGTTTCGACCTCTTCTTTCGCGCTTGCTGGTCATTATTATTATTTTTTTAGATATTTTTGTATATTTTAAAAAGATAAAACTAGTTATGTTCAGGGTTTATGATTATTATTTTTAGTAAGTGTGTTTTCTTGGGATTAAACCAAAATATTGTGATTAATTAATTTTTGAGACTGCAAAAGAATAAGAACAAAATGCAATTACAAGTAAGCGAGTAAAAATCACAAGTAAAACCCCACCTTACTTCTGTCTTTTGTCTTTTTAGTGGGGCTTAGCTGATAACGTTGTTAGGGTTTTAGCTAAGATATTGTAGTTGACGATGAAAGAAAATGATTACACCTCGAATGATTTAAAAACCAAACATTTGCATAAACTTCGCCTCTATTTAACTTGTTCTATCCAATGGCATGTGGTGTGGCTCAGGTGTTCGGGTTTGGTTCAATCTCGAGGTTGTTTTGGGTAGCTTGTGGTGATTTTCTTTAGAATAAAAGAGTTTTTAATTTATCAACAACAATTATAAGTAGCTTGTGGTATGTAGAGTATAATATTTTAAATGTGAAAGAAAGAGTACCATTTAATGTAATTTTCTCAAAAAGTTAACACTTCTCCTTCCTACCTCTTATAATTTATAAATTTTGTAGAGCTTATAGAAATATTTCTTTACTCTTAATTTTGGGTATTTTTGCTTATTAACATTGTTTTAAAAAAACAATTGGCAAAATAATTCATTTTGAGAAAAAATTGACAAAATAGCACAACTTTATATGTGTCGCAATTAGAAAACATGACATTTAAAGTTGTCGTTGATGTAAAATGTAGCATTTCAAAAAAAAAATTAAATGGATTGCACAAATTATAATAATAAGAGATGAGAGAGAAAGAAAGAAAATATCATAGATGCATATCAAAAACTCCGATTACGACACCACAAGTATCATAAAAAAGATCTTGATGAGATAAATTCAACGACATCAATGAAGGTCACCAACAGTGATTAAAGTGAGTCACACTCTTCGTCAAAAGGCAAGTGAACAATTACAATGAGGAGAGAAGAAATAAAGAGAATAAATAAAGAAAGAAAGAAAGGAAAAATGACTCTAAAAGTACATCAAAGCTCCAATTACGACACCAAATGTATCATCGAAAAGATATTTATGAAATAAATCCAATAACACCAAAGAAAAGTAACTACTGGTGACTAGAGTGGGTCACACTCTCTTTTCGAAGGAAAGTGAGTCACTTGTCACGTGTGACTTACTTTGGTCACCGTTGATGACATTTCTTGATGTCATTGGGTTCATCTCGTCGAAATCTTTTCTATGATATCGTTGGTGTCATAATCAGAGCTTTTGTGTGCCTTTGAGGTCTTTTTTTTATTTCTTTTTTGTTTTTTTTTGTTCTTGCTTCTCATTGTAATTGCTCATTTGCCTTTAGACACATAGTATAGCCCACTCTAATCATCGTTGGTGGCATTTCTTGGTGTTGTTGGATTTATCTCGTCAAGGTCTTTTCAATGATATTGATGGTTTTGTAATTGAAGTTTCGATATGCATCTAAATTTTATTTCTTACTTGCTTTCTTTTTCTCTCTTTCCTCTCTTCTCATAATAATTTGTGCCGACTCTTTTGAACATTTTATTATTGCTATCAACAACATCTTAACATATCATGTTTTTCAATCGCTAACATGTACTAATTGTGTTATTTGTCAAATTAATTATTTTTCAAACCGTGTTATTTTATTAATTCTCAAAAATAATTCTAAACTTTATAGGCTAAACATGATACAAATCATCATCACATCACATCAAATGACCAAAGGCATATTTTAATTAACTTTTGTCAACAAATCATATGACTTGGGAAGAGTAAGCTTCACATCTCATTTTTCGGATTCAATCTTTCCATTTTCCATGATGAGATTTCCAAAATTAAAACCTAAAGTAATACAGTACATGTCAAATTCAAACCCAAAAAAAAAAAAAGACAACTAAAAAACACAAGATAGGTTTTTTTGACATGTTAATATATCTATGGTAGCATCAATTTATAGAGTTTTATACCATGAGAACTATTTATGGACTTGATGAAGTATTCAGATCATGCTCAAGTACAGTACTGGAACCTCTTCCAGTCATCATTATCGAATATATAAAAAAAAAATGGGGAAAAAATCTTTGGAAAAGGTCGTCGCTAGCCTCGAGAAAACCAAAACAGATGAGGACCAAAAGGCAATTTCAGAAAAAAAGAGGGGCTTCACCATGCAACAAACAAGAACAAAAGTCAAACAAGTCTCGACTGGGATTCGAGGAGGGACTAAAGACGGACAAACATCAGTCTCGCTGTTGCTGTCTTGATGATGATGCAACAGATGGCGAAAGTGTATCAGACAAAATAAGAGCAAGACAATCAACCTTAGGATGATTCGTGCTTTGTTTTTTATATTAATTAATTATTAATTATTATATTAAAAAAAAAAAAAAAAGAGGAGGGTTGTGCAATGTGGTGCGCCGTGGATGGTAAGGAAAACACCGGGATTTGTAGTCTTTTAACTTCTTTTCCTTTTTCTACAGAAAAATAATTATCTTATTAGCGAGGATAAAATCGTGTTTTTCACGGATAATAAATATTATTTGCAAATTGATTCCGGACAATTTAGTAAGAATTTGACATCAAGGTCACCAAGGTCTTTTTACTCTACAACAATATTAAAAATAATGAAAAGGCCCTCCATTTTCTTGTTAGTTTTTTTATTCTAAGAGTAAAAGTGTTATTTTATTGTATATTTTTAATTGAAAATACAAAACTATCCCTAAGTAGAAATTCAAAAATTGATTTCTTTTGAGGGTAGTGTTGTAAATTCACTGTACAATCCAAACGCAAATTATTTGTCCTGCCCCCAATCAATTTTAGAACACCAAAATTTTCCCATAACAAAGATTATTTTACCCTCAAACACATGATAAAGACCTTTTTAAATATATCAAAATTCTTTGAATTGCATGTTCAACGTTGTTTTCAATCAAAGAAAAGAAATAGTCTTCACTTTTTAAAAGAATTCATTCAAAAAACGACATGCAGTTTAGTACGAATGATGCTCTCCATATGTAATGGAATTGAAGCAGCCGCACCCATTTGCAGAAGCATCAAACGTGGAGTTTTCATTTTACACAAAGGCCCGCAGCTCATAGCCCATCTCAGTTCTCAGCTTTGCTTCAAACATTTCGAGCCCACTACTTGTAGGCTTCATTCATTTAACACGCAAGTCATTTATTTATATAATATTCACGGATAAACAATAAGATAATTTATAAAATTATATATTTTTTATTTTTATTTTTATTTTTATTTTTATTCAAATTTTTAATTTATAAAATTTGTTCAAATTATATTTTTCATTACACTATCAAACATCGAAAAATAATTTATTTTCCCGAAATTCACTTTTCTAAAATTTATTTTTCAAAAAAAAATTACTTTTCAGCAAACAAACAGGGTCTTATTTATATAAGATTCATGGATGCATTCACGGATAAACAGCCACTTTTAAAAGTAAAATTATCATGAGAAATCTGGAGGTTTTCAGTTCATCACACACTTACATGGAATATTAAATTGACCATGGGTAAATTTTTAATAATTATTCTTTTAATTTCTGGGGGTTGGGTTGGGAAATCAATGGACATATGCATTTCTAAAGCCTCTCAATTTAAAAAATAAACATTTTTGCTAGGAAAACATTTTCCTCTTATTAGAAAAGGAATAAACTTTCCATTAAATTCACTTTTCATGAAATAAATACTTTCCGATAAATAAATAGGCCATAGTAAAAAAAAAAAAAAAATAGGATCCCAATTCTTAGTGCTAATCTCTTCTCCAATATTAAAACGGGCTGGACTAAGGAAGCACGTCCAACTATCCTGGGCCATCGCATTAAAAAGAAACGGCTACACCCAACTGGATATCGGCCCAAAGGCGAAGTCCGCAGTCCCTCCCTTTATTACTACTTTTAATTTTATGATACCAAGCATTCAAGCAGAGCAGAGAAGTCTGGGGGTGTCGTCAAGTGAACAAAACATCTCTCAAAACAAACAGCACTGATCCAAGTCAATGGTAGAAGATCAATTGCTATTATTTATTTTATTTTAATAGCTGAGAATTGGATTGATTTACGTAGTTGTTCTGCTTCTTGATTTTTTCTTTTTTCTTTTCTTATTGAAATGAAGGGTTCAAAGGCAGCAGCAATATCGAGTCCAGTCCCGGTGGCATGGTACCCAACCCTAGCAGTCTTCATGCTGGCCATCGGCCTTATTGTCACTGCTTCCTTCTTCATGTAAGCTAAGCTATGCTGAAATGAATTGTTGCTGGAATTATTGTTGTGCTTTTGCTTCATTAGCAGTTCCTTTCCTCCACTAGATCAGATCTACATGTGATGTAATTTGCCCAAAAAAATTCAATTACCAGTCAAGGTGATTTGTGATTTTAATTTAGCGCTTTTTTGTATTTGTTTTTCATAGAATGGTTTCTGGAAACGACTTTCTAGATTTTCCCACGTTGAATTTTAGGAAAGTTAGTCAATGGAAATGGTTCCTAGTCACAGCTTAAAAATTAAGGCTTTTTGTTATTATTAGGAAAACGTTTTCCTCCATGGAACTTTTCGGCAAGCAAACAAACGAGGCCTTAATTTGATTTGTTCCTCACATTTTAATCTTCTATTTAGGTTTTCCATGAGATAATACCACCAAAATTTGCTTCAGATTAATTATTACAAACATCATCGGCATACTTAATATACTGTAATAACAAAGATTAACACTCTATGGAGCAGGCATTTCGTTTTCTTTTCTAGAACAAAGAGTATTTTATTTAAATTTAAACATGTTGTTGATGAATTATGAAAAGATCTGCTATTTTGTTTAATCATGCTGTTGACGAACTATGAAAAGATCTGTTTGTGTACCAACATGTGCCATCTCGTTTCCGATGTTATACAAGTGTGGTTTATGCAGTTACGAAGCGACCTCTTCTAGGAGAAATCGCAGTTTGGCAAAGGAGCTTACAACAGGAGCAATTGCCTCCTTATTTCTGGTATGATTTGTTATGTTCGTTACTCCCCCCATCACCTTCTGATTTGTTATTGTTAATTCTGGTTCATTGCTCAATCTGATCTCTGATGTCGCTGGTGCAGGGTTTTGGGTCCTTGTTCCTGCTACTTGCTTCTGGTGTTTATGTCTAAGTTGGTCAATTTTGAACCAAAATTATGTTAAGCAGGATTGGCTGCATATGATGAGATGTTTACCTCTGCTAATTTAGTTGAGAACTTTGGTGATCAATGATTTATGGACTATGATGTTTACATCATTAATCTTTTTGAGTGATTTATGGATTCAGGAGGCTGTCCTCTTCATTTTCGCTGTACTAATTTTCAAGGTTGCTACTACTCTCATCTGCTAGGATGCTCTAAGCTTCCCTTTCCTCTTCCCCATTTAAGATCCCTAGGCAGAGCCTTGATCAATTAGTGGAGACTTGGAGACTTTAAGCTTTACAATTGATAACCAGCCGTTTAATTAAGGATATCACGATGGATAGAGAGAATAACGTGTGTTACTGCTCTATGTTAGAGGGATGGATGGCAGCTTGTGATTTATCATGAGTTTTTTTAGCTGTTCACATCTTTTCCACCTTGTGTTAGATGACAAGCTCATGATTTATCAAATCAGATGAAACTGTTTGGGTTTACAAGTTCCCCTTCTCATGAACTTCAGTTTTCAAAAAATGGAGATGAGACGTTACATCTTCTATATAATCAAGGAGATCTAACATGCTCCATTTAAATTAATGCACAGAGAAACCCTACAGTAGTGAACTTTTAGTCTCCAAATCATCTATTTCTAAATTAAATAAAGTATCCCTAGATCATAAGAACCCTATATTATCATATTAATGGTACATCTCACAAATCAAAGAACAAACATGCCTCCTAATTAAAACATGAATTGAAAACACCGAGGGTTGATTTTCTTAGGATTCAAGGGCTTTCCCACACCAAATATTCTCTCTAACATTTTTCATGGATTACATAATCAAAACAACAAATCTTCATACTTAAAAGAAGATATCATGTTAACATGAGCTCTATTTGTATTAATTTTTAAATAGTAGCCTGAAAAATCTACATACTAAATGTTGAGATATGTTTTCTGTTGTGTATAATCATTCATGTTTTTTGTTATATATAATCACAGAATATAATGTATCAATGGTAAGACTAAGTCTTTAAGGTTCATTAGGCTCGTTGATCTGATTTAACATGGTATTAGAGTAAAGATCCTGCTATAACTCTTAAAAATATCTCATATCTTTCTGTAATAGAGATCATGGACACACCAGAAACCCTAGATAATATCACCTCAAAAATAGACTAAATCCTTTCTCAAATACAAACTCAAACACCAGACTACTCTACTGCCTAGATTGATATTAAACTAAACGATATCATATATTCTTTATGGTTCTAAATTGTGGAGATGTACATCTCTGGAAAAGATAAACTGGGTTATATTAATGAGGATTTACCCTAACTAGCACCTACAAACCTAACTTGTAGATGATGGAGAATTGAAAACTCCATTGTTAAGAGTTGGTTGATTAATTTCATGGAACCCCATCTGATTGGAATACAAATTCGTAAATAAAATGGAATCTCACAGGTTATTATCAAATTTGACCCATACCAAATTTCCAAGAAATTCTAGTTTGATGTCTTCGTTAGACATTGTGACATAACAATTTGTATCTCTCATCAATATATATCTTCAATTGATTGAATTTTATATTTTTTTATCTTATGAAAAATTGCTTTTAAAATCAATTTTTTAGTGTATGTCTTAAAATCGAATGATGTGAAAATTTTATTTAAAAAGTCAAATCGATAACTATCTATACTTTTGGAAGAAATTGAAGGGTAGGTGATTAAAAAAAAAACCTTTTGAAAGAGCTTGATAAAATCCATAAATTTAGGGGGTAAAATGAAAGTTATCCTTCTTTTTTTCCCTTCAGAGAACGGCACAACCAAACGAGGGAGAACGGAAAACAAAGAAAGAAAGACAAAAAGGAAGGAAGAAAATAGCTATCTTTGAGGAAGCGAATCAATGGAGGAGTATGAGAAGGCTACAACAGTAATGTGTACAGTGATAGGCATGGACTACGCCAACAGTCTCTCTTACAGAGCCTGCTCACTCTGCGAGAGAACTCTTCCTGATACTCTCAATGCCCTTTGCAAATTCTGCCACAACAATACCGCCTCCTCCTCTTCCAAGCGCCTCTTTCGTGTCCTTGTAAGTTTCTACTACCCCACCATTTAGTTTGCCAAAAGTTTCATAATGGAATAAAGGGTCGCTAGAATCTGTTTATGATTTCTGTTTTCTGGGCAGGTTTCCATAGCCACGGATACCAAGGTGCTTAATGTCATGTGCTTTGATAGGGCTGCTAGAGTCTTGTTTGGCTGCTCTGCTGATGACTTCTTTCACTTTTCCAAGCTTCACCCTTTCGCTGGTAAAAGAAAAAAAGAAAACAAAATTTTCTTGTAATTTTTGTCTTTTTTTTTTAATGCAGATTCCAATGATGGGATGTGTGCCTGGCTTTATGCAGCTTCCAATGCTGCTAAAATTTTGGAAGGAGAGATGTGTAGAATGACTTTGTCCAAACCAAAGAATGGTAATGCACAACACTTGCGAGCTGTCTCTATTGTACCTTTGAGGTCTGGTTTCAAGCCAGCAATTGAATCATTGAAGGAATTCTATGGGGTAAAACCAGCAACTTCTTGATTCTTTTATCCATTCATCATTGGATTGACAATGCCATCTGTTTTGCTGTAAACATTCTAGCCAATTTTCCTTAAAAGAGTAGTTTGTGGCGAGGAGGTCTTGTGGGTTGGATATATGGTTTAAAATGATAATTTGTTTTGCTTCTGAGTTCTGTTTACGACACTTGAGAAATCAAAGGCACCGAGGCTCCTTTCTACTGAAGAAAATAATTGCTTATTGTTAGTGGTAAATTGGCTGCGGGGTGTGTATCAAGAGACACTACAGTCTTAAGCTATGCATTCCAGGTCTTAAGCATTCAAGGATATCTTTTTAGGGTATCAATTGTTTGAGTAATAAACTGGGTAGAGCTCAGCCTAACTTACTTGAAATCGTCATTCTCTGGGAGAAGTGCCTGCCAATCACTTATGTAACAGACTATATTTCTCTTCTCATACAGTAATGCTTATATTTCCCGGTCTCGTATATCATAAATGGGTGATATCAATGCTGTCAAGTTGTTCAAATTGATTTCTTTTAAATTGGTTTTGATTTGATTTGATTCATGGTCTACAAATGATTACCAGTACCAAACCCATTGAGCTCACACTGAAGACATATAAGTGAAAATTGTATGTGTCTTTTATTTTGTATCTGTTCTGGAGTTGAGAACATGAATATTGAGATTAGCAGAATCTATCATTGGAGAAATGCACAAAACATCATTGCTGAAAACCATGGGTGTGAGACAATGCTTGAGAATGCCAAGGCAGTGAAGGCAAATTACTGGGGAGCAATCCAATCTTTAGTGCCAGTCACGGCAAGCTTTCCTTGCATCCAGCTCTTCAGCATTTGTAATGCAGCTTTTGGCTGATCCATTGGAACCATGTGACCAGCATTGTGAACCTGGTAGTTATAGGTGATCAAAGTTTCTTGAGTAAGAATTAAATATCATCACAGCATACACAGAAACAACAGAGAAAAACAACGGGGGAGATTACCTTTAGGAAACTGAGAGGACCGTGACTTTTCAGCTGTCCTGCTTCTCTGCCTTCAACAACGAATGGAACTGTTGGAGCTGCTCCGAAGTCTTTCTGGCCAGACCATGCCAAGCCATTTACCCACCTTGAATTTCCTGGCAAACAACAAGCATGATACTGCTGTCACTGATCAAAAACAGGGTTAATTAGTTTGTTATACCATGTAGACTTACCCAGCCAGTTGCATATCAAATCCTCCTCTCCAGCATAAATAAGCACCTTGATACCATCCTCTAGGAGAGCAGGAACTCCTACTGCAAGATTTCTCATCCAGTCTCTTGTCATGGCATCATACACCACGCTGCTGCAGGAAACAAATTCAATATCTCCTACGCCTAGAGCATCCCTTACTGTTTTCTGGTTCAGGAATGTCTCCATGTTTGAGAAATCGTAGCATAGACTGCCCTCGCATGTCTTTCTAATATCATAGTACTGCAGACAACAGAGTTCACAAACTCACATTTACATAAAAAAATGCTTTCCTGTTCCCTTGATCCATCATTAGTGTTGCTAGGTTGTTTGTTTAGAGAGAAAAAGATGTGTAGTGGAGGTTGTGCTTCCTTACGTTTATATTGCCAGCAACTTGCAAGATGCTCTGAAATATGTTGTTGCAAACGTCAAATGCATCCTCACAAGTAGATACACCATCAGTTCCTGGAAAGGGAGTTTTCAGTTCAATATATAATAAAACCAGGTACTGGTAATTCGGGTGCCACTTCGGTTTGTTAAATCACTACTAGGTGAAATGAAACCAAAGTAAGAAAAGATACCACAAACTTTGATTGCTCGTTCGCAGTCTGGGATCATCTCGTTAATGCTATCGTAATCAGGTTTTTCGATTAACTTGTTGTCCAAAGCATAATCAGTGTATGCTTTATACTGAACGTCAGGTTGAGTTAGACCATTGCCAATGGCAAAACCCTATCAAACAAGTTTTAGCGGTTAGAAACAGTAGAAACCAATTCAGCAGTTATGAAACAGCTATAAAACAAGCATGATTTGAGGGCATTGGGTGCATACCTTGAGGTTTATATGAATTCCTTCTTTCTTTTTGTTTCCTTGGTGAACCCGAGAAGCTAATGCTGGAATGTAGTGCCCAGCATAAGATTCTCCAGTTATGTAAAAATCATTTTTCGTCAACTGAGGATGCTCTTTGAAAAATGCCTACAGAATCAGAGAGAGAGAGAGAGAGAGAGAGAGAGAGAAAGATGATGTGAATATCAAATCATTAACGTAAAACTTCATATGTTGACAAATAATGAAATGAAAAGGAGGACAGTAAATAAAAGTAATCTGACCTGCAAGAAGTCATACAAGTCATTGCTGACTCCAGTTTCGTCGTGGCGAATGTCAGTCTCCTCTGTCGTATAACTAAAGCCAGTTCCAGTAGGCTGGTCAACGAATATAATATTTGATGCCTGCCAAAGATCAATGGTTACAGAAAACTTGTTTATGCTGGAGGCATAATTATCATGTATCAGAGGAAATTGAAATCAAGGTCATCAGAAAAGTAAAAGCAGTACTGCAATTACCTTGTCCCAACCGTAGTCATTCCATGAAAGAGACAGGTTGTTTGCAATATTGAAAGGACCATTTTCATAAAACAATGCCAATTCACTGCTACATCCTGGCCCTCCTGTCAACCATATGACAACAGGATCATTCTTGTTAGTCCGCGATTCGAAGAAGTAGTAGAACATCCTGCAAATAACAAGCAGCACATGATTACATAACTTGGCTGAAAATCTCCGTGCATATGCATCAAGTCTTCATTAATTTACTGCATCAGGCATAATAACGATCAAAAAAATACATGCAGCTCTGAATTACCTTGCAGCTTTAGTATGGGAAAGGCGGTAGTACCCAGCATAATGGCCAAACTCTTGAACAGAAGGCCCTGGGTTACCAAGAAGATGGAATTGGAATTGTTTCTCAACAATACTTGGAGAAGAAGTGCCTAACAGTTCATTATCATCAAAGGCAGGTACGTTGATGGCATGCTTAGGGAACAAATTAAGCCCTCTTATCTGCGTTTCTGCATGTAGTCTTGGCAGGAAGCTGGCAGACAAGTCAAGCTGGCCCTTGGGATATCTAGCATATGAGAATTGTGAAGTGATGAGGAGAAAAAGAAAAAAAGAAAAAAACATGTAAGAATAAGTCGATGCCATGGCTAACGAGAACAATGGAACATGAATGAATTTGGTATCAAACCATGAGGATTTAAATAGTTAATTTGGACCAAACTACAAAGGGTTTGTGTGTGAAAGACCAGAGAGTTAATGTCATAATTTTTGCCCATTTTCTAGTTATATTAATAGAATCTTGTATTGTTGGCACGCCTCCCTCTTTTTCTATTATTTTCTTCTTTTGTTTTCCCCTTTCCTTTTCTTGAAGCATCAATTGTATATCTTATGGGATACGTCCATAGAATGTATCAGAGAAATATGAAGTCATTAATGATGCAATTTTATCATTCAGAATTTAATTATGGGATATGTACATAGTATGTATCAAAAAAATATTAAGTTATTCATGCTGTAATTTATCCACACAAAAAAATTGTGGCTCGCAGTACATGAACTAATTATAGTAATGGGATTCAACGCATCAATGAGTTAAACCTTTTTGACTCCCATGTGCTCTATTGCATTTATAATAATTAATCTTAATACGATAATTCATATAGCAAGTTTGTGTATATCAATAAATCTTGGTCTAGCGGTTAAGTCACTACTATATTTCAAAACACAAATTCAATCTCTAAAAAGCGTATTTATTAGGAGGGGCAGTCACGAATCTCGAACCGGACTAATCTTATCTTTTAAAATGATGTGAGGATACCCGAATAAAAAAAAAAAATCAAGTTCATGTATAATAATGCATCTTATAATACCATTATTTGGTTGATGCGATTTGTTATCTTGAATCCAGTTTGTCTATCATTCAATTTTCAATGTTAATATATTAAAGTAAATTGGTTAAACAATTAGCACAAGATATTTATTCAAACACAAATTAAATAGAATATACTTTATTGTGCTTAGTCGGTCCATATTGATTAATGGCATATGCTAATTGTCACATATATCAATACGGAAAGTATAGTTATAAAACCTAGTCCAAGTATCGATCCACAATAGGACTGGGATCTTGAATCGAGAGGGTCAACTTGAGTTGACTAAAAAAAATTATTTTTCTATTCTGTTTTATTATGCTTTTCTAGTTTTTTTTTTCTATTTGAAGATAATAGTTTTTTTGTTTTTTTATTCGGAATTATTAGGGTTTTCTAGTTTTTTTTCTATATAAAGGATTGTAATAGTATTTTAGCACCGATACATAATTGAATAAAATTAAGTATTTTAAGAGTCTTATCATAGTTATGGTTTTCTTTATATTTGAGGTTTTGACTTGTAACAAACTTGATTATCTTTCATTTTATTTATATCAATTTTATCCCAAGTTTTATCTCGGATTCACCACGTCGCTGGTCAGCCTGAGTTTTTTATTAGGTCAAACTAGATCAATTCTTTACCTAATTTTTTTTTGAATAAATCAAACCAAAACCTGAATCGGTTAGGTCCCAAGTCAACCAACTAGGTGAGTTCAGATTTTATAAATAGAGCAAGCTAGCACATAATTCATGCCTTGACCCTAATCATAATCATATAATTTCCATATGATAAATTGGGATAAAATTAGCCATACATGGCTTAGGCTGCTCAACACTTTATTCTTATTTAGGATTTGATATGTTTGGAAATTAGATTGAATAGCAACTTCAATCTAATTTAGATTTATTTTAATTAGCATTACTAATAAAAATATATTTATATTTTTTTTTATGGAATGCTAAATTGCTATGTTTGAAGTTCAAATTATTTGAGTAAGTGTTCTCGAGGAGGTTTTTAAGATCTGGGATTTTCGCTAAAATGTTAGCCAACACTCATTAGGCCTTGTGTTAAAGAAAGAAAAAAAATTATTTGTGCAGTACGCAAATTTTAGTACTATTCACTAAGGAATAATTAAAATTGGACGTTTATTTACAAGAAGAGTATTCTCGGACTCATTTTTGCACACTAAAACTATGGTCCTCCCATGTAGAGTTTGAAGTAGGCTACATGTGAAATTGGATATGTATTTCACAGGTAGAGTTTGTGAAAATATATGGCTTGCAATCGCATGCCTTACCTTGAAAGGTAAGCCACATCTCTAGTGGTTTATCTAGATCGTGTCTGTCAGCCCAACTAAGAATGCATGTCTTAACCTTAAAATGTCTGCTTATCTTCATCATGCCAAAAACAGAGGAAGAAAGCAAGGAAGTTATTGTCCTTATTCCAAGGAGCACGTTGTATCTCAAGCAATTGTTCCTTTTGCGGTTAAGTTGCTTTACTAAAAAGAAAGCGGGGTTGGTTGCAGAAGAGTGGTGAGAGGAGCTAGAGGGATTATCTTGCGTGCAAGATATCATCAGTAACCTGGAAAGTTAGTGAATTAAGTTGGTGTCATGGTCATGGTCATAGCCTCTGCACAAGGCAACGAGCAGCTATACAGAAAGTAATGAAAAGCATTAGACTTCATGGTCATGGTCTCTGCACAAGGCAACAAGCATCTATATAGAAAGTAATGAAAAGCATTAGACTTCACTCAACGTCCAAGATTTTATCTTTTTTATAAGGACAGTGTTGTGACCTGAAATGAGTCAGGAATGACATCTTCTGATAGAGTTTTGAACCTATTTTAATACCAACATATATGCTTAACTGTAAAGACAAGACAGATATGTAAAGAGTTTATGGAGCATGGAGTCCGGTGATTCAAGCCCCTCTTTCAGACGGATGAGCTCCATCTTTTATATTCAAACAATTGATGGTAAATGAGTTCTGCAGTTTACAGATGGCTGGAGCCTAAATTCCATTACAAAATAGTGTAGATATTAAAATTTGACAAACCTTGCCCACTTATAAGCATATGCAAGCATGAGATGAGTATTCCATTCGAAGCAGCATGAGATTTTACGGCTTTCATAAATGTAATAATGATTATTTTTCAAAATATATTTTGAAAGTATCAAAATAATATTTTTTTTATTTTTTAAAATTATTTTTAACATCAGCACAGCAAGCAAAACGATCCAAAAACATACAAAAATAATAATTTTAAACAAAAAAAAATCATTTTTTTAGAAATTCCAAATGGCCCCTTCACTGAGAAAAGCAGTCTGCTGATGACTAAAAAACTTCGGAACCATGGATGTAACAACAAAAATATTATAAAGTGTCCTCAGCAAACAAAGATGACAGAAACGAAAGGTAGTTGTGCAGATGAGGCAACAAAAGGTTCTTTGCTTTCTTATGCAATTTCTGGGAGTGACTTGGCTTCTTTTCCTAACAGTTTCCAACACAAACACGAGCACCGTACTTGCGTTTGCAAAACTGTAGGCAATTTCGAAAGCTCACGCGGGTTGCAGATTGGCTTCTTTCACGCAAGTCACTAATATTTTCAATGCACATCTATTAGGCAGGCACATGCATGACGGCATATTTTCAATGCACGTCAACCAGGCAGGCACATGCATAACAATGCTTGCGTGCACAGACCCATTACAAACAGTTTGACTGTAGATCATGTAAATTGAAAATACGAAGTGGCAAACAAACTACATGAAATTGCAGAAATAAAAATCATAGGTCCATTGTGGACACATGGAATGATGGAAGGTAACACTCTGGCATCTTTACTGAAGAAAACAGGTATCAAATATATGATCATTGCTAAAATTTGAAATCAGACCAGTTCAAATACCAACTCTTATCTACTGTAAGCTTTGAATCTAAAAGATTGTGTTGGCTAATTCCATAACATGATTTATTTCCATCCCACAGCATAACTCTTTTATCTTCTGTACAAGGCGTATGAATGGCACTACAAACAGTGCCTTCAGTTCAATATGGTACAAATACATTTGATAGCTTAAGTAGATAGAAAAGGGCTGCTTTTAAGATAAAACATGCATTTTATCCCATGTACCATTTTCAAAGTAAAACTGTGTTGCACCAACTGCAATTTCATTCTGACTTAAGGCAGCCTTCAAGTTAATGAGTTCACCATCCTTCTCTAATAATACCTGGGACAGATGAAGGGGCATAACACTTTGATTTATGATCTAACGCTGGCAAGTCGTGCCCTTATTTCTTCAAGTTCTCCCTCATCATCAACACCCTCAGCTATAGCTTCTTCCTAAAAACAATCCAGAAGGGTATTTTATATTCTTGTGCTTCAAGGCATCAAAGAAAAGAAAATAAAGAAAACATAAATATGCCACACAAACCTCTTCCATCTGAGCAGATTGCTTCACTCTCTCCTTCCTGACTGCTGCTGGTAGCTCTGCAGCAGTCTCGCCAGCTATAGCAGTCAATACCTTGTCAACTTCTTCTTCAATCTCCTCTTCCATATCCTCCGAATCCAGCGCACTGTCAAGGGCATCGTTCACAAACTCCTCAATCACCCCTGCCTGCAAACCACAAACAAGAACGAGAGCTCTTATTTTAAAAGTATAGCACAAAATACAAATATCTATTAGTTGTTAGGTAGTTTAGTTTGTATGGAGGCAACCAATGATAACGTCAATTTAGAAAGATTTTCTTCAGTTGGCAACATCCATACATATATAATAAGCTCAAGTGCATGAAGAAGCCACAACATATTAAACAAAGATTATCCCAATTTTCCTGCCATATTAGATCAAAAATGCCTAGAATGAAGGCAGGAAATGTTGATGCACTCCTTGAAGATCTGCAGTAAATGCAATGCATGATAAATTTCCACTTTCTTCCAAGGTTCACATTTCTTAGATTATCAGTTCATATAGCAGAACAATCAAATGAACCTTGGTCATTTCTTTGCTGAACTCTTGCATCGTAACAGCCACATCTGGAGCCTTCATGAGATCATTGACAAGCTTCATAACCTCAGCACTCTTGGACAAATGGCCCACTGTACGGGCAATCGCTGCAAAATCAACCAAAAAAGAATGATACCAGGAAATTCAAATAAACTATCAAAGCTCATTCCAACTGAAACAAAGGTAATGAACAAGAAAATAAATCAGAAAGTAGACAACATACACACACGTTCATCCTACTCAACATGGCAATCAACTGCGCATACATTTTTCCAAGTATTATATAACTTGCTTCAATAACACACTTGATGAATAGCCAGCTGATGAAAACCATCATCTTCTTACTTGAAATTAAAGTGTTGTTTGAAAACCTGAATTTATTTATGGGAAAAAGGATTGATTGGTCCCCTTACATCTTGGATAGATGGTTGACTCTGTTTTTCCAAACATACTTCTGTTACTTTGAGCCAAAGTACAAATATCTCACTCACAATAATTATGGTTTCTTTTTGGTTCTTATGGCAACAATGGTAGGGTTCAAATCACATTACAACCTTAACTCTCCAGCAAAGTGAGAATAACGATCGGAAGGCACCTCTGAACTCATAATCAGAAGTTCATACTACCAACAATCACTCTCAATGGCTGTATTTGCGTTCCATTGTAAGAAATACATGCTTCTACAAGTTTCTTAGAAGCAAACGAGAATTAAAAGAGGATTTACTCCCAGAATTCTCTTATATATTTCATCTAGTTTCTTCCTAAGCTATATTTACACCAAGTAACCTAACTGGTGTCTCATATCATACCACTTGAGAAATATCAAAGTGACTGACAGCACACACAAAAAAAAGCCAAATGGTTTGATCAATTGTACTTCACAAGAAAATCAAAATTCAGGAACTTAAACAACAAACTGTGTATATAAAGTACTTATGAAGACAGAACAACACCTTTGAGATGCAGGAATAGCAGTAAGTCCAGATTGTATTTGAAGTGTTGAACCATATTCTATGTGCTTGTTTGTGTTATGAATAGATCACAATAGGATTTCAAACCATAGTCAAAATTTGTCTCCCAATCAGCTCAACAGCCATTATTCTCATTTCACGATAAATTAATACATCATTTCTCAACAATGACTACCTCCAAAAATTTATTTAGGACCTTGCAGATCCTTCAATCTATAAATCAATGAAATATGTACTACTTTTTCACATGGATAACATTTTTGGAAATGTCATACTTACTCCCCAAAGATAAATTATAGGATTGCATGCTGATGACCATTATTGCATATATTTACTAGTGAATGCATTCAACTTTTCTTCTGGTATTCGTTTCTTCACATTTATGATTCATCTGCCTTAACATCCAGACAAAAGCCAGATTATTCAAAAATGCATTTATTCTCTTTTGTCCATAAAACTTTGCAACAAAAGGTATGAAATTTTTTCTTCAAGTTATGATTTCTAAAGAATTCTAAACCGTTATGAACTCTAAGTTAACACAAACTATCTGAAAGGCACCTCCTCGCTTAACCATCCCTCTCGTCAATTGTGTCTGAATGTGTGTCAAAGTTGTTTCTATAATCGAGATAACTTGTAGAGATAAATATAAGCAATGACGCTGCCTAAATTCAGAGACTTATGGCAGTACATAAACAACACAAAGCAATGGTTATCCACATTTGCAAAGTACAAAGTAAAAAAGAAGAAGTGATAATGAATAATCATACCGACACTTTCTCCAAGATGCATTGATATTGAATTCATCTGTGCCTTATTTTCATAAAGACGGTTTACTGTTCTTCTAGACATCACAATTTCCTTGGCAAGTGCCTGGATAGAATAAAACACAAAACATGATATCATTCATAACAATAATTCTTAATTACATTAACAGCAGAAGAATAGCAATTAAAGTGGAAAGTTAACATCAAGTTATATACTAAATCAATCAAAGAAAACTCCAATAAAAATTCTAACTTTGTCAAATAAATAAATAAATAAATGTTGAAAATTCCAAAGAGTGCTTAGCAAATTGATCAATAAAAAGGAATTTATTTGATAACAAAAGTAACACCTTGGCTGAGACCATATCATTTCTTTTAGCAGCATCTCTAATTGCTTTTTGTACAGTTTTCTCTTCTCTCTGTATATCTAAAAAGGATCCATCAAGAAAAGAAAAGAAAAGAACACACCCATTAAAGTTAGGCCAAAATAAAGAATACCCGTTAACATAAAAATAAAAACCCAGATCCATCGGACGAAAATCAAACCAGAAATCTTAAAATAAAAAAGAATGACCTAAAAAATAGAAGAAAATAAGAGATTGCCTCGGATTTGACGCTCGATGTTGCGGCACTCTTGGCGTAGCCTGCGCTGCCAATCTCTGAGTTGTTGCTGTGGATTTGGCTTTGGCTTTATTATGTTCATTACTTTCTCCATTTTTTCCCTCTGTTTCTGAACCGTTGATCAACTCAACTGCTTCATGTTTCTCTCTTCTCTTCTGTTCTTGACTTTGTTGGGTTTTTTTTTTTTTTTTTTTGTTAACCCGCAGGATGTTTTTGGAGCTCATTGATACTTAATTTCGGCACGAGCTTCTAACTCAGTCCTTCATTATTAAAAGCCATGCTGTTAGGACCTTGATTAAAGGAGCCGAGGGGTTTTATAGGATTTTCTTGGGTTTTATAGTAGTTACTAGATTATTGTCACGCTCTACAGATTAGATTAATTTTTTTAATGTTTTAAAAAATTAGACATTACTAATGTCTTTTTAATAAAAAAAAACTTTAATTATATAAAGATTAATCTAATATAACGGTCAAATTATTGGATGCAAGAACTACTATACAAGAACTATGGAGGTCCATTTGCCCTATCTATTTTTATTATATTTCTTGGGCTAAGAATCACCTAAAGTGCTAGAGCTATATCTAAGGGCAGTGACCAGGCCCAGAAGAAACTTAAAACCTACGGGCGTCTAAATTGCAAGCCCAAAACAACATGAAACTCAAGGTTAATGCATGGCAAAGTGCTTTTGAAGGAGCCTGGCAGATAAAAGCGATGTTGACTCTAATGAGGCCCAACCCATCATTTCATCATTATTTATTTATTTATTTAAAACAAAAAGAACTGTGAAAGAAGTCATAGTTGAAAATAAATTGCCAGGTATTTAGAAGAGTTATTATCGAATTAAATGTTGCTCAACAAATAATATAGTGTCGGTAGCTTGTTTCGATTTATAATCATAATAAGGGGAGGGTTCATGGCAGCTGTCCTTCATCCTCAATTATGGCCTACAAATCATTTATGTAAGTGATTGACAGCCGAACCAATCACTATTGTGGAGTGGCTGTCGTTTTTGCAATGACTGTATATGGCCTTCGATTCCGCAATCCACATGGTTGTTGCTTGTTTGTGCAACACTGTACATAGATATTATTAAATACATGATTGTTACTTGTTAGTGCTGGCATTGTGTGTGGATCTTAACTAATAAGTCAATGGGTGCGAGGAATTCACTGTTTATCCATATCTAATATATTGTGAATTATAACACTAATTTATAATGCATTTATTTTTTTTTATTTTAACTTTTCTATTTTTTTTAACTTTTTTTCTCACTTTTTCTTTTTTTTCCCTTTTTTTTCTTTTTTTTCTCGCTTTTTTGTTCTTTTTTTTACTTTAATCTTTTCGCACTTTTTCTTTTTCTTTTTTCTCTTTTTTCTTTTTTTTATCTCAAAATTGTTTTTTTATCAATTTTACTTTTTTAATATTAAACTAGTTAAAAATTTCGTTTTGTAATTTTTTTAAAAAAATATTGTTGATTGCTACAATGTTTCTCTACATGGTTTTTTTTGTTTTTTATGATTTTTTCTAAAATTATCTTTTTTATTTTATTTTTTAATATTTTTATATTTAATTGATTTATTTAATTAAATATTTGCATAAGCATTTTACTTTGTACTTCAAAAAAATTTATGTGTAAAAACTTGTTGATAAAGCCTACATATCCCTTTTTTTAAAATATAAAATAAAAAACTCTTACTTGCGGCAAAATGCAAGTTAAAAAACTATTTAACTCTAAACGAAAGAAGAACAAGTTCGCGCAATGGTTAAGATTGGCATATATTGTGTGGTTTTTTTTTTTTTTTAATTGTGGTTGTGGTTTGAAAATATAGGTTTAAAAAAATATATAAATTATAGTTTTTTCATAACCAAGATTTCAAGAG